>Ga0194125_10010398_pt1 | contig 12709 bp, 11 predicted proteins | sample TA2KigC250mmetaG_FD_148626 | JGI IMG/M metagenome (GOLD analysis project Ga0194125, IMG submission 148626) | Freshwater microbial communities from Lake Tanganyika, Tanzania - TA2015034 Kigoma Deep Cast 250m | ecosystem: Environmental > Aquatic > Freshwater > Lake | place: Tanzania: Lake... | reverse complement strand
ATTTTTGCTGGTCAATTGACCACTTTTAATGTTCATCTTAGCACAATAAGGCTGGGTTGTCAAGAGCTCACCTTTTGTACTTTTTAACCACATCCACCACCGCCTCAATCACGTCCTCCACATCCTGATCTGTCATCCTGGGATACAGGGGCAATGACACAATCCGTTGATACTCCCGATAGGCTACGGGGAAGTCATCGGGCTGGTAGCTGTTGCCGCACGACCGCCACAAGCTGCTCGCACACGTACTCCACCTGTCCCTCGGTCATGATGCTGGAGAAGGGCAGGGCCAGGCTGGTGTCGCCCAACGCTTCGGTGACCGGAAAATCGCCTCGTCGGTAACCAAATCCCTGGACGTAGAACGGCTGGAGAAGGAATCGAGCCGAGGTGGGAATCACCGCTGTGCCTCAATCTGCAACGAAGCTCTTTTGGCCTCCAGAGCTTTCGTGGCCACAGCTATTGCAAGAAGCAGTACGAGTGCTACAGCCAGCAGGCCTAGCGCCATGAACCCGTCTGATCGTGTATAGAGCAAGGCTACACAACCCAACAGGACATTGATGAGACAGTACAGGGACGTTACCTGCTTGTGGCTGTATCCCAGGATGATCAACCGCTGATAGTAGTGATCTCGATGGGGTTCCAGCCATTGCTTTCCTTTGGGAATCCGCTTGAGTAGAGTGATTGTCGCATCGAAGAGGAATGTGCCAAGCAGAATGACAGGTATCACGAAGGGTATGCTGATCGTTCCGCTTTGGGAGCCAATGATGGCCAGGGCGGCGAAGACGAAACCCAGGAAGTTGCTGCCCCCATCGCCCATGAATATCCTGGCCGGCGGCAGGTTATGGAGCAGGAATCCCAGCGCACTGCCCAACACGATCAAGCTGGTGACGAAGATGAACGCGTTGCCATACATCAGGGAGATGATGGCCAAGAAACCCGCCACAGTGACGGCTTCTCCCCCAGCCAAACCGTCAATGCCGTCCATGAAGTTGTAGAAATTGGTGACGCCTATCAGCCACATGAAGGTGACCAGCGGGCTCAGGATGCCCAGCGGGATGACACCGATCAAAGGCAAGGTAACGGCCTGTAGCCGAATGCCAAAGGCCATGGACATCCCGGCAATGATAATCCATACGGCGAAGCGATACCGCCTGGGGAGGCTGTGTAGATCATCAATGAACCCTAGGATAGCGATAGCGGCTGCGCTCAGAAGCAGTCCCCAGTATGTCCTGAGGTCAAAAGGGTAGAAGGAGAAAGCCAAAAGCATGGCAGCGAAGAAAGAGGCTACGATAGCTATGCCGCCCCCACGAGGGGTGGGCCGGTCATGGGAGCTACGTTCGTTGGGGATGTCCACCACTCCGCTCTGAAGAGCCCAACGTCGAACGACGAAAGCCCCTAAGTATGAGATGGAAAAGGCCAGAAACAGGAGTCCCAATGGCCCCACTATGCTACCCTTATTCAGTCCCATCTTGACCAGAGATGCTACTTCCGATTGGCACTGCCAGGGTGCCACGCCATAGCGCCACCAGTAGAAGCCGGTCTTGATGTATTCGTTTACCACCGCCACCAGACCATCCTCGCGTCGCCACCAGTCGTCGGGGCCATAGGTGAGCGTCGGGGGCGGGCTAAACAGAACCTGCACGTCATCACCGGCCAGTTCTCGGCGCAGAATGCACAATGCCCGCCGGGCATGATACCAGTCGGTGACAACCAAGAGTCTATGGACGCCTGCCTGACGCACCGCTCGAGCGATTTCCTGGCCGTCCTCCCAGGTGCTCGTAGTCCGCAGGCGCTGGATGGCGCTGGCTGGCACGCCTTGCTCCTCAGCCAACTCCTGAGCCCAGAGGGCGTCGGTGAAGGTGATCGAGATCGGTAGCGGTGCGTCGCCGGTGAACCAGAGCTGCGGCGCCAACCCTTGATGGTAGAGCGTGATTCCATGCATAGCCCTTTCAAGGCCGCCGCCGCTCAGCACGACGATGGCGTCTGCCCGGCCGTCCTGCACCGGGGCCGTCAAGAAGTGACCCAATCCCGGCAACCAGAGTCCAGCCGTTAGAAGCACGCCCACTATCAAGAGAAGCACTCCCGCCAGGCAGCCCAGCGCCGCACGACGGGAGACACAGATCATACCCTTCGTCCGCATGTATCCAGGCGACATCTCACAGTTTACCTTCGCGCCGCAACTCGGCGATGGTCTCCTGCCATCCAGCCTCGAGGTCATAGGCCGGGCGAAAGCCAAGTTCGGTCTGGATGCGGTCGCCATGGGCTGCGACGTCTTCGACGAACTTGTCAATCGTAGACCGTCCCACGGGAGATTGTCGCCCCATAATGCCTAACGCATCCTCCAATAAACCAGCGGCTAGACGCACTGGCGCGACGGGTACGTATAGGCGAGGTGGACGTCGTCCCAATGCTTGACAAATAGCAGCGATGATCTCGTTCAGGGTATGCACCTGGCCGTCGGTGACATTGAAGATTTGGCCCGCCGCAGCGGGATGTTGTGCTGCCAATAATGCTGCTGTTACCACATCTTGGACATGAACCAACGTGCGGCGGTTACTACAGTTTCCAACGGGAACGAAAAGCCCACGCGCTAATGCGCGCACTAGCCGTGCGTAATTGCCTTTCATGCCCGGGCCATACACCGCCGCCAGACGTAATACCACTGCGGGTAGTCTCGATAGAACGATCTGTTCCCCTTGGGCCTTTGTCTCTGCATACCACGAGTCGGGGTAAAGAGGAGAATTCTCACTCAATATCTGGCCCGGCTGGCTAGGCCCGTAAACGTTGATCGTGCTAAAAAAGATCAAGCAGCGGACTTGGGCCCTCTGTGCTGCCTCTACCAAGCACCGAGTACCCTCGACGTTGACCCACTTATACTCCTCATGTAGGGGAGGAGTAGGATTATTAACATGCAACTTAGCAGCCAAATGGAAGATAACATCCGCGCCGGTAGCCGCTGCATTAAGCACGTGGCTATCCGTGATGTCGCCTCGGAACACACTCACAGATTCGGGTAGGCTGTTCGGTGGCAGCGTATGCCGAACGACTACCCTCACTTGGTAGCCTTGGCTGAGCATTTTTTGGACCAGCACTTGACCAATGGCGCCCGTAGCACCGGTCACCAGAGCCATTTTAGCTTGGGTGGTCATCATCGAATCATCTGAGCCAGAACCCTAGCCCTATCCTTAATCAACGAGCGCTTCTTGAAACAGTTGGATATATTGGTTTGTAGCAGCCTGGAGTGAGAGTTTTCTTAATACGTAAGAGCGCCCATTCTCGCCCATCTTGCGGCACTCTTCTGGATTGGCTTGGAGATGAGATATCGCGTCTGCCAAGGCTTGCGGGTCTTCCGGAGGCAGACATACACCGCAACGCGCGTCATGAACAAGCTTGGGGGCATCACCATCCAGATTTACACAAGTTATGATTGGACGGCCGGCTGACATGGCCCACATTATTTTGGACGGGACTGGTGGCGTTTTCACTGAGGCGCGCAGTGTCGCCAAGCAGACATCTGAGCTGTGGAGAATGGCCGGAACCTGATCGCGCGGGATCATTGACAGAAAGATCACATTGTTCAGATTCAACCTTTCCGCCTCCGCTTGAAGCCGTGGCTTCTCGATACCATCGCCCACCAGCAGAAAACAGATTTGGGGATTATCAGCCAACAAGCGAGCCGCAGCAAGCACGGTGTCAAGATCCTGGGAGTAACCCATTACTCCGGAGAACGACACCACAAACCTGTCAGTCAGGAGATACTTCTCTGAGAATTCGTTGCGTTTGTCCCCTGGAACGACAAAGTCTGTATCTACCCAATCAGGTATCACAATCGTTCGATCTGCGCTGGAACCGTTGGCAATGACGCCGTCGCGATTGCCGGAAGAAATAACTGTTACAAAGGTCGACCTTTGGTAGACAAAGCGCTCCATCCAACGAAAGAACCGAATCAGCAGCTTATTCCGGAGCACCCCCAGGTCGATCACATTTTGCGGGAACAAATCGTGCACGTTATAGACAAAAGGATAGCCATATAGTCTACCCATCAGCATCGCCGTAAGACCCACTGTCAAGGGAGGCGAAAACACCGAGGCAACATCCTGTTTGCCTGCGCGTAGAGCTGAGAGCATTAACGCGAAAGCCATCAGAAAGATATCAATACCGCGCGCAACCGGTATGTTTCGCGGCAGAGCAGGATACCAGATACGTTCTACTATCATTCCGTCCAATGTCTCACGCATATATAATTTCCCGCGATACTTTGCTGGAATCTCCTTCAAATTGTAGCGCGGAAAACCAGTTGCAACCGTGACCGAGTGACCCAAACGAACCAGTTCGCGCCCCAATTCATAATTCAGGTTGGGGCCAGCTGCCATCTCAGGTGGAAAGTAGCCAGTAATCAAAAGGATTTTCATGGCGCTGCTCCGGCGGTAACATAGTTAGCGTTCCAGGACTGTCCAAATGTCCCAATAACGTGCATCATAACGCACGTCGTCGTCGCGAGCTTCTTCAATCGTTGCCGTCGAGAAGAAAATCAATTGCGTATCGGCCGTCAACGACTTGAAGCCATTGGCATAGCCCGGAGGTATGTAGAGGATGCTCGGCTTGGCAGCAGATAGTACAAACCGATGCACCTGACTGGTCGGGCTAGGCTGTTGCCAATCATCTATTTCCACAGCCCCGATAATCGCTGCTCCGTGGGAGACGAACACATACTTGGCCTCGTGACGGTGAGCGTGCCAAGCGCGCACAAAGCCGGCCTGATGGTTGCTCACGATGTAAAAACGCTTGACCCCCTCGAACTGGAACCCATTGACAAAACGCAGTTCACCCCGATCGTCAACTGCCAGCCCTCCCTCTATCAATGCAGGTTTGTTCATAGACCATCCTCCCGATAAGACCGGCGAATGTCGAGGTGATAATCGCTCGGCCTATGTCTTCTGAACGTTCCCTCTCGCAGTCGAGTGACAAGATCAGCTACGATACGCTCTGAAGCATGCCCATCACCTAATGGATTGGGCCATGTCTTGCCGTAGAGGGAATCCAGCTTGGCGTAAACCATCTCAAAGGGATACCGCTCCGGCTCGGCCGGGTCAAATTTTACGCTTGATCCGACATCATAGACCTGAGGGCGCTCCGTGGACTTGCGCATCTGCAATGAGGGTATTTGTAGCACGCAAGTCTCTTCTACTACAGTGCCTGAATCTGTGATCACCCCATGGGAGTTGGTCATAAGGACCAGCATTTCCTCATAGCCGATCGGGTCCACCATAATAATATTATTTGGCAATCGGAGGGCATGCTCTTTCAGTACTTTCTGCGTGCGATAGCTTGCGGCAAAATAGATCTTCCGGTCGGTAGCTCCAAGCAAGGCAAGAATATTTTCAAGTGATTGCAGTATGTGAACATTCTCACGGCGGTGACACGTCATCAAGTAATACTCACCCCGTTCGATACCCCGACTGCGAAAGAATTCGTCGTCGGCCAACCGGTCATAGTAGACTTTCTTTTCAAAATAGTACTTATTTAAGACATCTACGATGGGGTTGGTCGTGAGGACGATACTATCAGGATTGAGTCCTTCCGCTATTCCCTGTTGCTTGTACTCCTCAAAGTATGTATAAATGACATCTGAAAGGTGGTCAATCGTGCCCCGATATTTTTCTTCCGGCATGCGCCAATCATACGAGCGCATGCAGCCCTCGATATGGACAATCGGGATGTTCAACTGTGCGGCAGCCAAGCACCCCATGACCGTGTTCGTGTCGCCAAGGAAGACAGCCGCCTCAGGCTGGAGTTCCTCAAGGACTGGGTAGAGGCGGGCGATCACAGCGGAACTAACCTCGGCATCGGTGTTGCCGCCAGCATTGAGCTCAATCTCTGGCGGCTTCACGCCCAACTCGCGAAAGAATACGTCTTTCAAGTTATCAGAGTAGTGCTGTCCGGACCAGATGAAGCGGACATCAAACTCTGGCATTTCACGGATCGAGTTCAGGACCAGGCTTGCCCTGATGACATCGGGGCGTATCCCGAGGATAATCGCTAACCGTTTCTTACTCATTCTGCTCCTCTAATGTTAAGAGTTCTCGCACGGTCCGTTCCATACTCATATCGTAGCCCAAAAGATCCTTGAGACAGTGGTATCGCGTAGCCAGTATTCTTCGCACAGGAGAACCGGTGCTTTGAGACGGTGTGACTGTCACGCGCTTTCCAAATACCGACTTAAAAATCTCGAGGAGTTCATACTTCGAGACAGGCCGGTTCGGGCAGAAATGGTGAACTGGGGACTCATTCCAGATCTCAGCAAAGCAGTCTTGAATAATAATCCTCCTACATAGCTTAGCAAATTGGAGTGTGGTGACACCATTCCACAAGTGGTCAGTATAGCCAACCAGTTCCTTCCCATCCGGCTGCGCCAAGAACCACTCCAGCAGACCTTTCTTCCCGATCGGATCGGGTCCTACAATGGAGCAACGGATGTTCAGAACGAGGGGACTGTGAACTTCACCCAGACTCTTTGTCTTCCCATAGATGTCTGTGCAATCATGCGGTGCATCTTCCAAATACGGTTCTCCCGAATTGCCTGAGAAGACCCCGTCCGTAGATATGTGAATCACTCGCGAACCATGCTTCGCTGCAACAGCCGCTAGTTCATGCGGAAAGAGAGCATTGACCAAAATGGCGCGGTGGACTGAGGCAGAATCTCGCTCATCAATCTGGGATTTTAAGATCCCAACGCAGTTGATAATATAGTCGAAAGATCCTTGGGGTTCCAGAATATGTTGCAGCCGATCCGGACCGTCCTCGACATTGAAATAGAAATGGTGAGACGATTTGCCTCGGTTTGTGAATTTGACAGAGATCAACTTGGCCTGCGACAGAATGCGAACAATCATGTGCCCCAGCATACCTGTGCCGCCGAGAACAAGAACGCTGTTCATTTCAAATAGCGACCACATGAGATTTGAGGAAAAACAACAGCATTACTTGTGAGACGCCGAAGACCCAGTCATTGTTTTTTCCGCAATGAGAATCATTTCGCCCCCGTACACAGGCAATTTCAGTTCTCTAATGACACTTGGTAAAAATGGTATGATCTTGCTGAAGACTTTGTAATATTCGGGTCCGAAGCTCTGAAACTGATTGTACACATAGTCAACCGGGAGATTCTTCCAATGACCTGCTATCTTGAGCACGCGAAATCCATATCGCTCTAAGAAAACCCTGATGTTTAGAGAAGAAAAGTAATAGATGTGTTCTATCGGCGCAAAAGGAGGCCACCACTTCCCAAGCAAGCGAGCGGGGACTGAGGCGGTGTTCGGAGTCTGGATGACCATCAGGCCACCTTGTCTCAGTAGATTTGCAGCAAGTTCAAGCATTTTGTCGGGCGCAGTGACATGTTCAATCACTCCAAAGGCAGTTACTACATCAAAACGCGTGTCCGATGGGGGAGAATAGCGCTCGGTGGGGCCACAATACACGCGCCCGCCATGATTAGCATTCGCAATTTGGGCTGCCTCAGCCTGATACTCAACACCATACGTTACGAAGCCAGCCTGCTGAGCCACGTCCAGGAAGTGGCCCGTAAAGCATCCTATGTCGAGCAAATGCTGTCCACGTGGATCTCCAGAATAAGACAACAAAAATCTTAAAAACTGGGTGTAGATGATCGCGTACTCAGAGTCATACCTTCGAAGCAGATTGTAGTTGCCACTTTTATACTTTTCGGCATAGTGCGCGGAGATTTCTTCCCAAGATGGCAAAGGATCCATACGAATTAGACCACATATTGCGCACTTGACAAAGTTGGTTTCAAGGCGCCTGAACGTCCTCTGCCAAGTGTCGGAACCACAAATCACGCACCGCATAATGTTCTTCCCCGTGCGCTTGTCAGAAGAAACGGAGTTCTGGCAAAGGTGTTATCCAGATTCCCTTAAACCAGTTTTCTTTAGATCTTATCACGTCTGCATAGTTCCACGCAGTGACGAAGATGTAATCAGGCGGATTCTTCTTCAACTCTTCCGGGAATACTATTGGCGTATGTGTCCCCGGCATCAGTTTTCCTGCCCGCAGGGGCGAGGCATCAACCATCGCTTCCAGGTAACTCATCTTGCAGGCGTTAACCCACAATGTTGCTTTGCCGGCGGCACCATATCCCCAAATACGACTGTTCCGGCTGAGTCGCCCCATTGTTTGCCGAACAACCTCGATCTTACGGTCAACATATTGACCAAACTCTATCCACGTGGCCGGATCCGCGAGGGCCTTTGATTTTTCATACTCTACAATGTCTCCGACACTAGGCTTGGCTGGCTCACCAGGATCGAGAGCAGCGACCACGCGGAGCGAGCCACCATGCATCGGAATCCGCTCTGCCTCCACTACGTGGAAGCCATAGCGGTTCAGCAAGATTTGTAGTGTCGTCAAGCAATAGAATGTCAAATGTTCGTGATATAGCGTGTCCCATTGATACATTTCCAACAGATCACCCACATACATCACTTCAAGACATAAGTGGCCATTCGGTTTTAGGATTCGCCGAGCTCCTTTTAAGATAAACTCGGGCTTGTCGTTGTGCGCGAAAGCGTTACTCCCCGTCACCACATCGGCTTTACCGAGTCTTTCCTCAATCGCCTCCGCTGCCTGCTCGTTGAAGTAGCCCGTGACAACATCCAACCCCTTGGCACGCGCCATTTCAGTGATATTCTGTGAGATGTCAACGCCACAGGCTTTGATACCGAGCTTTTCAAGCGGGGCAAGCAGGATACCATCGTTGCAACCGAACTCCACCACGAACTCGGGATGTAATCTATCGCGCAACCACCCGGCGTAGTTCTCGAAATGTTGGACTAGCGGCCCGACGGTGCTGGACGCAAAAGAATAATCTTGAAAGAGAATCTCGGGATCAATCACTTCGAGAATCTGCACCAAGCCGCACGTTCGGCAAACATATGCGCTCAGTGGGAAAGGCTTCTCACCAGCGATTGCCTCTGTGTTTGGCAGAAACCCTCCTGCCAGAGGCATCGCGCCCAGGTTCAGAAACTGATCCAGTTGATCACTTTCACACCCGCGACAGGTCGTGCGCCGCATTAGGCTCCTCCTTGAGTAAAGAATTATGTTTGGGGCCGATCTTCAAGAAGCACATCACAGCATACTTCAAGTACTGGTAGAATACTTTGGGGCGATAGTAAAAACTTGACCGACGCACAGTCCCACTCCGTGCGGTAAGCGTATAAGGGACTTCGGCGAACGTCTTGGCAAGAAACTTGGCATAGTAGAGCTCTTCCATAATCACCGCAAAACCTCGTTCGGTCAGTGGCATCTGCTTGAGTATGTCCACCTTCATTGCCAAGAAACCGTTCGTGCAATCAGCAATCGGCAAGCCAAACATGAAGCGAACCATAGTATTGCCAACAACTGAGATGACCACACGGAAGAAGGGTACACCGACTGCCCGCCCGCCCCTGATGTACCGTGAAGCCTTGATCACATCAATCCCAGCCAACATCTTTTCGACAAAAGCCGTTATGTATTTCGGATCGTTGGTCAGGTCGCTATCCATGAACAAGGCGTAATCGAAGTTCATCTCAGCCGCCTTCTGTATCCCCGTCCGAACCGCCCCTCCGTACCCAGCATTCTTTTCGTGCCTAACAACGATTAACTGAGTGTATTCTTGCGTCAAGCGACTCAAAATCTCGCCAGTCCCATCTCCTGACCCATCGTTGATTGCGAGCAACGCTGTACGGTACGGAAATGAAACCAGTGTTTGGCACAGGACTCGGACGCATTCCTCCGCTCCCTGTTCCTCGTTATACATTGGGACGACGATACAGAAAGTGAGTGGAGTATTCATCGTCGCTTTTACCTCGCATCATCCTGAGCGTGCGCTAGACACGGCTCCGCACGGACGCTTGCGACAGCACACGAGGGATGGACCGCCTGACAACCCACCAGGCAAAGTTCATCCAGCGGGAGTGGGGTACGAGAGCAAATGCGGGTGATACTTTTCCAGAAAACTATGGTTGGCGTAGCGTGGGCTGTTGAGATCCTTGAGCCGCCCATTCTCGACCAGTTCTTTGACTTCCATTATACCATCGTCAATCGAGTAGCGGGGCGCAAATCCCAGTTCGCGTCGCGCCTTCTCACTGCTGACACGGTAGTTCCGCGCATCCTGAAACTTCATCTCCGTCTGATGGATAACGAGATCAGGGAAATGGTTTCGCACCTGGTAGGCCAAGTCAACGATGCGCACATTCTGGCGATGCAGGTTATAAATGCCAGTGTGTGCAGTGTCAAGATTCTCCATAATCGCATGTCCGACATCGCGAACATGTAACAGTGGGCGGAATTGATCCCCACCAAAGACTGTGATCTCACCCTTGGTAGCCGCGCGCACGGTTAGAATGTTCACGACCAGATCAAGCCGGACGCGCGAAAACAGATCCCCCACGCCGAAGATAGTTCCCAGGCGAAAAATAATCGCGTTCTTGTCCTTGAGGTATCCTTCCGCCGCGAGTTTTGTGACAGCGTACACCGAAAGCGGGTTAGTCAGTGAATTTTCATCCAACACGCCGTCTTGCGCTCCATAGACCGAGCAGGTGGACAGATAGATGATCCGCCGATCAAAGTTGTCGGCAAGCCACCGAACAGACTCCTGGTTGACCTCAACACTCACTTCGGGATTCAGCGCACATGCACCATCGCCTACGAGCGCTGCCAGCCAGACGACCACATCTGCCCACTTCAGATGAGGCAGCAGCTTCTCATGGTCACGGATGTCTCCGAACACGAAATCCACTGGTTTGCGATACGATTCCTCATACAACAGGGCATCGTAGACCCGAACAGAGTAGTCCTTTTGCTGCATGAGTAGATCGGTCAATGCACCACCAATGTAGCCCGCACCGCCAACTACAAGGATTTTCATTTCTCTTATCACTCCTTTCGAGCGCAGTTTCGCCTGTCGAACATAGCTAATGTCCCGCTACTGCGCCTGTATTTTCTGCGCCATGTCGCTAATCGGTTCAACGCAGAGAGTAAATCAGATAGTGATCTGTTTCAATCACCGTGCGGTAGTTCATTCTAAGATAGCTAAGAAGCTTGGGATTGTTGCGCACCATCTCTGTGCCACTTCCGTACGGCGTGTCCACAACAACCACACCGCTCGCTCCACTTGCACGCCACCAATCCACTTCTGACCCCGTTAGAAGAGCTATCTGGTCTGGGTCGCCGAAAGAGTGAACCTTGCGATCCATGTAGTAGGCTTGAGTCGTCGCTACCATCCTCGGTTGTATCAGCAGAAGGAAACCTTCGTTGGGGATTTCCTTCTGGACGATCTTCCCCACTTCAAGCGCGACTGGCACTCGTTTTTGAATATCGTACGCGTCGCGGATCACCACAGCGTAAATAGCTCCGTAACCCAGCAATACTGGAACCGCCAGCATAAGCACTACAACACGCTGCTGGTTCAATGTCTCCCAAATGTGCAAAGCGCGCTCGCTATCCGCCAAACTGTAAACACCGAAGCCTGCCAGCAATGCTCCTATCGGTATCAATGGAACCTGGTAATTCCAGTGGGTCGCTTGAGCGCCGGGCGTGAGAAACACAAAGACGATCATCGCTATGACCCACGCATAGACGACAATGCCCAAACGATGCCGGCTCGCTTCTACCAGTCCAACGGCATCCAACAGTACGACAAGTGGCGTAAGGGCCATGACAACAAGAGACCTGGAGACCCAGAAATAAAACGTTGGGGTGAACCAGGCACCCGGAATTCCCCAGCGACGAATCGCGCCTATTTGGTACGGATTCCACCCGGGATCGGAAGGGCCAATTTGCGCTGACCAAATGGCCCATAGCGCGATGGGCAATACCGCGCAGCCGAAATAGAAATAGAAATCTGCACGTCGAAGTAATGCTTGCCTCCACCGCACCCACCACACAGCACTTAGGGGCAATATCATGACCAAGCCCGGAGGAGCTTTGACGAGAAAAGCCATCGCCACAAATATCAACGATAACCAGTAATCTCGAGCTTTCGACCCCTCACTCCAGCGTATTAAGAAGTAGAGCGCCCCCAACGAGAAGAACAGCAATAAAGCCTCAGGGAACACCGCCCTCCCAAAGTAGATGCTCATGGGAGTGAATGCATAGATGGCCGTAGAGAGCAAAGCACCTCTTTCTGGCAGAAAGCACCTGGCAAGCCAATACATGAGAACTATGCTCGCCAAAGAGAACGCGATGGTGATCAAGCGACCGACGATATCTTGAACTCCGACAAGATAGTAAATTATCGCCATAAGCGCGGACTGAATGGGGAACTCTAGCATGGTGTAACCCGCCTCGGGCGCAGAAGTATCCATACGCGGATAGAGCATATTAAGATTATCCCGGTAGAGATTCCGCGCGATCATCGCCACTTGTGTTTGCCGTTCTTGACCGCCATCCGTGAGCGGAGCATTGACCGAATACAGCCGCGCCGCTAAAGCCAGCAGCAAGATCAGCCACAGGGCCATACGACCTTTCACAAGCCGGGTGAACCATAACGAACTCTTGGTCAAGACCTTTGTAGCATGGTCAGGTGAAGCAATCATATCACGACTCAAGATCGTCCTCCTCTTGCTCGAATAGTTATTTTCGCAGTTGACCTCCATGATAACGCTGGGCAAAGTAGTTTCGTGTGGCCGTGGATATTTCCTGAAGCGTTTGT
>Ga0194125_10010396_pt1 | contig 12709 bp, 6 predicted proteins | sample TA2KigC250mmetaG_FD_148626 | JGI IMG/M metagenome (GOLD analysis project Ga0194125, IMG submission 148626) | Freshwater microbial communities from Lake Tanganyika, Tanzania - TA2015034 Kigoma Deep Cast 250m | ecosystem: Environmental > Aquatic > Freshwater > Lake | place: Tanzania: Lake... | reverse complement strand
CGCTGGCCTTCAGGATGAACTTCATCTCGTCCACGGTGTACGGGTCCCGGTTCACCGTTTCCGTAGACTTCGTGATCTGCCCCTGGAACGGGTTACTCCCATCCGTGAGCTGGGGATGCAGACGCTTGAACGTCGTCCGGAGCAACTTCAGCGTATCGTTCCAGGTCTTGGGGGCGAGGCCCCTGGCCGCCAGCGAATCCATGAACGCACGCGCCGTGTCCGGCGTCACGGTCACGAACTCCTTCGCGGTCGGCTGTTCCTTCTGCACGAACTCCACGAAACTCTTCAGTCCCCCCTCACACTGGGCCACGTACCGCGCGCCCGGTGTCCGCCGGCGGGGGATACCCATCCACAACTTCGGCAATTCCGCCAACTTCGGGAACTCGATCTGCTTCCCGGTCTTGATCTCGGCCAGTCGCTGGACCATCCGTTCTGCGATCGGGTCCCCGCGCAGCTTCCGCACCTCATCCCGGAACTCCGCCAGCGCATCAGCGCGCGAGGTCTCGAACGCCCTGTCGCCCCGTTCCGACAACCGCGCCGGCCGCCGGCCCTGGATCTCCGTGTTCAACCGAATCTGCTGGATGTCCTTCCCATCCCGGAACCGGCCGTACCAGTGCTTCGCCCCCGGCTTCATCTCAAGACCCATGGCGTCACCCCCTGTAATCCTGTTATGCTCTCTGCAATGATTACAGGGCCAATATACCCCCTTGTGCACGGTTTGTACACGGAAAAAGACATACTATTTCGCATATTCCTAGCAAACCGGCCATTCTAGAGCCGGGCTCATAACCTGAAGGTCGTTGGTTCAAATCCAACCCCCGCTACCAGCCTACGCGTCAGGCCGACCGGCGAAAGCCGGTCGGCCTGCTTGCTTCGGCTGGCACGCCAGTGCCAGATGAAGCAAGAGCGTAGGCTGCCCGCCGAAGCCTTGGCGAAGGCGGGCAAACACGCCCGGACGAAGCATCGACGGTGGGCTTTCTTCTCTGTCCTCCACCTGTTACGCTCCTGTCTCATGTTCCACGTATGCATCCTCCGCAGCCTGTCTTACCCCTCTCAGATCTACATTGGCTTTTCCGCCGTCGATATGCCCGCTCGCCTACGCCGTCACAACGAAGGCTCAACTCCCGCCACGTCCCGTTACCGTCCTTGGCAGATCGCGAGGCACTGTACGTTCCCCGATAAACAGAAAGCCATGGAGTTCGAGGCTTGTCTGAAGAGCGGCTCGGGGCGGGCCTTTCTCCACAAGCGGTTGATCCCATGAACGCGGTCACCCACCAGTCTCCCTCGGAGGCGAAGATCGCGCTGTTCCGGTCCCTGTTTCGCGGGAGGGATGATGTCTACCCCCGACGATTCGAGAACCGGAGGACCGGCAAGACCGGCTACAGCCCCGTGTGCGCGAATGAGTGGGTTCGCGGCCTCTGCGACCGGCGGACGGTGAAATGCATGGATTGTCCGAACCGCCGCTTCCTGCCCGTTACGGAAGAAGTCGTCCGGCAACACCTGACGGGTTTCGATCCCAGCGGCCGCGAGTTCGTCATGGGTTTGTATCCCATGCTTCTGGATGAGACGTGTTTCCTGCTCGCCGCGGATTTCGACCGGGAAAGCTGGAGGGACGACGCGGCAGCGGTACAGGAAACGTGTCGGCAATTGGGCATCCCATGCGCACTTGAACGCTCGCGCTCCGGCAACGGCTCGCACCTTTGGATGTTCTTCGAGGAAGCCATACCGGCCGTTCTTGCGCGGAAGCTCGGCGCGTACCTCCTCACGGAGACCATGGAGCGGCGGCCCGAGATCGGATTAAGGTCCTACGACCGATTCTTCCCCAATCAAGACACACTCCCCAAGGGACAACTGGGCAACCTGATCGCCGTGCCGCTTCAGAAACAACCGCGCGAGCATGAGAACAGTGTGTTTCTTGACGATTCGATGGCTCCGCATGCCGATCAGTGGGCGTTTCTTTCATCCGTCCGGAAGATCGCGAGAGCAGAAGCCGAACGTATCGTCCGATCCGCGGAGGCAGCGCGGGGACACGTCGTCGGCGTCCGCCTGGTGCCATGGGATGAGGCATCGGATGCTCCTTGGACGGCGGCTCCATCGCGACGTCCCTCTGATCCTCTGCTTGCTGGGCCGCTGCCACAATCCATGGATCTCGTTTTCGGCAACGAGATCTACATTGCAAAGGAGGGCTTGCCGCCCGCCCTGCGAAACCGTTTGATCCGGTTAGCGGCCTTCCAGAATCCCGGGTTCTATCGGGCTCAGGCCATGCGACGACCGACCTTCGGCGAACCGCGTGTCATCTCGTGCGCCGAAGATCATGCCCACCACATCAGTCTTCCGCGTGGTTGTCTCAACGATGTCCGGGCGCTACTGGAACAACTGGGCATTGAATCCACGCTCCGCGATGAGCGCCACACAGGAACGCCACTGGCAGCAACCTTTCAGGGGGCGCTACGGGCAGAGCAACGGACAGCCGTCAAGGCTCTGGCCGCTCACGATGACGGCGTGCTTGCCGCCACGACTGCCTTCGGCAAAACCGTCGTAGCCGCTTGGATGATCGCGAAACGCGGCGTCAACACGCTGGTCCTGGTGCACCGGGAGCAGTTGATGGAGCAGTGGGTCGAGAGGCTGGCAACATTCCTGGGGATTCCCGCCAAAAGCATTGGCCGTATTGGCGGCGGCCGGAAGAAGCCCAGCGGCCTGCTGGATGTGGCGCTGATCCAGAGTCTCGTTCGCAAAGGGGTGGTAAACGACTGCGTCGGGAACTACGGACATCTCATCGTGGACGAGTGTCACCGCCTGCCGGCACCCAGCTTCGAGCAAGTTGCGCGCCGCGCAAAGGCGCGGTACTTCCTGGGTTTATCCGCAACGGTCACCCGAAAGGACGGCCATCACCCGATCATCTTCATGCAGTGCGGCCCGGTACGTCATCACGTGGACGCCAGGCAGCAGGCGGTCGAGCAGCCGTTCTCGCACAGTGTGTTCGTCCGCCCCACGGCGTTCCGACAGACGGACAGCCCCAATCCGGACGCCCGCGTGCAGTTCCGCGAACTCTACGATGCGCTCATCGCCGACGAAAGTCGCAACCGACTTATCGTGGATGACGTCATGGACGCCGTCCGGGATGGCCGATCACCGGTGGTGCTGACGGAGCGAACGGAACACCTGCAAACGCTGGAAAAGGACCTCGCGCCACGCGTGCCCCATCTCTTCATCCTCCGAGGCGGCATGGGAAAGAAGCAACTGAGGAGCACGCTTGGCGCGTTGGCCACGGTTCCGGCGAGTGAAGCCCGCGTCCTCCTGGCAACGGGCAAGTACATCGGCGAAGGATTTGACGATGCCCGGCTGGATACTCTGTTCCTGACGCTGCCAGTTTCCTGGCGCGGGACCATTGCCCAGTACGCGGGCCGATTGCATCGATTGTACGACGCGAAGAAAGAAGTGCGCATCTATGACTACGCGGACATCAATGTGCCGATGCTGGCACGGATGTTTGACCGACGGTGCAAAGGGTATGAAGCGATAGGCTACTCGATTCTGCTGCCGGCCAGCGCCGTCCCGGGCTGGCCGCCGGAAGTCCCGTTGCCGGTCGAACCGGAATGGAAACGCGACTACGCCGCCAGCGTTCAGCGACTGATTCGCGACGGCGTCGACGCGCATCTGGGCAATCTGTTCGTCTGGGCAACTCGGCAGGTCCAGCCCGAGACTCGGGGCGTGGATCGCGCGCGCAGTGCGACGGAGGCGTTTCTCTATCGCCGACTGGAGACATTGTCGGAAACCGCCGCCAAGTTCAGCCTCAATATCGAGTTGCCGATCCCGTTCGATGGGCACGGGTGCATGGAAGTGGATCTGCTCTGTGCTGACACACGGGTGGCGATTGAGCTTGATGGCGCCCAGCATCTGAATGATCCCGCCGCCTACCGGCGCGACCGACGCAAGGACGTTCTGCTTCAGGAGAACGGGTACTTCGTGTTGCGCTTCCTCGCAGAGGACGTCGGCAAGCGTCTCGACGAGGTTCTGGACTCCATTCACCGGGCGATGGCTCATCGGACACGCGAGCGAGGGGAGCCCGCAGACGAGGGTTGAAGGTTCAGAAGGCTTTTGGTAGCTTCTTCCCGTGAACGACACGTTTCTGACTTCAGTCTGGCGCACGGGAAAGACACTTCATGAGCGAGGAACTGACGGAATGAATCAGTAAGGCCGAGGGAGACTACTTCTCGGCCTTACGGGAGTATCGCGCCCGCACGCATGTGAATCACGACTCCACGTGTTTCCACGCTCAGCAGTGCGTCGAGAAGTACCTGAAGGCAGCCTTGGTGAATCTCGGCATTCCGTAAGGGGTTCTGAAGGAGCGGCTTAAGTGCAAGTTGGCGGTTGGCAAGAAGATGCGAAAAACGTTCTGAGGGCGCTCATAACCTGAAGGTCGTTGGTTCAAATCCAGCCCCGCTACCAGCCTTCGCAAACGGCCCAGCCTCTTGGCTGGGCCGTTTCGCTTCGGCTGGCACGCCAGTGCCGGACGAAGCGGCGAAGGCTGCCCGAGCCATAGCCCCGAGCTTGTCGACACTTATCACTTTCGCGGTCAGTCTTTGACTCTCGAACCTCGGCATCCGCCCAACGTCCCGCCACGCCTTCCCCGCTTCAACCTATTTTCTATTTTCTCGGTCTGACCCTGCGAGACCCCGGCGAGATGCGAGAGCTCCGGCGGCTCGGCGGGGGTAGCGGCCTTGGCAACGCGCCGGTCCGCCCCCGTCTCCCCCGGCGTCGAAGTCCAATGGCGGATGATGCTCGTCATGGCATAGCAGCCGTAGGGCGTGAACACCTCGCCGCGGCTGTCTTCGAGCAGTGTGCCGTAGATCATGGCGTTGCCTCTCTTCGGCGGCAGATCGCCGGTGGGAAACGCGCGGCCGTCGATGCCGCGGGCCGCCTTCTCCCATTCGTGTTCCGTGGGCAACCGGGCCTGCGCGCATCGCGCGTAGGCAAGGGCCTCGTAGTAGCTGATGCCGCGCACGAGGTCCCTGTCACTGCGCTGCGTGTCCGCTCTGTGAGGAGCAAGATCCGCGGGGCCCTTCGCGGTCGGCTCGATATCCTGAACGGTCAGTCCGTGCTCGTCCAGGACGGCCTGCAGGGCGGGGGCGTAGCCGGCGCTTTCATGGAAGGCCATGTACTCGTTGTGCAGGACCGGCTTCTCCCGAATGAAAAAGCCGGGAACGCGCATGCGGCGCATTCCGAGGCGGCCGTCCTCGTTCACGGTCATGTCGCTTCCGGCAAGAAATTCGCCCTCGTGCACAAAGACGTAGCCCTCGGGCAGGTCCGCGAACGGTATTTCGAGAAGCGTTTCCTGTCCCCGCTTCACCTCCGTCGGCAGATATACGCACCGGCCGTCGGGCATGCGCCAGCGCAGGTAGTGGTATCCCTGCTGCAACTCCAGCCGCTGCAACCGGTTCGTGCCGTGGACGACCACTTCGGGCGGTCCGCCGGGTTCCCCGGGGACGGACTGCCTGTGCTCGTCGACAAAGGTCTCCTCCAGGATTCCCGCCGCCCGTGACTTCAGCGTGACGAAGCCGATGCCCAGCGCCGCGGGCATGAGCGCCGGCGCCTCGGCATTGCCCGGATCGATTGCGGCGGCCTTCTGCAGGCTGACCGCCGCCGCGCCCCAGTTCCCCTTGGCGAACATGCTTCTGGCGGAAGCGACCAGGAGGGACGCGGTTCGACGCCTCAGCGCGGGCGAATCGATCAGGAGGCGCGCCTCCTGCAGCTTGTCGACCGCGGGACCCAGCGCGCCGTCCTCTTCCAGCCGGATGGCCTCGGCGATGAGCGCCTCGTGATCGAGACGGAGCAGGTGACGCTCCCTGGCGACATAAACCGCGAGCGAGACCCCGCACAGCACCAGCGAGATCGCGGCCGCGCCGAGCCGCCAGCGGTGGCGTCCCGCGAACAGGACCGCCTGGCGCCACACGCGCGCGTGCTCGGCCGCGGTGGGAAAGCCGTTCTGGTAGGCCTCCACGTCCGCCTGCAATTCCAGAACGGTCCGGTAACGGTCGGCGGGGTCAAGCGCCATGGCCTTGAGGACGACGGCCTCCAGCGAGACCGGGACGCGCGCGCCGGGGCAGTGCGCGAGGCGCACAAACGCTTCGTCCGTCCCGCCCGGGCGCGCGGCGCCGGAACGCCGGCTGTAGACCGACGGCGGCGGAATGTCGCCGGTCATGACCATGTGGAGCGCGGCATCCAGGGTCTTCTCGCGCACGGGAGGGTGCAGGGTGAGAATGGCGTAGAGGATCGCGCCGAGCCCATACACGTCCGTGCGCCCGTCAATCGCTTGAACGTCGCCCCTGGCCTGTTCGGGCGCCATGTACTGCGGCGTCCCCATGACGCGGCCGGGCATCGTCCGGAAGACCATGCCGTCCGCGTCGCCCCGCACGCTGATGACGTCGCGCGTCGCGCCCGCCGATGCCTCGCGCCCCGTGGCCGCCTCGGGAGGGGCGCCTTCCTGGGTCAGGATCTTGGCGAGGCCCCAGTCCATGACCAGCACTTCGCCGAACTCGCCGATCATGATGTTTTCCGGCTTCAGGTCGCGGTGCACCACGCCCTTGGAATGGGCGTAGGCCACCGCATCGCACACCTTCTGGAATATCGTCAGCAAGCGTGAAAGCGTGTAATCCGGGGCCACCTCGCGGTCCCGTTCCCGCAGGCGCCGCAACACGTCCCGCAGGGTCCGTCCCTCGACGAACTTCATGGTGTAGAAAAGGTTGTTGTCGCGATCGATGTTCAGTTCGTACAGGGGCACGATGCACGGATGCTGGAGCTGGCCCGTGATCTGGGCTTCTTCCACGAAGCGCGCGATATCCTCGCCGGTGACCTGTTGCGGGTGACGGAACACCTTCATTGCCACCGCGCGGCGCACGTTGATGTCGCGGGCCTTGATGATGTTGCCCATGCCGCCGTGCGCGACGACGGCGCCCAGGGCATAGCGTCCCGGCCCGGCCACGAGCCCGGCCGGGGCGGCCGGCGCCGCGGCCCGGCCGCCCTCGGGCAAGGTGGCTGCGGCTCCGAGGTGCCGGTCGGCAAGGTACCGCATCAGCCGTGTGGCCTCCGGGCGCCGGGCCGCGGGAGGGTCGGGCGCTTCCGCGCCGCGCACGGTTACCGGGATTTCGTCGTTGGATGGCGTGGCGGCCATGGAGGAACACCATTCGGCTGCGAGTCCGTGCCGGCGGAACCAGCCCGGATACCAGACTTCGTGCCGGGGCGCGCGCGGCGCCCGCGGGGGATGCGGATGGGAATCTTGAACGTCTCGCCGGCCTTGACGTCGGCGCAGAACGCCGCGGCGAGGCGCGCCGCGGCCTCCGCGTCGCGCAGATCGATCATCTCGACGGTGCTGTGCATGTAGCGGTCCGGCACGCCGATCACCGCCGACGGCACGCCGCCGTTGGCGATCCAGATGGACAGGGCGTTGGTGCCGCCGACGAGGCTGAAGGTCTGGGCCTGGACGGGGATGTTCCGCTTCCGCGCCAGGTCGCGCAGACGCTTGACGACCACGGGATGGTTCTCGCGGCCGACGTAGACGACCGGCCCCTTGCCCAGCTTGACCGATCCGAGCATCCTGGGATTCATGCCCGGCGTATCCGTGGCGTGGGTCACCTCCAGCTCCAGGGCCACGTCCGGTCTGAGGTCGTGCACGATCATCTTGGCGCCGTGGCAGCCGGTCTCCTCCTGCACGGTGCTGGTGGCGTATACCGCGCAGGCGGGCCTGCCCCGCGCCACCAGGCGCAGAGCTTCCGCGGCCGTCCAGGCGCCGATGCGGTCGTCGTGCGCCCGCGCCACGCCCACGTGCGCGTTGAGCATGCGGAAGTCCTCGACAAACGTCACCGGATCGCCTACGCTCACGCGTCGCCGGACGTCGCGGCCGCCGCCGGCGCCGATGTCCACCCAGCATTCGTGGATTTTCGGCTTCTTGTTGCCGCCGTCCTCGTTCAGCTTCTCCTTGACCCAAGCCGGTTCGGCCCCGATCACGCCCAGCACCGGGCCGGCCTGCGTGTGGACGTGCACGCGCTTGCCGCGCAACTGGCCGACGTCGATGCCGCCCATCTGCTGCACGTAGATGAACCCGCTGTCGTCCACGTGCTTGACGATGAGCGCGATTTCGTCGCAGTGGGCGTCGAGCAGGATCCGCGGCGAGCCGCCGGGGTTGACCGCGGCGATGGCATTGCCGTAGCTGTCGGTCCGCACTTCGTCGGCGAAGCCGGCCGTGTAGGCGCTCCACAGCTCCTGGATCCGCGACTCGTGCCCGCCGGGCGAGGCGGTGTTCAGCAGCGACGTCAGAAAATCGAACGATTCTTTCCTCATGGCTCGGCCGTCCTGTGTTGGGCGCCGCCCGGGGCCCGCACCGTGCACGGTCCGAGACAGGCGCGACCCCAACCTTAGAGCATTCCCATTCCCGGGCGAAAGCGAAAACGCCGGGCCGGACGGAATGCCTGCGGCGGGACGGTAACCGTTCACGGTTGTCGGTGTGGGGTGGTCGGTTTTCGGCGGAAAATGCCGCAAGTCGCAAGAGGACGGCCTGCCGGGGCCAACAGGAACGGAGGCAGGAACCGCCAGTTGCCGCGAGAAACCGACAACCGACAACCGAACACCGTGAACGCATACGCGGGACGAAATGCCTGGCCGTGGGGGGCGGCCGCGGGTATACTGCGCGCCAAACGGAGGATACTGCAATGCGCGCGCAAAGCGTTCTCTTGGCGGCGGCGGTAACGGCGGCAGCGGCGGCGGCGATGGGCGACGACTGGCCGCGCTGGCGCGGGCCGGACGGCACGGGTATTTCGAGGGAGACGGAGATCAATCCGGGCGCCCTTGCGGCGGAACCCAAAATCGCCTGGCGCGCCGCCGTGGGCAAAGGCTACTCGTCCATGACCGTCGCGGCAAAGCGGCTCTATGCCATGGGCAGCGCTTCCGGCAAGGACACGGTGTTCTGTTTCGACGCCGACAGCGGCGAACCGGTCTGGCGCTACGACTATGCGTGCGGCAAAGGCGAGCCGCGCAGCACGCCGGTGGTGGACGACGGCTGCGTCTACACGATGAGCCAGGAGGGCCTCGCGTTGTGCCTGGACGCGGCGACCGGCGCGGTCAAGTGGCAGTGCGACATTGTCAAGGAATACGGCGCCGCGTTGCCGAAGTGGGGGCATAGCGGGTCGGCGCTGATCGCGGACAACGCGGTGATCTACAACGCCGGCGTGCACGGCCTGGCGCTGGACAAGAAGACGGGCCAGAAGATCTGGACGGGCGAGCCCGGCGTGGGCGGTTACGCGACGCCCGTTCCGTACGATGCCGGCGGCGCGCCGGCTTTGCTGCTGTTCGGCGAGAAAGGGCTTCACGGCGTCAGCCTCGCGGAAGGCAAGCGGCTGTGGTCATTCCCCTGGAAGACGTCATACGACGTCAACGCGCCCGACCCGCTTCTTTTCGACGGCAAGGCCTTCATCACGTCCGGCTACGGCCGGGGCTGCGCCCTTCTGGACGTCCTGGACGTCGCCTCCGGGGAGCCGAAGAAGTTGTGGGAAAACCAGCTCATCGCCTCGCACTTCGGCAGTTGCGTGCTGCTGGACGGGCACATCTACGGCATCAGCGGCAACGGCGGCAAGAAAGACGCGGCGCTGCGCTGCCTGGAGGCGCTGACCGGCAAGGAGGCCTGGGGCCAGACGGTCGGCTTCGGCTCGCTCATCGCGGCGGGCGACAGGCTCATCGCGCTGCTCGACGGCGGCACGCTGCTGATCGCCGCGGCGGACCCCTCCGGCTACAAGGAACTGACGCGCGCTACCGTGCTCAGCCAGCAGTGCTGGACCGCGCCCATCCTCAGCGGCGGCCGCGTATACGCCCGCAACACGCCCGGCGACCTGGTGTGCGTGAATTTGCGCTGAGGCGAGGCAAACCAGGAGCAGCCCGCTTTCCCCGTTTCGCGGGCTACGGCGCGGTATTTTTCGCCTGACGGCAAGAAATGGTGGAGCGGAAGGGAGTTGAACCCTCGGCCTCCAGAGTGCGATTCTGGCGCTCTGCCAAACTGAGCTACCGCCCCGGACGAGATGCCGAATGCCGGGTCCCAGGCGCCGAACGAGGCCCTCGGACGGCAATCAAGCGTGAGGAAGATAACACCCGCGCGCCGGCGGCACAAGCCCTGATTGACTCCGGAAAAAAGCGTTCAGCCGCGCTTCGCACGGCCGAACCGTTTTTGTTGTACGGTGGGGAACCGCGGTAGGGCGGGGCCTCCCGCCGTCACCCTTTGGGCTCTGGCGGGCAAGCCGGCCCCGCCGTGGCGGACCGGGCTTGCCCCATAGCCCGCAGGGCGACGGCGGGACGGTCCGCCCTACCGTTGCTCCCCCCTGCTTCACTGAGGCCCTGCTTCGATTGCGGGGTTGACGTTGCCAGAACTCACGGGCGCGTGGTACAAAGATTCCGTATGGTCATCGGGCTTTTGACCGCCACGCTCAGCATACCGGAATCCCGGTCGCTGAAGGACAAGCGTTCGGTGATCCGCAGTCTGAAGGACCGCGTGCTGAACGAGATGAACATGAGCGTCGCCGAAGTGGGACGTCAGGACGCGCGTCAGTTCGCCGAACTGGCCTTTGTGACCGTGGCCGCGGATCGCGTAACCGTGGACAGGCGCCTTTCCGCTCTGACCGAGCGCCTGCGCGGCAACCCGCGGCACGTTCTGCTGGACATCCACACCGAGATGCTTTGAAACGGCTTGACCCGCCGCGCAAATGATAGTTCTGTGCCGACTGCCAGTCAGAGGGGCTGATGTCGAAGACCTATGACGAGCTGAGAGCCGCCCCGGAAGATTCCGGACGCTGGTTCCTCCGCGTCGGCGACGGCCTGATCTACGGCCCGGTTTCGCTGACCACGCTGTGTGAATGGGCCGAGCAGGGCCGCGTCGTCCCCGGCAATTCCGTTTCGCAGAACAAGCGCTCCTGGGCGCCGGCCGAATCGGTACCCGCCCTGCGCATGGAGTGCACGGCCGAACTGCCCAACGGCGAGACCTTCGGACCGTTCAACCGCGCCGCGCTGCCCCACTTCCTGGCCCGCGGCATCATCCGGCCGGATACGGTCTTGCGCGACGCTTCGTCCGGCGAAGTCGTCTTCCTGGCCCGCGGCATCATCCGGCCGGATACGGTCTTGCGCGACGCTTCGTCCGGCGAAGTCGTCCAGGCCCGCGAGGCGGCGCGCCAGCCGCGCGCCGCCGCGGCAGACGCCGCCGCGCCGGGCAGCGACCTGCCGTCGCTTGTCAGCGAGCTGTCCGACGCCGCGCTGGTGACCGTTTCGGAGCTGGAACGCGCCCGCGCGGAAATGCGCGAACAGATCCGGCAGCAGGAAATGACGGCCAGGCAGAGCCGTCTCAGGGAACAGGAACTGTGGCAGGAAATCACCCGCCTCAATGAAAGGGTCCGCGACGCGGAGGCGGAAATCAAGGCGGTCAACGGCGAATTGCAGGAAGAACGGGCCCGCCGCGAGAAAACCGGCCGGGAGATATCCGCGAAGGAAGATGAGTTGCGCGCGCGCGCCGCGGCGCTCGAGACGGAACGGCGCAGCGCGCAGGAGGCCGCCGAGTCGGCGCGGGCCGCGGCGTCGGAAGAGCAGCGCAAGGCGCAGAATGTTGAGAAGCAGTCCAAAGCGCGCGAGGACGAACTGCGTCGCCGCATCCGCGAACTCGAAGAGAATGCGCGGCAGTTGGGCGACCGCCTCGCGGCCGTGGCCGACGAACTCGACCGCGAGCGCGAGAACAGCCGGGCGCGCAGGCAGGAGACCGAAGAAGCCGTAAGCGCTCTGAATCGGCGCATCAGCGAGCTCGGCGCGGACGCCGCCGGCGCGTCGGAAGAGGCGGAGGCGCTGCGCGGCGAACTCAAGGTGGAGCGCGCGGCCCTGGCGTCCCTGCGCGAGACCGCGCGCGCGGACGAGGAGACGCTGCGCAAAGAGATCGCGGAGGTGAAACGGTCTCTCGACGATGCGTCGGCGCGCGCGGAAGAGGCGAGCGGCCGGCTAGAAGGGGAGACCGCCGCGCTGGTGCGTTTGCGCGAGGAAGCGGCGGCGAAGGAACAGGAAGTCGCCGGACGCGTGGCGGAACTCGAAGGCCGGGTTGCGGATACGGAGCAGGCCCTTGAGGCGGCGCGGCAGGAAGTTGAACGGGAGCGCGCGGAGCGCGGGGCGGAGCAGGAAGCTGCGCAGCGCGCGGCGGAGAAGGCGCGTCAGACGGCGGAAGCCCTGGAAGCGGCGCGGCGCGAGCTGGAGACCGAGCGTTCCACGCTTGCGGCGCTGCGCGAAAGCGCGCACGCCGAAGAAGAAGCTTTACGTGAACAGGTCGAGGGTGTGAAGCGGTCTCTCGGCGACGCGCGGACGCGCGCGGAAGAGGCGAGCGGCCGGCTCGAGAGCGAGACCGCCGCGCTGGCGCGTTTGCGCGAGGAAGCGGCGGCGAAGGAGCAGGAAGCCGCCGGGCGCGTGGCGGAACTCGAAGGCCGGGTTGCGGATACAGAACAGGCCCTTGAGGCGGCGCGGCAGGAAGTTGAACGGGAGCGCGCGGAGCGCGGGGCGGAGCAGGAAGCCGCGCAGCGCGCGGCGGAGAAGGCGCGGCAGACGGCGGAAGCCCTGGAAGCGGCGCGGCGCGAGCTGGAGACCGAGCGTTCCACGCTTGCGGCGCTGCAGGAGAGCGGTCGCGCGGACGAAGCGGCGTTGCGCA
>Ga0194125_10010392_pt1 | contig 12712 bp, 7 predicted proteins | sample TA2KigC250mmetaG_FD_148626 | JGI IMG/M metagenome (GOLD analysis project Ga0194125, IMG submission 148626) | Freshwater microbial communities from Lake Tanganyika, Tanzania - TA2015034 Kigoma Deep Cast 250m | ecosystem: Environmental > Aquatic > Freshwater > Lake | place: Tanzania: Lake... | reverse complement strand
GGCGGCAGGCGCCAGATGGCAGACGGCAGACGGCAGGCGGCAGACGGCAGGCGCCAGATGGCAGATGGCAGACGGCAGACGGCAGACGGCAGACGGCAGACGGCAGACGGCAGTTTGCGCATCGCGCTCATTCCTTTCAGGGCCTTGACCCCGCTGAGAGAAGCAGGTCCCACAGGACAAGGCCGTGGATCGCGCTCTCGCGGAGTTCCTGGACCGCCGTGGCTGTAACGGCTGCGGCACGGTCCTGGCGGGCCTTTGCCACGCTGGCCTTCACAGCGTCGCTCGGCCCGCATTCCTGGATGAGCACCTCCAGGATAGCGGCGGCAGCATCGAGGCGGACGGCGGCCTGCGGGACGGTGGACTCGCTGGCGAGGGCGCGGGCCTTGGCTTCGGCCTCGATCCTCTCGAGTGTGGGCCTGTGCGCGCCGTGGCTCGCGTGCTCGCGGGCCAGGCGGGTGAGCTGCGCGACCAGGCGGTCAAGGGCGCCGGCCACCTCGCCGGCGAGGTCGGCTGGCGCCGAGTAGTTGGCGACAGCCGGGTTCCCGACGGGGCCGGGCGCGCGGCCTCCCCACTTGTAGTCCTTCAGGCTCTCGGCGGCCTGGGAGGCATAGTTGGCCGCGGCAGCCAGGAGCTTGAGCCGAGTCGGGTCAGGCTGCCAAGCCGGCGGCTCGGCTGCGGGAGCCGGGCGGGGTCCGGGCGCCGGACGCATGGGCATCGGCCGGGGCGTGGGGAGGCCCGCCGGAGCGCGGGGAATCCAGCCCGGGCGGGTCCGCCCCCGCGGCATGCTCTCAAAGAGGGAGGCACGCCGCTCCAGATTCTCGACCGCCTCGTCCCAGCCCTCGACACACTTCTGAAGCTCCTCCCGCGAGAAGCTCCGCCGCAGCACCAGATCACTCTCGGGATACCTGAGACCAGAGAAATAGGTTCCGAGTTGCTCTCGGAGCGTCGTATGCATGCACTTCGCCACAAGGTAGGCGACAATGTCGTTGTTGCGGGAGTCCCTGAGCACGCCGGCGAGCTTCTTTGGGATTTCGGGGACATTCATCTGGCCGAGGGCGCGCAGGATGCGGCTGGTCGAGGGCGCCTCGGCGACGGGTGCCGAGGCGTCGCGGGCGCGCCTGGCGAGCTCGGCGACAAGGATGTCGGCCGCCGCTGCCGTGTCGGCCTGCCGGAGGCGCTCGATCGCCCAGTAGCACTCGCCGGTGGACCGGCCTTGGAGCTTGGCCTTGAACTCATCGAGCGAGACGGGCGCCGGTGCCCCCGTGGCTGGCGGGGGTGCTGGGGCGGGGGCCGCCGGAGCGGGGGGCAGGGTCACCCTCTCGGCCACGGCGGCGGGCCGGTCCGCGCCGGCGCTCAGGAGCCGGCTCAGCTCCGGGGAGCAATGGTTGGAGCCCTGGGCAAACTGCGCCGCGCGGTCCCACCAGGCCAGCAGCGTCATCGCCGTGTCGGCCAACAGGTCCTCCACCCGGTTCGTGGTCGAGTAGGCCCTGCGGATGTCGTCACTCGGCACAGCCACCCTTGGCCGGCCTGTGGCGGGGTCTGGTGGGGGCGTGGTGCCGTCCCGGCGGACGGCGGCTTCCCAGGCGGCGGCCGCCTGCTGCCGGGCGGTGGGCGTGTCGAGTTTGGCAAACAGCACCGTCGGCGAGGAGCCGCCGCCAGACCACCTGACGGCGCGGTTCAGGGACGCACGCGCGGTGCCGGCGACGGTGGGGTCGCTCGTGGTGCGGATGACCTGGCAGAGGGCCAATCTGGCCTCGATGCGGGCCTGGTCGGGCACGCGGCTGGTCACGTCGCTGCGGGAGAGGGCATCCAGGGTGCGCGAGGCGGCCGCCGCGGTGAGCGATGTGCGGTCGGCAGCGCTGGCCGCTAGATAGGCCAGGGCGGCCTGAAACTCGTCCGGCGCAGCCGCGCCCACGAGGTCGGCCAAGCGGTCAGACGAACCCGCCGCGCTCAGGAGCTGAGACGCCAGAGGAGGGACTCCGGGCGACGGCACTGTGGTCTTCGTCGCCGGCGGGGGGGGTCTTACCGGCGTCTTCGTCGCCGGCGGCGGAGGGGGCACCGTCGTCTTCGTAGACGGCGGGGGCGGTGTCACAACAGTCTTCGTGGACGGTGGGAGTGGGCCTTTCTCCTTCTGTGGCGGGTTGCTTTCCCGCTGGCTCAGGCTGTAGATGAGGGCGACGACGGAGAAGATGGCGATGACGGCGAGGGGGATGATGATGGTGAGCGCGCGAGCGAAGTCGCTCCGACGGGCCGCGGGGGCCTGGGTGACACCGGCATCGTGCAGTGGCGCGGGCAGGGTGGCTGTGACGGCGGCCTGGCCCGCGGGCGGGGTGCGGGGCACGGCGGGGACTGGTTCCAGGCGCCCGGCCGGCGTGGAGGGGGTGAGCCGAAGCGGGGCGGTGGCTCGGGCCTCGCGGACGCCGAAGGCTGGCTCGGCGGGCGGAGGCGTGTGCGCCGGGCTCCAGCCGCGCTGCGCCGGCGTGGGGGCGGCCCTCGGTGTGAGCGGCGGCTCGGAGAGGGGCTCGACGGTCAGCGGGCCGTCGTCCACCGGCTGCACGGTGAGCAGTTCCTCGTCTTCGGGGAGGGTCTCGATGATCTCGAGGGGGGTGGCCTGCGGCCCGGCGGAGGGTTCGAAGTGGTTCTGGACGGCCTGGGAGGCGGCCTCGACGGAGAGGCCCTGAGCGACGCCGAGGCCGACGAGGCGGATGCGCTCGGCCGGGGGCGCCTGGCGGTCGGGATAGAGCTTCTCGAGCTGGTGCTGGAAGAGCGCGGTGAGCGCGGGGAGGTCGAGCTGGCCGCGGCGCGCCCCCTTGGCGCTCAGGCGGGTGTTGATGGCGTTCAGGGCGGCAGGCGCGGGGATGGCGAGCTTCTCGGCAAGTGCGAGGAGCCGGCGCTCGTCGTCCACGGCGAGCACCCCCTGGCTGATGCTGAGGTCCGTGGCCGTGGCGAAGAAGTCGAGGGTCTCCCGCGGAACGCCGACCGCAGTGACCTGTTCGGGTGGCGGCGGGGCGGGGGGCTTGGGGATTTCGGCGAGGATGACCTGGACGTTGCGGTCGTCCACGCCGATGTGGCGCAGCTTCTTGGCGAGGGTGGGCCGGTCGTGCTCGCTGAGGGAGCCGGCGGCATCCACGTGGGAGCTGATCGTCTCGTGGACGGCAGCCGTCAGTTGGGTGCGCTGCGCCTTCGCCTCCTGGAGGGCGGCATCGTGCTTCTCGCGGGCCAGGTGGGCGTCGTAGGCCTTGCGGCGCGCCGCGTCGCGGAGGACCTCGGCCGCGCCGTCGAGCTCCCGCTCGATGGTGGCGACGACGGGGATGAACTGCGGCCCTGGGATGTTCTGCCGCAGGCGCTTCTTGCGTTCGGACAGCGCGCGGCCCACCAGCGCGGGGTCGAAGGCCCGGGGGCTGATGCCCAGCAGTTGGTAGAGCGTCGGCTCGCCCGCCGTTTCCGGGATGTCCAGGAGCTTGTAGAAGAACTGCGGATGAACCATGGCTCAACTCACCGTTTGGCCTTGGGGGCCGGGGCGCTGTCCATTTCGCGCTCGAGTTCCTGGAGCTTGGCCTTCCAGGGGGCAGGGACGTCCGGGTTCTGGAGCTTGAAGTAGTCGAGGAGCTGTCGCGCGCCTGCGGTGTCGCCGGACTTGAGGACGCACAGGATGTGATGGCACTGGGCTTCGTACCAGCCCTCGGTCTTTCTGGGGAGGCCCTGAGCCAGGGGGCGCCAGCGCCGGAGTGCGTCGTCGTGGCGTCCCGCCGCCTCGTAGGCGACGGCCAGCCCCCGCAGGATGTCGGCCGGCTGGGCCTCGCCAGGCCCGAGCCTCTGGAGCACCGCCTCGCAGTGCTCCACGGCGGCCTTCATATCCCCCAGGCGCAGGAGGGCGTTGGCCAGGTGGCGCCGGATGACGGGCTCCTGGCCTCGCGCCCTGGGGTCGGGGCTATGGCCGACCTGGCGGAGGAGGAACTCGTAGGCCTTGACGAGCTCGCGGGTGAGGGCGTTGGCCTCGGCGGCCTGCTTGGCCTGGCTGAGGCGCTCGGCCTCCTTTTCGAGCCGTGCGGCGAAGTTGGCGGCAAGCTGCGCCAGGTGCGGCTGCTCGGAGTCCTTGGCGGCGATCTCGCGGAGCATCTTGCGCACGCCGTCCGTGCCGTCCAGGACCGCCTGGGCCTCGAGGCGGAGGGCCTCCCGCGTCGTGGCGTCCACGCCCTTGAGTTCCACCGAGTCGTCGAGGCGCTTGAGGAGCGCGAGCGCGGCCTTGGGCTGGGTCAGGCGCAGGAGGTTGCGCGCCACGGCGTGGGCGATGCTCACGGTGGCCTCGGGCAGCTTCTCCACGTCCGCGGCGCCCGGCGTGGTGTCGGCGAAGCGGCCGACGGCGGCGGCCGAGCGCTCGAGGAGTTCCTGGGCGGCCCGGGTGCCGCGCGCCGTGTCCTTGAGCGTTTCTTCAGCCTGGCGGTAGGTGGCGAGGGCGAGGCCGTACTGGGCAAGGCGGTAGACGGGCGACTTAGCGTCAATCCGCGCGAGCGCCTGCTCGGCCCCGCGGTAGTCCTTCGCCTCCAGGAGGAGCGAGGCGCGGGTCCAGGGGACACGCTGGACCTCGGGCTCGGCCGGGAATGTGGTCGTGGCGAAATCGAGGAAGTTGTTGAAGGACTGGAAGTCGAGCTGAGGAGGCTTGGCGGCGGTGGCCCGCAGGCCGGCTTGGAGCGCGCGGCGGCACCACTCGGCGGCCCGGGGATCGGTCGGGTGCTGGCGTATGAAGTCGTAGGCGGCCCGATGGGCCTCGCGCCAGGTCTGGAGGTTCCAGTGGGCGGCGGCCAGGGCCTGCCGCCAGTCGGCGAGGCGCTGCGTCTTGGGGTTCGCGAGGGCCGGCTGGATGATGCCGAGCGCCTCCTTGTAACGCCCGTCCTTGAAGAGCTTGCCCACTTCCTGCAGCCCGGGCGGCAGGGGGGGCGGGGGAAGGCCGAGGGCCTTGTAGAGGTCGGTGTACCAGGGGTCGCCGTAGAGGTCGAACTGGCTCTTGATCTCCTGGAGCTTGGCCTCGTAGCCCCGGGCGCGGCTGCCGGCGTCGGGCGACCGGAGGAGGGCCTGGAGGTTCTTGGCCCGGGCGATAGCCATTTCGAGGTCGAAGCCGTCGTAGGCGGTGCCGAATGGTAGGCTGCGGAAGTACTGGTCGGCCAGGCTTTCGAGCTTGAGGCTCGGGGAGCCGGGCGCCTCGGCCTCGAGGCCCTTCACGAGGAGGTACGTCATCCGCTTCAGGGTCTCGGTGGGGGCTCGCCCGCGCTCCTCGTCGAGGCGCTTGGTGATCGCGTAGTCCTCTTCGAGGAACTCGATTAGCCCCCGGCTGCCATCGGTTCCCCGGAACCGCTTGAGGGCGTGGAGGCAGAGGGCCTGGCCGAGGAAGCAGTCCACCACCACGGGCAGGTTGCGGTACCCGTCGGCGGTGTAGCCGCTGAAGAGTTCGAGGGCCTGCTGGAGCCATTTCGTGCGGTCGGCGCCCTCGATGTCGGGGTCCGCCAGGTCGGCCACGCGGTAGAGGAGCCAGGCCTTGTGGTAGTTGGCGCGGTGGACGTAGCTGCCGGCCTCGGTGGCCTTGGGGTCCTTGTCGGGGTCGGCGCTCTCGGGGAGCTTGGCCAGGATGGCCTCGCGGTTGTCCTCGGCGCGCTTCAGGAGCCTCTCGTACAGGTCGAGCGTGCCCAGGACGCGGCGGCGGGCCTCCTGGCGCAGGGCGGGCTTCTGCGCGTCCGCCGCGCGGCGCCAGGCATTGATGGCCACGGTGGCGGCCGTGCGCTCGATGTCGGCCTCGACGAAGGCGCGGTCAAGGTCCCCCAGGCCGGCCGTGGCGAGGGTGCGGCGGGCCTCGTCGAGCTTCTTCTCGGGCTCTTTGGCGTTGGGGGCGGCGGCTTCGCCCAGGAGCTTCTCGATCTGCTTCTCGGCCAGGGTGGCCGCGGGGGCCTCGCGCGCGGGCAGGAGCAGGCAGCCGAGTGCAATGGTAGCCGCCAGAGCCATTGTGGATTGCGGATTGCGGATTGCGGATCGGAAACCGAAATCCGAAATCCGAAATCCGAAATCGCGAGTCCGCGGGAGCAGGTGGGTCCTCATTGGCCGATCCCCTTCGGGGAGAAGGCGACGCTGTAGAGGTCCGCCTGATGGCAGGCGTCGAGCGCGCCGGCCATGTATGCGAATGGCACGCCCGCCTGGCCCTCGATGATCACGTGGAGGCGGTCCTTGTCCCGGTCCGCGGGGGCGGGGGCGATGGCCCGCCGGGCCTTGAGCTTCTCGACCAGGCCGTCGAACGTCGCGCACGCCTGGTCGTCGCAGGTCATCATCACGCCCTCGCCCACGCGGCTCACCACGATGCGGACGGGGGGCAGCGGCTCCTGCGCCGGCTTCTCCTTGCTCGCCGCGGGCAACTGGGTCACAAGGTGGTTCTCCGTCATGAACGAGCTCGTGCACAGGAAGAAGATGAGGAGCTGGAACACGCAGTCAATCATGGGGGTCATGTTGAGCTGCGGGGAGGGGGCTTTCTGTCTCTGGCGTGTGAGCTTCACAGGCGTTTCCTCACGGGGCGTCGCCGCCCGCCGGCATCACGGCCACGCGCACGCGGCTGATCTGGCTGTCCTTGCACGCGAGGAGGGCGAGGCCCGCCCTGTCCCACGGGCAGTCGCGGTCCACGCGGACGACGACGGAGATGGTCTCGATGGGCTGCCCCTCGGTGCGCCGCTTGAGGGCCGCGGCGAGGGCCGCGCGGTCGCCGCAGGCGTCGCCCATCACCACCATCCGCCCCTCCTTCGTCACGTTCACGATGATGCGCCCGGGCTTGAAGTCCTCCCCCGGCTCCCCCTTCTTCGCGTCGGGCAGGGTGACGTTCTCGACGGCGACGCGGGTGAAGGAGGAGACGCACATGAAGAAGATGAGGAGCTGGAAGATGACGTCGATCATCGGCGTCATGTTCAGCTCGCACCCGTAGGCTCGTCGCGCCTTGTGCAGTCTCACGGCCTGTGCCTTTCACTCCACGTTCTTGTGGCGACAAGCGTCCCGCTTGTCGTCGGCGCTAGGCGAACCGCAAGCGGGACGCTTGCGGCTACGCTGCCTATGCGGCGCCCTTGCGGAACCTGCCCATCAGCTTCTCCACCGCCGCCTCGGTCTCGGCCACGAAGCTGTCCACCCGGTTGCGGAAGAAGGCGACGAAGAACATCGCGGGGATGGCCACGACCAGCCCCTCGACGGTGGTCACGAGGGCCTCCCAGATGCCCTCCGCGAGCTGGGAGGGCTTGGCCGCGCCCTCGGTGGCGGCGATGGTGTTGAAGGAGCTGATCATCCCCGTCACTGTCCCCAGCAGCCCGAGCAGCGGGGCGATGACCGCGATGAGGGAGAGGTATTCGAGCTTGCGGTAGAGCCGCGAAATCTCGCGCTCGCTCGCCTCCTGCATGGCGCTCTGCATGTCGAAGAAGCCGAACATGGCGCCGATCTGGTTGAGGCCCGCGCCGATGACCTTGGCGAGAAATGAGCCGTCGGTCGCACAGGCCTCCTGCGCCTGCTGGTACTGGCGGGCCGCCAGGAACTGCTCGACGCGTTGGGCCAGCTCGGGGGGCACGAGGCGGCTGCGGCGAATCGAGAGAAAGTGCTCGATCACGAGCGCGGTCGAGGCCAGCGACAGCACGAGGATGAGGTGGCCGATCATCCCGCCCGCCTCGATCATGGTCCAGAGCGAGATGCGGCGGGCAGGCTCAATCGTCCCCGCGGCCTCGCCCGCGAGCGCCGGCGCCACTACCAGCGCCCCGACCCCTGCGGCCAACGTCACCGTCCACACCCTCATCGGCATCGTCATGGCAGTTCAACCTCCAGAGGCGTCTAGGGACGAGGCAACGGACGGGGGAAGGTCCGGCGCGGCCTGACCGGCACACCACCCGGCGCGCCAATGGCGGTCGGCGGCACGAACCTGTATTTCCCCCGATTCTCCTCGGCGATCTGCTTCAAGATCGGCTCGCCTGCGTTCTCGAAGAACGCGATCGCGTGCACCTGAATCCGCCTGCCCGGATTGTTCGTCCGGATCAGACCCAGAATCATGTCGTCCGAGCACTCGAACATCCCATCGGTCATCAGCCAGATGGCATTGGGCTTGAGGGAAAGGGCGAGCTCCATCGCCTGTAGGGGGTTGGTCCCGCCGCCGCCGTTCGTCTGCTCGACCCACTGCCCGTAAGTCCGCTTGTTCTCTGCCGTCGCCGGCACGAGCCTCTCGCTTGGCATAGCCTGGTGCCGGCTGTCGAAGAAGATCACGTAGAACTTCTGGGCGCCCGAGAGGGCCTGGATGGAGCGGATCAGCTCGTTCTTGGCGGCCTGGATCTTCCCGAGCATGTACATGCTCCCCGAGTAGTCCACGACGTAGACGAAGGAGTTCCCGCGCGCGTCGAGGCCGAAGAAGCTGGCCGCGCCGCCCGAGCCGCCCGGCAGCCCGGCCATGTTCAGCCCAGGCGCCGCGCGGCCCCCCACGCCATCCGAAACCCCCACCACGTCCGCGGGCGCCGACGCCGCGGCGCTCACAGCGATGTCGGCCACCGCGTCCACCGGCGTCTCCTCCGCCGCCACGCTCAGGTCCACAGCCTTCTCCGCGTCCGGCTGCAGCTCCACCGCGCCCGCAGGGCTCTGGTCCAGCTTCGGGCTGTCGTCCCCGCCCGCGTCCCCGATGTCCACCTCCGCCTCGCCCGACCCCGTGCCGAGGCCCGACAGCCACGTGGCCCCCGTGAGGCCCAGGAACAGCAGCAGGTGGAGCACGAGCGACACGGTCCACCCTGCCGCCTTGGCCAGCGGGTAGGGCCGGTCCGCGTACTCCACCTCCGCCACCACCTCATCGCTGCCGGGCTCCAGCGTGGCCCAGCAGTAGGTGCACTTCGCCTGCTTCCCGGCATACGAGGCATCGAGGTGCACCGTCTTGCCGCACCGGCCGCACACGCGGCTGATGGGCGCGGGCGCGGTCGCTGTGGCACTGCTGGCTTGTCCAGCAGTGGGGGCGGCGGACGGAACACGGTCGGGCAAGCCGACCGTGGCACCACCGGGGGCGCGCGGAGCCGGCGCAGCGGCAGCCGGCGGCCCCTGGGGTGGCTTGGCGGCGGGCACCAGGGTCATCCCCTGGCAGCCTGGGCAGGACGAACCGCCTGCCCGCCATCGAGGCCAGCGCCGCCAGCCCCTTGCCGCACAAGGGGCAGGAGAACTCGATTCGTGACGCGCCGTTCTGCATCCTCGCCTCCTGCGGCCCTCCGGCTGCCGCTCGAAGCGCCTCAATGGCAAAGCCCGTGCCAAACGCCGCCCCGCCAACGCCGGCCGGCGCCTAAGCCTCGGCAGGCTCGGCACATGAGCTCACGGGCGCCCGTGCCTGGCACGACACCCCCTGGCAAGCTCCTTTCCAGCGCCCCGCCGCAGCGTGGCAAACTCCTTGCCAGGCCTTCCCTCACTGCGGCTTGATCGGAGCGTAGCGATAGTACACCTCCAGCGTGAGGACCGCCAGCGCCGTGCTCAGGGCATCGCCGCTGTAAAGGTCCCAGTGCCCGTCTGCGTGCTGGGTCGCCATGAGGCCGACCTTCATTGGCTCGTTCCACTTCTTCCAGTAGTCCCCGCCCATTTGGAAGATGCCGATAGTGCCGTAGTAGAGCCCGTAGAGGTCTGGGGGCCGCTGGCCCATCTGAGGGGGGGTCTGGAGCAGGAAGTTGGCCGCCTTGCGCATCAGCGCGTCGTCCCGGCTCCGCATGAACTGGAGGGACACGAGGCCGACCCCCGTGAGGTTCCATGAGCTTCCTGGACCCGTGTAGCCGAACGAGGCCGTCGGCTCGTCGTTCGCGCGCCCTCGCTGGGCCGGGCCGCCCTCGGACTTGACTTTCATCAGGAAGCGAGTGGCATTCTCGAATGCGGAGGCGGGGATGCGGATGTCGGCATCCTTGGCCGCCTTGAGGGCCATGATCTGCCAGCCCGTGACCGACGTGTCGCCGCCATTTCCCCTGTGCTGGTAGCGCCAGCCGCCGTCGGGGTACTGGGCGGCGAGCACCTCGGCGATGGCACCGATGGCCGCGGCCCGAATCTCGGGGTTCTGGCTCATCGCGCACTCCTCGCACAGGGCGAAGGCCGCGATCCCCTGATCGTACATCCTCTCACGAGTGTAGACCAAGCGGTCGCCATCACGGCTGCCCTGGGCGATGAGCCACTGGAAGCCCTTCTGAACGGTCGCCTTGTGGGCCCCCTCCCTCGTCGTGTGCCCGGCGCCCAGGAAGGCCAGGAGGGCGAGGCCGCTGGTCCCCACGCCGTTGTTCCAGCCCCCTTCCGGCTGCTGGTTCCTGGCGAGCCAGGCCAGGCCCTTGTCCACGGCGGTCAGGGTGCCCTTGCCGCCGAACCTCAGGAGGGCCGCCTGCTTACTCGCGCCCTTGCGGTTGCGGAGGAGGCCCTTGAAGTCGCCGCTCGAGGCGCGCGGCATCGGCGCCCCCGCGCCCGCGGCAGCGCTGGGGATGGCCCGGCCACCCTCCACCGCGAGGTCCGTCAGGTCCACGGCGCCGGGCACGCCCTCCCCCACCGGATTGAGGGCAAGGGGCACCACCTCGGCCGCCGGCTCCTCGGCGGCCCGCTCGGGCACGTCCTGCACCTTCGGCGTCTCCACCGGCAGCTCGGGCATGGGGTCGGGCGGCTGAAGGTCAATCGGCGGCGCAGCGGCCACCGACACCTCAGGCCAATCCTCCGTCCCCACCCCCACCTCGGCCTCCCCCCCGCCCGTCCCGAGGCCCGACAGCCACGTGGCCCCGGTCATGCCGACGAGGAGCAGGCAATGAAGGGCCAACGACAGCGTCCAGCCCGCCGCCTTGACCCACGGGCGGCGCCTCTCCCGGTACTCCATCTCCGCCACGACCTCCCCGGTCTCGGGCGGCAACATGGCCCAACAGAAGGTGCACCTGGCCGCCCTCCCCGCGCACGAGGCGTCGAGCTCCACGGCCTTACCGCACCGGCCGCACTGCCGCACGATGGGCGCCGTGGCTTGCGGTGCGGGGGAGCCGCCAGGGAGTGTTTCCGATTTCAAGCGGGAATCGGCAATCACCAGTCGGCAATCACCAACCGGCGGGGGCGCGGGTTCCCCCCAGACGGGGGCAGAAAAGGGGACATTCACCTTTTCGCCCCCTTGGGGCGCCCAAGGCTGCTGCGCAGAAAAGGAGAATGTCCTCTTTTCTGCCCCGTCATCCGCGGGTATGATGAACAAGCCATTGCAGGCGGGACACACGGCCCTCTTGCCCGCGGCCGACGCGGGCGCAAGCAACCGCGCGCCGCACAACCGGCAGGCCACCCCCCTGTCCGCACCGCCCCGCTGAGACACCGCACCTTCCTCCGCAGCCCGAGGACCCCGGCCCCCATGGGAACCGCTGGCCCCGCCGTCGCTCGCAGCTCCACGCGTCCCTGCTGCACTAATACTACTCGCCCCGCCCCGGCGAGTCAAGGGCGGCGCGGACGACGGGTGCAGTAACGGATTTGTGCGCCGCCCGCCGTCGTTCGTAGTTCGGCGTTTACGCGGCTCTGCTGTCCGCCCTGGCAGCCCTCAAGACCGCCTGAAGGCCGAACTACGAACAGGAACGCCCGCTTCGGCGCACAAATCCGTTACTGCACCCGCGGACGACGAAGGTATGGCCCCCAATCCTCTGGCAGAAAAGGGGACATTCACCTTTTCGCCCCCTTGGGGCGCCGAAGGCTGTTGCGCAGAAAAGGAGAATGTCCCCTTCTCTGCGCCGGGGCCTCCCCCCATCAGAACTCGCGGGTCAGCCTCGGCCTCGCCCTGCCCCCCGTCCCTCCCCCCGCTGCCGAGCCAGCGGGCGGTCGGCTGCGGCGGCATGGCGCATCCCCCTCGCGGCCTTCCCTCTTGGGGGTCCGCCCTGCGGACGTCAACCCCCCCAAACCCCCTCACGCTCTCGCCTCGTGGCTCCCCCTTTCCCCATTTCCCTCAGGGGGTGAGGGCTGTGGGCGGGGGACCGCCCCCGCCCCAGTAGCGGCAGCGACACCAGGAAGCCAACGCCATCGGGCCACACCGGCGAAACGCCGTCCTCTGCCGGACCCCCGCTTCAACTTGCCTCGCCGTAACCCGATCCGCCAGCACGGCAGCCCGCATCACGCCACGGCTGCCTTTCGCCCCCCACCCTTAGCCCGCATTTCTCACCAGCAGGCCCAGCTCCGAAGGAGCGATAGGGTGTAGCCGGCGGCGTAAGCCGCCGGAAGGGGGTAGCAGGGGCGCCAGCCCCGTCGGGGCGGCACCCGCGCTCTGTCGTGCCGCCCCGTCGGGGCTGGGGGGCTCTCGCCTGCGATCCGGCGGCTTGCGCCGCCGGCTATAGCCTTACGTCCCTTCGGGACTTCGCAGTTGGTGAGAAATGCGGGTTAGAGGCAAGCGGCAGCACCTCGCACCCCGCGAGCACGGGCCGGCGGCTTCGCCGACGGGAGAGAACAGCAGGGGCAGGCCCTTTGCCCGGAGGCGTCCGCGAAAAAGGGGACATTCTACTTTATTGTCCACCCTGCCGTAGCAGTGACGTAAGTAGCCGCAATATCTGAAGATAGATAGATCGCCGACATCACGCTCGAAAAAAGTAGGATGTCCCCTTTTCCGGGCCGGCGCTCGGAGGCCATGATCTAACGATGAGTTTTTCTCAGTCTCAGGCCGCTCATGATCGGCCCGGAATTTCGTTGTACTGGGGGGAGAGAGAGCGCGCGAAGC
>Ga0194125_10010391_pt1 | contig 12713 bp, 10 predicted proteins | sample TA2KigC250mmetaG_FD_148626 | JGI IMG/M metagenome (GOLD analysis project Ga0194125, IMG submission 148626) | Freshwater microbial communities from Lake Tanganyika, Tanzania - TA2015034 Kigoma Deep Cast 250m | ecosystem: Environmental > Aquatic > Freshwater > Lake | place: Tanzania: Lake... | reverse complement strand
GCCCGACTATGTGGTGATTCTCGCGTGGAACTTCGCCGAGGAGATCATGGCCCAACAAGCCAAGTATCGCGCTCGCGGCGGCCGTTTCATCCTGCCGATCCCGAAGCCGATGGTCGTGGAGTGACGGTGAACGGGCTTGGAAGCCCGTTCTACTGTCGAAGCACGACAGGCCGCGACGTAGAACGGACTTCCAAGTCCGTTCAACTCACTCGGCAGCACGAGCAGCGAACAAACGACCAATGCCCCAACGCAACACTCCATCCTCTCAAAGTCAAATGTTGCGAGTCGGGGCGCGAAAGCATAAGAATCGGGGCCGTCAGGCAACGCGCTGGACACATTTATGGCCAAGTCAATGAAAGTGGTGATCCTCTGTGGCGGTATGGGCACGCGGCTGCGCGAGGAGACGGAGTATCGGCCCAAGCCGATGGTGGAAATCGGCGGCCGGCCGATCCTGTGGCACATCATGAAGATTTACAGCCACTACGGCTTCGACGACTTCGTGCTCTGCCTCGGCTACAAGGGCAACATCATCCGCGAGTATTTCCTCGACTATCACGCGATGAACAGCGATTTCACCATCCGGCTCGGCGCGTCGCCCAAGGTGATTTATCACAACCACGAGGGCATCGAGCACTGGCAGGTGACGCTGGCCGAGACGGGCACGGAGACGATGACCGGCGCGCGCGTGGCCCGCGTGGCGCGGTTTCTCAAAGGCGGCACGTTCATGCTCACCTACGGCGACGGCGTCGCGAACATCAACATCCGCGACCTGCTCGCGTTCCACCGCGCCCACGGCAAGCTGGTGACGGTGACGGGCGTGCGGCCGCCCTCGCGGTTCGGCGAGATGGAGGTGAAAGACCGGCGCGTGGTGGCGTTCAACGAGAAACCGCAGGTCAGCCAGGGGCTGATCAACGGCGGCTTCTTCGTGATGGAGCCGGAGTTCCTGCGCTACTGTCTGACGGACAGCGATTGCGTGCTGGAGCAGGAACCGCTGCGATGCTGCGCCGAGGACGGACAGTTGATAGTGTATCGCCATGGCGGCTTCTGGCAGCCGATGGACACGTTCCGCGAGTATGAGATGTTGAACCGCCTCTGGGCCTCCGGCAAGGCGCCGTGGAAGACGTGGAAAGACTGATGGAAACGCAAGTAGTCGCGTCACTCCGTGACGCGTCCGTTGATCTATAATCGCGTCACGGAGTGACGCGACTACTTTATTCTTCATGAACACCAAATTCTGGCAGGACCGCAACGTGTTCGTCACCGGCGCGACCGGGCTGCTCGGCTCGTGGCTGACGGAGACGCTGACCGACCGCGGGGCCAACGTCGTCGCGCTGGTGCGCGACAGCGTGCCGCGCTCGCGGCTCGTGACCGCCGGCGTTCTCAACCGCATCAACGTGGTGCACGGCGCGCTGGAGGACTACGCGGTCGTCGAGCGCGCGATGGGCGAATACGAGGTGGACACGGTGTTTCACGCCGCGGCGCAGACCATCGTCGGCATCGCCAACGCCAACCCGTTCTCGACCTTTGAGACGAACATCCGCGGCACGTGGCACGTGCTCGAAGCCGCGCGCCGTTCGCCCAACGTCAAGGCCGTCGTGGTGGCCTCCAGCGACAAGGCCTATGGCGATCAGAACAAGCTCCCCTACGACGAGAAAACGCCGCTCGAAGGCCGCCATCCCTACGATGTGTCGAAGAGTTGCGCCGACCTCCTCGCCATCGCTTACGCGAAGACCTTCGGCCTCAACGTCTGTGTCACCCGCTGCGGCAACTTCTACGGCGGCGGCGACCTGAACTTCAACCGTATCGTGCCGCAGACCATCCGCTCGGTCCTGCGCGGCGAACGGCCCATCATCCGCAGCGACGGCAAACCGATCCGCGACTACTTCTACATTAAGGACGCTGTCGAGGCCTATCTGCTCCTCGCCGAGAAGATGCGCTCGCTGAAGATCGCGGGCGAAGCGTTCAATTTCAGCAATGAGATTCAGGTGACGGTGCTGGAGTTGGTGAAGCTGGTTCTGAAGCTGATGGGCCGCAACGATCTCAAGCCCCGCGTGCTCAACCAGGCGTCCAACGAAATCCGTCACCAATATCTCTCGGCGAAGAAAGCGCGCCGCGTGCTCGGCTGGCGGCCACGCTATACGCTCCAGCAAGGATTGAGCGAAACCATCGCTTGGTATCAAGACTACTTCGCGCGTTAGCCGCCGCGAAAGGCCACAGGACATCGGCATGGAATTCCGACCGCTGCGAATCGCCGGCAGTTACGAGATCGTGTTCGAGCCGAGCCGGGACGATCGCGGCTATTTCATGCGCGTTTATGATGAGGTCGAGTTTCGGAAGCGCGGCTTGGTGACGAACTGGGCGCAGGAAGCTCACGCATGGAACGCGCGCCGCGGCACGTTGCGCGGCCTGCACTTTCAGCGACCGCCGCATCCGGAGACCAAGCAGGTGCAGGTCCTCGCCGGCGCGATCTACGACGTGGCGCTGGACCTGCGGAGAAACTCGCCCACGTTTGGCCGGTGGGAAGCCGTCGAACTGCGCGCCGGCGATGGCAGGGCGCTCTACGTGCCGGCCGGCTGCGCCCAAGGCTACCAAACGCTGGAAGACAACACGCTTGTGGTCTATCACATCAGCGCGGAGTATCGCGCCGACCTGCAGGCAGGTGTGCGTTGGAGCGATCCCACATTGGCCATCCCGTGGCCGCTGCGAGATCCACAGGTCGCGCTGAAAGACAATCTGTGGCCCCTCTGGCGCGACTTCGTCACGCCGTTCGAGTGATCCAGTGTCCGTAACCGCCGCGCATGTGGCCCCGGAACGGACTTGGAAGTCCGTTCTACGGGTGGCGCGCCCGCCACGTAGAACGGACTTCCAAGTCCGTTCATCAACGCTTACTCGCAACGGCTGTTTGAGATTTGAACACGAGGGCGGTAAAATTCGTCTGACGGCGGCGTTAGACTTTGGAAGGAGTAATGAGCATGAACAAATTGAAACTCGGAGCCGCAATGGCGGCGTGCCTGGTCCTGGCCGGTTGCACGGCGACCGAGCAGGGCGCTGGCTATGGGACGCTCGGCGGCGCTGCCATTGGCGGCGCGTTGGGCGGATGGCAGGGCGCCGCGATCGGCGCGGGCGCGGGCGCGTTGACAGGCGCGCTGGCCGGCAGCGCGGTGGACGCCCAAGAGGAACGCCGGGCGCGCTATTATGCCGCCTCGGCACCGCCGCCCGCGGCGAGCTATCCGACGGGCATTCTGACCGATCGGCCGGGCTATGTGCGCAGCCCGTGGAATCCGAACGGACCGCTGGTGGATGTCACCGGTTTCCCTCGCGGTTCGCTCGTGCGCGATCCGATAACGCAAAAGGTGTTCATTGTCCCGTAAACTCCACGCCGACGAACGTGCTGCGGAATTCGCGCGCGCGTCTGACAACGTTTGCCGCTCCGCTGAACTGAGGCTCAGACTGCGAACATGGCGGGGTTGATTCCCGATCACGTCCTGGACCAGATTCGTCGCGCCAACGACATCGTTGACGTGGTCGGCCAGTGTGTGCCCAACCTCAAGAAGGCGGGGGCGAACTGGCGCGCGCTCTGTCCTTTTCACAAGGAGAAGACACCCTCCTTCAACGTCAATCCGCAGCGGCAGCTCTTCAAATGCTTCGGCTGCGGCGCGGGCGGCGACGTGATCACGTTCGTCATGCGCTGGGACGGGCTGGAGTTTCGCGAGGCGGTCGAACAACTGGCTCGGCGGGCAGGCATCACCCTCGAATACGATACAAGGCGCGACCGCGGCATGCCGTCGGGCCAGAAGGAGTTGCTGTTCAAGCTCCACGAAGAAGCGGCGGCGTTCTTTCATGCGCAGTTGATGAAAGAGCCGGCGGCGCAAATCGCGCGCGACTACCTGGCGAAGCGCAAGGTGACGATGGAGGCCGCGCGCGAGTTCCGGCTCGGCTACGCGCCCGATTCTTGGGATGCGACGTTGCAATGGGCCGTGTCGCGCGGCTACACGCCGCAGGTCCTGGAATCAGCGGGTCTGGTCATCGCGCGCGAGGGCGGCGGCCACTACGACAGGTTCCGCGGGCGGCTGATGTTCCCCATCCGCGACGAGCAGGGCCGCGTGGTGGGTTTCAGCGGCCGTGTGCTCGCGGGCGACGAGAAAACCGCCAAGTATGTCAATTCGCCCGAATCGCCCATCTTCACCAAGGGCCGCGTGCTTTACGGCCTGGACAAAACCAAACGGGCGATCCTCGACGCGAAGCAGGCGATCGTGTGCGAGGGCCAGCTCGACTTGATTGCGTGTTACATGGCGGGCGTGCAGAACGTGGTCGCGCCCCAAGGCACGGCGTTCACGAGCGACCACGGACGGATTCTCAAGCGCTACACCGACGAAGTTGTGCTCTGCTTCGACTCCGACGCCGCCGGCCAGAGCGCCGCCGTGCGCAGCGTGGACGAGCTGCTGGCCGCCGGTCTGGTCGTCAAGGTGGCCGCCATCCCCGCCGGGCACGATCCCGACAGCCTCGTGCGCGAGGAAGGCCCGGACAAACTGCGCGCGGTGATCGCCGCGGCGCGCCCGTTCTTCGATTTCCATCTCGACTACCTCTGCGCGCGGCATGACCGGAACAGCGATGTGGGCAAGGTCCAGATCAGCCGTGCGCTGGCGGAGTCGTTGGTCAAGGTGACCAACGCCGTCCTGCGCGCGTCCTATGTTCAGCGCAGCGCCGCGCGGCTGGGTGTGCCGGAGTCGGCGCTGCTGGAGGAGATGGCGAAGATTCGCCGCGCGCCGGAGCGGCCTGCGGAACCGAGCGCGACGCCGCCGGCGACCACCGGTCTGCGTCCGGCGCCCTTGGCGGCGGAGAAGATGTTGCTGCAACAGGTGCTGCGCAGTCCCGACCTGCTCGCCTCGGCGTGCGCGAGTTTGGATCCGGCATGGCTCACCAACAGTATCGCCGGCGAGATGTTGGGGGCGATTCATCGGCTGCACGCCGCCGGCCAATGGCGCGAAACCGAACAATTGCTGGACGCCTATCCCGAGGGTCAGGAGTTGCTGGCGGAACTGCTGCTGGGGCCCGCGCCGGCGCCGGAGCCGGCGCAGGCGGCCTCGGATTGCCTGCGGGCGCTTCGGGAACGCTGGGCCAAACTGCGGATCGGCCAACTGACCCAGCAGTTGCACCAATCCGCCCTGTCTGCCGAGGAAATCAGCCGCATCCAAAAGCAAATCCTTGACTTGCGAAAAGTGCACGTGGATAGTGTGCCGCTTTCGGCCCGAAGGGCTTGACAGTAGTATAATGGGATAACTATGCCGACGCAGAGTCAGACCAAGGCTGCGGCCAAGATCGAGCGCGAAGAGCGCAACGAAAAGATCAAAGAACTTGTCAAACTAGCGCAGGAACAGGGTTACCTGACCTACGACGATATCAATGACGCGCTGCCCGAGAGCGTCATTACGCCGGAGGAGATGGACGCGATCCTGATTCTGTTGCGCGGCATGGACATTGAAATCATTGACGCCTCCGAAGTGGACCGCTTCAAGCAGGAAGCGCCCGAGCCGGAGGAAGAAAAACCCAGCGAACGGCTCGACATCCTCGACGACCCGGTGCGGATGTATCTGAAGCAGATGGGCCAGGTGCCCCTGCTGACCCGCGAGCAGGAGGTCGAGATCTCCAAACGGATCGAGACCGCCGAGATGAACATGCAGCGCATCCTGCACCGGTTCGGCTTCATCGCGAAGGAATACCTCGCGCTGGCCCTGCGTCTGCTCGACGGCCGGGACTACGACAAGATGCGCGCGTTCTTGGCCAGCCTCGGTTTCCCCGGCCGCCTCCTCAACGGCGGCAAGGAGCGGTTCGACCGCGTCATCCTCGACAAGAAAATTGACAGCCGCGAGCGTTACATGCGCGCGCTGCCCACCCTGGCCAGCCGGGTCGCCAAATTGGACCGCGACGTGGACCGCCGCTACCAGAGCTGCATGAAGCTGGAAGGCAAACGACGCAAGGCGGCCATGCGCAACGTCCACGCGGCGGACCGGAAGCTTCAGGCCAAGTTCAAGGAGTTCTACTTCAAACCGAAGGTGCTCGAGGAGTTCGTCGAGAAAGCCGACGATTTCCGCGAAGAGGTCGAGGCCGTCCTCGCCGAGCAGGAGCGTCTGCAGGCCACCGGCCGCAACTCCGACGCCCGCGCGAAAGAGCTCCAGCGCCAACTGCGCGACTTCGAGTTGCAGGCGCGCATGCCGGTGGAGGAAATCCCCAGCGCCCACACCGAGCTGAAAAGCTGGATGCGCAAGGCCGTGCAGGCCAAGAGCGAGATGGTCGAGGCCAACCTCCGGCTCGTCATCTCCATTGCCAAGAAATACACCAACCGCGGCCTCTCCTTCCTCGACCTCATCCAGGAAGGCAACATGGGGCTGATGAAGGCCGTCGAGAAATTCGAGTATCGCCGCGGCTACAAGTTCTCCACCTACGCCACGTGGTGGATCCGCCAGGCCATCACCCGCTCCATCGCCGACCAGGCGCGCACCATCCGCATCCCGGTCCACATGATCGAGACGATCAACAAGCTGATGCGCGTGCAGAAGGCGCTGCTCCAGGAACTCGGCCGCGAGCCGACCGCCGAGGAGGTCGCCGAGGAAATCCAGATGCCGGTGGACCGCGTCCGCGCGGTGCTCAAGATGGCCCAGCAGCCCATCTCACTTCAGTCGCCCGTCGGCGACAGCGACGACACCAGCTTCGGCGACTTCATCGAGGACAAGACCGCCGAGAACCCGCTGGTGATGACCGCTTACTCGTTGCTGAAGGAGAAGCTCAACGACGTGCTCGACTCGCTCACCCCGCGCGAGCGCCGCGTGCTCGAGCTGCGCTTCGGCCTCGCCGACGGCTACAGCCGCACGCTGGAGGAAGTCGGCAAACAATTCAAAGTCACCCGCGAACGCATCCGCCAGATCGAGGCCAAAGCCCTGCGCAAGATGCGCCACCCGACCCGCATCCGTCAGCTCGAAGGCTTCCTCGACATGACACAGGAGTGAGACGGCTCAGGGGTCCGCAGGTCAGGGATCACTGACTACGGATTCACCAATCCATGAGTTTCTCAACCTCCATCCGCCGGCTGGCAGTCGCCTTTCAGTTTCTGACCGTTCTCCGCGTCCGTGTGAGCGGCGAGGTCACACCAGCGGACTTGCGCGGCTCGATGTATTTCTATCCGCTGGTCGGACTGGTCTTGGGCGGGGCGCTGGCGCTGATGTGCGATGCGCTGTCGCGGCTGCTGCCGTGGCAACTGTTGGCGGCGATGGTCATCGTCGGCCTGGCGGCGCTCACGGGCGGGCTGCATCTCGATGGGTTGGCCGACACCTGCGACGGTCTCTACGCCGGGCGCGACCCCGAACACGCGTTGCGAATCATGCGGGACCCGCGCATCGGTTCGATGGGCGTGATCAGTTTGGTCTGCGTGCTCGGCGTGAAATACATCGGTCTCCTCAGCGTGCCAGGCTCGCGCGCCTTCTGGGCCATCGTCGCCGCGCCCCTCGTCGGCCGCTGCGCGATGGTCGTGGCCTGCGCGCTTGCACCTTACGCGCGCGAACAGGGCACCGGCGGGACTTTCATCGGCCAGTTGGGCCGCGGACAGCCGTTCGTGGCGATTGTCATGGCCGCGGTGGGCTGCGCGCTGCTCGGCTGGCCCCATGCGGCCATCGCATTTGCTGTCGTGGGTGTTTGGCTCGGATGGTTTGTCCGCTACTGCCGCCGACGCATCGGCGGTCTGACCGGCGACACGCTCGGCGCGCTCAACGAGACGACGGAAACGCTGGTCTGGCTGGCGGCGTGCGTGAATATTGTGTGGGGTTAGCACGGGTCAGATGGGGGTCTTCTCCGGAGGGCTTGCTTGTAACAGGGGTGCGATGGAAAGCGTCGGTCCACATGGGATGCATCCTGAATGTGGGAGGAGCCTCAGCGCCCCGACCATCGGCGGTGGGAGCATGTTCCGGTCGGGGCGCTGAGGCCCCTCCCACATTCAGCGCGTCCGTGGAGAACACCGGACTTACGGTTGGATTCTCCGACACTTCTGAACGCGACACGGAACAAACCGAAGGCCTTTCCGGGCTACCACTCCTCTACTCCATCACTCCACCACTCCAACCCTCAAATCCTCTCAATCGCATTCGCCGGCACCCACCCCTCGGCGCCGTCGGCGCGCTCGACCTTGAACCAGCCGGGGACGCCCTCCATGCGCGACTCGCGCTCGCCGATGACCCAGAGTTTCTGGCCTTCCACGGCGGTGTAGTGGCGCTGGGCGTCGTCCACGGGCGCGAAACGAACAACGACTTCCTTTTTGGCAACGATGATGGCCGGCGGCGGACCGCTCTCGACGGTGATCTTCGCGGCGAGGCCGATGCCGCCGAGCACGGCCAAGACAGCGAATCCGGCGATGACGAGGCGCAACCACCGGCGCCATTCGATGCTTGCGGGCAGCCAAACGAACACGATGGCGGCGGCCATCGCCAGCCAGTAGCCCAGCGCGGTCAACGTTGTCCACTCACCCACAGTCAGGTAATCGCGCAGGCCGGCGAGCCAGACCGTCAGGCCGCTGGTCGCGACGGTGTCGCGGGCGCGCGATTCCTTCACCACGAAATCGAGGTTGCCACGAATGTCGGGGTCGCGTGGTTGCAGATGCCGCGCGCGCTCGTAGTTGAGAATGGCGCGCCCGGTCTGGCCCGCCTTGAACCACGCGTTGCCAAGGTTGAAGAACAGATTGGCGCTGCGCACGCCGGCAGCAGCGACTGATTCATAGCGCGCCGCCGCTTGCTCGAACTGGCCCGCGTCGTAGAGCGTCGCGGCGTCGCGAAAGGCTGGAGGCGTGTTCGCCAGCGAGGACGCGGCGAAACTCCAAAATCCAAGCACCAAGCCCCAAAGAAACTTCAAGCTCCAAGATCCCAGCGCGGCGCAAGTCTGAGGCCAAAGTAGTTTGGGCTTCAGCCCAAGTCCCCCGCCGGGCGCTTGGACTAAAGTCCAAACTACTTTGCCACAGCCAACATCTACAGACTTCTTCGCAGAGATGCTGCCTGTTTCAACGGAAGACTCTAGGCGAACGCGCGCCTTTGGAGTTTGAAGTTTGGAGCTTCTCTGGAGCTTGGAGTTTGGAGTTTGGAGTTTCATCACGGTCTTGCCTACAACGACACCTTCTCCAACGCCGCAATCGTTTCTCGCGCCAGTTTCAGCGATCGCTCGCGGTCAATATTGCCTTGCGCGCGCGGCGCGAACCGCGCGGTGTCACAGGCCGCGAAGAGGTCCCGCAGCGCGTCGCAGAGCGGGGCGGGGACGTTGCGCGGGCGCAATTGATCGTCCACGATCTCGCTGGTGATGCCCGATGACGGCAGGTTGAGCCGGTCGCCGAGATATTCCTGGAGCGCCTTGAACAGCGCGCCGTAGAAGTTGACGCTCTCCAGCGCACGCAGGTGCGACTCGGCTTCCGCGAAGCGGCGCAGCGCGTGGACGTAGGCGCGCCGGCCACGGGCGTAGCGCACGTCGCGGCGCAACCGCTCGCGCTGGCGTTGCAAGAACAGCGACGCGACCAGCGCCAGCGCCGGCGCGCCCTGCACGGCGAGGAACCACGGTTGGCGATAGAGCGCGGGCGTGTTGCTGACGACCACGCCGAGTTCGGGCTTCAGATACACGATGCCGACGCCGAGTTTCTCCTGCGGTCGCGGCGCGGCTGGCGTGGTCAAGACGCCCACCACGACGGGCGCGGCGCCGCCGGGCGCTTCCTGCACGGCGAGTTGGATCGGGCCGCGGCTCAACGTCTCGTAGCGGCCCTGTTCGGGATCGAAGTAACTGAACGTGATCGGCGGAATCACCGACGCGCGCGGGGAGAGGGGCACGATGACCTGCTCGAAGGTTTTCTCGCGCGCGAAGCCCATTTCGTCGGCCTGTTTGCTTTTTACGATCGGTTCGTAGCCCTTGAAGCCTTCCGGCGGCGTGAATTTCGGCGGCGCCACGGCGTCGAGGTTGCCCTGCCCGAACACGCGCACGGTGAGCGTGACCGGCTCGCCCGCGCGCAGCGACGTCGGCTTGGCGGTCACTTCGAGCGCAAAGCGCCCAATGGCCCCGGTGAAGTCGGCCGGCTTGCCCGCGTCCGGCACGGGGCGCACACGCAGCTTCAGCGGTTCCGATGTGATCGTGACCCTTTTGGCGTCCCTGCCGCCGAAGAAGCTGTCGAAGAACGGATCATCGAAGCCGAACGGTCGCCGGCGGCTGGGAGATTCCTGGAACACGTCCATCGTGACCTGCGCCGGGCCGAGGCTCAAGTCGCCCGCGCGCTGCGGACTGGTCAGCGTGCGGAACGTATAGACCGTGTGAGACTTGCCGCCGATGGCCTCCTGCGATTCGACCGGGCGCGGCAGTTTGATCTCGCTGAAGCCCTCGGCGGTGATGCCCGGCATCTGGCTGCGGTAGCGGATGCCGTCGCGGATGTAGAACTTCAAGTCCACCGGCACCAGTTCGTTCAGATACAGTTCGTTGCGCGGCGACGACAGTCTCAGCAGGAAATAATCCTCCTGGCCGGGCGGCGGCCCGCCCTTGCTGACTTTGATGGGGATTGGCTGGCTGCTGAACACTTGGTCGCCCAGTTTGACTTGGAAGCCGGGGATCACCAGCGTGCCCTCGCGCGACGGCGTGAGGATGAACACGTGCGATACCGAATCCTGGCGCGCGCCGTTGACGATCGAGACCTGCGTCATCGGCCCGCTGTAGGTGACGCCGAAGCCGTCCAATTGCGGCAACTGCGGAGTGCCCGCGTTCGGCGCGCCGTCGTAGCGTAGCGTCAGTTGAATCTGCTCGCCCAGCGCCACCTCCGTGCGGTCCACCGTGGCGGTAAAGTTGGCGGCGTGCGCCACGGCGGCGGCAGCCAGGAGCGCCGTGAATGTGAAGCGTGGGGCGTGGGGCGTGGAGCGTGGAGTGAGGTTTGGAGTCCCGGCTTTAGCCGGCCCGCAAGCGTTCTTGGCTGCTCTGCCCGCTAGCCGGCTAAAGCCGGGACTCCAAACCAGCGCAGGACGTTGAGCAGGGCGCTGGAACGCTCCACGCCCCACGCTCCACGCTCCACGATTCGTCTCTGTAGTGCTTCGCTTCACCAATTCTTCTCCGGCTCGCGCTCGCCCAACCGTCGCAGCGGCGCCAGTTCCTTCCAATTTTTCTCTTCATCGCGCAAAGCGTCAAGCAACTGCTTCGCCTCTTGCTCGCTCATCTCGCGCGGCTCACCGGGTTGCTCCTGCTGCCGCTGTTGCTGCGGTTGCGGTTGTTGCTGTTGCGGCTGGGGCGCCTGCTGTTGCTGCTGCTGTTGATCCGGCTTCTGCTGTTCTTGTTGTGGCTGGCCCTGCTGCTGCTGTTGTTTCTGCTGTTGCTTCTGCTGGTCTTGTTTCTGTTGCTGCTGTTGTTGCTGTTCGAGTTTCTTCAGCCGCAGTTCGACGAGCTGCTTGTTGAACGCCGCATCCTCGTCTTTCGGATCGAGCGCGAGCGCGCTGTCGTAACAGGAGACCGACTGTTTGAAAAGCTCCATCGCCTTTTCCGGCGTCTGGGCCTCCAGCGGATCGCCCTGACGGTAGTAGGCGTTGCCGAGATTATAGAAGGCGCGCTCCTGCAACGCGGCGTCCTTGCTGACGAGCGATTGCTGGTAGGCCTTCGCGGCGTCCTCGAACTGTTTCAGCCGATAGGCCGCGTTGCCTTCGTTGTAAAGCTTCGGCGGCGGCCCGGTGATGTCGGCGCAGAGTGATGAGTGAGGAGTGATGAGTGACAAAAGCAACAGCGCGCTGGCCATCGTCGCACATCGGCGACAGCCATTCCGCATTCCGCATTCCGCATTCCGCACTTGTCTCACGTCGTCTTCGCCTCCTTCCACCGTTCGCGCAGGAGCGCCTCGGCGACGAGCAACACCAGCGCGAGGCCGAGGGGCCATTGGAAGCGCTCCTCGTATTGCCGCACCAACTGCGTTTCGTAATCCTTCGGTTCCATACCGGCGATGCCGTTCTTATATATGGTGTCGAGGCCGAAGTTTCCAGCGGTCGCGTGGACGTAATAGCCGCCCGTGTTTAGCGCGATCTGTTGCAGCGTCGCCTCGTCGAGCCGCGACAGGACCGTCTTGCCCTCGCGGTCCTTCAGGAACTCGCGCGCGCCGCCCTCGGCGGCCACGGGGATCAATTCGCCCGCTGTTGTGCCGATGCCGATGGTGAAAATCTTGACGTTGATGTTCGCGGCGCTCTTGGCGGCGCTCATCGGGTCACCGGTGGTCGCCTCACCGTCGGTAATGATGATCAGGGCACGATTGCGATCGGCGCCCTGTGCGAACCCGCGGATCGCCTCACGGATCGCCCCGCCAATGTCGGTGCCACCGAGCGGAATGCTGCCGGTGGTCAGGTCATCCAGCGTCATCTGCACCGCGGCATGGTCCAGCGTCAGCGGGCAGTTGGCGAATGCCGTGCCAGCAAATGCGATCAACCCGACCCGGTCGCCGATGGCCTCCTTGAGCAGGTCGCGCACGGCGAGCTTGGCCTGCTCTAACCGGTTCGGCCGCACGTCCTGCGCGAGCATGCTCTTGGAGACGTCCAGCGCCACGAAGATGTCAATGCCCCGCCGCCGCACCTCTTGCCAATGGAATCCCCACCGCGGATGGCCCAGCGCCACCAGCAACAACGCCACCACAACCGTCAGCAGCGCCGCGCGCCAGACGCCGAGCCGCGAATTCCAAGCCGGCG
>Ga0194125_10010385_pt1 | contig 12717 bp, 8 predicted proteins | sample TA2KigC250mmetaG_FD_148626 | JGI IMG/M metagenome (GOLD analysis project Ga0194125, IMG submission 148626) | Freshwater microbial communities from Lake Tanganyika, Tanzania - TA2015034 Kigoma Deep Cast 250m | ecosystem: Environmental > Aquatic > Freshwater > Lake | place: Tanzania: Lake... | reverse complement strand
CAGAACCGTACGTGCGGGACTACCGCATACGGCTCCTGCCTGGTTAGCCCGGCTGGGCGGAACCGGGGTGGGCCTCAAGGTAGGCGGTATGGAGACCGACCAGGCTCAGGAGCCCCAGTGGCTCCAGCAGGGCGTCCGGGAGGAGGTGGGATTGCCACCGACCTTTGGCGTAGCGACCGGCAATCACGCTGCGGAACCGGCGCCGGAGGAACCCGTCCAGTTCGCGGAGGTCCCTCTGACCCGCCCACCAGACCTGACGGAAGTAGCCATGCCACCCGCGCCGGTAGGTGTTCAGCTCGCCGATCATCCGCATCAGCCGCGCGTCGCGCCGCAGCTTCTTCGCGGTGCACGCTTTGGCGTTGCGCGGCTTCTGGCAAGCCTGCCGCGGCGTGAGCTGTCGGATCGCCTCCCGAAATCGAGCCGGCGACTTCTCCCGCACCACCTTGTGCACGTTACCCCGTCGGGACCGGAAGTAGCGGAACCCCAGGAAGTCAAACCCGTCGTCGAGGTGAACGACGCGCGTCTTCGACTCGTTCCGGCGCAGCCCCAACGCCGTCAGGATTTCCCGAATGAGCCGCAACGCTTCCTCGGCTTCCGCTTGAGTACGCGCCAGCACCACGAAGTCATCCGCGTAGCGCACGAACTCGAACACACTGGCGCCGCCGATTGTGGGGGCATCGCTGAAGGCGCTGGAGCTGCTGTCGGAGTCCACTGAGCTGCGCGACCGCCTGATGGACAACACGCGCTTCTTCCGCGAGGGGATGACGGAGCGCGGTTTCGCGATCGCGCCGGGCGAGCACCCCATCGTTCCGATCATGCTCGGCGACGCGAAGCTCGCGGCGCAGATGGCCGAGATGATGCTCGCGCGGGGCGTCTACGTGATCGGGTTTTCCTACCCCGTCGTGCCGCAGGGCAAGGCCCGCATCCGCGTCCAGGTCTCCGCCGCCCACACGAGAGAGGACCTCACGTTCGCGATGGAGGCGTTCGAGGCGGTGAAGAGCGAGTTGGGCATCTGACGCTCCCACGCGCGGGCCGCGCGTGCCACGACCGCCTGCCTACCCGGTCGTCCTACGACAACGACGTCTGGACTTTACCCTTCAGACTCAATCCCCTCTATATACGTAGTATATAGAGGGGATTGAGTCTGAAGGGTAACGCACCCCCATTCTCCCCTGTGCGCCCCCCTTCTCAGTCCGCCGGACCAGCGCGATCGCGAGGTGCGGGAATCATTGCCCTCCATATATACTTGTTACATCGAGGGGCGGTTTTGTCTGGCACTTTTTTCGTGCAAGGCACGGAATGTGATGAAGATCACAGTGAGGCAGGAGTGAGAAGCGAGGATTGAGGAGTGAGAATGGCGGCAAAGGCACAGCGCCGCGGGCAACGGCGCCGGAGCGCTCAGGCGCGGGCCGCGCGTGCCACCGAGGAGGGGTGCTAGGCGAGGAGGTAGAGGTCGAGGGGGTCGGGGATTCCGGGGAGTTGCTGGGCGGGGAGGAGGAGCCAGGCGAGGTTGGCGTGGCGGGATTCGCGGTGGTCATCGAGGTCTTCCTTGGCGCGGGCGCTGATGATGATGCCGCCGTTCTCGGCGCGCTCGGTGACGCGGGCGGCGAGGTTCACGTGGTGGCCGATCGGATCGCCGGCGCGGACCTTGACCTGCCCGACGTGGATTCCGATGCGGAGGCGGATGAGGGGATCGCCCGTGTTGCCAGCGAGGGTCCGGGCGAAGGCCACGGCGTCTCCGGCGTTGTGGAACAGGCAGAGGGCGCCATCCCCGAGGTTCTTGACGAATAGCCCCTTGTGATCGCGGATCAGCGGGATCGTGCGCGAGAGGTGGGCCGAGAGGCGTTGGGACCACTTCTCGTCTCCCAGCTCCCGGCAGAGCGGTGTGCTGCCAACGATGTCGGTGAAGGTGACGGCGAGGGTGCCGACCTCCTTGGCGCCCAACCACTCCTTGAAGTCGGCCTTGGGTAGGTCACGTGGGGCGTACTCAGGTTCGCAGGCTTCGGGTTCGCGCGCGGGCGGCGGCGAAGGCTCGGGCGGCTTGGGGATCGAGTCGGGGTCGATGGCCCAGCGCTGGAGGAACTCCTCGGCCTCGCGGTCGCTGCGTGAGACCATCCAGAAGAAGCGCGCGGCGTCGGCGGCGGCGGTGAACTTGAAGGTGATCTGCACGCTGCCGGGCTTGGTTTCGACGACCTCGAGCGTGCGGGCGGGGATGTCGAGGAGGCGCGCGAGTTGGAGCCGGACGGCGTCTACTGCCTCCTCGCCCACGTCCGGTCGGCCGACGGCGATGGTCACCTCCTCAGAGAGGCCCGGGGCTTCGGGCTCGGAGACCGCGGCAGGGACGTTGGTGACCAGTTGCTTCAGGTCCTCGGCGGGCAGCTCCCGCGGGCGTTTGCCGAGTATGCCAGCGACGAGGTTGGCGAGTGGGGCGACGTTCTTGTCGGTGAGCTTGCGGAGGTCTACCCACTGGTGGCCCCGGAGGAAGACGGGGAGCTTGGGGGCATCGGGAAGACCGGGCAGCAGCACGGGCATGACGGGGCAGTCCCGCTGGACGAACTCCTCCAGGAAGGCGCGCATCTCGCGGTCTTGCCAAGGGCCGAGGCCGTCAGGGCCAACGAGAACGGCGGCAGAGCGGACTTGCGTGATCGCCTCCTCCAAGGCGTCCTGCCAGCGGTGGCCAGGGATGATCTCCCAGACGTCGAGCCACGGGAGGAAACCCAGGCTCCTGAGGAGTTCCGCGAGGACGACGGCGCGCTCGCGGTCGGCTGCGTTGTAGCTCAGGAAGACGTCGTACTGGCCGAGGCGCTCCTTGGTGCGAACCCGGGCGGCGGCGACGTCGCGGCGGCGAGCGGTCTCGGCGTCAGAGTCGATCTGCAGGGCATCGGCGAGGGCGCTGGGGGTGAAGAGCAGCACATCATGGAGGGGGGACGTCGTGTCGCAGTCCGAGCAGGTGATCTCGGCCTCGCCCCGCTGCAGGCGCCTGTTGACGAGTTCTCCATCCCACGGGCGGCCGCAGGCCGGGCAGTAGTACACGCGCTGCTGCGCGACGCTGCCCGCGTTCGCCCGGGCCTCCAGGTGGCGATGGATGAAGGCCAGGAACGCCCGCTGTTCGTCGAGCGAGGGGGTGTTCTCGAAGTAGGCGGTGAGGCGGCCCCGGCCGGGTGAGGGTTCGTCGAGGACGACGATGCAACGGCCGCCGGTCTTCGCCTGGTAACAGGCGGCGTCCTTGTAGAAGTCGCGGTCAGCGAAGTCGCGGTGATGAGCGAGGCGGACAACCAGGGTCGTGAAGATCGCGGGGACGGGCCCCTCGAAGTCGAAGGCGACGCCGGGCGCGTTGAGGCGCGGGAAGGGCGCGGTCCGCGTGTACTGAGAGGGGAAGACGAGGTAGTCGCCCTCGTCCAGGCGCTCGCGGAGCGCGATGTCGTGGTCGAGGAGGCGCTGAACCGTGTGCGGGAGGAGGATGGACTCGATGTCTCGTTGGTCGGCGGGCACGCGGTCGTCCTCGGCCATCCGGAGGTCGCAAGCGAGCACGCGGCTCTCGAGGATATGACCGATCCCACGCGGGTCGTCGCGCGCGGTCAGGATGATCGCCGAGGCGTAGGCGTCGATGTACTCGGGTTGCATCAGGACGTAGGTGGGGGTCACGGGCGAGCCGCCCGTGCCACGGTCGGGGTCGAGGACCTCGATGAGGCCGGCGGCTTCGAGGCGGGCGACGCAGGTGCGGAAGGCGTCGGGGGACGGTAACGGCGTCGGGGCTGAAGCCCCTCCCACGAGGGTGTCGGAGCTGGCGCTCCGACCTACGAGAGGGTGTGCGCCTGCAGAGGGGACGGCGTCGGGACTGGAGTCCCGACCTACGAGTGCGCTTTGTGCGGGAGCAGCGAGGGAGGCGGTGTAGCGGGCGTGGAGGTCGGCGAGGGTGAGGAGCAAGACGGCGTCGCCGCGCTCCTTCTCGGTCTGAAGGAAGCGCTTCACGTCGGCGAAGAGCTGGTCGGAGACGACCTCGGTGAGCTTGCTCCAGTCGATGGCGTCGCGGATAGCTTCGCGGAGGTCAGCGACGCCCTCGCCGGTCTTGGCGCTGGTGACGAAGAACTGCTGGAAGCCGAAGTCGGCGCAGAAGCGGTCGATGGCCTCGCGGCTGACGGCGAGGCCGCCACGGTCGCTGCGGGCGCCGACGAGGAACCGGACGACGGGCAGCGAGGAACGGGCCTGCCGGACGGCGCGCGCCCAGTACTCGGCCGCGCCGAGGGGGTCGGTCTCGCTGCGGGCGTCGATGAGGACGAGGGCGACCGCGGCCTGGTCGATGTTGAGCTGATGAACCAATCGGTAGCCGGGCTGGCCGGCGAGGTCCCAGAGGAGGATCTCCTGGGTCTGGCGTGCGCGCAAGGGTGGGCGCGGTCCCAGGGACGGCGTGCCACCACTGCCGGCAAGGGTGCCGGCGGTCCCAGCGGACGGCGACGGCGTGCCGGCCGGACCCTTGCGGGTTCGGCGGTCCATGCTCCAGACACGGCGGCCGTGGGTGGACTCGGTGCGGCGGAACTTGCCTCCGGCCAGGACGCCGGCGAGGCCGGACTTGCCGACACCTGTGTCGCCGACGAGGACGACTTTGGCATTACGGTAGCTAACCGGTCCGGACCGCGCCGCCCCCCACAGCACACGCCAGTCCACAGCCCACACCCTCGCTGTGGCATCGTCACTGCCGCTAACCAGGTGCTTCCCGTCCGGCGTCACGGCCACGGACAAGACCCCGCCGGTGTGGCCTTCGAGGGTCCGCAGACACGCGCCGCTGGCCAGGTCCCGGACGCGGACGGTCTCGTCATAACTCCCCGTCACCGCCTGCCGACCGTCCGGGGTCACGGCCACGGACAAGACGGCGTCCGTGTGGCCTTCGAGGGTGTGGAGGAGGCGGATGCCGGGAGGGAGGGAGGAGGCCTCGGGTTTGGGGGCGGGTTTGCGTTTGGGCATGGGGCGTCACCTGGGAGGAGGTTGGGCGGAGAGGGAGGGAGGACCTTCACGACGAAGGCGACGAAAACGGGAAGAGCCGAAGATCAGAAGAACGGCGAAGACGGCGACGGCATGCGGACGAGGGCGTCCGCGCTCCTACGGAACGGCAACGGCGAGGGAGGGAAGGCGTGATGCGCGTGTATTGGGCTTGCGTGTGCATGGTGGTGAGCGGGGCGGGAGCGGCTCAGCAAGGAGCGGTCAGTATGAAGCTGCAGGCGTTCGACATGCGGGATGTGACGCTCGGGGAGGGGCCGTGTTTGGTGGCGAGGGAGGCGAATCGGGAGTATCTGCATGAGCTGGATGTGGACCGGCTGCTGTGGGCGTTCCGCAGGAATGCGGGGCTGCCGACGGGGGAGGCGCAGCCGCTCGGAGGGTGGGAGGCGCCGGAGGTTGAGGTGCGCGGGCACTTCCCCGGGCACTACCTGTCGGCGTGTGCGCTGATGTATCGGGCGACGGGGGATGAGGAGCTGAAGCGCAAGGGCGACACGATGGTCGCGGAGTTAGCGAAGTGCCAGGAGGCGCTTGGTGGGCAGTATCTGTCGGCGTTTCCCGAGAGCTTCCTGGATCGGCTGGAGACGCGGGACCGGGTGACGTGGGCGCCGCTGTATGTCATCCACAAGATCATGGCCGGGCTCTACGACATGTACACGCTCGCGGGCAACGAGCAGGCGCTGCAGGTGCTCACCCGCATGGGCGATTACTACAAGGCGCGGGCGGACAGGCTGACCGACTTCGAGTTCGAGCGGATGCTGCAGACCGAGTTCGGCGGGATGTCGGAGGTGCTGCACAACCTGTACGGCATCACGCGCGACCCGGACCATCTCGCGGTCGCGAACCGCTACGATCAGGCGGCGTTCTTAGGGCCGCTAGCCCTGAAGTGCGACAACCTGAGCCACATTCACGGGAACACGCAGATACCCAAGATCTGCGGAGCGGCGAGGCGGTATGAGCTAACGGGCGAGCCGGTCTATCGGGACATCGCCGAGTTCTTCTGGCACCGGATCGTGGACACGCGCTGCTATGCGACGGGAGGCACGACCTCGGGCGAAGTGTGGCCGGAGCTGAACCGACTCGCGGGCACGCTGTCGGCGACCAACCAGGAGTGCTGCAAGACGCACAACATGCTGAAGGTGACGCGGTACCTGATGCGCTGGACCGGCGACCCGATGTTCGCGGATTACTACGAGCGCGCGTTCTGGAACGGGATCATCGGCACCAACCGCGCGGACAACGGGCAGCTCATCTACTACGTGCCGCTGGCGACGGGGCTGAAGAAGGTCTGGGGGACGCCGTACGACAGCTTCTGGTGCTGCTACGGGACAGGGATCGAGACGTTCTCGAAGCTGAACGACAGCATCTACTTCCACGACGACGACAACCTGTATGTGAACCTGTTCATCGCGTCGAGCGTGGACTGGAAGAGCAAGGGCGTGCGGGTGGAGCAAGTCACCGAGTTCCCGGAGCAGCAAGGCACCGCGTTCGTGATCCATGCGGAGAAGCCGACGCGCTTCGGCCTGCAGGTGCATGTCCCGTACTGGGCGACGCAGGGGGTGACGGTGAGTGTGAACGGCGCACGGATCGAGGTGAAGGCGAAGCCGACCTCGTACCTCCCGATCACGTGGACAGGCAGGAATGCCTGTCCTCCTGTTGCGCGGGAGTGGAAGGACGGCGACAAGGTCGAGGTGCGGATGCCGTTCGCTCTGCATGCGTGGCCGATGCCGGATGACCCGGAGCTGGTGGCGGTGATGTATGGGCCGGTGGTCTTGGCAGGGACCGATGCGCCGGCGGAGGGGTACATCCTGGGCGATCCGACGAAGCCGGAGGCGTGGGTCGAGAAGACGGAGGAGGTAACCGGAGAGGGCCACCGCCAACAAGGGACAGTCCTCATTTCCCGCCAACAACAGGCGGGAAATGGGACAGTCCCAACACCTCTACCGCATCCGGCAACCGACGGGCCGCTGAGCTTCGTGGCGAATGTGCAGGGGACGCCGGTCAAGCTGATCCCGTGGTATCAGGTTCTGGATGAACCGTACGGCGTCTACTGGACTGTGACGCAAGAGGGCAGCGCGAAGCACAAGGCCATTCTGGCGGCGGAGGAGGAGCGGCGGAAGCGCGAGGCGCGGATCGTGGACCGCGTCAAAGTGGGCGACCCGAACTCGGAGCGCGCGCACAATCTGCAGGGCGAGCGGATGGGTGACGGGCCCTTCCAGGCGAACCACCACTGGCGGCACGCGCCGGACGGATGGTTCAGCTGGGACCTGAAGGTGCTGCCCGATCAGGCGATGACGCTGTACTGCGAGTACTGGGGCAGCGATGTGCCGCCGCGTACGTTCGATATCCTGGTCGATGGCACCGAGATCGCAACCCAGGCCCTGGACCGTAACAAGCCGAACGCGTTCTTCCAGGTCGAATACCCGCTGCCGCCGGAACTGGTGAAGGGCAAGGAGAAGGTCACCGTGCGCTTCCAGGCGCAGCCGGGGAATACGGCGGGAGGCGTGTTCGATTGCGGGGTTCTGAAGTAGCCTCACCCCCTGCCCCCTCTCCGTCCCGGAGAGGGGGAACGGCAACGGAGCCTCACCCCCTGCCCCCTCTCCTGGAGGAGAGGGGAACGGCGACGAAACCTCACCCCCTGCCCCCTCTCCTGAAGGGAGAGGGGGAACGGCGACGAAGCCTCACCCCCTACCCCCTCTCCTGGAGGAGAGGGGGAACGGCGACGAAGCCTCACCCCCTGCCCCCTCTCCTGAAGGAGAGGGGGAACGGCACGGCGACGACAAGGAGGGCGCGATGCTTGCGCTGATGGTGCTGGGTGCGATGATCACGCAGGCGCAGCCGGTTGCGATGACGCTGGAGGATGGCGTGGCGACGGCAACGGCGGGAGGGCTGGAGGTCTTCGAGTATCGGTTTGGCGCGGATTTGCCGAAGCCGTTCATCCAGCCGCTGAACACACCGTCGGGGCAGCCGGTCACGATGGCCAGCCCGCCGGACCATGTGCACCATCGCGGGCTGATGTTCGCGCTGGGGAACGTCGCGTTTGCGGGTGAGGAGGCGCAGTACGTGGTCTTCTGGGGCGAGGCGGGTGCGCCGGAGCGGCTCGGGCACATCATCCATGTGCCGGGATCGGAGCGCATCGAGGCGCCGGAGGGGACGCCGCAGCGGGTGGTGCTGCGCACGCGGAATGAATGGCGGAGGCTGAGCGATCAGGCGCTGATGCTGACGGAGAATCGGCGCATTGCGCTGTACGACTCGGGCGACGCCACCCGTTACCTGTTGACCTGGGAGAGCGGGTTGATTGCGCCGACGCGGGACATCGTGCTGGGGCCGACGGAAGGCCGAGACGTGAGCTACTACGGGCTGGGCTTGCGGACGCCGAGGGAGATGGATGGCGGCACCATCTTCGACGCGAACGGCAAGGAAGGCGAGGCGAATGTGCTCGGCGATGACGCGCGGTGGTGTGCATACATCGGGCCGAAGGAGCCGAAGCGGGGCTTCGTCATGTTCGATCACCCGGCGAATCCGCGCCATCCGACCGGGTGGTTCGTCATGAGCGCGGGCTTCGGGTACATGACCGCAAGCATCGTCTGCCACAAGCCGCTCGAACTGCCGGTCGGGAAGCCGCTGCGGTTGCGGTACGGCGTGTGCGCGTTCGATGGGGCGCCGACGGCGGAGGAGGTGGAGAAGTGGTATCAGGAGTGGGTGGGGTTGGAGGGGTAAGCGGCGGGCCAACAACGGCGGGCAACGGCGGGCCGGATGGCCTGCGGCCATGCGGCCCCTCCTAACGGCTGAGGGCGTAGAGGCGGACCTGGAGGGGGGCGAGGGTGTCAGCGAGGAGGCCGGCTGCGGTTTGGAGCGTGCGGCCCTCGTAGGGGAGCTGGACGGCGTCGTTGATGGCGCCGGGGAAGGGCAGGGAGAAGGAGAGGGGCGCGTTGGTGGTGTTGGTCGCGAGGAGGTAGACGCGTTTGTCGCCGATGAAGGTGGCGGCGTGGAGGCCGGGATGTTCACCCGTGCCATCGGCGATCAGGCGGCGGCGGGAGGCGAGGAGGTCGGGGCCGATGTCGGCGAGTTCCGCGTTGAGTTCGGTGACGGCCTGCATTAGCGCCGGGTCGTGCGTCAGGCCGCACGGGCCGTCGTCCCACGGGTAGTAGATGATCCCCTTCGCGCCGTAGATCAGGCCCAGGTAGACCATGCAGCGCTCCTCGGCGGGCGTGGGGCCGCGACCGCCGGTGGGGCTGCTGTAGGCGATCGGATTGTGGCATTGCGGGATCAGCCAGATCGGCTGCTCGCCGCCGACGGCGGCCTGCGCAGCCTTCATCCAGTTGGCGACCATCTCGACCGAGCCATGCGGGATCGGGTAGGGGTCGATGGCGAGGATCTCGGTGGTCGGCGCGTACAGGGCGAACTCGCCCGGGTTGCAGGAGACGAGGTAGACGGGGTGGTTCGGGTCGCGCTCGCGGATCAGACGGAGGGCGTCGCGGCACCAGTCGAGCTGCTTACCGCTCGGCTCGTCCACGGTGTACCACGTCAGTAGGGCGGGATGGCTCTTCAGGGCGTCGATGAGTTGGGATAGACCATCCGGGTTGTACTGGTCGCGGAGGAAGGCCGACAGTTCGAGGATGGCCTTCAGGCCGGCATCCTGGGCGGCCTGGAGGCCCTCGCGGGCGCCGTCCACCGTCGTGCCCCAGGCGACCGCGGAGTTGAAGCCCATCGCGGGGAGGCGGGCGAAGTCCTTCGGCGACGCGTGGTAGATGCCGATGGGGAAGAAGGGCTTGCCCGCGATCCGAGTGGCGCACTGCTCGTCGATGGAGACCTGCGGTTCCTGGAGCGGGATGACGGGGAGCGTGAGCGTCTCGGAGGCAAGGCGCGTACCGCCGCGCCGCAGGGCGACGGTCACGGGCACGTCAGCCTGCGGGGTGCCGGCGAGAGGCAGGGCGAGGTGGGCGCGCGCTTCGGTGAGATCGGTCCTGACCGGGGGCTCGTCCTTCCCGAGGCGCGCGACGAGGGTCAGCCCGTCGAGCGTCTCGCCGGCGTCGGGAGTCACGAGGCACTCCAACTCGATCTCTGCCGGTGGGTGGGGGGCGTAGATGGCGCCGCGGTAGGAGGGCCTGGTGACGCGTACCTGTAGGAGAGGCGGGATCGAGACGGCGACGGGGTCGGTGTCGAGCACAGGGCGGCCGTTCACCTTGACGAACGCGCGGAGAGTGTGTTCGCCGCGCGTCGCGTTCTGGCCCGTGACGGTGAGGAGGCGCCGCGCGCCCGGGGGTACGTCGGCGGAGCCGACGAACACCTGCGCGGGTTGCTTGCCGGTGGTCTGGTCGCGGATCTCACACCGCACGGCGAGGGGCTGATCCGTGAGGTTGCGAAGGCGAAGAGGGAAGGCGTTCTCGCCGAGATGGAAGGCGAAGAGGTCGGGGAGCGTGGCCTCCAGGCCCTCCCGCGAGAGCTGCAGGCAAGTCCACAGGTTCGTAAGCAGGCGCTCGTCGAGCGGCCAGCGGCTCGTGATGTAGAGGAAGCCCTTGCCCTCGCGGCGGAAGGCGGCTGTGACTCCGCCCTCCTCGGACTTCGCCAGCACCGTCCACGCGCCGCCGACCTGCATCTGGGCCCACGTTCCGCCGAGTGCGTCGATGCGGTTGGGTGTCGTGTAGAGCACGTGCTCGGCTTCCATCCACGCCAGGGGGCTGGTCTCCGCCTTCGTGTTCGCGACGGAGACCTCCCACCCATCCCCCAGTGCGCCGAGCCACGTCACCATCGGTGGGTAGTTGCAGTCGGTGAGGACGATCGCGCCGCCGTTGCGCACGAAGGTCAGGAGCGCCTCGCGCTGCGCGGCGAAGTCCTGCACGTTCGAGTAGTTGAACAGAGCGCTGCCCAGGAGGAGGTCGTAACGGCTCAGTTGGGCGGCAAGGTCGGCGAAGTGCGTGTTCTCGAACTTGGTGAGGAGCCACTCCATGCCGGCGAGGCGGGCGTCGTAGTCGTCCCGATGGCGGAAGTCGCCGTAGTCGCTGTAGAGCAGCGCGACGCGGGGCCCCTCATCTTGCCCGAAGGCGGCGCCACCGATCAGCAGGGCGACGAGACTGAGGCAAGGCTTCATGGCGTGCACCTCGGAAGCACGGCGGCTATGGGTGAGGTATGCGCGAAGGGCGGCGCGAAGTCCTGCAGTGAACGGCAGAGGCAGGGGAACCACGGAATACACGGAACACACGGAAGGTGAAGCAACGGCATAACGGCACGGGGTACATGAAAGCAGAGGCAACACCATAACGGCACGGCAACAAGGGACAGTCCTGCGTCGTGATCCCGCAAAGGCGGGATCACGACTTGGACAGTCCCAAGGAGGGCAAGATGGAAATCTGTTGCGAGATCGACAGGATGGTCCGACACCCCGACCTGCGGGGGCGCTATGAGGCGCATGAGCCGAGGAAGGAGGTTGTCGAGGCTCTGAAGGCGATTGGCGAGGAGATGACGGTCGTCATCGTGTTCGGCTTCTGGTGCCGAGATTCGGTGCGGATCGTGCCGGAGGTGCTGAAGGCCCTGAGCGAGGCCGACAACCCGAACCTGCAGGTGCTCGCGGCAACCGTCCCGCTGGAGGAGACCGACGATCTGCCGATCGACGTGGGCGGGATCAGCGTCCGCAGGTTCCCCACCATCGTCTTCGTGAGAGGGCGCTACCGGACGACGGAGGAGATACAGGCTGGCGTTCCTGAGGAGGCGCGGTTCGTCGAGCAGTCACTGGACGCGGCGAGGTTGCCGGCGTAGCGTCAGGGCTTCGGTCTCGCGGGGGTCTGCTTGGGGAGGTTGGCGCTGTACTGCTTGAACTGGGCGGGCGAGAGTAGCCTCACCGTGTTATCCACGAAGGCAACGTTACCGTCCCCGCCGTGAGGCCCGGGACCGGTGGCGAGGCCCGCGTCGTAGACCATCGGCACGCGGCTCCGCACGGTGTAGGAAAGCGTCCTGTCGGACACCCCGCTCAGCGCCGGCGCGAGTTCGTAGCTGCGCTGTCTCAGTCCCGAGGCGGGGCACTCGAAGGCCTGCAGGGTCATGCCGACACGGTTGAGGTAGGGGTAGAGGGCGGGGCGCCACGTCGGCTCGAGCGGGAAGTAGTCGTTGTAGTCGAGCCGATACATCTGTAGCGCCAGGGATACCTGGTTCAGGTTGTAGTCACAGGCCATTCCGCCCGGGCCCAACCGGCGGTTCATGGCCCTGTAGGGCAGCGCGATCGCGGCTGCGATCGCGGCGATGGATGCGACGATGGCGAGCACGATGAGGAGGATCGCCCAGCCCGGGAGGGCGCGCCGCTCCGTGGGGGCAGGGGCGAAGGTGTGCGGGAGCGGAGCCGCGATGCCCGCCTGGCGGAGGGCGAAGACGTCGCCGTTGGCGGCGATGAGCACGGCGCTGGGGACGATTCGCCTCTCGAGGGCGTAGGCGCGGATCTGGCTGAGTGTGTAGGGGCCGAAGAGGGTTCCGTCGGGTGCGCGTACCGAGAAGCGAGCGTCTCCCCCACACCCCGGGCATTCCGCGAGCGATTCGTCCAACACCCCTCCACAGCTTGAGCAGCGCATCGAGCCACCCCCCAGACGACAACAGCATGTCGGGATTGGATGCACATTCCGCACTTGGCGGCCGGGTCTATGGGTGGCCGCGGGATTCACAACTGATTCGCAATTGCGCCGGTTATTGTTCGCTAGACGCGGGGTCTAGGTTTGTGCTATGTTGGCGGCATGGAAT
>Ga0194125_10010382_pt1 | contig 12719 bp, 5 predicted proteins | sample TA2KigC250mmetaG_FD_148626 | JGI IMG/M metagenome (GOLD analysis project Ga0194125, IMG submission 148626) | Freshwater microbial communities from Lake Tanganyika, Tanzania - TA2015034 Kigoma Deep Cast 250m | ecosystem: Environmental > Aquatic > Freshwater > Lake | place: Tanzania: Lake... | reverse complement strand
GGCCCACCTCACGACCATCGGCCTGGCGTTGAAGATGCGGCTGGATGACCGCGGCGGCTACCCGGCGACACTCAGGCAGCTCTACGACGAGGGCTACGTCACCGACGAGGCGGTCCTGCTGTGCAGCAAGACCGGCGCGGAGTACTACTACCGCTCCCCCGTCCGCGGCGGAGGCTCCAGCGCCATCGTCTGCTCGTGCTGCGATCCCCACAAAGCCCCCGGCAAGCGCCCCCACGGCTTCCGAGGCTCCTACATCCTCCTCCAGGCCGGCGGCGGCATTCGCGAGCAGTCGGACTGACTCTGAAGACGACAAGGAGAATCGCCCGCCACAGCGTATCTACGCCTCGGTGCTACCGATGGCGCGAGCCAACCACATCGAGGTCGTCTGCGGGCTCTCCCGATCGGGCAAGACGGCGGCGGCGCTCGAGCGTTACGCCCAGCAGGTACGGGAGCACGGGGAGGACACGGCGCTCCTCATCCTGCCCACCGGCCGCGTCGTGCGGCAGGCTCGCGAGCGGCTTGTGGGGCAGGGCATGGTTCCTGGCCTCCTTGACCCTCGCATCTTCACCTTCCCCGACCTCGCTCACCTCATCCTCAACGCCAACCACGAGTGTGCCACTGCCATCGGCCCCGCCACTCAGACGGTGCTCCTCCGACAGGCCATCGAGACGCTCGCCTCGGCCGGGGAACTGGCCGGCCTCGCCGAGGTCGGTGGGTTGCCCGGGTTCGCCAAGGCGCTGGGGCAGCTCATCAGCGACCTCAAGCGCGCAGCCGTCCGGCCGGCGGACTTCTGCGCGGCGATGCAGCAGGCCGGCCTGAACCGACCGGCCCACCGGGAGATCGGCGGGCTCTACTGCGCGTACCAGTGGTCGCTCATCTGCAGGCGCCTCTTCGACGACGAGGGCCTCTTCTGGCTCGCGCGCGATGTGCTCCGTGACGACCGCCGCCGGCCGCTCGAGCGCATCGAGCTGATGATCGTGGACGGCTTCACGGACTTCACCACGACACAGCTCGACATGCTGCACGTCCTCGCACGCGGGATCCCCCAGACCCTCATCACCCTCGACCATAGCCCGGAGGACACACGGCAGGGCCTGGCGCCGTGGTTCCGCGACACGCTCAAGCGCCTGGCCGAGCACCTCGGCGGCGTGCGCGTGAGCTTCCTGCCAGCGGACGGCGCGTCCACCCCGCTGGCGCACCTCCGCTCGAATCTGTTCACCGTGGGCACACCGCCGAAGGCCGACGCGCAGGGCGCCATCCATCTGCTCAGATGCCCCAGCCCGAGCCGCGAGGTGCGCGAGGTTCTCGCGCGCATCAAGCGGCTGCTGACAACGGGCCCGGCCCGGCCCGGCGACATCGCAATCGTCGCCCGGGATCTCGCCGGCCGGGCCGGTGAGATCGCGAGCCTCGCGGGCCGGCTGGGCGTGCCCGTGCACGTGGACGGGCCGCGATCCCCGACGGAGGCCCCGGCGGTCCGGGCCGTCCTGCACGCCTACGAGACCGCGGTCGAGGACTACCGGCGCGAGGACGTGCTGGCACTCCTGCGATCGACCTGCTTCACCTTCGAGGCGCTTCGCGACCGGGGTCTGACCGCCGAGGACGTGGCTGCCGCCGCCGAACAAGCGCTGATCGTCGAGGGCCGCGAGCAGTGGCTCGCCAGGCTCGGCCGTCGCCCGGAGCACGTTGCGATCGTTCAGGCACTCGCGGACATCATGGCGCTGCTCCCCGATCCCCGTGCGAGGTTGCCCCTCGCCGACCGCGTCACCGAGCTTCGTCGCTTCATCGAGCGGACGGACCTGCGGCGCAACGCGGCGCGCGGCGACCTCCCGGAGTACGCCTCGGCGAACCTGCGGGCGCTCGGGCAGCTCGATCAGGCCCTCGGCGAACTGGAGCACACCCGCAGCGGTCCGGTGTCTGCCTCGGCCTTCCATGCGCTCTTGCGCGATCTGCTCGACGACCTGGCCGTCTCCCCGAGGCCGCCCGCTGGGGAGTGCGTGTCGGTGCTCGGGGCGAGGGAGGCCCGCCAGCTCCGCTTTCCGATCACGTTCGTGATCGGCTTGTGCGAGAACGAGTTCCCGCGCCGTCCGCGAGAGGAACCATTCCTCTCTGTCAGCGAGCTTGCCGCCCTCGAACGCGCGGGCGTGGTGCTGGAACGCCGCCGCGGGCCGGAGGCGTACGAGCCGCTGCTCTTCTACGGTGCCGTCGCCTCAGCCGAGCGGGCGCTCTGGCTGACGTACGCCTCGGCCGACGTGGACGGCAAGCCCCTTCAGCCGTCGCACTACCTGCGTGAGATCGGGCGCCTGTTCACGCCGGAGACGCTCGGCCGTGAGGACGTGCCGCTGTCGCAGGTCGCGCCCGACATGGCCGCCGTCGCGAACCCTCGCGAGCTGGCGGAACTCGCCTTCTTCGACCTGACGGAGAACACCGACCGGGAATCCCCTACCGCCTACAACGCCCTGATCCGTCTCCCGGAGGGCCGCCGGCTGATCCCGCGCATTCTGGACGCGGCGGACCTGGACAACCTGCGCGATTCGCCCGCTGCGGACGGCCCCTACGTGGGCGTGATCCAGGGGGCTTTGAGTGTCGCCGACCTGGCCGCCCGCTTCGGCCCCGAGCACCCCTTCACGGCGAGCGATCTGACCGCCTACGCCGTGTGCCCCTTCGACTTCCTGTGCCAGTGCGTGCTTCGGCTGACTCAGCCCGAGTACGCCTCCGCCGACCTCGATCCCCGCACGATCGGTAACGTCCGCCACGCGGTCCTCTCGGCTTTCGCGCGGCGGCGGCTCGAGTCCCGCCCCGGCCGTCCGCTCATCGCGCCGGGCGAGGAGGATGAGGCCCTGGCCGAACTCGAGGAGATCATCGGGGAGCGGTTCCGGGCCTTCGTCGCCCACGGAGGGGTGTCAGATGAAGCCCTGTGGGCGATCGAGCAGGAGCGCTGCCGGCGGGACATGGCCCTGTGGGTGCATGAGGAGGCCACGGAGTTCGGCGAGCAGCGTGTGAGCCAGGTCGAGTTCGCCTTCGGCTGGCGCGAGGGGGAGCCAGTCCACCTGCCCGGTCGCGCGGATGTCCGGTTGCGCGGGCGCATCGATCGGCTGAACTCCTTGGCTGAGACGGACGGCTTCGTGCTGATCGACTACAAGAGCGGCCGGTTGCCGACAGGGGCGGATGTGAAGAACGGGCTGGACCTGCAGTTCCCCATCTACGCTCTCGGCGCCAGGGCGGAGCTACCCCCGCTCGCCGCCGCCCCCTGCGTGGGCTGGCGGTATTGCCGGGTCACGCGGCCGCTGCAGATGTCGGGCCTGCGCAAGCCCGAGGAGATCGCGCAGACATTGGCCGACATCCCGCCGCAGATCGCCGCGCACGTGGATGCGATCCGCGCCGGGCGGTTCTCATACATCGCGGTGCCGAAGTGCGCCGAGCGCTGTCCTTCGGCCCAGGTCTGTCGCCACGCAATCCAACGCCGTGCAACCGACGGGGAGGCGGAAGCCGCCGATGACGACGCCTGAGCCCCCCGACCAGGCTGCCCGCCGCCTGGCGGTCGAGGACGACCGCCGCAATCTGTTGCTGCAGGCTGGCGCCGGTAGCGGCAAGACGACCGCGCTGGTGGGCCGCCTCGAGTGGCTGCTCTGCGAGCGGGGAGCCGACCTCTCGCGAATCGTCGCCATCACCTTCACCGAGAAGGCGGCGGGCGAACTCAAGCAGCGCCTCCGCGACCTGTGCGACGCCCGCGCCGAGGCCGCCAGCTGCCTGGAGGAACTGAACCGCTGGCGCAACCACTGGCAGGCCATCGACGCGGCTCATGTCGGCACCATCCACGGCTTCTGCGCGCGCCTGCTTCGCTCTCACGCCGTGCGCCTCGGCATCGACCCACTGGCCGACGTACTGGACGACGCGGAGGCGCAGCTTCTCCTCCGGGACATCCTCCGGCGCTTTGTCCTGGAGGCCCTCCGGTCCGGCTCGCCGCACGTTCAGGCGTTGCTTGCGGCCTTCGGCCTCACTCGGCTGGTCAACGCCCTCGCGCTCGCGGTGAGACGCCGGGCCGACCTGCGTCCCGAGGCGCTCCTCGGTTCGCCCGAGGACGTGCTCGCCCGTTGGCGTGAGGCGCAGGCCGAGGCTGTGCGGGCCGTCGTCGCGCGCTTGCGGGCGGACCCGGGGCTGCGGGCGGCGGCTCAACTCCTGTGCGAGACGGAGCCTCGTGATGCGCAAGACAAGCTCGCGCTGGTTAGAACGCAGGCCCTGCGCGCCACTGAAGGCGCCTTCGACGAGAGCCTCGCTCCCGCCACAGCACTCGCGCATTGGTGCGCTCTGGGCATTCTGCCCAGAACGGGCAAGATGGGCAGAAAAGAAGGCTGGCCGGAGGGGACGATCGACGACGTCCGTGCGGCGATCGCGACCCTGAAGGCGGGCGCCGAGCCGGCTGGCAGGCTTGCTGCGGCCGATGAGTTGCTGGAACCGAGCGCTGCGGAGCTGACCGCCCACTTCGACGCTCTGCTGCCGGATGCTCTGGACGCCTACGCGGCGGCCAAGCGGGAGCGCAGCGTCGTGGACTTCGACGACCAGCTGCTCTTCGCGCGCGATCTGCTGCGGAGCCATCCCGACGTCTGCCGGGCCGAGCAGCGGCGCTTCGACTACATCCTGGTGGACGAGTTCCAGGATACCGACCCCGTCCAGCGCGAGATCATCTGGCGCCTCGCTGGGGACCCCGAGGCGCTTCGCCCGGGCAAGCTGCTGCTCGTGGGCGACGCCAAGCAGTCCATCTACGCCTTTCGCGGTGCCGACGTGACGGTCTACAACGACACGCGCGTCCGCTTCGAGGCTGAAGAGGACGACACATGCGCGACGCTCTCGCTGACCGCCAACTTCCGCAGCCAGTCGCGACTTGTGTCGTTCCTCAATGCCCTGTTCGTCCGCGAGGCCGTGATGGGCGCGCCACGCCCTGACCGGGCGCCGTATGAGGCGCACTACGAGGCCCTCCTGGCTACTCGCCCTCCGGCGCACGACGGCGTGGACGTATCGTTCCTGCTCGCCGTGGACGCCGACGCCAACCTGGAGGAGCTGCGCGTGCGGGCGGCAGACGGCATTGCGCGCTACGTGGCCGAAGCCGTGCGGGACGGCGCCGTTCGCGTCGCGGAGAGTACCGAGGGCGGAGCCGAGACCTGGCGGCCGGCGCGCTGGGAAGATGTGATGATCCTGCTCCCCACGATGAGCAATGTCGCCCTCTACGAGCGCGCCCTGAGGGAGCACCACGTGCCCTACTACGTCGTGGCCGGGCGGGGCTTCTACGCGCGCCCCGAGATCATGGACGTCGTCGCCGTGCTGAAGGTGATGGACGAGCCGCGTGACGAGATCTCCCTCGCGCGGGTCCTGAGAGCGCCGTGGTGCGGCGTGTCCGACGAGGGGCTGTACTGGCTGGCTCGCGAGGCCGGGCTCGCAGAAGGTCTCGACGCGCTCGGCTGCGGGGAACCCGCCGCAGACTCGCCCCTCGCGCAGTTGAGCCCGAGCGACGCGGAGCGCGCGCGACGGGCGGCAGCGATGCTGGTAAGCCTCCGAGGCGTGAGGCATCACCTGCCGCTGGGCGAGTTGGTCGAGAAAGCGCTCGACGAGACGGCGCTGCCGGCGATGGTCGCGCCTCGGTTCGATGGAGCGCGGGCTTACGCGAACCTGAGCAAGCTCGTCGAGACCGCTCGCCGCTTCGAGGCGGCCGGCCCGGCGCTGCTCAGTCGGTTCATCGAGCACGTCGAGACGCTGAGGCTCGAGGAGATTCGTCAGGGGGAAGCTCCTGCCGAGGAGGAGCAGAGCGACGCCGTCATGCTGATGACGATCCACAAGGCCAAGGGGCTGCAGCGGCCGATCGTCGTGGTCGCCGACCTCGCGCGCGGCGGCCGCCCGGGCCGCGTCGGCCCCCTGGTGCTCCACCCGGGAGTGGGCCCGGTCCTCCGGGGGGAGACGGCCGACGGCCGGATGATCTTCCCGCCCATCGGGGATGCGGCGCTCGAGGAGGCAGCCGCTCGCGAGGCGGCCGAGCGCCGTCGGTTGCTCTACGTCGCGCTCACCCGCGCCTGCGACCGACTGGTGATCAGCACCCCCGTCAAACTGGACCGAGAGGGCCGGCCGTCCGGCGGACTGTGGGTCGAGGCGCTCTTCGCCGCGTTCGGGGGAGCTTTGCTGACCGATGATCGTGTAGCGGGCGGGGGCGAGTTCGGCGAGTGGTCGGGGGAGGTCGTGCGCCTTGGCCCAATCGCCCCTTCCGCCGGCGGCCCGGGCTCCTCCTCGCTGCTGCGCCGAGAGTGGCCGGCCATCGCGGCCGGGAAGCCCGTGCCGGGCGGCGACGAAGCACAGGAGGCCGCGATCCTGGCCCGCATGGCACCGATCGCCCCTGATCTCGCGGTCAGGACCCGATTCACCGTCACCGAACTGGCGCACTACCTCGCCTGCCCTCGCCGGTATGAGCTGGCGCACGTGCGCGGCCTCGCGCCCTTCGTGCCGCTTCACGACTCCCTCGCGCCGGGGAGGCTGCGTGCCGATGAAAGGGGCAACGTCGTACACCGGGCCCTCCAGCGGCTCGGTCGCGGTCCGGTCTCGGACCTGCGTGAGGAGGTGCAGGCGGCCCTCCGGGAATGCGGTCTCATCGGCCACGGCCCTGGTGAGACCGAGCAGATTGTGGCGACGCTTGTGCGCTTCACCGGCAGCGCGACCTGGGAGATGGTCCGGACCGCGAGGGAGCTGCGCAGCGAGGTGCCTATGATCGCGTCTCTGGGCACTGCCCTCGTAGAGGGGCAGATCGACGCGCTCGTCCGCGACTGGGGGGACGAGTTGCACGTCATCGACTACAAGACGGGACGCTCCGACGACGCTGGGACCCGCGAGGAGCACCGCTTCCAGGTCGGCGCCTATGCCGCCCTCATCGAGCAAGCTCGCGGCCGCCTGCCGGCCACCATCGTCATCCACTACCTTGATGCGGACGAGAGGTTGGAGATCGACCCCGCAGTCGAAGCCAAGTCCGCGACCCAACAGGCCACCGAGGCCATCGCCGGCATCCGCGCCGGCGCGTTCCCTCGCACGCCGCACTGCGAACCCGAGGGGTGTCCCTACGCGTGGGTCTGCGGCTCCTGAGGTCGTGCTCCGGCCGCACGCACGTACGGGATGGCCTCCTTCAGCGCCTCCAACGTCGTCATCCCGTACTGCTCCTGCACCCCGTACAGCTCAAGCGACAGCGCACCTGAGTAGTCTGCCTCCCGCAGCCGCCGGAAGAAGCGGGGGAAGTCAACCTCGTCGCGGCCCGGGATCGCGAAGTAGGTCTCGTGCGTTGCGCCGCGGAGATGTACGTGGAAGCAGCGATCGCCCAGCGCATCGAAGGCCTCGTCGATGTCGATCCGGTTGTGAAGCAGCAGGCTGGTATCGAAGGCCACGCCGAGGCGAGGATGGTCTACCCCTCGGATGAAGTGTAGCGCCTTCACGAGTGAGTTGCACACGTCATCGACGTGGACCTCGATGGCCAGGCGGATGGCTTCCGGCGCGCGCTCCATCACCTCGCCCAACGTCGCCACCGCATACTGGGCCGCTTCGGTCCAGTCGCGCCCCTCACCGATGTTGCCCAGGCTCGTGCCGACGACGCCTGCGCCCAGCATCTCCGCGGCCTGCATCGCTTCGAGGGTGTAGGCGATGCCCGCCCGACGTGCGGTTGGATCGGACGAACTGAGGCCGTGATGGTCGGCGGTCACCGCCAGGAAGCGCGCGCCATCGGGCAGCTGGGCCAGCAGGTCGTCGCACTGCTGCCTCAGCCCATCTCCGGTCGGCAGCCGCAGGTGACCGCAACTGGGCAAGGCCCCGAGGTCCAGCGCAGGGATGCCCAACTCCTCCGTGTACTGGAGTACATCCTCGAACGGGTCCCACGCCCACATGAGGGTGTGCAGAGCGAGTGTCATTGCGCGGTCTCCGGGAAAAAGAGGGACACCATACTAATTCCGGGAGACGTCTACGGAATTAGTATGGTGTCCCTCTTTTTCCAGGCGGGTCGGTAGCGCGCAGAGGCCGGCCGCTGCCTTGGCTGCCGCCTCCGCGATGACGAGGTCCTTCAGGCTGTCGGCGCCCTCCGTGCGGAACGGCGAACCGCTGCGGACGGCTACTGCAAAGTGCTCGATCTCTCTGGCGAAGGCCCAGCCATAGGCTTCGGGCAGCAGCGTGTCCGCGCCGGAGCGCGCATCAAACAGGCGGACGCGGGCGGGCTTGCCGACGTAGACGTTCTGGGGCAGCGCAATCTCGGCGCGGCCCTCCTCACCCCAGATCGTGAGCACCTCGTTCCACACGTTCGCGGGGTAGTGCGGGCCGTCCACGCAGAAGGCCTGCGTGTCGGGAGCGTGTCCCCAGCCCAGCGTGAGTGTACCGCGGAGGACACCGCTGGCGGGTTGCGCCGCCAGCACCCAGTCTGGGTCCCCGAGCAGCCAGCGCAGGAGGTTAGTGATGTGGGTGAACATCTCCAGGAGCGATTCGTAGTATGCCCGGTGCCTCGCATCCTCGATCCCATCCGGGCAGTCGTACTCCCACGGCGGGGCGGGTTCGGAGGAGACGAGCGGCTGGCGGGGCGCGGGGAGCGTCCAGTTGCCCGTGCCGAAGTGGTAGAGGGCCAGGCGCGGCGTACCGATGTCGCCGTGCGCGATGGCGGCCTGCGCTTGCTCGCAGCCCGGATCGTAGCGCTTGTGATGGCCGATCATCAGGCGCTTGCCGGAGGACTGAGCGGCAGCGAGCATCTCCCGGGCGCGGGCGACCGTCGAGGCCATCGGCTTCTCACAGAGGACGTGTTTGCCCCTGGTGAGAGCCTGCACCGCCAGGCCATCATGCACGATCGTCGGGACGCACAGATCGACCGCTTCGACCGACTCGTCTTCCAGCAGTTCGTCGACCGACCCGTACGTTTGCGGGATGTGGTGCCGGGCAGCCACAGCCAGTAGGAGGTCCGCGCGCCCGTCGCAGAGCGCGACCACCTGCGCGGTGTCCGCGATCTCCGCAGCCGGTAGGTGGGCGAGTTGGCTGATGGTGCCGGCGCCGATGACGCCCAGTCGCAGCGGTTCGGTCATGGGGCGGGCTCCTGCCTGCCGTGAGGCCGCGCGATGTGGCGGGCCAACGAGGTCAGGGCGATGACGACGAACACGACGCCCTCATCGGCCAGGCGGTCAACGGGCACCTGGTCCACGTAGGAGCGGATCGCGCGAGCACCCGACCGGGCGACCTCCCCCGCGTGGGGCAGGGGCGCCACACGGTCCGCCAGGGCTCGCGCCCCGTCGGCCATGGCGGCCATGTTGTCATGCTCGATGGCTTCGGCGATGGCCTGTGCCGTCCCCGCGAACTCAGACCGTTCCTCGGCACTCAGGCCGGGACACCTGCGCAACAGCCGCACGATCCGCTTCATCATCGGCTCGATCAGCGCCGAGCGGTCCAGCCCGCGACGTGAGACGAGCTTGTAGAAGTGGTTCTTCTCTCCCAGGCTGCGACAGACCCCGTTGATGATCTGCATCCGCAGCACGGGAGACTCGAAGTGCGGCAGCCCCACCAGGCCGCGCTCCACCACGCGCAGGTCGCCCGTCCGCCCGGCGGCGTCAACGAGCGCCGCGAAGCCGGCCCGGTCAATCGGTGCTTCGAGCGCCTCGACGAGCAGTTCGCGGGCCTCCGGGCTGCCGATCTCGGCCAGGGCCATCGCGGCGCTTGCCCGCAGCCTCGGGTCGCCCTCGCGGAAGGCCTGGTGCAGGGGATCGATGACGGTCGGGTCGCCGATCTGGCCCAGCGCCTCAGCCGCCTCCGACCGGATGTCCGAGCCGGAGTCGGTCAGGTGCTCAACCAGGCGCGGCACGGCGTCCTTCGCCCGCGCCTCGCCCAGACCGAGAGCCGCCTCCTGACGGACCTCAGGGCTCACATCATCCAGGCTCTCCGAGAGCTTCGCCACGGCCAGCGGGCTGTGCGACCTCGCCATGCCCCGCAGGGCGACGGCTCGCGTTCGCGCCTCGCGGGCGAGGTTGTACAGGATGTAGTTGTACGCAAGCCCGACGAGATTGCCGCGGAACTGCGCCAGGACGCCCACGGCCGTCTTCGCCTCCGGCTCCGACAGCAGTTGCGCCAGCAGCAGCGGGACCAAGTAGATCGCGGCGGAGACGAGGAAGACGACCTGCGGCGGCGCCATGGAGTGGCCGAGCAGTTCGAACTCCCCGCTGCCGAGCGACCGCTTCAGCAGGCCGCCCCCCATCGACCCGGCGAATGAGCCGAGGGCCGTGAAGCTTGTGAGGATCGCGAACGACAGGCTGTTGTCCTTGCCCGCCGGCACGATCCGGTAGAGCAGCGCACTCGCCGCGACCTGAATGCCCGACACCGCCAGCCCCGAGACTGCGCAGGCGACGGGCACGATGATCGGCCAGGTGCCCTTGCCCGCCATCGCCCACGCGAAGGGCACGAGCACGGCGGGCAGGATGAGGATCTTGATGATCGGCTTGCAGCCGTGCCGCTCGGCGAGGGCGCCGAACATCCGGTAGCCGAGCAGCATCCCGCCCAGGCTCAGGTTCGAGTAGACCGCGATCCGCATGTACGTCAGGTGCAGGTAGCGCAGCATGAACACGCTGTAGAAGGGCGAGGCGACCGCCATCGCCAGCGTCCACGTACCGAGGAAGCCGGTGAGCAGAGCAAAGGGCCGGTGCTTCAGCGGCGCCAGGACGCTGCGCCCATAGCCGCCGGGCTCCTCTACCTCGACCGCAGGCATGGGCGTCAGCGCCACGAGGGCATATCCACCGACACCGGCCAGCCACCCGACGGCGTACACGACGATGAACCCCGGGGAACCCTCGACCCTGTCCAACCAGCGGCTGACCACGAAGAGGTAGGCCGCCGAGACCAATGTCAGCACGAACATCCGCCGTGCGACATAGGTGGCGCGCACATCCTCGGGGATGACGGTCGCCATCCAGTTCGAGAACGCCGGATTCACGGTATTCCCGAGCGCATACGCCGCAAGCAGCAGGACTGCGACGAACGGAAACCGAAACGGGGGCGGCAGCACGAGTGCGAAGACGATCAGGCTTGCGCAGCAGATCTCACTGGCGCCGACGATGGAGCAGAACCGTCGCCGGTCGCGCGCGCGGCGCGTCCAGTAGGCGGTGATCGCCTGGGTCGCCCCCATCAGGCCCGTGCCCGCGGCGAGGAAGGCGATCTGGGATTCGCTGATTCCCAACGACAGCGCGTAGCCGGTGAAGACCGATGACGCGACGGAGACGCCGGGGCCGTAGATGCTCCAGAGCGCGCCAATGAGGATGAAGTGCCGCAACGCGTGCGCCGCGCGCTGCCGGGACAGGGCCTCTGCCATGACGACCGTCTCGGGTTGCGAGTTCCGGGCCTCGGGTTGACGGCCGACCGAAACGGAGGGTTGCCGGATGCGCCGCCTTGCGTGTTGCTGTGCCCTACCGCTCGTGCTCGCGAGCGTCTCAAGCGCCGACGGGCGCCGGCTCGACTTCCGGGACATCGGGATCTATGGGACGCTATACGACTTCTGCACCTTCACGGTTTACAAGTTCCAGGCGACCGACGACCCGGCGAGTCTGCAGCACATCCGGCAGATGGTCCACGACGCCCACGAGGCGGGCAAGTTCACTCTCGTCGGACTCTACACCTTCGACCGCGTCACGCACAAGGAGCCGCTCGACGTCTACGGTCGGCAGACGGACCAGGTGCTCGATGCGCTCGACCTGAGCGAGGTCGATGCGTTCTTCCTCAGCGAGGAGAACGTGACCTGGAACAACGGGCTGGCGATCCTGAACGGGCTGTACGACCACGTGAAGTCGCGGTACCCCGGCCCCGTCTACCAGTGGTACACCAATCCCGACGTGCCGCACGCGAAACAGCGGGCGGACGGCTGGATCATCGACCCCTACGGCTTCCGGCACACGGAGTTCCGGCGGTACCTGATGAAGTACCTCGTTACGGGGAAGCCGGTCATCGCCTGCCTGAACGCCAGCGAGGATGTGGCCTCGTGGGAGTCGTCGCAGGACCAGGCCATGGCCTGCGCCGAGCTCAACGTGCCGATGTTCTTCTACGGTGTCGACCGTGAACTGGGGGCTCCCAACATCTGGCGCGGGTCCGACGAGCCGGGGCTGGCGAGTTGGCGCGGTTGGGTCTACCGCGTCCGCGAGTTCCAGCAATCCCCAGGCATGGTCTCCGCCGCAAAGCCGTTCGCGTCGGCCGCCTTCTCGCCCGGACGGCCGGTGGAGGTCGCAGGAGACCTGAACGGCGAGGCAACCTATGTCGAGACCTTCGACAGCGTGCGGTTCGTGGATGACTCCACCATCGAGGGGTTCCTCGGGCTACGCTGGTCCGGTGAAGACGAGACGCTGAGCGTGCCGCCGACTGCGCCCGCGCCGGCGGCGCTGACATACCATCTCTTCAGCCTGCTGCCGCTGAGCGGTGCGGCGGTGACGGCCGACCCGGAGTCGGCGGTCGAGCTATCGACGGACGGGCTGACCTTCAGGCCGGGCGCAAGCACGCCCGCCGACTGGCAGGGGCGGAATGTGTGGGTGCGGCTGACACTCGCCCCGGGCTCGACGCTGCGCGAGTGGTCGCTGAAGGGGCGCGTCGTGCCGCCGGCGGAGCGCGCCGTCGTGCTGCAGCCGGTCCGCGGCCAGTGTCACTACGAGGATGGCTTCAGCGCGCCCAGGTACCTGCAGCTGGCGGAGGTGGACCACCCCGAC
>Ga0194125_10010378_pt1 | contig 12723 bp, 12 predicted proteins | sample TA2KigC250mmetaG_FD_148626 | JGI IMG/M metagenome (GOLD analysis project Ga0194125, IMG submission 148626) | Freshwater microbial communities from Lake Tanganyika, Tanzania - TA2015034 Kigoma Deep Cast 250m | ecosystem: Environmental > Aquatic > Freshwater > Lake | place: Tanzania: Lake... | reverse complement strand
CATGGACGAAGCTTCCCCTGGGAGAGGTCCTAGCGATGGCCACCGAGAATCCGGCCCGGCTTGCCGGAGGCTACCCGCGAAAAGGGCGCCTCGGCCGCGGAGCGGACGCCGATATCGTCCTCCTCGACCGGGATAACGAGGTCCGCAAGGTCTATCTGCGGGGGAAAGAAGTACGGTAATCGATATATCTTTATTCTCTTTCGTCTTGACACCTCAAAGCTTTTGCTGTTAACGTAGGGGAGTCTTTTCCCCAAAAGCACACTCATCATGAAGAAAACAATAGGGATAGACGCATCGCCGCGGGAGACGGCCATGACCGGGAAAATCAACTTCGATGAAATAGATAAAATCGTCAAGTTCATCGATGAGCGGAATCTGGCCGAATTCGAGTTCGAGGTCGAGGGTTTCAAAATCAAGCTCCGCAAAAACCTCCCTCCCGCCTCGGGCCCGGCGGCCGCCGCTTCCGTTCTCGGGGCACCGTCCATGGCTCCCGAATCCAGAAAGCCGGCCGCGGCCGACTTCGATACGGAAGGCAAGGCCGACCTTCATCTCATCCCCTCCCCCATCGTCGGAACGTTTTACCGGGCCCCCTCGCCCGCTTCCCCCTCCTTCGCCGAAGTCGGCGACGTCGTCAAGAAAGGCCAGACCCTCTGCATCGTCGAGGCCATGAAGCTCATGAACGAAATCGAGTCCGACGTCGACGGCGTCGTCAAGGAGATCTTCATCGAGAACGGAAAGCCCGTCGAATACGGGCAGAAGCTCTTCGCCATCGCGACCTGAGCGGCATGTTCTCCAAAATCCTGATCGCCAACCGGGGGGAAATCGCTCTCCGGGTCATTCGGGCGGCCAAGGAGCTGGGGATCAAGACGGTGGCCGTCTACAGCGAGAGCGACCGGGCCTCCCTCCACGTCCTCCTGGCCGACGAGAAGTTCTGCATCGGCCCGGCCAAGGCCCAGGACAGCTACCTCAACGTCCCCAACCTCCTGACCGTGGCCGAGATCACCAAAGCCGACGCCGTCCATCCGGGCTACGGCTTCCTGGCCGAGAACGCCCGCTTCGCCGAGATCTGCGAAACCTCGGGCCTGACATTCATCGGGCCGCCGCCGTCCATCATCCGCCTCATGGGCGACAAGAACCGGGCCCGCCAGGAGATGGCCAAGGCCAAGCTCCCGGTCATCCCGGGGAGCGACAAAATCCTCGACGACCCCGCCGAGGCCAAGAAAATCGCCCAGAAAATCGGTTTCCCGGTCATCCTCAAGGCCAGCGCCGGAGGCGGGGGAAAGGGGATGCGGATCTGCCGGACCGCGACCCACCTCGAGGAGCAGTTCCCCATCGCCCAGAACGAGGCCAAGAACGCCTTCGGCGACCCCTCCCTCTATCTCGAAAAATACATCACCGGCGCCCACCACATCGAAATCCAGGTCATCGCCGACAAGCTGGGCAACATCCTGACCTTCGCCGAGCGGGAATGCTCGGTCCAGCGCAAATACCAGAAAGTCATCGAGGAAACGCCCTCCCCGTTCGTCGATGAAAAGCTCCGCCGGAGGATGATGAAGGCCGTCGAGGACGCGGCCAAGCATGTCGGCTACCAGAGCCTGGGGACCTTCGAGTTCCTGGTCGACAAGGACAAGAAATTCTACTTCATGGAGGCCAACACCCGAGTCCAGGTCGAGCACCCGATCACCGAAATGGTCTACGGGATCAACCTCGTCAAGACCCAGATCCGGACGGCGGCCGGGGAAAAACTGAATTTCCCCTTCGCCCTCGAGGTCCGCGGCCACGCCATCGAATGCCGGATCAACGCCGAGGACGCCGAGACGTTCGTCCCTTCGCCGGGGAAAATCGAGTTTCTCGTCCTCCCCGGCGGAGAGGGGATCCGGGTCGATTCGGCCGCTTACGGCGGCTGGCAGATCCCCCCCCATTACGACTCCCTCCTGGCCAAAGTCATCGCCTACGCGCCGACCCGCTTCCTGGCGATCAAGAAGATACAGACGGCCCTCGAGCTGACGACCATCGTCGGAGTGAAGACCAACATCCCCCTCCACCTGGCCATCCTGGCCAACTCCGATTTCCTGGAGGGGGACTACGACACCGGTTTCTTGGAGAAATTCCTCGCCCCCAAGAACGGGGCCTAAGCCTTGCGTTTGTAGATGGCGACGGTGAACGCGCCGTCATTGTCGCCGACGACGTTTTCGTTGGTCCCGAGAGTCAGGCGGCCGTCGGCCGGCATGGCGACGAGCCCCGCCGGGCCGACGAAAAAGACCTCACCGAATTCGCGGGTCGTCTTCTCCTTGGTTTCCTTGTCCTCGACGACCTCGACTTTGACCACGACCCGGCCGACGAGACAGCCCAGATTCCGGTCCGGCAGGGGCTGCTGCATCGTCTGGAGCTTCAGCCCTTCGGGCCCGCAGGCCGCCACGGGGTTGTCCTTCTGGAGGGTCACTGTCCCGCTCGCCTCGAAGTAAATCTCCTCGCCGGCCTTGACCTCGAACCCGGTCTCGGTCCAGGAGACGTCCCCCGGGACGGCGACGGCCTTCACGAGCTCGAAGCCCTCGGGCCGCAGCTTCACGTCCTGGGGCGGCCCCGAGCCGAGAAGGACGACGCAAAGGGCCGGGAGGAGGGAGGACGCGGAGCGGAGGCGTCTCATCGGCGGCCCAGCGCCTCGAGCAAGGAGGAATGGATGATCCCGTTCGAAGCCACGACTTCGGGCCGGTAGATGTCGACCGGCCGGCCGTCGAAATCGGTGACCCGGCCGCCCGCTTCGGCGACAATGAGAGCCCCGGCCGCCGTGTCCCAGGGGTTGAGCTTCAGCTCCCAGAAACCGTCGAACCGCCCGCAGGCGACGAACGACAGGTCGAGGGCGGCCGAGCCGCAGCGGCGGACTCCCTGGGCCCGGAGGAGAACCCTGTCGTGCTCGGCCATGTTGGCCCGCGTCTCCCGGATGTCGTACGAAAAGCCCGTGGCCAAGAGGCCGCGGCCGAGGTCGTCGACGGACGAGACGCCGACTCGCGCCCCGTTGAGCCAAGCGCCTTCCCCCGTCTCCGCCCAGAAGGTCTCGCCGCTCATGGGATTGTGGACGACGCCGCAGACGAGCCGCCCCTCTTTCTCCAGGGCGATCGAGACGCAGAAGAAGGGAAACCGGTGGGCGAAATTCGTCGTCCCGTCCAGAGGGTCGAACACCCAGCGAAAGTCCGACCCGGCCAGCCGCCGGAGTCCCTCCTCGGCCAGGAAGTCGTGCCCCGGGAAGCGGGCCGAGAGGCGTCCGTGGATGAGGTCCTGGGAGTCGTGGTCGGTGGCGGTCACGAGGTTGATCTCGCTCTTGAACCGGACCTCGCCCAGGCGATGATAGTCGCGGCGGAGAAGCTCTCCCGCCTCCAGGGCCGCGGCCCGGCCCGCTTCCAGGAACTCGGCGTACGTCCCCATCGGGCCGCTATCATACCAAGGCCGCGCCCGTCCATCAACCGAAACCCACGAAATGCCGATCGAACGCCCGCCGGTTTTTATCCCGCCCGATCATCGCTTTTCGTATGACGCCCGATGGGTGGAAGGCTCGGGGGGCCCCCCACCGACCCCCGAAGACGCCTGCCGCTCCCGGGGCCTCCCCTTTTTAGAGGGGAGGTAGGAGGGGTGAATATGGATGATAATAAAGTCCGAAGGGCGTCTTCGAAAATAGGGCCCCGCGAAATCAAACGGGGCCGCTCCCAAGACTTCTATCGTCTTGATACTGACCCCCTCTTCTCCCCCTTTCGTAGGGGGAGTCCCGAAACTCGTCAGCGGCCCCGAGAGTCGTAGCGAGGACGTATGGGGGGTGAGCCGAACCAGGACCCATCGGGCGTCTCCACCGGCTTTTGGGGAGGTCCGAACTTTTTGCCTTTTCGACCGTATTGGGCTATGATGATTGACTTTGCGAGGCTTTTTCCATGAAGAACAAGAAGGCGCTCATCATTCTCGGGGCGGCGGCTCTCGTCGTCCTCCTCATCGTCCTCAACCTCGGCTCGGACCGCGAAAAATCGGTCAAGGTCACGGTCGAGAAGGCCGTCGCCGCGGACCTCGTCTCGCTCGTCTCCGCCTCGGGAGAGGTCAAGCCGAAAAAAAACGTCAACATCTCCGCCCAGATTCCGGGCCGGATCGTCAAGCTCGGAGTCGTCGAAGGCCAGGAGGTCAAACAGGGCGACTTCCTGCTCCGCCTCGACGCCTCCCAGTACGAGGCCAACGCCGACCGAGACCGGGCGTTCATCCGGGCCTCCCAAGCGGAGCAGATCAAGGCCGAGGCCCAGCTCCAGCGGAACCGGAGTGTTTACGAGCGGCAGAAGAACCTCTACGACAACCAGCTCATCTCCAGGGAACAGCTCGACCAGGCCAAGACCCAGCTCGACATCGCCGAGGCGACCTCCCGGGCCATCACCTTCCAGATCGAGCAGGCCCAGGCCTCGCTGAAAAGCTCGCTCGACAACCTGGGCAAGACCGTCTTTTCCGCGCCCATCGACGGGATCATCACCAGCCTTCGGGTCGAGGAGGGCGAGGTGGCCATCATCGGGACGATGAACAACCCGGGAACCGTCCTCATGACCCTGGCCGACCTGTCGGTCATGGAGGTCGAGGTCGAGGTCGACGAGACCGACGTCGTCGGGGTGAAGCTCGGCCAGGAAGCCAAAGTCCGGGTCGACGCGTTTCCGAACGACGTCTTCCCGGGCCGGGTGACGGAGGTCGGAAGCTCCGCCCTCCAGAGGAGCGGGGTGGCCTCGACGACGACCCAGGAAGCCAAGGATTTCAAGGTCGTCGTGACCCTCGAAGACCCGGAGAAGAAGCTCAAGCCGGGCCTGTCCGCCTCGGCCGACATCGTCATCGCCGAAAAGAAAAGCGTTCTGTCCGTCCCCATCTCCGCCCTCGTCGTCCGGGACAAGAAGGCCGAGGGAGGGACCGCTCCCCGCTCGGGCACGCCGGAGGAGGAAGAGGGGGTCTTCGTCGTCGAGAACGGGCGGGCAAAATTCCTGCCCGTCCAGAAAGGGATCATGGGCGAGCTCCTGATCGAAGTCGTCACGGGACTCCGGGACGGGCAGGACGTCATCACCGGGCCCTACGACGCCCTCCGCGGCCTCAAAGACGGCGTCCTGATCAAGCCCGAACCCAAGAAGGACGCGGCCTCCGTCACATGAACGACTCCCCCGACGTCATCATCAAGGTCGAGGACCTCTCGAAGACCTACGAGCTGGGGAAAACCCAGGTCAAGGCCCTCTGCGGAGTCAGCTTCGAGATCCAGCGGGGCGAGCTCATGGCCATCATGGGTCCTTCGGGCTCGGGAAAATCGACCCTCATGAACCTTATCGGATGCCTGGATACGCCGACCGGCGGCCGGTACACGCTCAACGGAAAGCTCGCCAGCGCCATGACCGAGAACGAGTTGGCCCTCGTCCGCAACCGCGAGATCGGGTTCGTCTTCCAGGTCTTCAACCTCCTCCCCCGGGCGACGGCCTTCCGGAACGTCGAGCTTCCGCTCATCTACAAGGGGACGAAAAAAAAGGAGCGGGAGGAGAAAGTCCGGGCCGCCCTGGCCATGGTCGATATGAGCGGACGGATGACCCACCGGCCGCCCGAGCTCTCCGGAGGCGAACGGCAGCGGGTGGCCATCGCCCGGGCCTTGGTCAACGAGCCGTCCCTCCTCCTGGCGGACGAACCGACGGGAAACCTCGACTCCAAGACCGGCCAGGAGATCCTCAACCTCTTCCACAAGCTTCACGCCAAGGGCCACACGATCATCCTCGTCACCCATGACCGGGACGTGGCCGCTCAGACGGAGCGGATTCTCTTCCTCCGCGACGGCATGCTCGAACGGGACGAACGCAAGGGAGCCTGACGTGTCCCTCGGAAACCGCCTTCTGGGCTCTATCCTCGACCCTCGAAAGACGATGGCCGCCGTGGCCGTGAAACCGAAGGCGCTGGACGCCCTCGCCGTCGTCCTGGTCGTCATCGCCGTCCTGGCCCTCGTCGCCGCCCCTTACGGACAGAGGGACCAGCTCAAGGCCATGAAGGACAACCCCAAGATGAAGGAGCGGCTGGGCGAGGAACGATACGAGGCCATGGTCTGGGACCTGGAGAACCCCTCGCCGGCCCGGCGATTTCTCTTTCCCTTCATCGGCGCCCCCCTCGTCCAGCTCCTGGGCTTTCTCATCGCCGCCGTCGTCCTCCTCATCCTCGGACGCCTCGTGTCGACGGAAGGGACCTTCCAGGCCGTCTTCGCGGTCCTCATCACGGCCAACGCCATCGATAAAATCCTCGGCGGAGCCGTCCGGACGCTCCTCTATGTCCTCCGCGGGTCGGTCGCCGAGGCCTCGACCAGCCTCGCCCTTCTCGTCCCGGGAGCGGCCCTCACCTCGCCGGCGACCATCATCCTCGGTCAGTTCGACTTCTTCCAGCTCTGGATGTACGCCGTGATCGGCCTCGGCTTGGCCTTCGTCCTCAAGGTCCCGGCGAAGAAAGGATGGGCCTTGGCCTACGGCTTTTGGGCCGCGAAAAGCGTCGTCTTCGTCGCCTTCGGCTTCCTGGCCCGTTCCTTTATCGTTTGAGCGGCCGCCCCGTCGGGCGGAATTGACATCGCCCCCGTCCGCGGCTACATTACCTTCTCAATGAAAGACGCCCCGCTCGAAGGAACGCTCGCCGCGACCCCGTTCCCCCGCGTCCTGTTCGACCTCTGGACCCGGGAGCGGACGGGCCGCCTCCGCCTCCGACGGGAGGACGAGGAACGGATTCTCCACTTCGAGAAGGGCCGCCTCTGCCTCGCCCGGGAAAGCTTCAGCGAGCGGGACTTCTTGGCCGCCCTCGTCCGGAAGAAAGTCCTTCTTCCCGGACAGGCCGAGTCGGCCGAGCGTCTGGCCAGCCTCAAGGGCTTCTCCCTCCTCAAGGCCCTGGGGGAGGCCGGAGCCCTGTCCCCCATCCCTCTCTGGAGCCTTCTCGCCTCCTTTTTCGTCCGGCAGCTGTTCCCGCTATTCGACCGGGAGGAGGGGACGTTCGATTTCGAGCCCGTTCCCCCTCTTCCGGCCGAGGCGCGCCTCGGCCACCTCGAGGTCCCCGACCTCATTCTCCAGGGCGTCCGCCAGATGCAGAACGACAGCCTCATCGAGCGCTTTCTTCCCCCTCCGGCCGAGGCCTTCCGCCTTTCGGCGCCCTACTTCCTCCAGCGCCTCGACCTCGAACCGTACGAACGCTACGCCCTGAGCCTCCTCGGCGAGGTCCCGAACCTCCAGAGCTTCCGGGCCCGGGCCGAACTCGGGGAAAGGGAAAGCCGGAAAGCGCTCTTCGCCTTCGCCTGTCTCGGCCTCCTCGGTCTCGCGGCCCCGGAGGCCGCGGCCGGGCCGCCGGCCGGGCCGCCCGTGTCCAACCCCGAGCGCCTTACGGAAGCGTTCAACGAAAAATGCGCCTTCGTCTTCAAATATCTTTCCAAGGAGGCCGGCCCCGTCGCCCAGTCGATCCTCGGCAAAGCCCTGGACGAAGCCAAGTCCGCCCTGGGGCCCGCGTTCCAGAGGGCCGCCCTTCTTTCTGACGGCCGGATCGAACTCGAGACCGGCCTCCGCCTCGGAGCGGGGTCCGCGTCGGCCGAAGTCCGTCGTTCGACCCTCCGAGGCTTCGACGAGATCTTGACGGCCGAAGTCCTGGCCGTGCGCAAGTCCCTCGGCCCGGCCCATGAAACGGCCGTCGTCAAGGGTCTGGAGAAAGTCGGATGCCACTGAGCCGCCGCCAGGTCTTCGCCCTCCTCCTCCTCGTGACCCTCGGCCTCATGGCTTTTTTGGCGAGCCTTGTCCTCTGACGCCCGGCCTCTCGTTTTCCTCGTCGGTCCCACGGCGGCCGGCAAGAGCGCTCTCGCCCTGGACCTCGCTTCGCGCCTCGACGGCGAGGTCGTGGCCTGCGACTCGATGCAGGTCTACCGCGGGTTCGACATCGGGACGGACAAGCCTTCGGCCAAAGACCGGGCCCGCATCCCCCATCATCTCCTCGACATCGTGCCCCCCGAAGCCCAGTTCACCGCGGCCGACTTCGCCGCTCGGGCCGTCGAGGCCATCGAGGACATCGTCCGCCGGGGAAGGTTTCCCCTCGTCGTCGGCGGGACGGGGCTCTATTTCAAGGCCCTCGAAGACGGCCTGTTCCCCGGCCCCGGCCGCGACGAAATCCTCCGCCGCCGGCTCGAGGAGGAGGCCGAAGCGGGAGGGGTGGAATCCCTCTGGGAGCGGCTCGCGGCCCTGGACCCGGACTATGCTCTCAAGACCGGACGCCGGGATAAGGTCCGCCTCATCCGGGCCCTCGAGGTCCAGTCGCTGACCGGGCTTCCCTTGAGCCGACACTTCCTCCGGACCCGGAGCCTCCTGGCGGGCTTCCGGGTGGCCAAATTCGGGCTGGAATGCCCCCGGGACGAGCTTGTCCGCAGGATCGAGGCGCGGGTCGACTCGATGTTCGCCCGGGGGTTGGTCGGCGAGGTGGAAGGCCTCCTCGCCCGCGGCGTGCCGGCGACCGCCCCGCCGTTCAAGGCGATCGGCTACAAGGAAGTCCTTCTCCATCTCCAGGGAACGATCGGCCTCCCGGAAGCCGTCGGACGGACGAAGGTCGAAACCAGGCAGTACGCGAAACGCCAAATGACCTGGTTCAGGAAAATGCGGGACGTCCGCTGGGGCGGAGGCGAAGACATCGCCGCCGCCGTCCTGGACTGGCGCCGGCCGGGTGAGGAATGAGAGCCGTGGAGAAAACCGTTCTCGTCAGCCTCTCGACCTCGGCCCGGGAAAAAATTGAAGCCGGGGATTCCATGGACGAGCTCGAAGGCCTGTCCCGGGCCGCGGGCGCGGTCGTCCTGGAGAAGGTTTTCCAGGTCAGGCCCAGGCCGAGCCCCCGGTATTTCATCGGCGAGGGGAAAGTCGAGGAGCTCAAGGCTCTCCGGGAGAAGGTCGAAGCGGAGACCTTCATCTTCGACCACAGGCTCAGCCCCACCCAGCAGCGGAACCTCGAGGCCGCCCTGGAGGTCAAGGTCATCGACCGGACCCAACTCATCCTCGACATCTTCGCCCGGCGGGCGCGCTCGACCGAGGGCAAGCTCCAGGTCGAGCTCGCCCAGCTCAAGGACCTCCTGCCCCGGCTGGCCGGCCGGGGGAAGAGCCTGTCCCGGCTCGGCGGCGGGATCGGGACGCGCGGCCCGGGCGAAAAAAAGCTCGAGACCGACCGCCGCCATATCCAGGACCGGATCACGAAGATTCAGCGGGAGGTCCGGGCCGTGGCCAAGCGCCGCTCGGGCCAGCGCCTCAGCCGGAAGGAAAGCCTCATCCCGATGGTCGCCCTGGTCGGATACACGAGCGTCGGCAAATCGACCCTCTTCAACCGCCTGGCCGAGGAATCGACGCCGACCTCGCCCTCTCTCTTCGCCACCCTCGACCCGCTCGTCCGGCGGGCCCGGTTCGCCGACGGCCTCCCCTACTTCCTGAGCGACACCGTCGGCTTCATCCGGAAACTCCCCGTCGAGCTCGTCGTCTCGTTCCGGGCGACCCTGGAGGAGGTCCTCGAGGCCGACCAGGTCGTCCACGTCATCGACCTTTCCGCCCCGTCCGCGGACGCCCAGGCCGAGGCCGTGGCGAAAATCCTGGCCGACATCGGGGCCGCCGACATCCCCGTTCTCCGGGCCTACAACAAGATCGACCGACTTCCCGACCGCGGCGCGCTCCTCGCCCGGAACGCGGCCGCCGAGGAGGCCGTCTATCTCTCGGCCGCGGCCGGAGACGGCGTCGATGACCTCAAGGACCGGCTTCGGTCCCGGCTGTACCGGGGCCTCCGGGCCTTCGACCTTCGGCTCCCGAAGGCCGTCCCCGGCCTCGCCGCCTCTCTCGGCCATCGGGCTCTCATCTTGAAAAAACAGGAGGACGGAGATTATCATGTCCTCAGGGTCATGGCCGACCCCGGACAGATGGTCGACCTGGCCCCGTTTATCACTCGAGGAGAGTGACGCCGTGAAAAAAGCAGCCCTTCTGGCCTCGCTCCTGGCGGCGGGAGCCGCCTGCGTCTCGGTCGCCCCCCTCCCGCCCTCGCTCTACATCGAAAACCCGACGGCGTCGTTCACGGCGTCCCTTCCTCTCGACGCCCGGATCGCCGTCGAGGACGCCTGGAGACACCTCAAGCAGGGGCGCCCCGACAAGGCCGAAAAGTCGATCCTCAAGCTGGGGGAAACGAGTCCCTTCTACTACGCCGGGTTCGGCTACATCGCCCTCCTCCGGAACGACCTCCAAGCGGCCGAGGGATACCTTCAGAAGGCCGTCCAGGATTTTCCGGACCTGGCCATTGGCCATCTCGCTTTGGGCCAGCTCTACCGGAAGGCGGGCCGGGAAGAGGAGGCCCATGGCTCCTTCCTCGAGGTCCTGAAGCGCGACCCGGAGAACGCCTATGCCCGGCGCGAGGCGGACAACATCGTCGCCCTTATGACCGACGCCTATCTCACCCAAGGCCGGTCGGCGGCCGCGACCGGGGCGGTCGAGCCGGCCAAGGAGGCCTTCCTCAAGTCCCTCCACTACTCCCCCAAGCTCGAAGAGGCCCATCTGGCCCTGGCCCGGATTTTCCGCAAGGAGAAAAACTTTTCGGCCGCCCTGTTCCACCTCCGGACGGCGAGCGCCAACGACCCCTCCAGCAAGGCCGTCCTTTTGGAGTACGCCCAGGCCCTCGAGGAATCGAAAAGCCTGGGACCGAGCCTGGAGGCCTACGAGAAAGTCCTCGCCCTCGACCCCAAAGATAAGACGGCCGCGGAGCGGGTGGCCGCCCTCAAGGCCAAGCTCGGCATCGTCGAGCTCCCGAGCCAGTACGCCGAAATTCCCGGCCGCGAGAGCGTGACGAAGGAGGACGTGGCCGCGGTCATCGCCGTCAAGTTCCGCGAATTCGTCGACGACAACCCCCCCAAGCCGCCGATCATCGTCGACATCACGACCTCCTGGGCGTCGAAGTTCATCGTCAAGGTCGCCGCCCTGGACATCATGGAAGTCTACTCCAACCACACCTTCGAGCCCCGGAAAGCGGTCCGGCGGGCGGAGATGGCCGACACGCTGGTCCGCCTGATCAACGTCCTCCGGAAGAAGGGGACGAAGGTCATCGCCCAGATCCCGGCCGAGCGGATCCAGATCTCCGACGTCCCCCCCGAGCATCTCTTCCATAAATCGATCGTCCAGGCCGTCTCGACTCAGGTCATGGACTTGGGTCCCGACCGGACCTTCCGGCCCGACCAGCCGCTCACCGGCTCGGAGGCCATCCGCCTCTTCGACCTGCTCCTGGGCCTGATCCGCTAGGAGAGAGCGAGCGTGGCGACCCGGGATCCAAAGGACGATAATCTGGGGTCGGCGGTCTGGACGGTCGCCAACGCCATCAGCCTGTTCCGGATCCTCCTCGTCCCCTTCTTCGTGGCCGCGGTCCTCGGCCGGAGGCAGGGCCTGGCCCTCCTTCTTTTCTTCATCGCCGGAACGAGCGACTTTCTGGACGGGCTGGCCGCCCGGGTTTGGCATCAGCGGAGCAGGCTGGGGACTTTCCTCGACCCGGCCGGGGACAAGCTCCTGATGGCCGCGTCCTATATCGTCCTCACCCTCCCCTCCTCGGCGGGGGCCAACGTCCTCCCCCTCTGGCTGACGGGGCTCGTCTTCGCCCGCGACCTCCTCATCGTCTCCGGGGCGGCCTACGGCCGATTCCGCCTGGGCTTGACGACGTTCCTGCCTTCGCTTCTGGGAAAGTTCACCACGGGTTTCCAGGTCGGGACGGTCTTCTGGGTCCTGTTCTTCAATTCCCGGGGGACGACGCCGGGCGTCCTGGGCTGGTTCTATGGGGCGACGGCCTCCCTGACGATCGCCTCGGGGGTGGACTATTTCCTGAAAGGTCTCAAAATCCTCCGGGCCCGCCGCGCGGCCTGAGGCTCAGGCCATCGTCTTGTCGATGAAGCCCCGGCGGAGGGTCATCCACAGAATCTTGAGGTCCAGGCCGTAGGACCAATTCTGGATGTAGTAGAAGTCGTATTCGAGCCGCTTCTCGATCGAGGTGTCCTGGCGCAGGCCGTGGACCTGGGCCCAGCCGGTCAGCCCCGATTTCATTTTGTGGCGGAGCATGTACTTGGGGATCCCCTCGGTGAACGCCCGGACGAACTCGGGGCGCTCGGGCCGCGGCCCGACGAAACTCATCTCTCCGCGGAAGATGTTGACGAGTTGAGGGAATTCGTCCAGGCTGTATTTGCGGAGAAAGCGCCCGACCCGGGTCACCCGGGGGTCGTCGGTCCGGCAGAACACCGGCCCGGTTTCCTTCTCGGCGTCGCAAATCATCGTCCGGAATTTGTGGATGGCGAACGTCCGGCCGTCCAGGCCGACCCGCTCCTGATGGTAGAAGACGGGGCCCTTGGAGGTCAGCTTGATGAGGACGCCGAAGAGGAGAAAGAACGGCGAGAGGAGGACGATCCCCAAGCCCGCCCCGGCGAGGTCGGTCAGCCGCTTGAGCACGCGCCACCCGCCGCGGAGGGGGACCTCGTCGATCGAGATGACCGGAAATCCGTCGAGGTCCTGGACGTTGGCCTTGAGGGTCAGGAGCTGGAAGAGGTCGGGGATGAGGCGGACGTTGACCGGAAAGCGGTGGACGACTTGGAAGACTTCCAGGATCCGGGCGTAGTTCGCCAGGTCCAGGGCGACATAGACCTCCTGGATGCCCTCCCGCTCGAGGACCGAGGCCAGGTCCTGGACC
>Ga0194125_10010369_pt1 | contig 12729 bp, 8 predicted proteins | sample TA2KigC250mmetaG_FD_148626 | JGI IMG/M metagenome (GOLD analysis project Ga0194125, IMG submission 148626) | Freshwater microbial communities from Lake Tanganyika, Tanzania - TA2015034 Kigoma Deep Cast 250m | ecosystem: Environmental > Aquatic > Freshwater > Lake | place: Tanzania: Lake... | reverse complement strand
GAGCCGATCGGTTTCGCTTCTTTGAGAATGGCCGCAAATTTATCAAGGAGGGGCATCAGGCGGGGCTCGTTTTCGACCCCCATGTAAAGAGAACGGCCTCGATGATCGTTCCGGGCAAGATAGGTGCGAACATTGTTCATGATGAACGAACTGCGTCCTTCATAGTCGATGGCCGGCGTGGCTGAGATATAGGCGTTGAAAACGTTCGGCTCCGACAGATACATATAGACGGCGAACCCGCCTCCGAATGAGCCTGAATAGAATAATCTGAAGGGGTGAGTGCGAAAACGCGAGTCCAGGCCCGGCAGAAGCTCGTCCCTGAAGAAGGCGATGAACCTGTCGGCGCCGCCCGAATCAGGATGCCCGTCGATTTTTTCGGGGATGAAATCCTCCGAGGAATAGTTGCGAAGGCTGGCGACAATTAATTCCGGAGCGCTGTTTTTCAAGGCCAGGTCCGCCGCTATTCCGCTGACATGCAGGGAATGACTCTGACAAGTGACAAGAATCGGATATCGATCGCTCTTCTCCGCATATCCGGCAGGCAGACAGACATCGATGATCATGTCTTTATTCAAATGACGGGATGGAACGGTGATTGTTTCGCCGATGATGATCCTGTTGTCCGGGAGGGGAGCCTGCTTGCACAAGGCCGAGGCCAATATAATGAACAAGAGACACGCCAAATACCAGGTCCTGTGTTTAACGAGTTTCTTCATTCCGACCACCTTATCAGTGCATTATCTGTCAATCTTCAGCGCCTCTTTTCGCAACTTTTCAATGAAAGAAGCATCGACCCAGTAGGGGGTGATGTTCCGATCGAAAAAGAAGATCTTGCCGTCAGGGCTGATGACCCCGCTCGACGTCCCCTGTCCGCCGTGGACGATATCGCCCATAGAGACGGGGCGGGTCCAGCGGCCGTCCGGCTTGTGAAAGATGACCGAAATCACGGCCCCCCTCGGGTCACCGAAGCTATAGGTGATCAGATGGTCTTTATCCGCGCAGTCATCCCGGCCGTTCGTTTCGATGAGGTCATCGATGCTGACGGGTTCCTCATAGGCGCCGTCGACGAGCTTTGACTTGAACATCTGGGTCCCCCGGGCGTCCTGGCCGAAGGCATGGATAAGAAGGATTGGCTGCCTAATGTTCTGAGTTGCCATAAGCCATAGCTGGTGTATGAGTTACAGCAACACTACGCCTTTGACTCTAACTCCTTTAAAATGAGCTTGCAAGCGATTTTGGCCCAAAACCTCGGCACATTATTTTCAGGAATGCGCAACACTATATCCCACGCTCAAGCGCTTGCCATGCCGAGTCCGGTAAACAATTCAGATCTGCGCAGTGACCATATCCCTTCTCTTGCGGCCTGGAGTACTGGTGCGGCCGTCTGAAGGGATGGACTACACTCAGAGAAGCACATGCCTTGCAACAAAAAAAGAGAAATATGGAATCAAAAGGGAAAAGCCTTATCTATTTTCCTATTAAACTCAGAACATAATAAAACTCAGAACATAAGCTGCCGTTGCGCAGTCGTCCCTCCGGCAAGTCCCCTCCCTGTAGCTGCTGATAAGATGTCTCATGTTTACTTCGGCGCCACGTCGTTTGCGATGGTGCAACTGCTACGACCGCGAGCGGCTGGCCGATCAGCAGCTGCTTGGCGAGTCCAGGCGGCAGGAACTGTTCTCACTGGTCAAGGATTTTCCCGGCGTCTGGAACGATCCGGCGACACCGCATCGTGAACGCAAACGCATGCTCGGACTGCTCGTCGAGGACGTGACGCTGATCAAGGACACCGAAATCAATGTCCACGTTCGTTTCCGCGGCGGCGCCACCACCACTCTCAAGCTCCCCCTGCCTCGGAATGCATGGCAGCTGCTGAAGACTCCCGACCAGGTCCTGGCTCAGATCGATGCCCTTCTCCAACACCATACCGAAGCGGAAACCGTGGCCATCCTCAATCAGCGCGGCCTACGAACCGGCGCCGGAAAATCCTTCACCATGACAAGCCTGCACTGGGTGCAATATGCCAGGGGCGCCAAAAGCCACAAGCAACATCTGCAAGCGGCAGGTCTCTTGACGACGAAAGAGATGGCGTCCAAACTGGGAAAGTCAGAAGGAGTCGTGAGGACTTGGCGCAGGAAAGGCATTCTCCAGGCGTGCCGTTGTGGCGATCACCACGAGTGGCTCTATTATCCCCCGGATGGTGAGATGAACATGGGGAAGACAGCCGGCATGATCATTGATCAGGCTTCGAGCCAGCAAGCCTGCGACGCAAATACTGCGGGAGGTGTAGTATGAAACAACATCCTTCGAGGCGGATCCCCTGCTTTGCACCTGCGGCGCCCGCATGCGGATCGTCTCCTTTATTACCGATCCCCGCGTCGTGGACCGCATCCTGCGGCACCGCCAGAGCGATCGCTGCAGGACAGAAGACCCTTTTGAAGCTCGCGATCCTCCCCTCTCCCGGCCCCGCACCCTCCAGTAGTGTGACATCGACGATGCCGCACGCCGGCCCGCAGGCCGTCCGGTCGAGGTCTGCCCCGGCTCATCGGCGGCCGGCACCCGCGCTCCCGGCGCACGGGGCAGGCAACGCATTACCGGGCTCCGTGCCAAAGAAGACCGCTTTGCCCGCCCGGTAATGCGCTGCCTGCCCCGTGTCTCCCACCCGCCTTTCCTCCTGCATCCCGCTTCTCACCCTCTTTCCTCTTGCCCTCGCGGATAGAAATGCTTATAAGGCTTACTGGTGGCAGCGCCGACTGAAGTACCCTGTGGTGCGCAGAATATGAACTTGCGCGTCGATTTCGGTATCAGATCGTCCGAAGGCGACAGCTCCATTCCATTCTCCATACAATGACGGCACTCTGGGGACGAATCGGCTGGCTATCGTAGCTGGTTGAACCCTGCGCCATCGCCCTCTCTCAACATTCCATCCTGACCCACCTTGCTGTATCCGAGCTGCCCCCCTTTTTTCAGTGACCGGATCTCCTGAAGGCTCGGTCGGCCGAGCCACGCCCAGGCGGCCTGTCCCTCGGATCCGAGTCCGTTGCAGTGGCTTCTGACTGGTGAGCCCCTTTTGTTCAGCCCCAGCAGGGCGCATGCCGCCGCAGCCATCAGAAAATTTTCGGTAGACGATCGACCGTCTCGGTCGTTCTTGTTAGTAGGACAACAAGAATCCGTGCGCGCCCTGCGCCTCGATCATGACCGCTCCTTCGCCTGGAGTGGGCAAATGATTGAAGACAGAGCACTTGTCTTGGATCGCCTGCTGCGGGAACTAATAGCTGATTCCAGGATCCCCTTGCCGGATCTGTGCGACAAACTCCGAATCGAGCGCCACGCCTTCCAGGAGTTGATCCGGAAAGAGACAGGCATTAGCTTTCGCTGCCTCCGCCAACACGTTTGCATGCAGCTGGCTGCAGCGCAGCTCAGGGATTCCGCGGTGAGCGTGAAGGAAGTGGCCTACGGGCTTGGCTACCGATGCCCTCGCAACTTCACGCGGGCTTTCAGCAGGTTCGCTGGCGCGAATCCAACGGAATTTCGCATGTCAGCCAGGAATCCGTTGGTAGCGAAAGCACTTTCCTTAAATGAGACCTCTTTTTCGTTGATCCCGTCACCGGATTTGCCTTACCTTCGGGCCATAGTCAGCAGAAGCCCCGAATCCAGATTATAGCTGCTTCTGGAACACGTCGCGGATCTCGAGGGCATAAAGGCGCAATGCCATGCTGCAGGATCGCGGTCCTGATTTCTCTTCTCCTTCTCACCTCTACGGGAGGCGTCCATGAAAAAGCAAGTGGGCCTTTGCATCCTTCTCCTTCTCGTTCTTACCCTGGCTCCGGGCGAGCAACAGGCGGCCGGCGGGCCGCTGATCTTTGCCGGCAGGCTGACCGATACGGCGGGCCGTGCCGTGCCGGGCGCCGAAGTCCGGCTTGCCGACCCGGCCGGCAGGATACAGCGCCAGGCGATTTCGGACATCGACGGCCGCTATCGGATTCCGGCGGTGGCCGATCCCGGGAAGCAGCCGAGTCCCTACCGGCTGACGATCGAGCACGCGCGCTTCCTGCCGGTCCGGGTGGACGACGCCCTGGCCGGAGCAAAGGTGACGCCGACGAGGATCTCCTACGCGAACTCGGAACGGGGAATCGATCCGGGAACACCGGCAAGGGTTGCATCGCAGAACTTCCAGCTCGCCCCCGCGGAGGGCGTTCCCTTTCACCCCACCCTGGGCGCCGTAGACCTCAACATGGCCGAGTACTTCTACCGGGAGGCCAATCTCCTGTTGTCGGCCGAGGTCCTCACTGCGGACAAACGACAGGAAGCGGTGGACATCCTGAAGGTCTACGCGCAGGTGGGAGGCAATATCCGGCACATAGCTCGAGCCCTGGAGTTGGTGGCTCAATTCGAGCCGCGGCCATGACGGGCGGCTTCGTCAATCCCTTGTCCCAAACACGTGATACTCCAGGAGGCCGCCATGAACAGCCGCAATAGAATCCGATTCATCGAACTTTTTGCAGTCCTGATCTGCCTGTCTCTCCTGTTGCCTGAGAGCCTGTATGCCGTGAACGGGAACTTCTACCGCTACTCCGTGCGCCACGAGAAGGGAGCACCGCCGTACTATCCGTTCATGCGGGTCGAGAGCGAATCGGTGAACTCGGCCAACGGGAACCTGTTCTTCACGGTTCCCCTGGTGAGCCGACCCGGCAGAAACGGCCTGGGCGTGGACCTGAAGCTCTCCTACAACTCGAAGATCTGGGACTTCTACGTCCAAAGCAGTACGCTCTACGCGACGCTGGCCGAGCGGGATTCCTGGGTGGGCCTTGGCTGGACCCTGTTGGTGGCCCGGGTGATCGACGATTCCGTCAATGGCCACTACTACCTGACCCTGTCGGACGGATCGAATCACGATCTGACCTACTACGGCGGCGCCTGGCGGTCCAACGACTCGAGCTATATGGTCTACGACCCCACTGCGCGGAAGCTCACGCTGAAGGGCGGGGCCAATCTGCGCTTTGAGTACGTCGACCCCCTGGATTCGAATATCCGCTACGCCACGCGAGTTCAGGACGTAAACGGCAACTACATCGAGATCAGCTACTCGGGCACGGGCGGTCGGATCAGCACCATCCAGGACACCCTGGGCAACACGTACACCTTTTTGCTCAATGGTCAGAGCCGGCTGCAGTACATCAAGTACTGGAACACGAACGATACGACGCAGCCGACCAGCACCATTGCGTTCGACTACAGCACGCTGACCCTTGCGTTCGGACCGGAAGCTGTGACGGATCCGTCGCTTGGAGCACAGCCGATTCTCACCTACCTGACGTATCCGGTATCGATGCGGTACAACTTCACCTACCGTGCCGGCAGCGGCGAAATCGAATCGATCCGATACCCTGCCGGGGGGCAGAGCCGGTACTTCTACACCACGAAGACCGTTTTGGACCGCCTGCTCGGCCAAACGGTCCCGGAACACTTCGTGACCAGCCACGATACCGGAAGCGGAACTGCGACCTGGACCTGGACCATCACGATCTCCGGCCAGGCAGCACCCTCGACCGTGGCGATCGCGGTTCCAGGGATGACCGGCATCGAGCATTACATGCAAAAAACCAGCCCGGGCTGGGCCGACGGCTTGGTGACGACCGTCCGGTACACGGCCGGCGGCATCGGCAGGTTCGTTGTCCACGATTGGACCCAGGATGATGAGCAGCTGACGACGCTTAAAAATCCCAGGTCCACACAAGTTCAGAGGATTGGACAGGAGCCCAACTATCCTTGGACGCAACAGTCAGTGCTTACACAGTTCACCTATGCGGCACAGACGGATTACAGCGGCAATGTCAAGGAGATCCGGGAATACGGGTTCGATTCCGCCCTGCGGCGCAAGACAGTTCTGAATTACCTCCACGAAACGGTCGGCGGGTATGCGGGGCTGAACATGACGGACCGGGTTACGGACACGCTGGTCTACGACGGCTCGAACAATCTCGTTTCGAAAACTGTAACGGCCTATGATCTGTATTCCCCGCTGTTCACGGCAGACAACGCCATCCGCCACGATGCTGCCTTCGGCCCGACCTACACGACCCGAGGCCTTGCGTCAACGGTGACGCGTTGGTATGACATCACGCAGAACCTGTACGTGGTCTCGACGACGAAATACGACGAATGCGGCAACGTGCGGCAGGTGACCGATCCCCGGTCCTACACGACTTCGATCGAATACTGGCTCTCTTCGGCAGACAATGCCTACGCTTTCCCGTTGCGCACGGTAAATCCCAAGGGTCACGTGGCTCAGGCCGCCTACAGCTACAAGAGCGGGGTTGCGCTGTCGCAAACCGATCCGAACAACCTGGTCACGACGATGACTTACGACAACTGGGATCGACTGACCCGGGCGGAGCGACCGGGAGTGTCCAAGACGGAATATGCGTTCACCGAAAGCCCCTACTACCAGTTTCCTCCCTATGTAACGGTGAAAGAATACATTACGGCCGGCACACACCGCGAGCGGAGGGCCGATGTCGACAACATGGGGCGCCCGAAGGAGCAGACCATCATCGACACGGTGGACGGGAACATCAAGCAGAAGGTTGACTACGGAGCGTGGAGCCAGGTTACTGACGCCTACATCCCAGCCCGCGGGGATCCGCAGTACAAGAACACCTACTCCTATTCCGGGCCGGCCCTGCAATCGGTTGCGTTCGCGGAGGGCGGCTCGGTCTCCTATTCCTACTGGACCGACGAGGTGACGGTGACCAACACCGATGGCAAGAAGCGGCGCTACAAGTACAACGAAGACGGCAAGGTCCGCAAGGTGATAGAAGAGGATCTCAGCACGGGCCAACTGAACGTCGAGACCAGCTACAGCTACGATGCGTTCGGCCGGCTGCTGTCGATCACCCAGGGAATCCAGACCCGATCGTGGACCTACGACGCGCTGGGAAGAACCAAGACCGAAACGCACCCGGAAAGCGGTACGACCAGCTTCACCTACGATGCCAACTCCAACCTGCTCACCCGCACCGACGCCCGAAATGTGACGACCACCGTCGCCTACGACGAACTGGACCGGCCGACTCAGAAAACCTACAGCGACGTCACCCCGGCGGTGTATTATCATTACGACAGCCAGCCCACGGGGAGTCCGATCGTGATTTCCAATCCCAAGGGCAGGCTGACCAGGGCGACCACGACCACATCCGGGGTAACTGTCACGAATTACTACAGTTACTGCAACTGCTCCTCGGTCGACAGGGAAGCGACGGTCATCGTGGACGGGACAACAAAGACCTACACGACGAGTTATGCCTACAACTACCTCGGGCAGCTCACGTCGATCGCCTACCCGAACGGCAAGGTTATCAATTACACCCGGGACCAGCAGGGCCGCGAGACCAAGGTATCGTCCAGCTACAACGGGCAGACCTTCGATTACGTCCATTCGGCTGCGTATCAGGGGCCGCATGGAGGCCTGAGCCGGATCGAGTACGACATCAAGTACTACAATGGCCAGCACGTGTCGACTTCGTTCGCCTACTCGCCGAAGACGCTGCGGGTGACGGGTATGACGACCTACGCCATGAGCGTGAACTATAACTATTGGAAGGACTTCTGGACCCAGACGGGACACATCTACGACATCACCAACCTGTACAATCCAAACAAGAGCGAGCATTTCGAGTACGACCGGTGGTATCGGCTGACCGCTTACTGGATCTCGAACGGCCGCGGGGATCCGTTTTCGGACAAGATGACCTGGAGTTACGACCGGTACGGGAATGTGCTGACCTACAGCAGGTATGATCCGCTGAACTGTCCGGATCCGGATCCCGACCAAATGTGCGAGGGAACCTACGGAGTCAACACAGCAACAAACCGCTTGACGAGTTTCTGGGGTCCGGGGATGGGGTATGGGGGCTACTCCTACGATGCCGCCGGAAACATGACGAGCGTGGGAGCGTTTGACGCCGAGAATCGGCCAAAGTGGGCCATGGGCAAGGGTTTCCTGTATGACGCCGGCGGCCGGCGCTTCCGGAGACAGTGGTCGACGGGCAAGGTGAATTACATCTATTCGGTGACCGGCCTGCTCTTGATGGAAGACAAGGTCTCCGACTCGACCTGGAACAACCTGATCTATTTCAACGGCCAGCTGGTGGCGCTTCACCCACAGGACGACTACTTCCGACTGCTGTTCAAGGACCATCTCGGCTCGACGCGCAGCGTGGTGAAGGTGCGGTTGCCGGAGAGCTGGGATTGGATGAACAACTGGGGTGCGACGGAGTTTTACGATTACGCGCCCTATGGAATGATCCGGGCATCGAGCGTATACGATCCGGTTCCGACATCGTTCCAGTATACGGGCAAGCCGCGCGAATCGTGGGAACTGGATTATTTCGGGGCCCGGTACTACATGCATAACTTTGCCTTCCGCTGGATCTCGACCGATCCTGTCACCGCGCGCATCTACGATCCACCGATCCTGAACAAGTACACCTACGTCAGAAACGACCCCGTCAATCTCGTGGATCCGGACGGTCGTGATGCTGTCTGCTGGAGCGTCTATGAGGTCGAGTACGATGACGGGTTGCCCTGGGTGAATTACGCAGGCATTGCCTGCGCTGGCTTTCCATCATCTGGCGGGACAGGCAAAGATGCTTCTCTCCGGTGTGTGGGCGCAGGATGTGGAGGAGCAGGCTCCGCAACAACGGGGGAATGGTCGACCACTTGGGACTTTGGAAAGCATAAGGAATGCAGTGACTATGTCACTTCTCTGGGAGTGAATCCCGAACATATTCCATCACTTGATGCGGCTCGGTGGGTGGTGGATGCGTATCTCGTAACCAGTGCGTCTCCAGATGTGGTTGCAGCGATCTGGTCAGTGGAGAGTGCATACAGGATGACAATGTTTTTCTCAGAAAACAAGAACGACAAAGGCGAGGTATGGTCTCGAGATTGGGGACCACTGCAACTGAACGACTATTGGAAGCTTGATCGCCCAGCATGGAACAAGCTTTATAATCCCAATGGAGACAATCTCAAAGAGGGAGGCAATCCATTCCTAAGTCTTATAGCTGCGGCCCATGATCTGGCAGACCACGGAGCCAGACAAGGAGACTTTCGGGCTGCCGTGGCCTACTGGCATAGCTCTAAGACGGGAGTAGCTACTCTTGAATATGGCGTCAAGGTCGGGGAGAGACAGGCCGGCCTGTACCTTTTCTTTAAGTGCTTGAACGGGTTGCGATGAGACAATATGCTTCCTACAAGAATTACTGCGTTAGCGCTTAGTCTTGGCTGCGCTCTCATTCAGGGCGCGAGAATCGGTCCGAGCGCGGGCAAACCAGTTTCCTTTCAGAAGGGTATTACCTACATCGAACGCCAGTTCGGGGAAGTAAATCGCGTTTTTATTGCCGCACTCGAATCGCCAGTGAGATTGCGCGTTTACCGTGTTCGCGACGAATCCAGAATTCTCGTATTTGAGTATAAGGTTCGGGAATTTAATCCTGCATTCGATCCGTCAGACCTTATGGTCGTTGATCCCCGGGAGACAGGTAGGAGTGGCATAGCCTGGAAGTACTGCAAAGCACACTTTTGTCCTGTGGCCAGCGGAGCGATATTCTATGACCCAGTCGAAGGGATGCTTTTTGCGTTGGCATACAAAGAAGGGGAGGGATTTACCTTGTCGTCAAACCTGGCTGATCCTCAAAATGAGAAAGTGAAAGAATGGTTGCTCGACTGGTGGGTTGAATGGCCGGGAAATAATGTTGATTTGGCGAAGATACCAGTTTATTACTCATCCGAGCCGCCCCGCTATCAGAGATAGAAGCAAAGAATGGACGGCAAAGCCTGGAAAGCATGGACACCCACAATACGGTGATTTGCGGCTTCGTCAGCCCGGTGATTGTTTGGATAACGGTCTATTGGATATGAATTGAGAACATCGATTGTTGAATCGCGGATGCGAGTGTGGGCGGAAAGAGGGGTGGCGGTCGGGGCCAAAGGGTGGTCAGCGGCATAAGGAAATGCCAGGGAGGCTGGCGGCAATTGATGCGGCCGGCATACGTCAATTGGGGTTTCTACCAGGGGGATCTACTAACGGAAGAAATCGGTGATCCGCCGACCTATATAACGATTGGTCTGACTTGGAAAGTACTCAGAGGTGCCGTGAATGGTATGCTTACAGCTCGCGATAAGGACTGCCTCGAATGGCTCCAAGGCATTTTCCAAAAGCACTGGACGAATCAGAAACATCCAGATCCACTTGCAAAGGCACAACTTGACATCGATATATTCGCGAAATATCTCGGCGTTTTCTGTATACCGACTTTGAGCCGAAGGCTCACTTTTCTCCCTTCAAGAACACATCCAAACAAGAGACATCAGCTGACGGCACCACATGGATTACCATCGCAGAAGCTCATTTCGTCCGTAACGACATAAGCTTCTATAAGGATATTTTTGAGTTACCTTCGCTCGTAGAACAGGCTCAGGTGACGATTCATGAGGGCAGTCACCTTCTGGGGCACGGCGACAGACAATTGGCTAACCTACCTACAGGGAGGGACTATTCGAAGGCGACGCTTGCAGAGTCCTCCATGGCATTTCATGAGGAACTTGTCAAGCACTGCTACTGAGCGCGCTGCACAAGTTCAAAAGGATACAAGTATGCTTACGACTAATGTATTAGGACCAAATACCTTCTTTGCAGCCGTTTTCCTCCTGGTAGGCTGCGATCCACTGCTCGTCGCTCAGGGCAAGAACTGTGGATTGCCACCTCATGCGCCGAGAGTCGCCACAGGAGGTGCGAGGAGTATGTCTAGCCCCCCTTATCCGCAGGTATCGCTCCTGGGTATCGACTCTGTTGATGGGAGTACCAGGATTGTGATCGAAATGCAGCATTGGCCCGGCGACAAACGGTGGTTTTCGTCGGGTGACGGCGGAAGGAACTGGGAGCAGCTTGCGCGCGATCCCTGTACGTCCATAGCACACTACGCCGATCCTTCCAATTGTATACGAAGCCGGGCTGATTCCGCTGTTCTATACAGGTCCGGCCAATCTGGCAAGGATTCCTACTTAGAACGTTCTACGAACGGCGGCCTTCTACGGCGTCAAAAGTCGGTTGGATTCCCCGATTTTCATGCGGTTTTCTTCATGCGTGAACCCATTTGAGCGGCATCGATGACGCGTTGGGTCGTCTCCTCCGTGCGAACAAGCTTGCGATCGGCGGTCGATAACGAAGCGGTTTCGGCATCACCGGATTTGTCGGTGATCAGAACCGGTGGCTTGGCTTTACGCTGCGTTCGTTCGTCCAGGCGCGCAAATGCCTCGGACAACCGATCGAGTGACCCGCATACGATCGAAACGTAGTCCGCATGCCTCAGATTCGAGGCAAGGGCCGCTGCCGGCGAAATCCTCTCAAAGTCCTGCGTCAGGATCTTGCGGCCGCTGCGCCGGCGCTCGCCATGTTTCAAGGCGCGAAACCAGGACTCGAGCACGTTGTTGGTCCGGGCGACCAGGCGGATGCCTCCACCGACCAGGCCCGGAAAGCGAATGGCGTGACCCCAAAGGAAACGGCCGTGTTTCTTCAGATGCTTCAGGATGATGTCGATCGCAGCGCGCTGATCCTGGGCTAAGTAGAGCTGTGCGCGCCCGGCTGTTCTGCTGGGGCGTTTTGCAGTAAAATCCCTCCTGTGATCGGCTTCGGTTGCACTATCGTAAACGACGTGACGCCGAAGTAAACATAATACATCTTATCAGCAGCTACAGGGAGGGGACTTGCCGGAGGGACGACTGCACAACGGCAGCCAATCCTTCCTATCCTTACCGGGACGCCACCGTCGTCGACATGCACTGCGACACGATCGGCCGCTACATGAGCGGGGCAGACCTCACCCGGGACCTCCCCGACGGCCATGTTGACATCCCCAAGCTCAAGAGGGGGTCCGTCGACCTGCAGGTGTTTGCCGCCTATGTCGCGGTTCCACGGAACGACACCGAAAAAATCACGGCGGCCAAACGCGCCTTCGATCAGATCGATGCCATCCACCGGCTGGTCTCGGAGAATCCCAACGACCTGGCGCTGGTGCGGGGTCCGTCGGAGGTTGCTCCCCTCAAGACATCGAACAAGACCGGAATCCTCATCGCGATCGAGGGGGGCTATGCCATCGAGAACAGCCTCGGCCTGCTCCGCTCCTTCCACAAGGCCGGCGTCCGGCTGATGACGCTGACTCATTGGAATCGGACGGATTGGGCCGACGCCTCCGGCGACGAGCACGCCGTCCTGGGCGGACTGACCGATTTCGGCGAGCAGGTCGTCCGGGAAATGAACCGGCTGGGCATGATCGTCGACGTTTCCCACGTCCACGATGAGACCTTCTGGGATGTCCTGCGCGTCACCACCAAGCCGGTGGTGGCCTCGCACTCCTGCGCGCGCGGCCTCTCCGATCACTTCCGCAACCTTTCGGACGAAATGCTGCGGGCGCTGGCCAAGAACGGCGGGGTCGTCGGCATCAATTTCGCGCCGGGGTTCCTGAACGCGTCCCTGGACAGGAAGCAGAACGAGACCCTGGCCCTGATCGCACGGAAATACGGCCTGCCCGAAAACCCGGGCGGTTGGGACAAGGTCGAGCCGGCGTTGCGCAACAAGGCCCTGGCGGAACTGCGCGAAGCGACGGCGGAATTCGAGAAGACCGCCGTCGTGGTCGATATCACGCGGGTGGTGGATCACATCGATCA
>Ga0194125_10010368_pt1 | contig 12731 bp, 12 predicted proteins | sample TA2KigC250mmetaG_FD_148626 | JGI IMG/M metagenome (GOLD analysis project Ga0194125, IMG submission 148626) | Freshwater microbial communities from Lake Tanganyika, Tanzania - TA2015034 Kigoma Deep Cast 250m | ecosystem: Environmental > Aquatic > Freshwater > Lake | place: Tanzania: Lake... | reverse complement strand
TGCCCATCGTCTTGTCCGGTTCAATCACCTGTTGGGGCGTAGGCCCCATACTCAAGGCTGACGAACAAAGAAACGAGAGAAAGTAGCGGTGAGCCGCCACCCTCTCCCGTCTCCCTTGGGGTATTGACAGTATAGCCGGGAATCCCGGTTTTGTCAAACCCTCTGGGTGACGGGTAGGGATCGGTGATGGGATCAGGTTTCCCTTTTGGCCTCCTGTCGAAGCTCCTGGCGAATGGCGATGTACTCTTGAACCACTTTCATGGAGAGGCCTGTGATGAAGCTGATCATCTCAGCCGATTTGCCTTCTTCCCACAACTGCCCTACCCGTGCGTCATCGTTGTTGTAGCGGGCCACGGCACTGGGGTGGTGATTGATCCGACGGGCGATCTCCTGCTCCAGCAAGCCCTGGTGTTTGAGCAGAACCGCGGCCCGCTTATGGGTCAAGGTGCGGCCCATGTCAAAGATAGTGCCACTATGCGGCAAGACCACGTCCGGGTTTTGCTCGTAGAACAAGGCCACGGCCTGGCTGACAGCGTTAGCTGAGTGCAGCCCTGCGAGCAAGCCCACGGTGGAAAAGGGGAGCACACCTCCCTGGTCATAGGCTTCTTTCAGGATGCGGGCGGCTATCCTGGGCCTCAGCTCTCGCAGTTTGACACCATCGGCCAGTTCTTGCAACTCCTCAGGGGTGACGAGGTTGACCATCACCGGCACCAGCCGACAGGTCTCCATTCGCTTGCCATAGCCGAACTTCTCGTTCTTGTCCACGGCCAGCACCAACGTCTGATAGGGACGGAGCCGCTTCTGGAGCGGGGCGTACTCTTCGATGATAGCCAGGAAGCGCTGGATCAAGACGTCGGCGACGACGCCCATATTCTCGAAGCCGAAGTTGGTGAGCAACTCCCGCTTGAGCACCGCTTCCAGGGTTTGTTGGCTCAGTGGGCCATAGATGGCTTTCTGGGACAGGCGACCGCAGGTTTTCATGTCAACGCCCCCTTTTTTGCCAGCTCGGCGTTGATGCTGGCCTCGTAGAAACGGAGCTTACGCTCCAGGTGCTCTTGCCAGAAGGGAGAGGTGCTCAGCTCAGCGTAGTGCTCCAGGTGCTTCTCGACCACCCCCTTAGCCAGGCCGGTCAGGTGGCGAATCCCTTCGGGCGTGTACCCCTGGCGGTGGGCTACACAGACCCGCAGGAAGTCCTTGATGTACCCTTCCACCTGGGTCAAGCTATGGTTGAGGCGTTGGGCAATCTCCGTCTCGGTGTAGCTGAGCAAGAACTGCTGGACGATGGGACGGTGATGAGAGATGCTGGCGCTGGCATCGGTGTACGTAGCCCGGGTGACAACAGCCTTGCCCTCGCCCCGCAGGTCTTGGATGTACCGGCCGATGGTCTTACGGTCAGCCAAGAGGAGGCGGGACAGGTCCTCATAGGTCAGAGGAGCGCCTTGAGCATCGGCTTCTTCTGTGATGCGATGCAGGATGCGCTTCTTGAGCTCCTTGAGACTATGTCGTTGCTGAAAGGCGAGGTCACTTTGGGCAAACAAGGTAAGACGGACCATCACGTACTGACAGTCCTTGAGGGCCTTTCCAGCAGGCTCGTCGGCCTTCACCGCTGGATAGAGGATCTGGCCTTCAGCCAACTGGGAAGAACCATTCACCTGCTGCGCCAGCAGTTGGAGATCATCGCTGAGCGCCTCAGCCACAACCGGGCTGAAATGGTAACGCTGCCGCAGGTGGTTCGTCACCAGCGTCGCCGATGACTTCTCTTGCAGCCGGTCGGCCGGCAATCGTGTTTTCACGGGTTACACCTCCTGTACCCTTTTCCGAGATATTATACCACATCCCTCTTGAGTACGGGGTGTAGACCCCAATCAGAGGTTGACCACGGGTTTCAATCTCTGTTAGAGCTTCGGTGCTTTCCGGACGGAAGAAAATTTTGAAGTGGGGGGCCGCCGGACTCGGGAGTTTCAATCTCTGTTAGAGCTTCGGTGCTTTCCGGACGTAGAGCTTCCGCCCAACCGGTGGGAGCACTACTCCGAAGTTTCAATCTCTGTTAGAGCTTCGGTGCTTTCCGGACTCGATCCGGGAACGACGAGGCGTGGGCAGAGTACCTTGGTTTCAATCTCTGTTAGAGCTTCGGTGCTTTCCGGACGATTGCCGACAAAGACACGGTGGCCCTGCCCTGTACCGCGTTTCAATCTCTGTTAGAGCTTCGGTGCTTTCCGGACGGCAGTTTGTCTACCACCCCCTAATCGCCCCCCTGCTCGCCTATGCTAGGCCATGCTCGCCCGTACAAACGGCTCGCGGGGCAGTCTTTCATGGTCACTAAAAACGTGCATTTTGCCCATGCTATTGTCAAGCTACTCCCCCCTTCCATTCCCGATTAGCGGCAATCTCCTCGCCCCTGCTCGCCCATGCTCGGTTTGCGGGGCAGAGACAAGCCTATGCGCCCCCAGTTGGCTTCTTGGCCGGTTGCACTACGCTCTCGCCCAAAGACCTCGGACTCAGGACTCAGGACTTGAAATTAACCTCGTCTGCCCCATCCCCTGGGTGGTCTTGTAGCCGGTGCCGCAGAACTGGGCGAAGTCGGCCAACAGGTTGATCACCCGCCACACGGCCCTCTCCCGCCGAAAGATGGTGTAGCCACAACGGCCCAGGCAGCCTATCTCCCGCGCCTGGCCGATGCGCAGCATGGCGGTTCTCAACTCGTAGCGGGTGATGGCCACCTCCGCTTCCACCAGGTCCAACAGGTCGCGGTCGAAGGCCGGGGCACAGTACCTGTTCCAGGCGTCCAGATACCCCCGGAAGATGCCCGCCGGCAGCGGCACCACCACGTTGCGATGGATGCGCCGGTAAGCCGTGGGGCTGGCGAACTCCAGGGTGAACCTCCTATCCACTCTGCCCGCGGACGAGAACCACCTGTCCACCAAGGCCTCAGCCGTCGTCGTCCGCGCCCAGGGATGCGCCTCGCCCTCGACGATGGGCGCCTGCGGGACAAAAGTGGCCGGCCCCAGCTCCACCGACGATGGCAGGTTGGGCAGCATCTCCTCGGCCAGCAGGCGGGAGAGGTCGGCTTCGATGGAGGTGAAGCGAATCCAGTACCGCTCCCCCTCCCGCACCTTCGGCTGCACCAGGTGGGGCCTCTCCCAACTGAACAGCGCGGAGACAGTGAAAGGCTTGGCGCCCCTGGGTTCGTGCAGCTCCTCGGCCAGGGAGGGATTTGCCTGCCCGATCAGGCTCAGGAACAGGGCGTAGCAGGCCCGTCCCAGGTAGGGGCTCTCCTGCGGCGTGTTGGTGGCCGTGAGGGGGATGACGGCGGAGAGGAGCACTTAGACTGCCTTCTCTCCGGCGGGGGTGACTTTCATCTCTACGTTGCCGAAACCTTTTGAGACGAAGCCGCCCATGCGCGGGATGGCCTCCAGGCGGTCCAGGATGAATTCGCGGATGAAATCGCCCTGCGGGTCACGACCATGAGGCTCCAGCCACTCATCCCGGTAGGATTGCAGCTTGCGCCGGGGTTGGCCCAAGGTCCATTTGCGGATGTGGTCGTGCAGGATCACCTCCAACGTGCCTCGGAAAACGGCACCCTGAGGGATAGTTTGCAACGTGCGATTGGCCCCGGAAGCGACGGTATTTGACGCTCGATCCCGGCGGTTCTCGTATACTTCCTCGATCTCCTCCTCGCCGACCAGATACAGGTACGGTGCCCGCACGAAGCCAACCAGCCCCTGAGCTCCAAACAGGTAGCATGTCGGGCATAGCGTCTTTGGCCATCCTCGCTGCTCTCCGCAGCTAGACCCCCGGTATGGGCCGGGCTGCCCTTTTTGGCCTAATAGCGCCCGCTCATCTTTGGAAAGGTTGTTCCAGGGGGCAGGAATGCACGGCTTCATCGCTGTGTCACTGGGGTAATTGAGGATCAGGTATTCCTCCAATTGTGCCCGTAGCGCCCCCTTCAGGCTGGCTCCCTGCACCACCGGCACCCCACTCAGGGTGGTGAAGGGACTGTTCACATCGGACATAGGATCCTGATAGGCTCCAATGTGAAAAGGGCTGGTGGTCTTCAGTTCCACAGTGTACAGGGCAATTTGCTGGTTCTTCTTGATCTCAGACATTCTATTCCTCCTTAACTGGCTGGTAGAACCCGGCAATGGCTTCCAGCTTCTTCAGGATATACCCTGCTTCGGCACGAGGCAATCGCTCTCTCTCCAGCACACCGATGATCTGCACCAGACCGTTCAACTCCTGGCGCTTGTCCTTGAACTGGGTATGATCCCGCTTGCCGACGACCAGGATCTCCGCCGGCCGTGGCCCCAGCCGCTCGTACTCAGTGGCCACATCGTTCAGCAACCCTCTGACCTCGCTCACCCTGATGGTCTTCAGGATCTCCAGAACCTCGTCCAGCGCCCGCTCACTGCGTCTATTGATGCTCTCTAGCGGACGGACCAGGCGAAAGCCGCGCTCGCCAGCGATCCCTTCCAACAAGGCCGCCACCTCTACTTCGCTTAGCCCCCCCAGAGCGGCACGCACCGCGTCTCGCGCCCTCTCTAGTTGCGTTTCATTGGCCATCTTTTTCCTCCTTTCCAAGCAGCATCGCAGGCCCGTGCACGATGCTGCCCTCGAATAGAGCTCGCACGTACTGCCCGCCCACGTGCTGCTCGTCGGGTTCGAACAGATATCCCCAAATTGGCATTATCACCTCCTCGATACCAAATAGGCGGAGCACGATCTTATCCTCAGGCAGGCGAACCGCCAGCCGTCCTTGCACGGTCGGCGTCACCGGCAGCGGCCTCTGGGTAACCGGCCGGCTCAGATGGCACCGTCCGATCCCCTGACTGCGGAAAGCGCCCATCTCCAGATCAATCTCGGTCGGGAGATGGGTGGTATACTCGTTGACAGCCACGTATATCGTACCCTTGACATTGACCAGGACCTCCGCCTCCAATGGCAGGGTTGAGAGCCCTGCTGCTCGATCTCGCACACCACGCATCACCGTCTGGCGATTGAAAGAGGTCAGCAATCCCACGGCGTGGATATGGCCTTGGTCCGTACCGTAGCGCGCCCGCAGTGCCCCCGTGATCTGAGAATAGGGGATACAGCACTCAATGCTGGCCCGGTATGTTCCCTTCTTGGTCCGCTCCCCCAGGCAGAGGCTGGGCGCGGTCAGTGTATATCTCCATAGGCTCATCTGCCTTGCCTCCCGAAAGTAGTGATCTTCTCATAAGCTAATATTTGACCTATGCCTAACAGGCGGCTTTTCATCGGCTCTCCGAACTCTTCCAAGATGCGAGGGAGTTTGCTGCCACGGGGGTCTTTCAACTCACTGAGGAAAATAGCCTGCACCAGCCCCCGACTGCCGCTGCGCCGCTCAATTGAAGCCAGCTTGTGCAAGTGGGTACGCCCCTGCCTCGCCTCCTTGGCACTGAAGTTAACCTTTAGCAGCGCCTCCAACCCAACAAGGTCCACCTCCAGTGGCTCCCTGCCCACCACCCACACACTGACCGGCGCCGGCGGCGCACTCACATAGCGCCAGTGCTGATAAAAAGGATATTTAGCCGACCCAATACTGATCCCTAATCGGATGGGCGGATTGGATACCATCACCTGTCCGCCCATGTCAGGGTCAGGCCAGAAAACCGGAAATCGTTGGCCCAGGAGTTCACAGTATCGGTTGAGCAGTCCGTACACCTGTTCTCCGTCCCGGATCGGGAATACCCAGGTATCCTCGGCCAGTGTCGCCATCTGTTTCCTTCCACCAGCCACACGTTCCACTTCCGCCTCGAGTTCCTCCAGCAGCGCCCGGTAATCTCCCACGAAATCCCGCAACAACGCCGGTAGCCGCAGCCCAGCTTTTATTCTCACCCGTTTTCCCGCCTCCGCTTTTAGTGTATCCACGTACGCAGCAAAGAGCTTAGCTAAAGTCGCCTCCAGCAACTCTGGGTTGAGATTGACTTTCATCCACAACACGTTTCCCCGCTCTTGTTTCAACCACTCAGACAGTTCCCGCTGGCTGAAGCCCCCCTGCCGTATTCCAGCGCACAGGGGGCAGAGATAATCAGTCGCTGTTCCGAATCGCACCTCCTTACCCGGGCGCATCTGGCAGATTTCGCACATGTGCGGGTCGAAATGCTCAGTCTTCAAGATGTCAACCGGATAATTGGCCTGATAACCTAGGACTTCCTTCCTCTCCAGCCAAGCTCTCAGCCAGTCCTCCAGCACTTGTTTTTGCTCCCTGAGCCTTCGCTGAGTACTAATCGCCTCCCCCCGCTGCTCGGACAACGCTTTCCTGTTATCTATCAACACCTGACGGGGTTGGATACTGGTCACTTGCCGGATCTGTTCCCCCAATGTGGCGACTTTCTGTCCCAATCGTTCAATTTCTTGATTCTTGGCTGCTATTGCTGCTTCCAGCTCTTTCTGCTCTTGCTCACCTATCTCCTTTACCTGAGCTCGAATCGCTTCCGAGATCCAGACTCCAAGATTCTGCATTGTGTCATCGCGCAACTCACATTGCACATAGAACCCGGCGTCGGTGTAAATTGCCAATACATCCTTGAGACGCCGGCCCGTTCCTTGTTCACTCTCCTCCCCTGACCTGATGGCAGGCTGTTCCTCTGGCGGCTCCTTCCCTGGCAGAAATAACCAAAGGGTATTGCCTATGGCAAATAGCAAATGATTGGGATAAGCCTTGGTCATGGTATTGTGGCTCTCAATCAACCGTTCGAAGATTCCCAGGTCAGCCGGGCGTACAGGTTGTTGGTGGAAATACACCTGGGCGCGCACAAGGCGTCCTACCCATTCTTTCTCCGCTTCTCGCACACCTCGCACCTCTACCCCATGTAGTGCCAACCGTGGCGGGTTATCCAACGTCTCCACCGCTTGATCTAGCACCCGGTAGAACTGGCCAGTTAGCACCATATGGGACAAGAGGGAGGTCACTCGTCGCGCCCAGTCCGCATCCTCCGCCCGAACTAACAGACTATCCCCATATTCGGCTTGATAGTCGCTGAATTTCTTGCTGGCATCACCCAACAGAGCCAATGCCTTCCGCAACAATGGCTCACTCTTGATGGGCCTGGCCTCCTTCTTCAACGTCTGAGCAAACTTAGGCCGCCAAAGACGATGCACCTCGTCGGGTCCTTCTCCTGCCCCAACTTTCTGGCCCAGCACTCGCCCTGCTGTGGCTGCCAAGTGATCAGCAATGATAGACAGAAACACAGACCGTGTCCGGGCTTTCTCCTCCTCACTAGCCCAGGTGTCGGGCAAGGTGTAGTCCTCGTCGTGATGATGGCAAATCACCGCCCAGGTCACCGTCCGCGGTTTGTCCACACCCCAAGCCCCCCAATCCACGTTAGCGAAAGCATTCTTGCCATGCCACCTTGGAGATTTGCCATCAGTCGTTGGACATTCTAGACCGCTCGGAATTAACTTCCCAATGTCATGCATCTCTGGCACGAAGTTTTCGCCCATGATTTGTTCCCCTTTCAGTCACCAAGACCTCAGAACTGGCTCCCAATCAGCCAAACTCGGTCTTCAATTGCACCGGATCAGAACTGGATTCGACCGTACGAATTTGTAAACCAAAAACGCCAACGCAAAAACGCACTGCGTCCTCACGTTGGCGTAGGTAAGTCGAAAAGTGGAATGATATTGAAGCGGGGTCCGGGCGGTAAAGTCCTCATGATGCTGCTCCCGGAATGACTACCATCGCTGCGAGACCCCTCCCCACCATCCGGCGCTCAAAGCACCAGGCCTCGAAGCTGAAAGCCTATTATATGCGGCTGATTCACCCGCTATGAACCCGACTCACCGGGCTTTGTGGCTCGTTGTTGGAAGGCTGGGCGGGTGCCCAGAACAGCCAGTTGGTATTATGGCCCAGAACTCCAAAAAGGTCAAATCACTGATGACTGATTGACTGATCACTGAAGCCTGGCCGCTATAGCCTCGGCAACCTCCAGGGTGGTGTTGTCGCCGCCCAAATCGTAGGTGCGCACCTTGCCCTCGGCGATCACCGCCGCCACCGCTCCCTCGATCTGGGCCGCCTTCTCCTTCTCACCCAACCACTCCAGCATCATCCTGGCCGCCAGGATGGTGGCCATCGGATTGACTTTGTACAGGCCAGCGTACTTCGGGGCCGAGCCATGGGTCGGCTCGAAGACGGCGTAGCTCGTGCCAATGTTGCCACTGCAGCCGAAGCCCATCCCCCCAACCATCTGCGCACACAGGTCGGAGACGATGTCACCAAACAGGTTCGTGGTCACGATCACGTCGTAGTTCATCGGGTTCTTCAACAACCACATGCACATGGCATCCACGTTGGCGTCGTCGAAAGCCACGTCGGGGTACTCAGCCGCTACTTTGCGGGCGGCAGCCATGAACACCCCATCGGTCTGCCGCAACACGTTCCCCTTGTGCACGGCGGTGACCTTCTTGCGCCCATGCTGGCGGGCATACTCGAAAGCCGCCCGCACGATCCGCTCCGACCCTCCTGGGGTGATGGCCCGCAGCGAAAGGGCCGCGTCACGAGGCACTTTCTCCATGCCCTTGACCGCATAGAACTGCTCTGGCACCCGCTCGAACTCGACGCCAATGTACATCCCCTCGGTGTTCTCCCGGAAGACCACCAAATCAATCCCATCACGATAGTTCAGGGGGTTCCCCGCGTACGCCTTGCAGGGCCGCAGACAGATGTACAGGTCGAGCAATTGCCGCATCGCTACGATGGGACTGCGATACGAGTAACCCTTGCCCCGCAGCTCCGGGGCCAGTTCTTTGTCGGCGACGTCCTTGCCCTTGGAGGTAATCGCCCCAAACAAGGCACAGTCAGTCCCCTTCATGACGTCCAGCGTGCGTTGCGGCAAGGGATTACCCTCTCTGCACCAGAACTTCCAGCCGATGTCGGCGGGGATGTACTCCGCATCCAGGGCGATGGCGTCCAGCACGATCCTGGCCGCGTCCATCACGTCTACCCCGATGCCGTCGCCCGGCATCCAGGCTATTCTGTACTTTGCCATTCCCCTTCTCCTTTCTACCCTTCAATCCCCAATTTCCTCCGCACGTGGGGGATCAATCCCCCATCGTCGAGGATTTCCATCACTTCCGGCGACAGCGGCGGGAAAGCGTACTCGCCCCGCGGGGTGATGACCAGACCAGCGGCAAAGTCAATGGTGACCTCGTCGCCCGCCTCCACCGCCTCCACCGCATCGCAGGTGACGATGGGCAGCCCGTCGTTGATGCAGTTGCGGAAGTAGATGCGGGCGAAGCTGCGAGCGACAATCGCCCCCACGCCGGCTTCCTTGAGACAGGTCACCGCCTGCTCACGAGAGCTGCCACAGCCCCAGTTCTTGCCAGCCACGATGATGTCGCCGGGCTGCACGTGGGCCACAAAGGTCGAGTCCAGGTCCTCCAGCGCGTGCTGAGCCATCTCCCTGGGATCGGAGATGCTATAGGTGTACTTGCCGGGAAAGATGACGTCGGTGTTCACGTCGTCGCCGTACTTCCACGCCCGGCCGGTGATTTTTGTCTTCATTCGTTTCCTCCTGGAGACCTGACAGGTTTCAGAAACCTGTCAGGTCTGGATCTCTCTCGGATCGGTGATGACACCGCTGAGGGCCGAAGCGGCCACCGTGGCCGGGCTGGCCAGGTAGGTGAACGCCTCCTTGGAACCCATCCGCCCCTTGAAGTTGCGGTTGGCGGTCGAGATGGTCACCTCGCCAGGAGCCATGCAGCCCTCGTGCGCCCCCAGGCAAGGCCCACAACCAGGATTGAGCAGCGTCGCACCAGCGGCCACCAGGTCGCTGATGATGCCCTGCTCAATGGCCGCCAACAAGATCTCCCGCGAAGCGGGCAACACCAGCAGCCGCACCCCCTGGGCGATGCGCTTGCCACGCAGGATGTCGGCCGCCGCCGCCAGGTCTTCCAGACGACCATTGGTGCAGGTACCCACCAGGGCCTGGTTGATCAGCGTGCCAGCCACCGCGGCGACCGGCACCACGTTGTCCACGGTGTGCGGCCTGGCCACCTGCGGGGCGAGCTCGCTCACGTCGTAGGTGATGACCCGCTCGTAGGTCGCGTCCGGGTCGGCGTGAACCTCGCCGTAGCCGTGCCTGACCCGTCCCTGGAGCCAGGCGCGCGTCACCTCGTCCGGCTCGACGACGGCGTTCTTGGCTCCCATCTCGGCGGCCATGTTGGTCAGCACCATGCGGCTGGCGATGGTCATCCCTCGGACGGTCTCACCGCCGAACTCCACCGAGCGATAGTCGGCCCCGTCAGCACGCAGGTCGCCGATGATGTACAGGATCACGTCTTTCGTCGTCACCCGATCCGGCAGCGCCCCGTTGACGACGATCCGCAGGCTGTGCGGCACGCGCAGCCAGATCTGGCCGGTGGCCAGCACCGCCGCCGCTTCCGTGCGTCCGATGCCGGCGGCGAAGGCCCCGAACGCTCCGTGGGTCGGCGTGTGTGAGTCGCTGCCGACGATGACCGCGCCAGGCCAGGCGTGGCCCTTTTCCGGCAGCACCTGGTGGCAGATGCCCTCGCCGATGTCGTAGAACGCCGAGATGCCTTGCTCGGCGACGAACTGGCGAGTGGCCTGGTGGCTGGCCGCGTAAGTCTCGCTGGCCGCCGGGGTGACGTGATCCAGCACGATGACACTCATGTCGGGATCGGCCACTTTGCTCACACCGATCTTGCGGAACTGGCCCGCGATGGCCGAGGTGTTATCGTGCGTCAGCAGCTTGTCAGGCCGGACGGTGACGATCTGCCCCGCCACGACGCTGTCCAGCCCCGCCTTGCGGGCCAGCACTTTTTCCACGAAGGTATGTCCCATTTTCTACTCCTTGATCAGTTTCCATCGTTCGATGGCCCGCCCGTTGGAGGTGAACAGCGGATCGCCGATCATCTCCGCCCGCAGGCCAAAGAGCTTGCGCAGGCCGGCGAACATCAAGGCGGTGGAGATGTGGGCCGGCACGCCTCCCTCGGCGATGATCCGCTCGGCGCCGGGCAGGATGGCCGGCGCGACCATCTCGTACTCCAACTCGTCCTCCGCCGTTTGCCGCACCTGCAGGTCAGCAAAATAACCCACGCCTACCAGATACTCTGCCAACCCTTCCATAGCCGCCAGCGGCGTGGTGGTGTCCAACTCCAGCCGCTCGTGCACTTCATCGAACAGCACCTCCCCCGCCCGCCAGACCACTTTCCAGGCCTCGTCGCCCCAGTTCTCCCAGATGGCCCGGTAGATGGCGTAAATCTCCAGGTCAAAAAAGGCAGGGTCTATAGCTCGGTCTCCCATCTCCAACCTCCAGTCACCCTCCCAGCGACTTACCGTAAGCGAACAGGTCGCCCGCCTGGAAAATGTCCATCTGCACCTGGGAGAAGGGTTCGGCCTGGCAGGTCTTCTCGCCGTCCAGCGACAACTGGCCGGTCTCGAAGTCCACTTCCAGCTCAGCTCCGGTCTGGAATTCGCCTGCTCGCTCGGTGAGCCCAGGCAGCGAGACGATGGGCAAGCCACTGTTGATGGCGTTGCGCTTGTAGATCGCGCCAAAGCTCTCGGCCACGATGGCCGCGATGCCCAGCGCGCGGAAGCAGTCCACCGCCTGCTGCCGGGACGATCCGGCGCCGAAGTTCTTGCCCGCCACGATCACGTCGCCCGGACGGGCATTCCTGGCAAAATCCTCCCAGCCCTTGAGGTTGCCCAGCGCGTACTGCCCCATCTCCTCCACGACGGTGATGTGCAGGTGGCTGTTGTGAAAGATCATGTCGGTGTCAACGTCGTCGTACAGCTTGCCCTCCGGGTCGGTGAGCACCCAGAGACGGCCTTTGATCTGCGTAGCCTTCATCCTCAACTCTCCATTTCTGCCTGCCCACATCTATCCCTCCGGCACGGTGATCTCGCCCTTGAGCGCGGTCCAGGCGGCCGTGATCGGGCTGGCCAGGTAGGTATCGCCTGCACCCTGCTTGCCGGGGAAGTTGCGGTTGCTGGTGCTGACCTGCACCTGCCCCCGCCCGGTCATCCCGATCTGGCCCGAGGCACAGCCGCCACAGCCGGGGTTGCTGATGATGAACCCGGCATCGAACAGGGCCTCGATCAGCCCCTCGCGCAGCATACGCTCGTACACCTGGCGGGTGGCCGGCACGACCGAGGCCATCACCCACGGCTGGATGCGCTGGCCCTGCACCACCTCGGCCACGGCAGCGAAGTCCTCGAAGCGGCCGTTGGTGCACGAGCCCAGGAACACCGAATCCACCCGCGTGCCGGCCACCTCGCGCACCGGCTTGACGTGGGCCGGGTTGGGCGGGCAGGCAACGAGCGGTTCCAGCGCGGTGATGTCCACCACGACGGTCTCGATGTACTCGGCGTCGGGGTCGGCGTACACCCCAGAAACCTGGCCCGTTGTACGCCCTCGGACGTAGGCCAGCACTTCCTCCGAGGGCGGGATGAAGCCGGTGATGCCCCCCATCTCGGTCAACTGGCTGGCCAGGGTGATCCGCCCGGCCAGGTCCAGGGCATCAATGGCCGGACCGTAGAACTCCACCGCCCGGCCCAGCGCGCCGCTCGAGCCCAGCCGGCCGAGCACGGCCAGGGTCAGATCCCGCGCCGTGCACGGATACCTGACCTCGCCCTCAATGACAACTTTCATCGTGGGCGGCACCTCGAACCAGGTCTTGCCCGTCTTGAAAGCGAAGGCGATGTCCTGGTCGCCCATCCCCTGGCCGAAAGCCCCGATCGCGCCCAGGATGTT
>Ga0194125_10010366_pt1 | contig 12732 bp, 8 predicted proteins | sample TA2KigC250mmetaG_FD_148626 | JGI IMG/M metagenome (GOLD analysis project Ga0194125, IMG submission 148626) | Freshwater microbial communities from Lake Tanganyika, Tanzania - TA2015034 Kigoma Deep Cast 250m | ecosystem: Environmental > Aquatic > Freshwater > Lake | place: Tanzania: Lake... | reverse complement strand
CGCCTTGGCCGCGGCCTGCCGGACCTCGACATCGGCCGGCGCCACCTTGATCTCGACCTTGGCCTCGCCGGCCGACAGGCTCCCCGGGACCAGCGACGCGATCACCCCTGCACAGATCCATCGGTAGAGCATCGTCACCTCCCACATCCGAGACCGGGAATGCGGGTCCGCTGTTCCCGATCCCTGCTACTTTACCACGTCCGGGGGATCGGCCAGGAGACCGAACCCATCCGGATTCCCAACCGCAACGCCCCCCCGGACAGGTACAAGGACCGGCGCGCGATCCTTGCCCTTCGTCTCCTGGGGCCTCTGAAGGATCACCTCCCGGCTTCCGGTCTTCGGATCGATCCGGACGATCTCGAGCCGCCACGTCTCGCCGGCCTCGGCCGCATGGTAGGCGAACCACCAGCTCGCCGCCCCCCGCAGTACGGCTTCCGGATCGAACGTCGCGCGCCCGGAGACGAGCGGCGTCCGCCACATTACCCGGCCATCCAGATCCACGGCGAGGAGATCCAGATCCGCGATCCACGGATAGGCGCCCGAGTATTTCGCCGCCGGCCTCGTCCTGGTCAAGGCGAGGATGATCCCGCCCGGCATCCGCCACGCGGTCCGGGCGAGGTATCCTTCGTCGAAGCGGGTCTTCCAGAGCGACCGTCCCGTCTCGGTCTCCACGCAGCCGACCCAGCCGGTCGGCCAGACGAGCCACGTCCGTCCCGGCTCGGTCCAGCCGACCCAGGGCCGGAGCCCCTCACCCCCTTCGCTCCAGATCTCGCGGTCGCGTATGAGGTCCCTCGCCACGACGCGCTTCGATGTCTCGCAGACGAGGGCGATGCCCGGCCGGCCCGGCGACATGCGCTCTGTCTCCTCGCCGTCCTTCCAGGGCTGAAGGGAGGAGATCTTCCCGGAAGCGAGGTCGATCCGCATCGGCCTCGTCGCCGTCACGAGGAAAAGCGATCCGAGCCAGGGGCTCGCCCGGTCGATGACCGGCCCCGGCTCCTTCAGGTTCACTTGCCCACCAGGCCTGATCTTCCCGTTCGCAGGATCGATGACCATTCCCTCGGTTCCGGCAAAGACGAAGAGCCCTCGGGGCGTGGTACATACCATGGGCCCGCGCAACGCGCCCATGCGGATCTGGTTCTGGATCTGGTAGGACTGCATCCCGGAGCGGACGAGGGCGAGCACGGGATGCTCCATGGAGCGGATCCATTTCTCGCGGGATCGGAAGCCCTCGCCCTCCTCGGCCAGTCCGTATACCCCCGCGCTCGTCACCAGGGACCAGGTATCGCCGAATCGGCAGAGGATCTCCTCGTCCCGGTAATACTGGAGAGTGTCGCCTGGGATGCTCGACAGGTCGGGCCAGTCGCGCAGAGGGATCTCCCCCCGTGCCTCGCCGTCCGGCCCGAAGACGATGAGCTTCGCCCCTTCGCGGACGACGATCCCCGGCAGCTCGCCGCCCATCCCGCGGGCGACGACTCCGTTCTCGACCTTCTTCCAGAACCGGAGCACCGGCTTCTCCGGGAGCGAGACAGCCGGATCGGGGATCCCGCCGAGGAGCTTCTCGATGAGAGCGGCACGCGTCGCATCGCCTGCCCCGGATCGCTGCGCAACCTCCTGAAGCAGGATCCGCGCCGCGTCCGGCGGCAGGAGCTTCGCGAGCGCCTCGAGTGCCTCGCCGGCGGCGGCCGCCGCCCAGTACGCCGCCGCCCTCTCGTCCTTCCCGCTGTCGGACGAGAGCCGGGCGAGCCGCGCCGCCGCCTCCGGCGCACGCGTCGCATACGGATAGGAGGCGAACGCATTCCCGAGGGACCTCTCGTCCGGAGGTGTAACCGCCAGCGCCTCCGCCATCGCGCTCTCGGCCTTTGCGACGGGTTGGATCCTCCCCGCATCGATGAGGTCGCGAAGCCAGGCGCTCGCCCATGGTCCGGCAGCGACGATGCGGCCATCCGTCAGCTCGGCTGTCGAGCGCGCCCAATCGTTCGCCGCCGTGACGAGGATCTCGGCTGCCTTCTCCGGCGCCGCCCGCGCCAGCAGCTCCGCCCGCTCGAGCGCGATGGCGGTCCTGCGCTCGCGCGAGTCGGCCAGATCGCCCACCCCCTCCAGAAACGTGGGGTCCCCGAGACGCCTCGCCGCCTCGATGGCGGTCCGGACGATCTCTGTCCGGACCGCCGAACGGTCGCGCGGCGCCGGATCCTTCAGGAGAGCGAATCCCAAGTCCAGCGCCTCCCGGAACCGTCCGGCGGCGGCGAGGGCGCGCATGCGATTGACGCCGTCCTTCTCTTCGATCGCCCCGGTGGCCGGCTCGATGCCCGCCGCACCCCACGGCCCGAACGCGACGAGGCGGTCGCCCGCTGCGATCAGGTTTCCCGGGGCGAGGATCGGCGTCCGATCCGGCCACACCGTCGATCCCGTGATGAAGCGCGAGTCCCGGAACGTGATCGTCTCCAGGACCTTCCCGGTCTCGCGATCGAGGCGCGCGATCCCGCCCCGGAGAGGCAAGAGCAGCGCATCCTCGGCGACGAATCCACGCCCTGACATCGGTCCGATCTCGATCGTGGACCAGACCGGGGAGCCATCGGCGATCGCGAACGCCTTCGCACCGTTGCCCGCGATGTAGACCCGCTCTCGGTCCGCGCCGAGGAGCACCCACCCGCCCGAAGCGATCGGACGCTCCCAGACGATCTCCCCGGTCTCCGCCCGTAGAGCGGTGATGAAGTCGCTGTCGTTCGCGGCGATGATCGCGAGGAGATCTCCTGTCGGGCCCTGGACGAGGATCGGCGGACCGGGGATGAAGCGCCAGTCCTGCCCGGAGAACGTGCTGTCCCGGAGTCGCGAGCGGTAGCGGCAGACCCAGAGGAGCGCGCCGTCGCGAGGCCGGACCGCGGCCGCCGCCCCGCAGGAGTAGAGCGCGATCGCGACGCGGTCGCCGGCGGCGACGCTCGGAGCGGTTTGGTAGAAGAGACCGTACCGGGTCCGCGACGTGGTGTCGAAGCCGAAGAGAGGGCGATGCCAGAGGACCTTTCCGCCGACGGAGAGGCCGACCAGCTCGGGCGCCTCGCGCGAAGCGGCGGCTGCGATCAAGACGCGACGCGGATCCCCGATCGCCGTCGGTATGGGCGGGGCCAGGAAGGCGATCCCGCCGCCGTCGGACTTGGGATCCGCGAGTTCCACGTCCCACTGTTTCTTCGCCGTGCCAGCGTCGAACGCGAAGAGCTTGTTCGCGGGCAAGACGGTCTGGCGCCGCCCGTACGGGGATGCGACGTTTGCCGGGGCCTCGATGGCGTAGACGTTCTCGCCGTCGTACGTCACCTCCAGCGTGCCGTTCGGGCTGAACCACTGCATGAGCCACTGCTGGGGCGATCCGGCAGGATAGCCGGGGCTGGGAACGATCGCGCTGATCTCGCCCGTGCTCACTCGCATCACCTTCCCCGTGCGGAGATCCCGGCTGACCACCTTGTCCTTGGTGCGATGGAAGACGAGCTTGCCATCCGATGCGCCCATGGGCGCCGGGAAGCGGACCATGCGGGCGTACGGTCCGCCCATCGCCTCGGCCTTGGAGGCAACGTCGACGGCGCTCGCGACGATGTCTCCAGGCGGACCCGCCTGCATATCGAAGGTGGCGATCCAGGACACTCGCCAGCCGAGCGTGCCGGCCGTCGATCCGGCATAGGATCCGCGCGCCGGCCCACCGCCCGCGCACGGCCAGCCGCCGGTCTGTGAGGGCGGAGTCGGCGCGGATCCGAACACCGCGTGGTTCGCGAGGGCCTTCGCAGGGATCCGCTCCCCGCCGAACGGGATCTCGAGGTCCGGCGCCTCGCGCGCGAGGCGCTCGATCCGTGCGAGAGCGCGGTCGCGCGCGCCGTCCCGGAGGAGTGCAAGCGCGATCTTCGCCTCCAGGCGGCCGCGGCGGTCTGCCACGGGCGCGAGGTCTGCGGCCCGGGTCCAGCTCGCGGCCGCGCGCCAGGACTCGCCCCGGTCCCAGGCGAGGTCGCCGGCCGACTCGAAGGCATCCGGGCCCGACGCGGTCAGCGCATAGCGCTCGCCGAGGCGCTCGAGCGCTTCGATATCGAGGGCCTCGACGGCCTTCGCGACGGCGCTCCGGGCGGGCGGATCGTAGTGGCGCCGGTAGAGTTCAAGCTGCTCCGGCGGCAGCGAGCGGAAGCGCCGGATGATCGACTCGCGGATGGGGAGGTAGAGGATCCCATCGGTCGAGGCGACCCCTTCGACGGCGGACGAGGCGATCTTGTCGAGCATGTCGAAGGCGAGGAGGGGCTCGCCGCGGCCCAGGAGCTCGTCCACGCGCGTGAGCTGGCGGAGGACGTCCGCATCCTCGTACGGGGTGGCGGGACCGACATACTCGGGCGGCGTGAGCGTCGCGGACTCGCTCGCCGGGGCGGCCTCGTCGCCTTCGGCCGGCTTCTTCTCCACCGCTCCAGTCGCCGCGCCGCCGATGGCGAGCGCGAGGGCGAGGGCGAGCGCGATGACCTCGGGACCCATCTCTCGCACCGATGCTCCATCACACGACGCCGCGCCGGGGGCGGCCGCTCGCCGCACGCGCGGGACCCTCCATGATAGACGCCCGGAGGGGCATGGCCCAAGCAACTTCTGGGGGGGCGCAGCGCCCCCCCTCGTCACCTCCCGGAGGACGCCGATGATGGGGGACACGGAGACCGATTCTGCCTGCTCGCCCGTCGAGCCACCGTTATAATCAAGCCTGCCAGAAGGGGGATCAAGGGCGCGGATGGAGGGATACGCATGGCGGGCGAGGTCCTTCTCGTCAACCCGAACCGCATGAGACCTCCCGTCTCTCCCGTGGGCATCGACCTCCTCGGCGGCGTCGGCTTCTCGATCCTGCCCGGGCCCGTCCTCCGCTACACCGGTGCGGATGCAGGCATCGCAGGGGATGGGGAGGCGGCGATCGTCGACATCGCGCGGCGGGTCGCCGGCGGCCAGGATGTGAGGGGCCTCGTGATCCGGGCGGACCCGATCGACCTGCGTGAGTCCGGATCGTCGCGGGTGCATCTACTGCGCGGATCCGATCGCGAAGGGGAGGAACCTCCGGCTCCGCCGGCCCGAGGATGTGGCCGAGGAGATCGCGGCCCTCGCCGCCGCGGGCGTGACGCACTTCCACACCTGCGACAGCGAGTTCAATGTCCCCTGCGACCACGCCGTCGCCGTCTGCCGGGCCCTGACGGCGCGCGGGCTGGGAGACCGGATCCACTGGTATGCGTACTGCACGCCCGGGGATTTCACGGTCGAGCTGTCCGAAGCGATGGCGCGCGCCGGCTGCGCGGGGATCAACTTCGGCGCGGATCACGCGGAACCGGCGATCCTCGCGAGCCTGGGGAGGAACTACGGGCCGGATGCGATCGCCCGCGCGGCGCGGCACGCCCGAGAGACAGGGATCGCCGCGATGTTCGACCTCCTCCTCGGGAGCCCCGGCGACACGCGCGGCAAGGCGGCGCACGCCCTGGCCTTCTTCTCGTCGATCGATCCCGTCGCGGTCGGCGTCTCCTGGGGGGTGAGGATCTATCCGCGGACCGAGCTCGCGCGCCGGATCCGGCGCGACCCCCAGGAGCTTTGCCGGGGCCTCGTCGGGCAGCCCGCCGCGATCGAGTCCTTTCTCGCGGGAGAGGACGAGGCCTTGCTCCTCCCCCTGTGGTATCGCTCGCCCGACCTCGGCGAGGGCTTCGAGGAGTGGCTCGATGCGGAGGTGGGAGGCGACCCGCGATTCCTCGTCAGTTCGTCGACGCGAAAGCAGGCGGTCTTCAACTACAACGACAACGATGAGCTGTGCAGGCTGATCGCCGAGGGCGAGCGCGGGGCGTTCTGGCACATCCTCGCGCGCCGCCGCCGCCTCGGGTAGAATCCGCGCCCCATTTGAGAACCCCTGGAGAGAAGGGAGTGGCGGGCATGCGGATCGTGATGCTGGGACCCCCGGGCGCCGGCAAGGGCACGGTCGCCCAGAAGCTGATCGATGACCACCGGATCCCCCAGGTCTCGACGGGCGACCTCCTGCGCGCCGCGGTCGAGGAGGGGACGGAGTTGGGGCGCGAGGCGAAGCGCTTCATGGACGCGGGCGAGCTCGTCCCGGATGACATCGTGATCGAGCTTGTCCGGGCGCGGCTCGCGCAGGATGACTGCGCGCGCGGGTTCATCCTCGACGGCTTCCCTCGGACGCCGGCGCAGGCCGATGTGGTCGCAGCGTTCGCGCGGATCGATCTCGTCATCAACCTGGATGTCCCCGATGAGGTACTGATCGAGAGGCTCGAAGCGAGGCGAACCTGCCGATCCTGCCGGGCGATCTACAACCTGAAGAACATCCCGCCCAAGGTCGAGGGTCGCTGCGACCGCTGCGGCGGCGAGCTCTACCAGCGCGGCGACGACCGGCGCGAGGTGATCGTGCCGCGCCTGGAGACCTACCGCCGCCAGACCCTCCCCCTGGTCGAGTACTATTCCGCCGCGGGGATCCTGAAGACCCTCGACGGCGACATGGGGATCGAGCGCCTGATGCGCGAGGTCGATGGGATCATCGCGTCGGTCGAGGCGTCCTGATCCCGGCAGGATCCGCGCCGCGCCGGAGAGATCCGTCGATGGGCCTTCTCGCTGCGCTCTTCCTGATCGCGATCCCGCCGAGCGAGTCCGGGGATGTCATCGGCGTCCGATATCCTGCGCTCGCCATCGGGAAGGCCTCGTGGTCGGAGGATCGAGCCGATCGTCCGATCGATGCTCACCTCTGCGACCTCGATCCCCGCGGCGAGTCGATCCTGTTCGTGCGCGGCGGCGCGGGTCCTGTGCGGGTGATCCGGAAGGAATTCGGGAGCGGGCGGGAGATCGCCGTCGGCGATCTCCCGCCCGCCGGCCTCGCGCCGCCGCGCTTCTCCCCCGACGGATCCGCGATCTATGTGACCGCGATCGAGGGGACGGTCGAGGATCCTGCGGACGGCGCGCTCTGCGTGCGCGCCGGCGTCTTTCGCTTCGATCGAGACGGCGGGCGGCGCGAGCGGATCGTCCCCCCGAGCTGGGGGCGCAGGGGGGTGTCCTTCGCCGTCCTCCTCGATGTGCGCCCCGACGGCCGCGCGCTCCTGATCGGGACCGGATCCGGTCTCCAGGAGGTCGCGGCCGCGCGCGGGCCCTTCCATGTCTTCCTCGAGGAGCACGACCTCTCGAGCGGCGAAGATCGCCCGCTCGGTCCGCGCATCGCCGCCGGTGCGCCCGCCTTTTACCACCGCGATGGGCGCGGGATCTTCTTCGGCGAATCGGCGGGTCCGGGGCTCGAGCCTCTCCGGTATTACAGCCGGCGCTCGGGCCAGACGATCCGCGTCTCCTGGAATGCGGATCGCGCCGGCCGGCCCGCGGGCGAGTACCTCGCGCGACGGATCCTGCCGCGCCACCTCGGCGGTTTCGATCGGGATGATCATCCGACGGCGATCGTCGCGCGCGCGCCGCTCACGACGCCGGTACGGATCATCGCGGACGGAGAGATCCTCTCGATCCGCGGCGATCGTGCGCTCTTCGCCTCGACGGAGCGGTCGTGGGTCGCGCCGATCGATCGCGCGCGCCTGGCCGCTCTCGGGCGCGAGGAGGTGCGGCCGATCCTCCGCGATCCGGCGCGGATCCTCCAGGGCGAAGCCGATGGCGCGGCGCGGATTGCGCTGGCGGAGGTGAAGCGGCGACTCGGCTCGGCGTCCCGGCCGCGCGATCTCGCCGTCCGCTACGCGAAGACGAGCCCCGATCCGGAGAGCTTCTCCGAGAGCCGCATCACCGTGTGGGAGACGGCGGCGGGCCTCGCGCGGATCGAGACGATCCGGCCGGGCGAGGAAGGGGATGAGTTCGAGACGGCCGGCTTCGATGGCGAGCGCGCATGGTTGGCGGCGGGAGCGCGGACGTTCGAGGTCGGGCTCGAGGCCTTCGAGCGCCTGCGGAACGGCGTCTCGCCCTTCCGGCTCCTCTTCGATCCGGCGGGCCTGGACGATCCGGGGATCCGTTTCCGCCACGCGGGCGAGCGGGACGGCGAGATCGTCCTCGCATTCGATCTTGACGACGGCTTCCGCGGGGAGCTGCGGATCGATCCGAAGGACCACGACCCGCGCCGCATCGTGACGCCCCTCGATGCCGAGACGGCGCGCCTGAAGCCGCAGCTCGGGGCCGTCCGCGAGGCGCGCGAGATCGCGTTCCTCGCGTGGCGCGATGAGGGCGGGCGGCGGATCCCGGCGCGCATGCGGTTCGACACAGGCGTCGCGCGCTACGACCTCGATGTGCGCGAGGTCATCCGGGACATCGGGATCGATCCGGGGCAGTTCAAGAAGCCGCGGGGCGAAGAGGACTGACCTTGACTCGCTCCCCCCTCGCCCGGGACACTTCCGGTATGCGGCCAGAATCTCCCTTCTTCGACCTCTCCAGGGACGAGGTCCTCGAGGACGCCAGGAGTTGCATGAACCTCTCCCCCGAGGAGCGGTGGGCCATCTTCTGCTCGATTCAGCGCATGGTGGCCGCGACCTGGGAAGGAGTGAGCCGGGAGGAGATGCGCCGGAGGCTCGAAGTCGGCGAGAAGCTGGATCCCCGCCCCGATCCCTGGTGGAAGAACATCCGGCCGGAGGCGTTGCCGTGAGCCCGCCCGCCGATGTCCTGGAGATCGCCGGCATCCTGGCCGACCTCGAGCGCTGGATCATCCAGTACGCGACGTGAGCGCGCGAAACCGGCGGGCAGTCCCGCCCGCCGGAATTCGGGTGCCGCTTCGCGGCACTCTGTGTCGCGCGCGAAGATCTCTCGGCCATTTCGGGCACGTTTTTACGAAGAGCTGTACTGAGGGAGGACCGAGCGATGAGGACATCCCGGAAAGCCCTGTTGGCGGGCGGGATCATCGCCGTGCTGGCGCTCGCCATCCTGTTTGTGATCCCCACGTTCAAGACTGCCATCGACGGTGGTGGGGGCAACAAGGCCGCCGGATATGTGTGCCTCGAGTTCGCCCGCGTCTTCCGCTTTTTCTGCGAGCAGTGGGGGTCGCCGAGCGCCACGATCGCGCAGATGGCGAGCGGGCTCCGGCGCTGGGAGATGCGGAGACTCACGGAAACGCGCCACATCGATGCCGTCTTCCTGGTCCTCGATCCGTCCCGGCCGATCGACGCGGTTGGGCGGGTTCCGGTGATCGTCCGCCCGATAGCTTACGACAATGTCCCGGGCCCCTCGATCTGGAATCTCTGGCGGCGGACACCGGCTCATGCCGTCGGGTACTCCGACGGCACGGCCTCCCTCATCTCGCCGGAGGAGTTCGCAGCATCCGACTGGAGCGCTTTCGTCGCCGCGCCCGAATGGGTCGAGTCGCTGCCCGAATAGGGGTCACGCGCCCGGGCCGACCTCGCGCAGCGCCGCCGCCAGCCGCTCGTACTCGCCCTCGTCGTTGTAGATCTGGGCGGAGATGCGGATGTAGCGCCGGGGCGGCGTCCCCCAGTGCATGACCGGGACCTCGATCCGGTAGCGCTCCCAGAGGAGATCCTGGAGCGGATCGTGCATGTGGGGCAGGCGCGGATCGGGCTCGCCCGGAAGGGGGAGCGTCGCCGTCGAACCGCGCATCGACTCCGGGCAGGTCAGCGCGATGCCGAGAAGATCCGCGAGGATCCGCTCCGCGCGGAGGGCGAGGGCGCGGTTGTGCGCGCGGATCCCATCCCAGCCGCCGGGTACGATCGCTTCCATCTCTCGGATCGCCTCGGGGACACACAAGTATGCCGTCGGGTCATGTGTGCCCGTCCAGTCGAACTCGAGGAGGAAGCGCGAGCGATCGTCGCGCGGAGAGGTGAGCCCGAAGCTGATCGCCAGGGGGTGGAGGCCCTCCTGTCGGTCGCTGCGGACGTAGAGGAAACCCGATCCTTTCGGCGCGCAGATCCACTTGTGGCACGTCGCGGCGTAGTACGCGCAGCCGAGGGCGTCGAGGTCGATGGGGAACATCCCCGGTCCATGCGCGCCGTCGACGAGGGTCTCGATCCCGCGCTCGGCGAGGCCGAGGACGATCGACGCGATGGGCAGCGCGAGGGCCGTGGGGCTCGTGACGTGGCTCACCATGGCGAGGCGCGTCCGGGGCGTCGCGGCGGCGAGGATCGCCTCGGTCGCGCGTTCGGGGTCGTCGATCGGGAAGGGGATCTGGGCGACGATGACCCGCGCGCCGTTCCGAGCGGCGACATACTCGATGGCGTTCCGGCACGCGCCGTACTCGTGATCGGTCGTCAGAAGCTCATCGCCGGGCTCGAGGCGCAATGATCGGAGGACCGCGTTCACGCCGGCGGTCGCGTTCGGGACAAACGCGAGGGTCTCGGCGGGGGCGCCCACGAACCCGGCCAACCGGATCCGCGCCGCGTCCAGGAGCCCCTCGAGGTCGCGCCAGAGGAACGTGACGGGCTCGCGCTCCATGCGCGCCCGCAGGCGCGCCTGAGCTTCGAGGACCGGGATCGGGCAGGCGCCGAACGAGCCGTGGTTCAGGAAGATGACGTCCGGATCGAGTGACCAGTGCCGGCGGAATGGCGAAGGCGTATCCATCGATCTCCTCAGAAGGGGCTCTCGTCGGCCCGAAGGACATTCAGGAAGCGGGCGAGCGTGAGCGGCGCGCTCCCCTCGTAGTGGTTGTTGGCGAAGACGTACGATGGCCGGCCTCGGCGCGCGCGGGCTCGGACGATCTCGGCCGCGGTCAGGAGACCCTGGGGCCGGGGATCGACGATCGCATCCCAGACCTCTCCCGTCCTCTCCTCGATGTCCTTGCGATCGCCGCCGTGGAGCCGGATGACCGCGAAGGGGAGGTCGGTCGTGTCGGAGCCCGATGCGACCTCGCCGATCGGCGGCATGTGGTATCCATCGATGAAGACGTATCCCGTGCCGCGGGCGCGGAGGAAATCGAAGAACTCGGCGCGGAGGTAGTTCGGGTTCCGCGTCTCGACGGCGTACCGGAATCCGCGCGGCGCCGCGCCGAGGAAGGCCCCCATCGCATCGAGAAACGCGCCGAGCGATGCCATCTTCGTCCGGTTCAGGTACTCGAACTGGAACATCACGGGACCGAGCTTCGTCCCGAGGGGCTCGAGTGTCTTGAGGAATCGCTCCAGGAGTGCGACGTTCAGGAAATCCGGATTCGGCCGGTTCGCATACTCCGAGTACGCCTTCGGCTGGCGCGCGTAAAAGTGGGTCAGGGTGATCGCGTTCGGCGCCTTCACCGCGAACTCGAACCCGTCCGGGACGCTCGCCGCATACTCCTCGACCGTGCGCGCTTCCGGGAGCTTGGCGCCCGCGGGGAAGAGGCTCCAGAACCACTGATCGACCTCGACGGCGCCGAGGAGCTTCGCGTAGTCGGCGAGGTAGTCGGCGCCCTTGTACGAGGCGCCCTCCCGGTAGACGAGGCCCTTCCAGGAGTCGTACTTCCAGGAGCAGGTGCCGATCCGGAGGTGCGCCGCGTGCTCCGCGGGGATCTGGAGATCCTTCGGTTCCATCTCGGGAATGCTCGATTCTATAGGATCCTCTCGACCCGGACTCGCTCCTGCGGGCCGAGCCGGCCGCGCTCGAGGTTCGATGGATCGAGGACGATCGTCCCCGGCTCGCCGCCCGCCTCGCCGGCCCGGAGGTGCACGGCTCGCACACCGCCCAGCCAGCGGCGCGGATCCGAAGCATACAGGAGGTCGCCGGGTCCCGCCCGGAGGCGGGCGAGATCATCGGGATGGAGGGTCGCGATGTCGCGCTCATCCTCCGGCCGCTCCGCGGTCACGACTCGCAGGACCAGCGAACCTCCCGGCTCCTCGTTGGGCCGCCCGCCCTTCATCCGCTCCATCGCTCGCCGGACCGACCCCATCACCAGGCCGACGATCTTCGCCTCCGGCTCCGGCGCCGTCAGGAACGTCACGGTCACGCCGATCGCCGCACAGGCGACGATGCCGAAGAGCGAACGCATGTACGTGAAGTCCTTCGGATCGACGCCGTGCGCCACCCAGGCCATCATCGAGTTCCCGATGGGCGTGTAGGTGAGGATCATGCAGAGGGCGCCGCCCGCGAGGGTGGCGAGGCAGGCGGCGCGCGTGAAGCGCTTCCAGATGGCGCCGAGGACGATCGCCACGACCATCGGAGGTGTGACCGTGGCGACGAAGTTCGCATGGGCCACGTACATGTCCTCGAAGCCCATGAAGAGAGGGACGAGCGCGAGCCCCGCCAGGGCGGCCAGGATCGCGGTCAGGCGCGCCGCCTCGAGGTAGTGCCGGTCGCCCGCCCCCCGCCGGATGAAGGGGCGGTAGATGTCGTTGATCGAGATGGCGGAGACGGCGTTGATCAGCGAGTCGACCGTCGACATCAGCGCGGCGAGGAGCGCCGCCATCAGGAGACCGAAGAAGCCCACGCCCCCCACGCGGTTGGCCACGACGACGAAGATGTCATCCGCGCTCACATCCGCCGGCAAGAGTCCCGCGTGGACCATCGCGCGCCCGATCCATCCTGCATTCGAGGTCGCCACGGCGGCGAGCGGCATCAGGATGAAGATGACGAAGACCGCGGCCTTGCGCCCCTCGCGGACGCTCTTCGCGCACATGAACCGCATCAGGATCCCCTGGTTCATGAAGTAGAAGGCGACGCCGTTCGCCATCGCATCCTGCCAGAAGACGCCGACCGCCGGGAACGACGCGGGCCCGTTCAGGCCGGCGAAGGCCGTCCGGAAAGGCGGCGGGAAGTGGCTCCAGAAGCCCCCCTGCGAGCCCAGCTCCGCGATGCCGAGGA
>Ga0194125_10010364_pt1 | contig 12733 bp, 13 predicted proteins | sample TA2KigC250mmetaG_FD_148626 | JGI IMG/M metagenome (GOLD analysis project Ga0194125, IMG submission 148626) | Freshwater microbial communities from Lake Tanganyika, Tanzania - TA2015034 Kigoma Deep Cast 250m | ecosystem: Environmental > Aquatic > Freshwater > Lake | place: Tanzania: Lake... | reverse complement strand
ACGCCCTGGTTCTCCGCGATCCGGTAGAGCTGCACCGGGTTCGCCCCCCGATACACACGAAATCCGGTGGTGTTGCTTGAGAAGCTCAGGCCCGTGAGCGTCACCGCGTTCGTGTTGGTCCCCGGTGGGATGCTGGCCCGCACTACGAACGACAGCGGGCTCTCCCCGCCGCCGGCTTCCAGCGCGCTCACCGCGTAGTACAGCGCCTGCTCGCCGGCCAGCGTCCCGCCGGTCGGGTTGATGACCGTGGCCAGGCTCACCAGGGGGATTCCCAGGCCCGTCAGCACTGGCTGCCCGGGCGCTATGAACCCCACCTCCAGCCGCACTTCCGTGCTGCCGTCCGCCCCGGGGGCGGTCCGCTGCGTGATCTCGAACTGCGGCTCGCCGTACTCGTCCAACACCGACCCGGTCAGCGGCCGCGGCCAGCCCAGTCCCGCCCCCGGCTGCCGCCGCCCTGTCGACCCGCCCAGCCCCGCCGCGTTGTCGTCCGAGTACCATTCATCCTGGTGGATCTGCGCCGCGATCGCTGTCGTTCGGTAGTTCAGTCCCGGCGACACACGCAGCACCCGGAACGGCTGCCGTTGCAGGCCTTCCTTCAGGTACGTCACCGTCATCAGGTCTCCCGGCCGCAGCCAGAAACCCCGCACCGTCGTCTCGAACTCCAGGAACGTGTTCCCGGCCAGCGTTTTGTCCAGCCAGAATTTCGCCACCCGCGCCGCCTGGTGGAAATGCGGGATTCCCAGCACCGGCAGCGCCATGCTCGTCTCTTGCCCCGTAGTCAGCACATCGTCCACGTCCGTGAGCGACAGGCTGTCCTGCTGGTACTCGTTGAAGGCATCCTGGAACTCCACCGTCACCCGGTTCGGCGTCTCCGCCGCTCCCTTCGACCACATCCGCAGCGAAGGTTCGCCGTTGTCCCGCCGGAGCAGGCCTGAGAACTCCGTGGTGCCGTCCCCGAACTCGTACGCCGGCCAGCCCCCGTTCAGCGCGCTGCCGCTGTTGCTGCCCTCCGGCTTCACCGGCTGCTGCAAGGCCAGCGTGTTCTCCGCTCTCAGTTGCAGCAACCCGCTGCCCGAGTACGTCAGCACCAGCCGGGCACCGTTGCGGATCCCGCGAATCACGTCCGCCGCGCTGCGTCGCCTCTCCAGCGCCAGGTTGCATTCGAACCGCTGGATCTGCACCGGATTTCCATACAGGTCCTGCGCCGGGATCTGTTCTTCGCAGTAGGCCGCCGCTTGCGCGAAGCTCCCAATGTCGATCTCATCCGGCGTCCACCCGGCCCGCCGCAGCACGTCCAGCAGCACCCACGCGGGGTTGCTGGTGAAGCTCTCCCCCAGAGACGCACCCCCCGCGGCGAACCGCTCCAGCCGCATCCCTTGCAGCAGCACCTGAATTCGTGGAAGCGATCGCCCGTCGTTGATCCGGTTCGGCACCACCACCGACAGCGCCGCCATGCTCCCGTATGGGTCACCCAGCGCGTTCCCCGCCTCATCCGTGAAGTCCAGGTTGAAGTCACCCGTCCGGTTGCCCCGCGTGACCAGGTTGTACCAGCCCGTCCCGGTCATGTTCGTTCCCGCGCGCCCCTCTGGAATCTCGGCCCCGTTCACCACCACCTTCAATACACCCTGGATTTCTCCCATTCCCAGGAGTACTTCCATCCGCGTCAGGTTCCCGTCGTTCTTGGCGAACACAATCAGCGGCGAGTACCAGGCCGTGCCGTAGATCAGCGGCACGAAGTCGTTGTACCGTGCCTCGTTCTCCAGCGCGCTCGCCAGATGCAGCCCCTTTTCCCCGTAGCTCCGCACCAGCGTGCTGGGCGGCACGAATTCGATCCCGCCGAACCGCCGCGTCGGGCTCATGCCCGCATCCTGCCGGAACATTCCCCGCTGCTCGCACTCCGCCCGCGTGTGCGCGCACGTGGTGTAGGGCGTCCCCCCGTCTGTGTTCCCCACGCCTTCACTCACGCCCGCCGAGTAGCCGCACCGGAAGAAGGGCGAGTACTTCCCTCTCGCCCCCCCGTGTACCGCCTCCTCACGCTGCGCCTCGGTGCCGGGGAACTTCCACGGACACCGCCGCTCCACCCGCACCTCGGGCAGCAGGTGCCTCTGCAAGTTCAGGCTGTTCGAAATCGCCAGCCGCAGGGTCCCCTCCGTGATCTCCTCCGGCGGGTTGGCTACGCCTCGGAACACTACCTTCGCCTCCGAGGCCGCCTGCCCCGCCCTGAGGTCAAAGAACACGAATCGGACGGTTACCTTGCTGCCTTTCCAGCCCGTGTGGCGCTCGATCTGCGAGAAGTGCGAGTCCGCGTTGGCCAGCGTCACCGACACCTTGGCGATGGCGTCGATCCCCTCCTCCGCCCCCGCCCGGATCTCGAACAGGTTGTGCCGCAGCACCCGGGCCTCGTAAACCTGCCCGTCCCACTCCACGCGGTGCGTGCTCCACCGCTCCACCGCCCCCGTCGGAAGCTGGCACTCGAACAGCAGCAGCGGAGTCTCGGTCAGGCTTAGTTCCTTCAGCTCGTTGATCGTCGCCATGCCTCGCTAGCCCTGCACTCTCGCCCGCACCCTCACTATCCCGCTGTTCTCTCCCGCTCCTTCGCTGGTCAGCGTCAAAACATCGTCCTGAAAAAACGCCTCCGCGTACACGCCCCCCCGGCTGGCGGTCTTCTTGTACATCGACGCGCCCGGTTGCGCCTCCACCTGGAGCCCGAACACCTCCGCCGTTTGCCCCGCGTTCACCTCCAGCCCGAAGCTCACCGTCTCACTCGCATCCTGGATCTTGCTCGAGTGCACCAGCCGGCTCCACGCTCTCAGGGTCCTGAACTCCTTCCGTACCGTCCCCGCCCCGCTGCTCCGGAACAGCCACAGATCCCCCGCCGCGGCGCTTCGCGCCCACAGGCTGAAGCAGTACTGATACCCGCCCGGCGCCGCCAGCGTCTGCTGCAACGTCAGCGTTGTGCCGCCCGTGTTGGCAATCCGCGTCGCCCGCGCCGTTCCCAAGGGATCCGCCATCCCTGGCGTCAGTTCCACACCAGCTTCCTTCACCCACGCCGCCTGGCTCAGATCCTCGCTCCACACCAGCAGGTTGTCGGTGGGATCCAGAAACGTGAAGCCGGCCCGTCGTCCCTCCACCGCCGCTAACAGCGCCGCCAGCCTTCCCCACTCCTCGACGGTCAGCCCCGTCAGTCCCAGCTCCCACTCCACGCTCGAGGCGCCCGCGTCCGCCAGCTTCACCGTCGTTCCGTCAACGCAGGTGTTCACCAGCGTCCGCCGCACCGCGCGCCGCTTGATCGGGAACTGCCCTCCCGCCCCGTTTGCCAACTGTGGAAAGTAGAGCATCTCAGCTCCGGTTCTCCCGCACCCTCAGCTCCGTTCGGCCGCGCATCTCCCCGCTCACTTCCACGGTCAGGTCGTCGTCTTCCAGGCTGCAATTGTCATAGGTAACGTCATCCCACGGGTCCAGGAAGGAAAACGTCCCTGCTCTCCCTTGCGCTTGAACGAAGAACTCTTGCAGGCTCTGTAGCTCCGCTTCGTCCAGGCGGTCCAGCCGGATCACCCACCGCCGCAGCGGCACGCCCCGTTCCCGGTAGCGCTGCTCGCCCCCATCCACGAACCGGTGCACACGCGTCGCGTGCTCCACCGTCCGGCTCGCCGGATACTGCATCACCGCCCCGGTCTTCAGTCTCGGAAACGCGCTCATGCCGCCACCTTCTGACTTCTGACTCCTGACTTCTGCCGGCTACACTTCACTCACCACGTCATTCAGCACGTGCGAATTCAGCATCGCCTCTCGCACTGCGCGCGCGATCTGCTCGCTATGGTCCAGAAACGACTGGCTGTCCATGGCCTGCACCTGCACCGTGATCTGCGGCTCGCTGCGCGCCTCCGCCGGCCGCCGCCAGAGCTGCTCCCACTCCCAGGTGGCCCTCTCGACCCCGCCCGGCCGCGCGATCTCTCCTTCGAACCGAATCGCCGGCGGAGCCACGTACTGGGTCAGGGGCGCTGGCGTGTCGGCCTTGCCCCCGCCGAACAGCCGCGCCAGTCCCGCCCACAATGGTGACAGCGTCAGCCCGCTCCCGAGCCTCCTCCAGATCGTACTTCCCACGCTCGCCAGCGTGGACGACCTCTCTGCCGACACCTGCGCCGCCGTGTTCTGCCACACCGCCCAAGTGCCTTGCGCGGCAGCCGCCGCCCGCTGCTGGCTTGCGGTCCGTAGTTGTCCCGTCTCCCCAGCCAACTGCTCGAGGCCCTGCGCCAGGCCGCTGTCGAAGCCCTTCAGCACTTCCTCCAGCACCTTCGCCACGTTAGTCTCGCCTCCCCGCGTCGCTTCCGCGAGAAGTCTTTCAATCTCTTTCGCGTTCATGACTCGCTTCCACCGCCAGCTCCCGGTCCAACAGCAGGAACGCCTGCACCTGCCGTGCACTCATCTCCTTCACCGGTGGCCCTCCCAGCCTCTTCCAGGCGTAGAACGCCTCCAGCCAGCCCAGGCTTTCAGCCGTGATCAGCGACTTAGGGCACTCCTCCGTCGCCACCTGGCGTCGTGCCCACACCACTCGTCGCGGTGTCGCCTGCGCCGCTGGCAGACGCCCGCAGCGCCGCCTCGTCTCCAGGCCTTTCTTTCGGCATTCCTCGCACTTCCATCCGGCCTGGCGCGCGAACTGAAAATGGAAGGCGACTCTCAGTTTCTCTCTTCGTCCTCGCTCAGGCCGGCCTCGGCTTTGATCGCCGCCAGCGCCTCCCGGCACAACTCTTCCGGTCCGGCTTCCAGCAGCGTCTCCGGCGTCGCCGCCTGCCCGTCTAGTTCCAGGCCCTCGACGCCCGCCAGCCCCCACAGCAGGTACAGCCGGTCGATCTCACCCACCAGCAACGTGGCTTCGATCTTCTCCCGCGGGTCCTCCCCCGCCTCAAGGAACTCCGCCCGCCCCGCCAGTTCACGCACCCGCCGTAGCAGCTCCAGCCGCCGCCCGAACGACATCCGGTTCAGCCGGAACCGCACTCCCGGCTGGTTCTTCGACTCCACCGTCACCGTGCTCTGGTATTCCATGGCTCCTATCCGAACGCGACGTAGATCTCGTCGTCCACCGTCCCCTGCGCCTGGCACTGCCGGAACCGCCACTCCAGGCGCCGGTCACTGTCATCAAACTCCGGAACCTCCGGAACTACGCTCTTCAGGTACACTCCGAACAACTGCCCCGCCTGCTGTCCCAACTGGAACATCACTGCCACCGGCGACTGCTGTCGCGCCGCCTGGTACAGCGCCTTGGTGGCCGCGTCGTCCTGCTCGTACAGCGTCAGGTCCAGCGTCACCTTGCGCCGCCCCGGCGCGATCACGTACGGCGGCACTACCTTGCAGCCGAACTCGCGGCTGCGCGTCTCCAGGTCGTTGTCCACCACCAGTTCCGCTTCCGTCACCGTGTAGAACAGGTCCGGCGTGTTCCCCAGCCACGCCTCCCCCAGGTGCCCAGGAACGATCGAGTAGTCAAACAGCTCCGCCGCCGGCTCCTCCGGGAAGCTCTGCATCTCCCCCTGCCCGGCCGCGAAGCTGGCGTTATCGATGATGTCCCGCGCCGGTCCGCTGAACTCCAGCTCGTGGTAGTCTCCGTTGACCGTCACCCGGATGCGGTTCACTCCCGCTCCGTTCAGGATCCGCTGCACCGCCGTTCCCGGAGTCCAGTAGTCGTACAGGCTCGCGCTTCCCAGTTCCGTCTGCGGCCCGTAGCTGACTGTCTTCCCTACCGGCGAGCCGGCCGTCGGCGCCAGCGTGAAGGGCGCGTTCAGCTCCACGCTGGTCCCGCTCACGATCGACACCACAAACCGGATCTCCCCCCCGAACGTTACCGCCTGCCCCACGGCCAGTCCGTGCGCCCCCGCCAAGTTCAGGACCTTCCCGCTGGAGCCTTCTCCCACCGTGCTTCCCTGGAAGATCTCCGGCGCTCCTCCCAGCCCGGCCTGGACCAGTGCGCCATAGCTGGGCGGCTGCGTCTGCTCGCTCCAGGCCGTCAGGTACGTCCTCAGCTCCCAGTTGGTCCGCTTCCGCAACCCCCACGGGATGCCGGGAAACGTCCGGCTCCCGGTCTTGTCACGCCGCTCCGGCCGCTCCAGCCGCTGTTGCGCCATCAGCTTCACCGCCGGGATCCGGTGCTCCGCCGCCACCGCCGGAACTACTCCGTAGTTCTGCTCCAACGCCACATACAGCCGGTTCGCACTCGACAATACGTACGCCATATCCCTCCTCTCCGCTCCTCGCGCGCCAGGCCGCCCTAGGACCTCCCTTTGCCTTCTTCCCGGGGCCTCCCCGCCACTGCGCCGCAAGGCGCCCCGCCGCGCGGTTAGCGCCTACGCGCTCGCCTCCAGCTCGAACTCCACTTTGGCCGCTTGCAGGAAATTCCTGCCTCCGTGTTTGATGGGACCGAATTCCACCTTGTAGCCGCCTGCGTAGTAGATCCCCGGCGCCCACTCCCCGCGGTGCGCGTCCAGCACGTCGGTCACGGCGCTGGTGTACGCCTGCAACTCTCGCGATACGCCTTCCAGCCGGTCGCTGGTAGCTCGCACCTCCACGGCCATGAACACCTTGCCCGAGAACGTGCGGAACTTCTCCTTCAGCACATTCGCCATGCCCCGGCAATACACGTACACCGCCGGATACTTCGCGCCCGCGCTCTTCTCCGCCACCTCGAAGGCCACATTCTGGCCCACCACTTGTTCCGCGCCGATCTGCGCCAGTTCCAGCCGCTCCAGCGCCGCCACCGCGCCCACCGCGTAGGGCAGACCCGTGGGCGCTGCCAGCATCTGCAACAGCGTGTTGGTTGCTTTGCTTCCGACCGTTGCCACGCCTTACCCCCTCAGGAATCCGCCGCTCGCCCGCACGTAGGAATCCGGCTCCTGGCCCGCTCCCGGCGCTCCCCCTTGCTTCAGCCCCGTGGCCGGCAACGTCCAAGCCGTACCCGCTGCTACAGGAGTGGCGTTTTGCAGGGTTTCGTTCCCCAGCTTCAGCCCCACGTACACGTTGAACCACCGTGCGTTTGCGGGCGGGTTCACCGCCTGCACCACCAGCAGCGTGTTGGTCCCCGTGCTCAGCACCGCCAGCTCGCTCGGGTTGCCCTCAACCCCGCTCGCGTTCAGCCACGCCGCGCGCACATAGTACGTCGCCCCCGGTAGCGGTCCCGCCACGCTGCTCAGCGACGGCTTGGCCGCCTGCACTACCGGATCTGCCACGATCCCCACTCCGATCCGGTACAGCGCCTGCGCGGCCCACTGCGCCAGCCGGTGGTACTCCTTCCACTTCCCCTTGTACCGGTCGTTCAACTGGCTGTTGTAAACGTCCCGGTACACCAGCGCCAGCGTGTGGAAGATGTGCCACTTCTTAAGCGGCGCCGTCACCACCACGCGCTTCAGCTCCAGCGCCGGCCACGCTATCCCGGCCCAATCTCCGCTCCCGCGCTCCAGCAGGAACATGGCCAGTTGGATGCCGATCTCCTGCCGCGCCAGCACCAGCTTCACCGTCAGGTCGATGCGCTCCGTTCGCGCCACGTCCAGCAGCGAGCTTTCGTAGGCCAGCAGTTCGTCAATGGTTGAGATGGTGCCATCCGTGAATAGGGCCATTGCCGTTCTCCCTGGGCCGCGCCCTCTACTTGGAGCGGCCGCCCCGCGGCCGCTTCAGCGTCTTAAGATCGCTCTCCGATACCACCGCGATCTGGATCCGCCGGGCCATGTCCGCCTGCTCCGCCGCCCGCTGGGCTTCCGCCGTCTCCGCACGGAACTCCGCGCTCTCCTCCGGCGTCGCCAGCCGCGCTCGTCCCTCCACCACCATGCGTGCCGCCAGCGCGCGCGGCACTTCCGTCCGCACGCCCGGCCGGCCTCCGTCCGGCGTCTCCTGGCTCACCACCACCGCGTGCTCCTCGGAGATGCCCGCCTCCACCTGCCGCAGCTTCTGATAGAACACTTTCAAGTCCATGTCCTGTTCACCTGAATTCCCCGCCGGCCAGCCACCCGGCTCGCGCCGCTTCAGGGCGCTCCCCCGATGGCTGGCCACGCGAGGCCGGCTTACGTTCTCACTTGCACGCCGAAGCTGTTCCGCAGCACCGCCGCGCCGTACAGCACGTCCACCGTGAACTGCTGCGCCAGCGTGTTGGGCTGGTAGCTCATCACCACGCGCATCCCGAAATTGCCCAGCTCGGCGTAGTCCGCGATCGCTCCCGTTCCCGGCAGAGGCTGCGGCAGCCGCCGCACCACCAGGCCGATGGCGCTGCGCGCGAATGCCACGTTCTGCGTGGTCACCGGCGCGCTCCCCGTCTTGGCCACGAACTGCGACCGGAACACGAAGAAGTCCTTGATCTTCCCCACCGTGCCCTCGATCAGCGCCCGCAGACCGGCCTCCCCGGCCGTCTGGAACTCGCTGAACCGCGCAATCTGCCGCAACTGCGAGTACGTCGCGGCGTCCACCACCAGGTGCTTCGGCTCGCTGGCCGGTACCTTGGCCTGGAACAGCGCCGTCTCCGCCGCGTCCACCACCGCCTCGGTGATCGGCGTCCCCGCCGTCCCCACCGGTGCGTTCGCCGTGAAGCTGGCGTACAGGTTCAAGAGGTCGCTCTCGATCTTCTCCGCCAGGGCCACCACGGCCGGTTGCATGTACAGCTTCAGCAGGTCCGGAACGGCCAAGACCTTGGTCACGTCCGGTACCTGGAAAGTCGCCTCGGCGTGCGTGTTCAGCACGATCTGCGCATTCCCCAAGCTGGGGTTTTGCGTCTGAACCGTTCCGCCTTGGGCGAGGTTGTTGGCCACCAGGCTCGGCGGGATCGGCACGTTCACCGTGTCCCCCGCCTGCGCCAGGGTGGGTTCGAAATCGCGATTGACTAGGTTGCCCATGACGAGGTTTCCCATCAGGGCCGGCAGTGCGTCTGCCGCCACCAGCTTGACAATCGCGTTCGCCACATTGGCTGACGTAATAGCTGGCATCTTCTGTTTTCTCCTCTGTGATTAACCACCCACGCGAACCGTGGAATGGATCCCTTGTGGGGCAGGCTCTCAGTTTGCGCCAGGCTCCCAGCCCGGCCCTTCCGACTGCTCACTTCTGTCTTCTGACTCCTGCCCGCCCCTACGCCCCTCTCAGCGTCTGCATCGCCACCCGCGCGATCTCCTGCCGGACCCGCTCGGCTTCCTCCCCGCTCATGCCCGGCTTGATCTTGTCCAGGTCCACGCTGCCCCCGCTGGCGGCCGTTGTCCGCTGACCCGTGCTCACTCCCGAGCCGCCCGTGATCCGCGCCGGCAGGAACTCCGGGTTGTCCCGCACGAACTGCGACACGAACTCCCGCAGCGCCGTCTCCCCCTGTTCCCCGCGCCCCACCAGCCGCCCGTCCTCGGTCCGGTAGATGTCCTCCTTCACCGCCCGGAACGCCAGGTCCACCTTCCCGACTCCGTGCCGCTGCAATTCCGCCCGGATGCTGGCGTTGCGGTCCGACTCCTCGGCCTGCTGCCGGCTCCGCTGGTTCTCCTCCACTAGCTCGTTGACCCGCCGTTCCAGTTGCTCCCGCCGCTTGCGCTCCTCCAGCAGCTCCGCCTTGTAGGCTGGCTCCGCTTTGGTCTGCTCCCGCCTCAGGTACTCCTCGATGGTTTCCCGAATCAATCCGCGGAGCTCGCTTCCCGCCGTCTCCGCCGCCGGCGTCTTGTTTTCTTCCATGGCCCTTTCCGCTTTCCTCACTGCTTGAATGACTCCTCGATCTCCCCGGCGATCTGGTCCTTCACCTGCTGCCGCACGTCGCACAGATACTTGGCCGCCAGTTTTTTGTAGACCTGCTTGCGCATGGTGGGTGACTCGATGCCCAGCTCCAGCAGCCGCCGCGCGTCCTCCAGCTCTGCGCTAAAGTCCCCGATGTCGAACTCGTCCAGTCCCGAGACGTCAATCACCAGCTCGTCCTGCCGCGCCGCCGCGATCGACCGCAGTATCCTCTTCAGGGTGTCCTTCACCGCGTCCCCGTAGGCTCGCAGCACTTCCTGCGTGATCGTGTAATCCCGCTGCTTGCTCGCCCCAGACACCGGCGCCCCCACCGCCAGACCGCCCCCCGCTTGCGCCATCAGGTAGCACACCCGGTAGATCTCGTCCTTCAGCCGCACCAGGTTCTCGGCCGCGATCTGGTACACCTTCCCTTCTGGCTCCGTCCACCCGAAGCGGTCTTCCGGGCCCAACTGGATGTAGTAGGCTTCCCCGACAATCTGCTTCCAGTCCCGCTCCGTGTACACCACCGGCATGGCGAACAGCCCCATGGTCAACGCCCAGCTCAGGGCGTTCGACTTGTTGAAGTGCTCCAGTTGCAGCAGCGCGGCTTTGTTCATCAGCCACAGCCCCTCGCTCACTTCCAGCGGGAACAGCGGCACCTGCCTTTGGCTGGCCAGCCCGTGCCGCCCCGCATCGATCAACTGCGGCTTATCCGGCTTCTCCTTGCCTTCCACCCGCCGCCACATCCGAAACTCTTCCTTGTCGTAGTAGACCCAGCGCGTCTCCTTGACCCCGGCGTCGCCCCACTGCTCGCGCCGCAAGCTCGACGTTCGCAGCACCACCCACTCGTAGTTGCCCCGCTCGTCGAAGCTCCAGTCGATCACTTCCTCCGGCGTGTACGCCTGCAAGTACGCCCGCGAGGCGCCCCGCGCTTCCTCCTCCGCCCGCGTCGCTGCCGGCGCCTCCTGCCGCGGGAAGTCCACCAGCGTGAAGCCGCACCCGCTCAGCAGCGCCTCCACCAACTGCCTCCGGAAGAACTCCGCCAGCGGCGTTCCCCGCCGGTCGCAATCCTCCGTCAGCGCCCCGAAGAACCCCCGACCCGTTTCGTCGCTCCCCTCGAAGCTCAGCACCGGCTCCCGCCGAAACAGCGTCGCCGCGTACCAGTCGATGATCGAGCCTACGTAGTTCTCATAGAACACCCGGCTCAGCCGCTCCAGGTACACATCCAACGGCTCCTTCTGCCGCCGGATCAGGTACTCCCCGGCGCGTCCCCGCAACGCCTCCCCGCCCGCGTACAGGTCCCGGTACTTCCGCCACATGGCCTTGCTGGCCACGTACTCGCTGTGTTCGTGGTCTATGTCCGGCATCCTACTTGCCCCTCAAAGCAGTGGCACACTCTGCTCTCCCACCGGCGTCTGTGGCCGGCACTCCTGCCACACCAGGTACCCCAGCGCGTCCGACAGGTGCGTCCGCCGCGGGTCCTTGTCCTTGTCGATCACGTGTCCCTCCGGCCGGTACCTCACCTCTTCCAGGTCCTTGATCAGCTCCACGCACCGCCGGTCTACCAGCAGGTGCTTCTCGCCAGCCGCCGTCCGCAGCTTCGCGTTCAGCAGCCCCACCCGCTCCCGCACCAATGGGTTCGCGCGCGGCACCTTGTAGGTCACGCCCCCGTAGCCCGCCTTCCGGAAGAACTCCTGGATGATCCGGTAGTCGGTCGTGCCGGCCGTCTGCATCCGGTTCCCCGAGGCATCCCCGTACACCGTGATCCCCGCCGTGTGCCGGGCAAACCGCGCCGCGAACGCCTCGCAGGCCTGCTCCGTGCTGGCCCGCTCCAGCGCGATCTCGTCCAGCACCGACACCGTCTCGCCCTCGATCTGCGCCACCACCGAGCACATCGGGCTCACGTTGAAGTCCAGCGCCCACTTCAGCGGCAGTTCCGGTTTTGCCCTCAGTTCCGTCACATGCCCCTGCCGCTCGAAGGCGTAATACACCCGGCCTCCGCTGATGTTCAGGTACTCCCCCATCACTTCCTGCTGGTAGAAGCGCTCGTCGTAGCTGCGCTTCAGCCGCTCGTAGAAGTCCGGGATTCGATCCAGCAGGTGCTGGTTCTCGAAGGGCTGCGCCAGGATCACCTCGTAGCCCTCCACCGGCTCTTGCAGAAATCGCCGGTACACCCAGTCGTGCCCCTTCGGCGTCCACGCCGCGAACCCGCACAACCGCGTAGCGCGACGCTCCCGCAAGCGCCCCTCCAGGATCACCCAGGCCGCCTCCGGCGTGTAGGTGAGCTCGTCCAGTCCGAACCACGCCAGGTTCATTCCCCGCAGCCGTTCGTACTCGTCCATCGGCCGGAACAGCACCCGCGTGCGCGTGTCCTTCACCACCAGCACGTTCTCGGCCTTGTTGTGCTCGAAGGGGATCCCATCCCGTTCCAGGATCTCGAACAGCGTGCTCTGCACCGCGTCCCGCAGCATCGGGTACGTCGGTGCGCCCAGCAGCCCCGTGCATCCGGGGTTCAAGTAGCTGAGCCTGATCGCCTCCTGGCACAGTGCCTGGCTCTTCCCCGAACCGATCGGCCCTGAGAATCCCTTGAACCGCGCCGTGCTGCGGTGGAAGCGCGCTTGCGACGGAAGCGGAGTGTACCTTATGTCTTGTTCGCATCTCCCTCCTCGCACGGTTCGACCCATGAGACTCTGATCTCCCTTGGCTGCTCCTCTTCCAGTTCTTTCTCCAGTTGCAGCAGGCGGATGAGGTCGCCCACGCTGGGCTTCATCTCGCCCGACGTGAGCTTCTCCTTCATCTTCTGGATCATCTCCTCCACCAGCGCTTTCTGGCTCTCTTGTCGCGCCTGCTCCGCAGTGCGCTTGCTGCTCCCGGTCTCCTTCTTGCCCCGGACCGGCTTCTGCTGTTGCTTCTGCGCCATCCCTTCCCTCAGCCGCCCCGGCCTCTGCTCACCCGTCTGGAAAGTAGCACCTGCTCCGCCCCACGCCGCCCCGCCGCTTCCTCATCACTCTGAAAACGCACG
>Ga0194125_10010362_pt1 | contig 12734 bp, 8 predicted proteins | sample TA2KigC250mmetaG_FD_148626 | JGI IMG/M metagenome (GOLD analysis project Ga0194125, IMG submission 148626) | Freshwater microbial communities from Lake Tanganyika, Tanzania - TA2015034 Kigoma Deep Cast 250m | ecosystem: Environmental > Aquatic > Freshwater > Lake | place: Tanzania: Lake... | reverse complement strand
TTCGCGTCCTTCGACGCTATCGGCTTCATTTCGCTCATGGAAGCCAAGACGGGCCGGCAGCCGACCCGCTGGCTGGAGCAGCAGCTCTACAAACGCGACCGGTTCAACGACGCCGCGGAGTTTTCCGCCAAGCTCGTCCGCGAGTTCGTGCCGGGCGCACGGGTGAGCCACGACATCGCCGTCGTGCCCGCCAAGCCGTCGTGGAACATGCCGCGGATGACCAAAGTGATCGATGCCTTCATCCAGTCGGACCTGGAGCACTTCGACAAGCGTAACAAGGACCGCCTCGGCTCCGGCTACTGGTTTGGCTACTACCAGAACGAGACGGGCGAGTGGCAGATGCGGACCAAGCCGTGGGAGTCGCTGTTCCAGGGTGGCAAGGCGATCGCCTGGTGGCCCGGGAATCTCGCGTTCACCACCGATCTGAGCGCGCCCTTGCTCTGCCTGAAACAAGCCAGCGAGGAGATCCGCGATATCCGCAACGGCGCGGACCAACTGCTCATGGCCGCCAACAAGCGGGTGGACCCGATCCTGATTCTCTGGTCCTGGGAGTCCTGGATGGCCGCCATCTGCAACCCGCTGGAGACGGACTGGTTCAATGCCGTGAACAGCTTCATCAACCTGTTCCGCCGCACCGGCCTGGACTACCAGTGCGTGGGCGAGGATTTCCTGCTGGAGAGGCTCCAGTTTGGCCCCGAGCAGCGGGTTCTCGTCCTGCCGGCCAGCCAGTCCATCTCCCGCGCGGCAGTGGAGAAGATCCGGGCCTTCGCCGCCGCCGGCGGCATCGTGATCGCCGACTACCTGCCCGCGACCATGGACGAGTATCTGCGGCCGTATGGAGCGGCCCCCGCAAAACCTACGGGCGAGGTGAAGTTCGAGACCTGTCCGAAGTGCAAAGGCAAAAAGGTCATCCACCTCGGCGGAGCCGGCGATCCGCTCGGCAACTGCCCTGTCTGTGGCGGCACGGGCTCGGTGGCCAAGGGCGGCAGTCTGGTCCTGGACAAGAGCATCCTGGACGACGTCTTCGACTTCACGAAGAAGGGCATCAAGCCGTCCGGCAAGGGCTACGGAGTCTTCCTCAAAGGTGCGCCCGCGCGGGACGAGTGGCGGGCCCTCCGCACCATGCTGACCGAGAAAGGCGGCGTGCGCAGCGACCTCGAGGTGCTCGACATTCTCGGCAACACCCGCACTGACTTGCGCACTTTTGTGTTCGACAGCGGCCCGGCCCTGTTTGTCGGCGTCCTGCCGGACAAGACCGTGGCCGATCCGCCTGGCGAGGAGTTCATCCTCAAGACTGCAAACCCCATGCACGCCTACAACGTCCGCACCCATGCCTATCTGGGGCGCTCGGCGGCCATCACCGCCGGCATCCTCCCCACCCAGGCCAAGCTCTTCGCGCTCCTGCCGGCGCGCATCGAGGGACTGGCCGTCATCGCCGACAAGACAACCAGCCGCCCCGGCGAGGTGGTGTCGTTGGACATCAAAACCATGCCGGAGTCGCTGAAGGAGGTCTCCTTGGCGGTCCGTGTGGAGGTGCTGAAGGACGGCAAGGCCATCGAAGCCCACACCAAGAACCTCACCCTGAAAGGCGCGGCGCGACACCCCGTCCCGCTCGCGCTCAATCAGGAGCCGGGCGAATACACCGTGCGGCTGACCGAGGTCATCTCCGGCCAGCGACAGGAAGTGAAGATCAACGTGGAGGCCAAGCGATGAAGAGATACCTCACCCTGACACTCACCGCGCTGCTGGCCCTGGTCACCGCCGCCCATGCCGCGGACAACCTCACGCCCAGCCTGATCCGCGATGGCGGGATGGAAACGTGGCGGGAGGTGCCCCCGGAGCAGCCCCTTTTCAACCGGCTGAAAACCCTGCAAGTGTCCCGGGCGGACAACGGCAGCATCCTCATGCCCTCGGCCTACGAGCAGGGCGGCATCAGCGTGGTCCAGCGGGAGGACAAGGATGTCTTCTCCGGCAAGTTCGCGCTGCGACTGAAAGCGGAGTCGTTCTACTTCTATGAAGGCTTCCAGGGTGCCTATGCCGCGCGGCGCGGGGACATTTACGTGTCCCGGTTCATGGCCAAGGGCAAGGGCAGTGCAGCCATGCATCTCACCGTTTACGGAGGCGGCAGCGCCTACACGCTGGAGCAAAAGGGAACGCCGCAGCCTGACAAGTGGACCTTGATCGAGCAGCGCATCCTGGTCGGCGGCGCCACGCCCGACCGCATCTATCCGCGCCTCTCCGTCACCGGCGACATGCTCATTGACGATGTCTTCATCGCCCGCGTGCTGCGGAAAGAGGACGCCGTGGCCGCGCAACCGGTGCCCCAGGAATACGACGAGCGCATCGCCTTCGCGCCGGCGGCCGCAACGGCTCCGGTGATCGATGGCCAGCTCGACGAGGAGTGCTGGAAAGCGGCCACACCGTTTTCCGGATTCCGCATCGCGTCCGAGCAGGGCCTCCTCGTGCCAGAGCAGGCATCCGTCCGCGCGGCCTACGATGAAAAAGCCATCTACCTCGGCTTCGAGATCCCCTTGGCCGACGCCGACCGCGTGCTGGCCGAGTTGAAGGCCAAGCCGCGCAAGGGCGATCCCGCCGGAGAGGTCTATTCCGCCCAGCACTCGATCGAGGTCTTCCTTCAGCCACCGGGGCAGGCCCGGTATGTGCAATGTGTGGCTTCGCTGGACGGCTGCCGTTTCGACGGCACCGGATTGGGCAAGGAGAACGCAGCCTGGACCGGCCAATGGACCTTCGGCATCCGCGCCGCGAAAGATCGCTGGACGCTGGAAATGAGAATCCCGGCCAGCGACCTCAATGTGCGGCGGATCGCATCCACGGAAGGCTGGCGGCTCAACATCGTGGACAACCGCGAAGGCAACTACGCCACCTGGGCGGCGGTCGGAAACAACTACCACAGCCCTTTCAGCTTCGGCGCGCTGGTCACCCAGGATTTCGCCGTGTGGCGGCAGGGCAAGCTCAACACCTGGGACACGCTGCGCCAGAAACACTCCGCCGCCGCGGAGAAGCTCCACCTCGCCTTCACCGACCGCCTTGGTCGAACCGCCAGATTCTCCCAGGCACTGCCCGCGCCGACGGCCGGCGCGAGGCTGGATTGGCAGGCGATCACGCGGATCTACGCCCAGATGAACTTCGTCGATGCCGTGTACCGCGGCATGGAGGCGGAAATCGCATATGCCCGGATGCTTTCAAGCACGAATCCATGAAATCCGTTCACACATACACCACAAACCACACCATGAAACGCCATGAAACACACCCTCACAACTGCCTGCATCCGTTGGAGATCCGTTTGGCTGGCCGTTTCTCCGACCCTCGCCACCCTCCTGCTCGCATCCTTCGCCGCGCTGCACGCCGCCGAGCAGAATACCGCTCGCGCAGAGAACGCGCCCGGCATCACCGGCGTGACGAAAAGTCCGGTGCGGTTGCATATGCCTGCCGACGCTCCGAAGGGGGACACGATCCATTATGGTCTTCTACGACGGGAAGCAATTTCGCTTCGTGGACAAATCGCTGCCGGTGGGCCAAGACCTGTGGACGGAGGACAAACGCTGGCGCTTGCACGCCCCGTCTGCGCTTGCCACGGGCATTCCCGACGGCGACGATCTACTGATGTGCGTGAAAGCAGGATCCGATCAGGGGACATTCTCCGGCGTTTGTGGCTGGGCGCGACGCACCGAAGGCTGGCGGCCTGTCTCATTCCACCCGATGCAGGAGGCGGAGCGCGTGATGGAGGCCGATCTTGCGCGGGATACCGACGGCTCGCTGCTTTTCGCGTTCCGGCCTGCGGATCGTGCCCCGAAGGAAAACTACGCGTTGCGCGTGTGGCGCTCGCGAAATGCCGGGGTGAGTTGGGCGCGGATCGTGAATGTGCCGGAGACCATCGGCGTCGAGCCGCGCACAGTGGGAACCGCAGCGGACGGCTCGGCCTTTGTCATCGGCAATCCCGTCCAGTCCGACCACTCCTATTTCCGCGAAGCGCTGTGAAGGTCGCGGCTGGCTCTCCCGAAGGATTGTTGACGCAGAAGATGCGCAAACCGGAAGGCTACCGATTGGTGGCGACGCAGAATGGCGTGCAAGTTATCGGATTCGACGCGGCAGGGGCAATGTATGGCTGCCTGGATCTGGCGCGGCGGGTGCGGGAAGCGGGGCGCTTGCCGCGCGGTCTCGACGTGAGCGACGCGCCCGCCCTGTCGCTGCGCGGCGTGTACATCCTCTTGTCAAAAGGGGGACGCAGCTCTTTCCTAAGGCATGACATTTGTGGTTAGGCGAAGGCAGAACAGGATACAAACATGCGAACGATCGGCAGAGCGTTAGGAATTGGCATCTGGGCCGTCATGGCGTGCTGCCTGCCCCGGCTGGCAGTCGCGGAAGTCAGCGTGGTGCGCGAGGGCAAGGTGCTCGCGGTGGTGGTGACTGCGGAGAAGCCGTCCGCAGTGGCAGCTTATGCGGTCAAGGAGTGGGTGAGCCATGTCGAGAAGGCGACCGGCCAGCGGCTGCCGGTGGCCGTTGAGACAAACATTCCCGAAGGGTATGCGAACCGCATCTTCGTAGGTGCAACCCGGTCGGCGCTGAAGCAAGGGATTGATGCGAACAAGCTGGCGGACGAGGAGTGCGTTCTGCGCACCGTGGGTGGGGATCTTTACATCGTCGGCAAGGAATTAGCCCCGGAAGAGGCGGCGCGGCAAGCGAAGGAGTTGAACGCCAAGCTCAGCGTGCATTCGCGGATGCGGAGTATGCTGTTCGGGATGTATGACACGAAGGACGCCGAACCAGGCCTGTCCTGGATGCTGACCGAACCTCTCAGCGCCTACTGCGCAAACAGCGGCACGCTGTTTGGAGTTTATGAAGTGCTGGAGCGGCATCTGGGCGTGCACTGGCTGTGGCCCGGGGACCTGGGCACATCTGTGCCACGCCGGACAACGCTGCGGATTCCCGAGCTTGACGAACGGGTCAAACCGCGGCTGCGATCCCGCGATCTCGGCGGCTATTATTGGCATGAGAGCCGGGCGCTGGGATGCATCTACGGCAGGAAGACCGCACCGGTTTTCTCCCGGAGCGGCATTCTGAGCGAGAGCTTGTTCCGCAAGCTGGTCTATCCGGCCGAAGAGGCTGCCTACGAATACGGACGAGCCCTGGACGTCTTCAACCGGCGGCATCGGAAACTCGCACAGGAAGCGGGAGGCGTGCCCCCGAATCGGCACCAGGTCGCGGGCAACTTCTGGTGGTGGCGCGATTACGGGAAGCCACACCCCGAATGGTTTGCCATGCGCGCGGATGGCACGCGCGGTCCGAAGGGTGAGCAGCAACCCGGCGCGGAGGGTCTCTGCGTGTCGAATGCGGAACTGCGCCGGTTCATCGTGGAAAAAGCCTGGGATGGCGGCGACCAGTTGATCCTGGGTGAAGCGGATATTGACGGCGAAACCATGTGTCATTGCTCGGACTGCAAGGCATGGGACGGTCCCCAGGAGAAGGATTTCCCGGAGATGATGCGGCCCAAGTACACACCGAGCGCCACGGGCGCCCGTTATGCGCGTTTCTGGAAAGAAATCCAAGAGCTGGCGGTCAAGCGGAATCCGAATGTCAAGATCACCGCTTACCTCTATCACAACACGCTGCCCGCGCCCCTCACCGGCATCCAGCTGAACAAGGACATCTTTGCCGAGTTCTGCATCTACGGTGGTTGGGACGGGTGGTATCCGATGAGCCAGGAAGAGGACCAGTGGTATCGGAAGCAGTGGCTGGGCTGGGAAAGGACAGGCATCAGCATGGTCAACCGCTCCAATTGCCTCCTCAGCAACTACGTCACGCCGAACATCGTGACCTGGCAGTCGGGTGAGTTCCTCAAGTTCTGCTCCGATCACGGAATGATCGGCGTCTCCTTCGAGTCGTATCCGTTCAGTTGGGCGGCGCAAGGACCGATGGCCTACATGTATTACCGCCTGGTTGAGAAGCCGGACCTGAAGATCGGCGACATCCGGCAGGAGTATTTCTCTGCCTTTGGTCCGGCGGCCAGGTCGGCGGAAGAATACTTCGACTACTGGGAGACTTATGCCCGCACCCGCCCCGCCGTCGGCAGTGTGGAGACGGGAGACAAACACGGAGCGTTGGAGAAACTGCGGAGAGCCCGGGGCCACTACCTGGCTTATCCGCCCAAAGTCTATGCTCCCGCCCAGGCCATCTTGCAGCGGGCGCTGGCGGAAGCGCGCCGGGATCCGTTGCCCGAGTATGCGGCACGGGTGGAGTTCCTGCAGGCTGGCATGACGCACGCCCTTCTGGCGACCCGCATTCATGACTTCCTGGATTATGACGGTCCGGGAGCACAGGTTGGTTCCGCGCCAAAGGCCAACCCTGAAAAGTTGAAGAAGGCCAGAGAGGCTGTGCGCGAGCTGATTCAGTTCCGCCACGACCCGAAGAACCGGTTTGTCGCCGACTATTACGGCAACACGGTCGTGGAGAGAAACTTCATCCTCAACCTCGAGTCGCTGCTGGCGGACGATACGGACCTCAAGAAGAAGGCACGCTGATATCCCGTCCCCGAGGTCGCGCGGAATCATCTCAACCTATGGTCCCGAGAACTTCGTCGTCCCCAAGAAAGAACTGACAAGACCATGAAGCCCACCCTCACACTCATCGCCATCCTGTCGCTCGCTTGTTTCCTGATCCTTGCAGCCGAGGCGCAGACTCAAGTCGCCGGACCGGCCTCGGCCCGCGGCTATGCCGTGTTCGCGAACTCCTACCTGGAGCGCGGCAACCAGCACACGTTGCCGTCCGCCGGAGAACTGGACCGGCCGCTGGAGCTGTTCGCCGCGCCGGGCGACTTCGAGCCGGCGACTTTTGCGATCCGCCCGGACCGCGACCTGCGGGCGGTCGCCGTGACGGTCGAGGGTGACCTCGCCGGGCCCGCAGGCGGCACCATCCCCGCCGGGAATGTCACCATCCGTACCGTCGAACGCATGAAGCGCTGGCTGAGCGCGGCCGAGTACGAACCGGTGGAGTGCTTCCTGCCGCGCACGGGGCCCCGCGACCTGCCGGCCAGCCGCACCCAGCGCTACTGGCTGACCGTCCACGTGCCGCCGAAGGCCGCGCCCGGCGTTTACGAAGGGCGGGTGCGCATCGCCCCGGCCGGGGCCGAGCCGTACCTCCTGCCGCTGCGGGTCGAGGTGCCGCCCATCCGGCTGGCGCCCCCCGAGGGTATGAACTACTTCATGTACTTCCGCCTCAGAGACTTCGCACCGGAGCTGCGCACCGAGCGTTTCTACCTCCTGTGCATGGAAGACATGCGCGACCACGGGATGACGACCAACACGCTTTACGCCTACCCCTCGGGCCCCGGCTGGCTGGACCTGAACCGCGACAACAACGACGAGATGCCGATGCGGCGGCAGATCGAGCTGATGCGGCAGTCCGGGCTGCTGGCGCCCTGGTCTCAAGTCCCTTGGATCGGCGCGGAATGCTACGGCCCCGACCTGTGGAAGCTGGTGCAGGAGACCGCCAAGCGGGAGACCTGGACGGAAATCCTGTTCTACTTCGTGGACGAGCCGTGCGAGGGGCGCTACGAGCGGGTGGACGCCTGCATGGCTCAAGTCGCCGAGTTCCGCAAGCAGCATCCCGGCCTGACTTTCCGCACCACCACCGCCGGCGCGGCCAATCCGGAAGTGTCGCGCTACTACGACGTGTGGATCGGCGCCGGCGAGGCCGAGATCGCCCGGGCCCGGGCCGAGGGCAAGACGGCTTGGGACTACGACTGCGGCCTGGCTCCCGTGGACGCCCATACCGACCGCTACTACTTCGGCCTGTGGGCGTGGAAGTCCGGCATCGGCGGGGTCTCTCACTGGGCCTACTACGACGCCGGCATCATGAACCGGTTCGACGTGCAGGCGCCGTGGCGCAACTCCCCGGAGTGCCTGACGGAGTACACCCACAACTTCAACTTCGTCTACCCGACGCCGGACGAGTTGATCCCCAGCATCGGCTGGGAAGCGGTTCGCGAGGGCATTGACGACTATCGCTACCTGCACACCCTGCAGAAGACCGTCGAGACGGCGCGCGGCGCCGGGGCCAAGGAAGAAACGCTGCGCCCTGCGGTCGCCTTGCTCGAAGAGGTGAACCGCCGTATTCGCTCGGAGAGCCGCGGGGAGGCGCGGGGCCACGCCGCTGCCGTTAGTCAGGGCGCCCGGGATTTCGAGCGGCGTCCGCCCCAGCCGGAATGGACCCCCGCCGAGTACGAGCGTCTCCGCCGCCGTGTCGCCGAGCAGATCGCCGGCCTGAACCGCGCGGGCTTCGTCTACCAGCCTGCCTGGGAGCCCCCGACCGCGCGGACCGCCCACCCGGCGGGGCCTTCCTTCCCGGCCGCGGGCGCCGCAGCCGCGGCCGATCCAGCCGAGTCGCTGTGGGAGGCCTGCGACGACCTGGGCAAGACCAACCCACTCTACGGGCAGCTCTGCTGGCGGCCCAAGGCTTTCGAGAACGAGTTCATCGGCAAACTCGAGGTCAGCGCCCAGGAGAAGGTCGAGGGCACGGGCAGCGTGCACTGGGTGGTGACCCGCGCCGACGTGGAGGAGCGTCGCAAGAAGACCCCGGAGTTCAGCGATCTCAAAATGCACTACCTGTACGGCCGAGACTGGTCTGCGTACACGGAACTGCGTTTCAACGTCAAGTGCGAGAGTCCCCGGCATCCGCCAGTCTACGTGATGCTCATGGGTGCCAAGTACCCGTACCGGCAGATCCTGGCGGAGAACGAGGTCACCCAAGGCTGGAAGGAGATCCGCTGGGACCTCAAAACCGCGGACGTCGGCCGCTCCGAGCAGTGGGGCATGATCATGAACTACTTGCGGTTCTTCGCGGGGGCGACGGAGTTCGGTCTCGATCTGTACATCGACAATCTGCGTTTGGTGGGCCCGGCCCCGCAGGACGCTACCGGGACGGGCGGACGATGACGGGCAGGTGCGCCTTCTGCGAGGGACCGGAAAGGAGTAGCCCCATGACGTGGAAGAACGGCAAGAAGAAGGAGTCCCCAATGGCTTGGAAGAACTGGAAGAAGTGGGTCTGCTCGATCACCTATGACGCGGGTCGCCAGAGACTGCTCGTCCACGCGCTGCCGTTGACGATTGAACGGCGTGAGTCGGCTGGGAAAATGCCCAAAGACCTGCGGGAGCGGATGGTGGCGCTGGCGCGCAGCACGGACAAGGTCCTTCTCTCATGAGGAGTCTTGCATGAAGACGATGACCCACAGAGAGCGCCTTCTACGCGCGTGGAACCATGAACCGGTAGACCTTCTCCCGTGCAGTGAGAACCCGAAAGACCGTTGAGGAAAGAACAGGACCCATGGCACACATGACACGCCCCAACATTCTCTTCATCACCACGCACGACACGGGCCGGCACTTCGGGTGCTACGGCAACCCGACGGTCAACTCGCCCGCCGTGGACCGGCTCGCAGCCGAAGGCGTGCGGTTCAGCAACTGCTTTTGCGCCGCCCCCAAATGCAGCCCGAGCCGGGCCGCCATGATGACCGGTCGCTGGCCCCAGGCAAACGGCGTTCTCGGACTCACCCATGCCCCGCACTGGTGGGAGTATAACCCGGACGAACGTCACTTGGCCGCGGTTCTGCGCGAGGCTGGCTATGCAACACACCTGTTCCACTTCCAGCACGAGACCGAGGATCTTTCGCGGCTCGGGTTCGACGAGTTTCACGCCATGCCGGCGCCGCACGGATCCGACGAGATGCCCGAGCCGTACGTCCACCGTCCCGCTGCCGAGGTGGCTGCGGAGTTCGCCGCGTTTTGTGGCCGTCCGCAACCCCGGCCGTTCTTCGTCCAGGTCGGGTTCTTCGAGACCCATAATCCGTTGCCTTTCGGCGGCAACACCGGCGACGACAGCTGCGGCGTTACGGTCCCCGCGTATTGGGCCGACACCGCGCCGACGCGCGAATTCTTCCGCATGCTCCAAGGCGCTGTACGCCAGGTCGATGCGGCCGTCGGGGTCATGATCGAGGCACTCGCCGCGAACGGGTTGGATGACAACACCCTGGTGGTCTTCACCGTGGACCACGGGCTCTCCTATGCCCGCGCCAAGGGCACGCTCTACGACAAGGGTCTCGAGGTCGCGCTCGTCATGCGCTGGCCTTGCGGCGGCGTCCGCGGCGGCCGGATCTGCGACCGGCTGCTGAGCAACATCGACGTGTTTCCCACGGTACTCGAATTGGCCGGCATTCCCGTCCCGGCCAACGTGCACGGAATCGGTTCTGCGGAGTCCGCGCGCGGCGAAGAGCCGCGCCGGCCGCCGCGCGACGCCGTGTTCGGCCTGTACCAGTGCGGCCCGGTCCACCGCTGCATCCGCACGGCCCGCCACAAACTCATTGTCAGCTTCAGCGGCCATCGCCTCTACGACGTCCCGGTCGACCCGAAGCAGGCCCGCACCCAGGCCGGGCCGGCCGTGGAACTCCACGACCTGGAAACGGACCCGATGGAAACGCACAACTTGGCCGGCGTTCCCGAACACGCCGGGACGCGGCAGGCGTTGCTGGGCCGCCTGATCGAGCACCTGCGCGTGCTCAACGACCCGATCCTCACCGGGCCGATCCCGGATCCGTATTATCTGAGAGCTGTGCGGGAACTCGGCTTGCCCGCCGGCGCTGGCAAGGCCACAGCGCCGTCTCCGCAACCGCAACCACAGGGGAGGAACTGACCCATGCCTTTCCATCGCGTTTTGCCTGAGCATCGCGCCCGCGCCCTGCGCTTCATTCAGGGCGAACCCAGCCGAGAGCTGGTCTGGTCGTTCGGCAGCTTCACCCAGACGTCCTACACCGGGATGCTGGGCCCCGAGCCGACCTACGAGGCCCGTGTGCGCCTCCACATGCAGATGGACAGCTGTTTCCTCTGGCACAATGCGAGCCCGTACCGGGAGACGTGGGAGGACGTGGAATGCCTCCGGCGCCGGCAAGACGCGGAGGAAACGCGCGAATGGGTCCTCCCCGAGGGCCGCCTGCTGGAGCGTCGAGTCGACGACCAGATCGTCGAGTTCCAAGTCAAGAACCCGAAAGACCTGAAGACGTTCACCGCGATGTGTCGCCGCCTGCGCGTCGAGCCCGCCCCGGACAGCTACCGGCAGGCCCGCGAGATTGCCGCCGGCGGGCCGTACGGCCTGCCGCCGCAGCCGCTGGCGCTCGTGGCGCCGGCGTCGCCGGTGCAGGAACTCCTCCAGCGCGTCACCGGCGTGGAGACGTTCTACTACCTGCTGGCGGACGCGCCGGAGGCCATGGAGGAACTGCTGGAGACCCTGCAGGAAAACCAGCGCCGGCGGTATCGCATTCTCTCCACCTTCGACGCGGATCTCTGGTACCAGGCCGAAAACACATCCACCACCCTGATCTCGCCCACGATCTACGAACAACTCTCCCTGCCGCACATCCGCGAGTTCGCGGATGCCGCCCACGCCGCCGGCAAGCGGGCCATCGTCCACATGTGCGGACTCTTGCGGGGGCTCATTCCCCTGCTGCGGGAAACCGGCATGGACGGCATCCACTCGCTGACTCCGCCGCCCGTCGGCGACGTCCCGTTCGATCGGGCCTTCGGCGAGTTCCCGCCCAACTTCTCGATCCTCGGCCGGCTGAACAGCGGCCACTGGCTAGGCCGCTCCGAAGCCCAGATGCTGGCCGAGTTCCGGCGCATGGTCCCTCCCCGCCTCGTCCAGGAACGGCCGTTTGTGCTCTGGATCACGGGGGACAGCGTGGATCACATCCCGCGGCGGGATTTCGAGAGCCTCAAGTGCGCCCTCCTCCGATTCCGGGACGAGTTGGCCGCCTGTCACTGAGGAAAGGACGACCATGCCGCGACGGGTTGAATCGCCCAATGTCCTGCGGATCCTCGCCGACCAGCATCATGCCGGCTGTCCCGGCTGCATGGGGCATCCGCAGTTGCGGACCCCGCACCTCGACGCGCGGGCGGCGCAGTCGCGCGCGTGCGCGCGGGCAGTCCGGTGCGCTGATGAGGCTCAGGTCAGAAAGGGTTGAAAGAGTGACATCCGATAAGTTATCAAAAAAGAGATGCATCATGAAAAGAAGAAAATGTGTTGTGACCAAAGCCGTTGTGCTGCTTGTGAATAGCCTGCTTCTTCTCCCGGCGCGAGGAAACGCGGGGGTGTCAACGGGAAGCCAGCAAAACTACAGGCGTCCGGCACTCACGGCGCCAATGCTCAAACAGGCGCCGGTAGTGGACGGCAAGGTTGATCGATCCGAATGGCAGGGGGCGGCGCAAGGTCTGCCGCTGATGGATCGCTTTTCCGGCGCGATGCCGGAAGAAAAGGGCGTGTTTCAGATCGGGCACGACGCAGCGGCTCCTTACGTGGCATTCCGTTTGGAGCGTCCGCCTTATGCGCGCCAGCCCGGCGCGGAGGACCGCATCGAGTTCTTCGTGCATCCGGAGAGCAACGGCCCCGACTTCACCTTCATCCTCTATCCTGACGGCCGGAAGTTGGAGGGATTGCGGACCGCCAGCGCCGACCTGGGCTGGGAATGCCCGTGGGACGGTGCGGTGCGGGTCACGGAGACCGGCTGGGAGGGCGAACTGCGCATCCCGTTCACGAGCCTCGACCGGAAAAGCGCGCCGGCGGCCGCCTCAACGTGCATTGTCACGGCCGTGTCAAAGCGGTCATCCACGGGTTCGCGGAGGTGGGGGCTGATGTCTTCCATTGCTTCGAAGCTCCGCCCATGGGGGACA
>Ga0194125_10010360_pt1 | contig 12736 bp, 10 predicted proteins | sample TA2KigC250mmetaG_FD_148626 | JGI IMG/M metagenome (GOLD analysis project Ga0194125, IMG submission 148626) | Freshwater microbial communities from Lake Tanganyika, Tanzania - TA2015034 Kigoma Deep Cast 250m | ecosystem: Environmental > Aquatic > Freshwater > Lake | place: Tanzania: Lake... | reverse complement strand
TGCGTCCATTGGTCACCTTCGCGAAGCACCGCCCACACCGTGCTCAATGCGACCTGGCCGCCGAGACCAACGGCTGAATGAATTGCAGGATCGGAACCTGACAGGCACAGGCGCTCTTCCCACTCCAATGTAGAGGCCAGTGATAGCCGAACCGATTGCAAAAACATTCCGGATTCGAACTGCTCACCCGAGGCTGTACGCCCAAGCACCACACCATCCCAGCCGATCATGCGCGATTCTGGTGCAAGATTGATCTGAATCTGGGAATCCACCGTGGCTTGATCAAAAATAATCGACTCCTGAGGAAGCCATTCCAAATCGCCACTAAGAGTCATCTCGATTTGCTGCTGGGCGAGTTGGCCCTCTACGGATCCATACCACTTGGCTGAACCCGGAGTGGTAATGACGGCGTGGGCTTCGCGCCGCACATTCAGTTCAATCTGCAAACAATCTCCGCCCGCAATTCCGCCAGGCGGATGGACCACGATGGCGTGGCAGCACTGCTGACCCTCGGGATAAAGCGCCTTTTGGATTCGTAAAGGGCCCAGGTGCTGATTGACCAAAATCGTGCCGCCGAGATACGTCGACTGAGCGTTACGAAAATCGAGTTTAAGCTTTGCTGGCCAGATTTGTGGGGTGGTGATAGGTGAAACCATCGTGCTTCATGTTACCGACAAATAAAAAAACCCCGGCACGAAGGCCGGGGTTTTCAGGGTTTCTAACCTACGCTGCGTTAAGGCAGCAAACGATTAGAAGGTGTGACGTGCGCGCAGAACAAAGCCAGTGGAACCACCCACTGACTCTTGCTCAAATACGTCAGCGCCCAGGGTAGTGCGCTTGCTCAGGGCATAGTTCACGCCGACTGCCCAGCGGGTGTTGGCAGCAGCAGCCTGCCTCTTGTCCTTGGCGTAACCGAACAGGCCGGTCAGGCCGGGACGCAGGGGCATGGTGGCTGTGTACAGCATCATGTCGCGGGTCTTCGCACCGGCTGAGTTCTCCGTAACAGCACTGGCGATGTTGGCCTTCAGGAATCCCATGTCATAGCTTGCGCCAAAACCGTTTTGCTTACCGTTGTCCTGAACTTCACCAAGCATGTATTGGGCGGTGATCGGGCCATTCGCATAGGTCAGCGTGGTCAGCGAGCGCTCTTGGTTCGGGGCAGCTGGTGCCATCAGCGTGGTTTGATAAACCAGGCGGAAGCCACTGACTGTGGGCGATGTGTAGGAAATCGAACGGTCCTGCGAGTTTGCGAAGATCAGACCGTCAGTACCGCCGGAGCCGGCAATCATGCCAGCACCGCCGCCGCAACCCCAGGCGTCATAGGCGCAGTTTGCCTCTTCAATGATCTTACCGATGTTCACAGTACCGAAGGCGCCAGAGATAAACACGCGAGCAGCGTGAAAGAGCGGGGTTCCGCCGGTTGCGGAGGTTGCACGGTTTGCGCCGGTTGCGTCAAAACGCAGCTGGAAGGCAGAACCAGCTCTCATGCCGCCGCCGAGGTCCTCGCTCGAGGTGATGTTGATCGCGTTCATGCCGCCACCGAGACGGGGGCTGACTACTGCTTTAGCCCCAGCAGCGCCGGTATCGATCACGCCAGACTGGATCGAGCCGCTCATGGTGACCTGCGCCATCGCGGGCAGAGCAAATGCGCCAGCTACTGCTGCAGCAATTAATTGCTTCTTCATTAAATGTTCTCCTAATTAATTAACCTCACACCCAGACGCCTTAAGGCGGCCAAGCGACTGCTGGGATCAGCCGTCCACGTTATTTTCCCGGGAGGCCGATTCCCTCTCAAGCCAGATCGCTGTCCAAGGCCCTTCGGCCGTGGTTTTTCCGATGTCCGTGTCGCCCAAAAGCAACACTGCCCATCCCGTCTAGAAAATAGGGACATATAAACTGGCCAATAATGCCACCATGACCTCGACCCGCCTCTATGGCCGCCTTCTGTCGTATGCCAAGCCTTACTGGCCCGGCTTTGCCTTGGCTGCCCTGGCCATGCTGGTCACGGCCGCCACTGAGACCGCATTTCCGGCCCTACTCAAGCCCCTGTTGGACAACGGCTTTGCCGGAGCGAGTTCATTTCAGGTCTGGTGGGTTCCCACCGCAGTGCTGATGATCTTCCTGCTGCGCGGAACCTCCACATTTCTGTCGGTCTATGCCATGAACTGGATCGCAAATAGTGTTCTACGGGACCTTCGGCAGGCAATGTTTAATAAGTTACTCACGCTACCCGCCTCCGCTTTTGATGCCCGCTCCTCGGGCCAGCTGATTTCTAGAGTGATTGCCGAGGTCAATGGTGTGACCAGTGCCGCCACCAACGTCGTCAACACGCTGGTGCGCGACAGCCTGATTCTGATTGGCCTACTCGGCTGGCTGTTTTGGCTAAATTGGAAGCTCACCCTGATTGTCATGCTGCTGCTGCCATTTCTGGCGGGCCTCACCCTGGCGTTTTCCAAGCGCATGCGGCGTGTGAGCCGCGATGCCTTAAAAGCCACTGCAGAAATGACCCGCTCGGTAGAAGAGGCGATTTTCGGCAACCGCGTGATCAAGGTCTTTCAGGGCGATCAGTTTGAGTCGGGCCGGTTTAAAAAAGTAAATGCTGAATTCCGTGGCCAGTCGATGCGGCTGGCGATCGCGCAGGCCCTGCAGACGCCCATCAGCCAGCTGATTGCCGCAATCGGTGTTGCCGTGGTGCTGACCATTGCGTTACTGCAGTCCCGCGCAGGCGAGGCCACCGTGGGCGACTTCATTTCGTTTGTCACGGCCATGCTGATGATGTTTGGTCCGCTGCGTCACCTAGCCGATGTCAATGCCCAGCTGCAGCGCGGGCTTGCCTCGGCAGAGGCGGTCTTTGAACTCATTGACGAAAAATCCGAGCGCGATACCGGCAGCCGAACAGTGGGCCGTGTACGCGGAGAAATCGCGTTTGAAGGCGTCAGCCTCGCCTATCCCAGCAGCGATCGACAGGTCTTGCAAGAGGTCTCGGTGGTCATTCGGCCCGGTGAGACGGTGGCACTCGTGGGCCCCTCGGGAGGCGGAAAGACTTCGTTCATCAATTTATTGCCGCGGCTGTACGAACCCACTGCGGGCTGCGTGCGGATTGATGGCATTGCAGTCACCGACTTAAGCCTTGCCAGCCTGCGTGCCCAGATTGCTTTGGTCTCGCAAGATGTTGTGCTGTTCAATGACTCCATTCGCAGCAACATCATTTATGGTGCCAGCGAAAGCGCAGAGGCTGATTTAAATGCAGCTATCGCGGCAGCGGATCTCTCTGACTTTGTGGCCTCGCTGCCCGAGGGCGTTGAGACCGTGATTGGCGATCGGGGTGTAAGGCTCTCCGGCGGGCAGCGGCAGCGCATCGCGATTGCACGGGCGGTGCTGAAAAACGCCCCGATTCTGCTGCTCGATGAGGCCACCTCTGCCTTAGATACCAAGGCCGAGGCAAGCGTGAAGGCCGCCATTGATCGGCTGCGTCAGGGTCGCACCACTTTAGTGGTGGCCCACCGGCTCTCGACCATCGTGGATGCAAGCCGAATCATTGTCATTAAGGATGGCCAAATCGTTGAGCAGGGCAGTCACGGCGAACTCCTGCAGCAAGGCGGCGTTTATGCAAGCCTTTATGCCCGCGCATCCGAGTCAGGCCGCGATTCAATTGATGAAGCCCTGGCAGGGTAGGCCATAAGCCTTCACACCATGCCTGCTTTTTTTTGCATGAAGCCCAAGCACTTATTGCTGATCCGAACCTCTGCGTTTGGTGACATTGTGCAGACGTTCTATGTGCTCTCTGATATCCATCGTGCACTGCCTGAGACCCGATTGACCTGGTGTGTGGATGCGCGTTTTGCGGATCTGGCGCGGCTTCACCCCGCAGTAGCGCATGTCATCGCCTTGCCGACCCGGCGCTGGAGGGGGTTTCTTTTTAAGCCCTGGCTCTGGCCAGAGATTAGCCGCTGGATACGCCAGCTGCGAGATTTGCCATTTGATGCCTCGGTTGATTTGCAGGGCCTTTATAAGAGCGCCATTGTTGGCTGGATGAGTCGCGCAACATCTCGGTTTGGCCCCGAGGCATTTGCGGTCTCGGAGCCCGGTGTGCAGCGGTTTTACAGCCACCAAGCGAAAGGCAGTAAGGTCGAAGGCCTTGCCATGCGGGCCCGCTATTTCGCGGGTGCAGCCCTCGGGTTTGAGGCCCTCAGTTATCCAATGGACTCGGGCATTCGGCGCTGGCCGCAAGGTACAGGCGGCCAACAGATTCTGTGCATGATTGGTGCCTCGCGAGCAGAGAAAATGTGGCCAAAGACCAGCTGGGCAGAGCTCTGCCTTAAGCTTAGCCGGCAGGAAAACGGGTCCATCGAGCTGCTCTGGGGCTCTGAATCGGAGCGAGACCTTGCCCTTGAAATCCAAAGCCAGTCGTCGTCTGCTGCGGTGATTGTGGCGCCTCGCATCTATGACGTGCAGGATTTAGTGGCCCGATTTGTGAATGCGCGGGCGGTGGTCGGTGGCGACACGGGCTTAGCCCATCTTGCAGTCGCGCTTGGCGTACCCACGGTGATGCTTTTTTTAAAGACCCATGCAGTCCGTTATGCGCATCCGGAGCTATCAAATCAACTGCTCGTGGATATTGCCGATGGCCCGGTGTCGGTGGCACGTGTCTTTGCGCAGACCCAGAAGGCCTTGGGCATGCCGGCAGCAGACCCGCCCCCACCATGAGGCATGCAAGACTTTGAATAACATGATCAATGCCCGAGCATCACACCATCTGGTGGTTGCGATGCCTGCGATTTATCGGCCTGAACTCTTGGCGACAACGCTGTGGAGTTTTGATCGGGGCTTGTTTCGATATTTTCCGCGCAAGACCCTGATCCTTAATCTCGATCCCTTGGGCACCCATGCCGGGCAGATCGCAGATCAAAAAAATCAGATCATGGCGCTTGCCAACACCTATTTTGATCAAGTGATCGTTCGATTTGCAGAGCAGCCTAGTTTTTCACGGGCTGTGCAGTGGGTCTGGCAGCAGGCCATTGAAAAAGAGAATTTCTTTTTGCATCTTGAAGATGACTGGGTTTCAAATCGGACTGTGCCTTTTGATGAGGTGATCAGTCTGCTTCAGCGGCCCAGCATTGCCTCAGTGCGGCTGCAGCGACAGCGCAACCTGAAGTCCGCCTTATCGCCAGTATTTAGCCTTAACCCCATTTTTTTTAATTCGGCCTTTATTCGCCAAGCTTTAACCGAGTTTCGGCTCGATCTTGATCCTGAAAAGCAATTCGGGATGGATCCGTTAAGGCAAAGCCTCTCGGGCTGGAAGCACATGGTCATGCCGCAAACGTTCGATGGTACCTCGGATCAGCTCTTGCCAGACCCAGGCGGCTGGGTCTCGGACCTTGGCGTGCATTGGCGTAAGGGCGAAGGCCTACGAAAGATTTCTGCTGCCGGGCAATCGCGCTGGGAGCCAGCGCATCTGGGCTGGATGAGCCGATTGAAAAATCGTTGGCTGCTGACTTTAAAGCTTGTCTTTTACCGCGGGCGGGCCTTACTGAGAATGCGGCGCGATGATTGATCGCTGATAAATTTCAATCATGCGATCTGCCATTGCATCGATGCCGATGCGATTCAAAATGTTTTGCGAAACGACTATCCGACCGGGCGCTGCATTGGCGGCAGCCAGCAGTGCGTCGGTAAGCTGATCCAGACTGCGCGGCAAGATAATCGTTGCCCCAGCATAGCCACTCACTGCCTCTTCGATTGAGCCCGCATGGGTCGTGATAATCGGTAGCCCGTAGGCCATCGCTTGAAGAATCGCCTGGGGGATGCCCTCATTGGCGTAACTCGGAAACACAAACACATCTAAGGCATCAAAATAATCCCGCACATCTGCCTGGTGGCCAGCAAAGAGCACCCGAGTTTGTAGCCCCAGTGATGCCACAAGCTCCCGCAGGCTCTCGGCCTGCGGGCCATCGCCCACGATCAAAAGCTGCGCCTTTGGCAGGGCGGCCGCAACGCCTGCAAAGGCCTGAATCAAATCATGCTGGCCTTTCCATGAACGCAGGGTAGCGATATTTCCAAACAGCAGGGCATCGGCATTGATGGCAACTCGGTGTTCAATTCGTGCACGGGCCTGCTGTCGATCGGTACTTTTGAAAAAACTGAGGTCAATGCCGGTGGGAATAGAAAACACTTTTTCTTTGGCGATCAAACCGTCGCCGGTTAAATGCTCCCGAATGGATTCCCCGGTCGTTACCACTGCCGCACAGCCATGGCGATAAAGCCATCGCGTGCCGACATTCCGATTTACTGCCGCACTGACATGCCGTGTCCGAATAATGACAGGCTTATGCGCTGTAAAAAGCCGCGCGAGTGCCGCCACCCAGTGGTCGGTGCTGGAGTGGCAGCTGATCACGTCAGGCCGAAGCTTACCGATTGCAAAAGCCATGGCAATGATTTCACTGGGGCGCTTCTTTTTTAGCCTTACGTGCTGCACAGGAACTTGATAGTCTGCTGCCCGCTGGGCGATCAGGCTTTCCGCATCGGCAAGCAGAACTACCTGATGGCCACGCTTCATCAGTTCGCGTGACTCGGTCAGCACGCGGATTTCTTGACCCCCCCAGCCATGCGAGGACTCGGTATGGGCAATCAGCATCGCTTGCGGGCCCGCAGGGTCTGATAAAAATGAATCCATTGATCAATAATTTGATCCTGGTCATAGCGAAGCGCAAAGACTCGGGCCTGATAAGCCATTTTTCGCAGCCGCTCGCTGTCTTGGCACTTCCGAAGGGCCTGGAGCAGACTTGCCACCGACTGCTCGCAGATAAGCCCGGCATCGGCATCGGTAATTTCCCAGGCCATACCGACATCTTGGGTCACCACCACCGGCAGGCCGCATGAAAGCGCCTCTAAGACCGCGTTTGATGAAGGATCATAAAGCGAGGGCAGCGCAAAAACATCTGCGGCCCACAGCAGCGGCCGCACATCCTGTAGCGGGCCTGTGAGCGCGATGCGATTTTCGGCATTAAGTTTTTTGATAAGCGTATTGGCTTGATTGGATGCTTTATCTTTTCCGCAAATCAGCAGCACCACATCCTGCAGTTTTGCGCAGGCTTGAATTAACTGAAATATTCCTTTGCGCTCAAAACCCGACCCCACAACCGCAATGACCAACGCCTGCGGCCCAATTCTTAATCCGTGGGCAAGGGCCAGTTGTTCTTGGGCCGCCTGCCGCTGGGAATCTGTCGCGGGGAAAAAGTGCTGCGTATCCACACCGTTTGGAATGAGCGTGATGCGCTCTTCGGGCACCTGCAAATAATCGTTAACCTCTTTTGCGACTAGGCTACTGTTAGCGACAAAATGAAGATTCGGATCTCTGGCCATTGCGCGCTCAGTAGCCATGACCGCGTTATGAAAGGGATCCATTCCCAGCCAGAAGGCCCGCAGGCCGCTTATTGTTTTGCGTAATCGGTCTAGCCAGGCGGCATGCACGCCATCACCCAGCCGAAAAATATCAACCCCAGTGATGCGCTCGTGAGACTGCACCAGATCAAAGCCATTTCCGGCTTTTGCGCGCTGCTGTAAGACATCCGTCACCGCATTTTGGAAGGATTGAAATTTTGCCCGCCGACTGATTCCTGTTGCGGGTACCGTGATGACTTCGGCCGCAAGCGGCTCACTTTGCCACTGCTGCGCGATGATGGTGGTATCGATTCCGCGCGCAGCGAGCTTTGGAATAAGCCGCTCGATAAATCGCTCTGCGCCGCCATAGGGGTTGTAGCGGCGGCGAATAATCGCCAGTCTCATCGGCTGCGATCGCCGGGCCAGGCGGCCGCCAGATACTTCCAGAAGGTTTCTTGGGATTTCGCTACCGCTGCCACAAGGCCCTGCCGGCCATCCAGAAAGCCCAGCTGAACACCATAAAGCCGCACAAAAGTCCAGCCCGATCGCAGTAGCGCCATCACCACCCCGCCTGATACTCTCGCGCCGGATCTCTTTGCAGCACCGGCGAGGGCATAGGTTTTTTGTTTGGCCAGCACATCCTCAATACTGCGATAGCTGTAATGCAGCATTGGCTGCTTGAGTTCCGCAATCCGACCGCTGACCAGCATTTTTTCGTGGACTGGTGTTGGATCGAATCGGGCATTGGCGCGCCTTGCAAGCCGCAGCACCCGATCGGGATACCAGCCACCATGCCGCATCCATCTGCCTAAAAACTGTGAGCGGCGCGCAATATAGTAGCCATCGGCCGCGTTTGAGCGAATCGCCTGCTCAATCTCTGCTGCCAGTTCTGGTGGGATGCGTTCGTCGGCATCAATGGAGAGTACCCACTCGCTCGTAGTGAGATTCAAAGCACGCTGTTTTTGCTCTCCAAACCCGGGCCACTCTTCCGTTGTGATAACCCGTGCCCCAAAAGCCCTCGCCAATTGAGCGGTGTCATCATCGCTTTGCTGATCGAGCACCACAATTTCTTGGCAAAATTTAAGCGTTTGCAGGCATTCAGTTAAGTTATTTGCCTCATTGCGGGTGATGATAAAAGCGCTGACGGTAGACTCAGACATGAGGATGATTATTTTTTCCTTTGAGGTGCGATATATACCCGCATCACCAAGAGCGCTCCAAGCGTCAGCGCTAGGTATTTTCTTGTATAAGCGTGGCTTAGCAGGTCCTGGGTGAGGGCGCAAAGAAAAATATAGCCACTCAGGATCAGACCGGCGCGCATAACGAGTGGGTCAAGAGCCGTTTCTTTACGCGAAAACGCCCATCCGAGCACCAAAAACGCCCACAGCCAACTCAGTAAGCCCGGGATGCCAAGCTCAAGCCCGAGATTTAGAAGCGTAACGTGCGCGTGATCGAGGCTTGAAATTGGGGCTGGAAAGCTCGAAAAAAACCGGCCGGCTTGATCGGTTCCTATCCCTAGCCAGGGTGTTTGAAGCATCTGCGCTAACGACAGCTCAATGAGCTGCCAGCGTTTACCAATGGATGACTCGGTGCCAAGTCGCAGATCGATTCCAAATCGGATCACGAAAATCACGACGGCCAAAGCCAGAAACACAGCCATCAAAGTAATGCCGATTTTTGAATTTGAGAGCCGGTGTGAGGTGATGTTTTCTTCTCGCTTCAGCCACCCGGCGGCCGCCAGACAAAACAAGGTCGCAAGGATCGGCCCCCGCGAGCCAGTGCCAAGTAGTGCGAGGCTTGCCGCAATGACCCCAACGTTGACCGCAATCGCCTGGCCGGGGTGGTGCATTGCCCACGGTCTGAGCAGGATTAAGGCCAGTAGTGACGCCCCACAGCCAAGCGCAAAGTTAATCGGATGAAACACCATCCCCACCCTGGCATGACCGAGCACAAAAAATTCATAAATCCCGACACCGAGCCCCAAAAGCGCTGCCAGCACCAGGCCCCATAAAACATTTTCTTTAGATAAGTGGAAATAGCGCAGCCCAAAGCAAAACGCTAAGCCGCCGACAAAGAGCTCGATTACCTCTGCCCGACTCAGACTAAGGCCAAAAAATATCGTCGAAAAAACCGACAATGCGGTCAGCGGGCCAAACGCAAGCAGCCACACTTTCCACGCGGCATTGGGTTTATCAGTAGGAACGCGATGCCTTAAGCCAAAACCCAAACATGCAAGCACAAGCAGTGTCCAGGCAACACCAAACACATTCGGGTGGGTCAGGCTAACGCCGAGCGTTAGCACCGGGGCAATCGCCAGCACACCGACTAGAGAACGGCGCTCGGAATTCACCACGCTTTTTTACTAGAGAAAATCTTTAACAAGGTGGCAATAATAATGCGCAGATCAAACAACAGCGACCAATGCTCAATGTAATACAGATCATGCTTCAGTCTGCGCGACATATCATCTAATTCGATAATTTCACCCCGAAGGTCATTGATCTGGGCCCAGCCGGTAATGCCCGGCTTGACCCGATGCCGGCGCATATAACCACTGATGCGCTGCTGAAAAAAATTATTGTGCTCAACCGCATGGGGCCGAGGACCGACCAGGCTCATCTTGCCTTGAATAACGTTAAAAAGCTGAGGCAGCTCATCCAGCGAGGTCTGCCGCAGCCAACGGCCAATAGGGGTGAAACGAGAATCGTCTTTCTTCGCTTGCGTGATCTGGCCGTTGCGCTCCTCGTGCTGAAACATTGTGCGAAATTTGTAGATCGTAAATAGTCGGCCATCCCAACCATTGCGACGTTGGCGAAAAATAACGGGCCCACTCGAACTTAGCTTGATGGCCAAAGCAATCAGGCCAATAAACGGCAAGGCAAGAACAAAAAAACTGATTCCCAGAATTTTGTCTTCGAGCTCTTTGATTAAACGGTTTAGTCCCTGCATTTGATTAACATTCAGATCAATGATGGGAAGTCCCAGCATCTCGCTCACCGAGTGGTTCAGGAGCGCCAATCCATTGAGGTCAGGAAAAAGCCGCACCGAAACCATGTGTGCGTCGGCAATCTCTAATACTCCTGTGACGCGCTGGACCGCATCCAGCGGTAGCGCCACCCAGATCTCATCGATTTCGTTTCGGCTTAGCCAGTCATCCATAGATCGCAGGCCGCCCACTACGGGAATCTCACCGCATTTACTGCCAGCAAGCGTTAGATCATCATCAAGATAAGCAAGCACACGGTAGCCTGTCTCGGGACTTAAGCGGGCCTGCTCGGCAATCGATTGGCCAAGCTTGCCAGCGCCATAAATCAAGATATGCTTAGCATTAACACCTTGCCGTCGGTAGTACCGTACAGTGATTTGAAATACCGCTCGTTGAAAACAAATCAGAGCGGTGCCCAAACTGAGCCAGATCAGAACCAGGTTCCTTGAAATCTCCGAGTCAAGGCCCAGAGCGGCCCAAATCGTTAACGTGATTAAGCCCGCCCCCAGCCCGGAGAGCATGAGTCTGCCGAGTTGGTCTGTAAATGGTCGGCCCCTCCAGCTGCGATAAAGACCAGCCTGCTGCAAAATGAGTAGGTTACAGAGTAGATTGAGCAGCACCAAAAGAACGAACTCGCGGGTAGGACCACTTGGGCCAAAAGGAAAGCCGAGCGCAACAATCAAGGCGGCCGCTAACAAGGCAGCGGTGTCGAGCCCTCGGTTGGCCAGTTCAATTAAGCCGGCATGCTCGCGGGCGATAAACCGCGTCGAATAAGGCCTCATGGTGAGTGGGCTGCCTCATGCGGCTCTACTTCGCCTTGGGCAAGCTTAGTCAGTGTGGCGGGGTTGATGATAATCAATCGGCGAGCGTCTTTGCGTAGTACGTTTTGCTTAATTAGTGCGTGAATAGCGCGCGAGACCGACTCCCTGCTGACATTGGCCATCATGGCGATTGTTTGCTGATTCGGTAGCCGCTCAATTGTGAGTGCATTATCGGCGGCGGGTTTTGCAAACCGCAGCAGCAGATGGTAGACCCGGGACTGCGCTCGATTGATGGCAAGCACCGATCGAATCTGTGCCACTTGCCGAACGGTCCGGCACAACTGCTGAAAGATACGATCGGTAATCATCGGGTATTGCAAAAATAACTGCTTAGCAATCGATGCAGGCAGGTGGGCGATTACCGTGTCTTGCGAAGCCACGAGCGTCTCGTTTCGTGGCAAAGCATCGATGACGGAGAGCTCTCCAATGAAGTCCCCGGGGTTCAGCACCTGCGTGCCGATCGGCCGACCGTCGTCCGAGAGGCTCACCACTTGTGCCTTGCCGGCCAAAACAATCACAAACGTATTGGAGGACTCGTTTTGCTGGAACACCACCTGGCCTGGTGCGTAGCGTACGAACTGCGTGTGACGGGCGATTTCTTGCACGACCCCGGGCGCAAGCCCGCTGAGCAAAGGCAAGGCCTTTAAGGCATCGAGGGCGGAGACTTCTTGGGATGCTGGGGCAGACGGCATAGCCTAAAAATGTGATTTTTGTCACATTATGGGCCCAGACCTCCCGAGCAGTCCATCCCAAAGCCCGCGCAAGATCCAGCCCAGTCGCTGCCAGCGGGGGCGGCTTAGGGCAAGTACGAGCGCCGTCTTCACGGCGACTTGGATGGCGTCCCTGCATTTCCAGCTCAGCCGGATATAGGGCCGCCGCCACAAAAGCAGGTGGTTTCGCACCAGCAGATACTGGCGCACGGGCTGGTGAATCCAAAGCGAGCGGCCGAAAATAGAAACGACACTGTCGCCAATGCTGTGGCGCATGTCAGAATTTCGAGTTACAAAAAAACGAAAGCCTTGACTGCGGGCCCGAAGGCTCCACTCGATATCGACGTAGTCCAGAAACAACGATTCATCAAAGGGCCCGATGGCTAGCCATGTATCGCGATGAATCAGGCAGCCTGACGAGATCAGGTGATCGACCTCGATGTGGTCTGCAGAGTGGCCATCCACACGCTGCCGACGCCAGCCTGCAGGCTTGAGTGCGCGTAACCATCTTCCTGTTCGGCGGTCTTTCCAGACTGGACCAATCCCGCCAATTGGCTGGCCACTGGCGCGTTGAAGTGTTTGCCACTGCCTCAGAAGTGAGCCAATAAATCCCGGAGAGATTTCGCTATCCTGATCAAAGCACACCATGAACTCCGCGTGACTCTGAAGGCCCGCACGCCATGCACTGTTCATTGCACCCGCAGTTCCTTGATTGCCTGTCATAGGTAAGTAAGTCACGCCTGGGCCTTCGAGCCGGGACAGCTCGGAGCTTGCAGCGTCATTGTCAACGACCAATACTTGAGAGACTTGGTCAAGCAAGACTGCTAGTAAGTTTTCAA
>Ga0194125_10010359_pt1 | contig 12737 bp, 11 predicted proteins | sample TA2KigC250mmetaG_FD_148626 | JGI IMG/M metagenome (GOLD analysis project Ga0194125, IMG submission 148626) | Freshwater microbial communities from Lake Tanganyika, Tanzania - TA2015034 Kigoma Deep Cast 250m | ecosystem: Environmental > Aquatic > Freshwater > Lake | place: Tanzania: Lake... | reverse complement strand
CGCGGGCCGCCTGGCGGCGGCGGGCGCCGTGCTCGCCCTCGCCGTGGCGGGCGGCGTGCTCGGCGCGCCGCGCATGCGGGACGCCGTCGAACTGCGGGTCAACGTCGGCCGCGCCGACTACATGAACGACTGGAAGGCGCGGCGCTTCATCGCCAGCGGGTGGAGTTCGCTTTCCCGCGTCGACATCGTGCCGATGACCGCCGAGCGGTTGCGCGTGCACATCGCCGGCGGGGCGAACGTGTCGTCCATCCGCCGCTTCAACGGCGACTACGACGCGCTCCGCGCGCGCCGGCCGAAGGTCCTGGCCGACAGCGCCAAGTACGTCCAGCACCTCGCCCTGCCCCACCTGTCGAAGACGAACCACACCGTCTGCATGATCGGCACCTCCGGCGGCGAGGACTCGCTGACGGCGCTCAGCCTCGGCGCGCGGCACGTGACGGGCATCGAGATGGACCCGACGATCGCGCGGTTCGTCACGGAGACGTTCAGCAAGTTCGCCGGCGGGCTCTTCAACGACCCGCGCCACGCGACGATGATCGTCGACGAGGGCCGCAGTTTCCTCCGCCGCTCGCCGGACCGGTTCGACGTGATCCAGCAGGTCAACAACTTCACGCCGATCGCCTTCCAGAACGGCGCGCTGAACCTGAGCGAGACCTACCTGCTGACGGTCGAGTCGTTCCGGGAATTCCACGACCACCTGACCGACGACGGGATCCTGGCGATCACCCGCTACGGGGCGATCCGGCTGCTCTCGAACGCCGTCGAGATGTTCCGCCGCATGGGGCTCAAGCCGGAGGACTACTCCAAGCACCTCTTCGTCGGCGAGGGCGGCCGGTCCGTCGAGTACACCTTCATGATGAAGCGCAGCCCCTTCACGCCCGGCGAGGTCGACGCCCTTTTCGACTTCTACAAGGCCTCCGGCGCGCGCAAGGTGCTCTTCGCCCCCTACCGGACGAACGACCTCCCGGCGCGCGCGGAGAACCTGTACTTCCAGATCGCGACCGCGGAGGATCCCGCCCCGCTGTACCGGATGGGCTGCTTCGACTTCCGGCCGACGACCGACGACCGTCCCTTCTTCAACCGGATGAAGGTGCTCGGCGTGCAGGACCGCCACCGCGAGCAGCTACCGCTTCTGCCCGCGGAGATCCGCGACGTCGAGCGCCCCGGCCGTCTCGACAAGCGCGTGCCGCAGGGCGACCTGCCTCCGCTGATCGTGCTGGCCGAGGGGCTGCTCCTGGCCGGCGTGTTCTTCGGCCTGCCGCTCGCGTCGCGGCGCGATCTGCGCGAATCGCTTCGAGGGTCGCGCCGGGTGCTGGGCTACTTCGCGTGCCTCGGGCTCGGCTTCATCTTCGTCGAGATCTGCCTGATCCAGCGGCTGGTGCTCTTCCTCGGCAGCCCGGTCTACAGCATCGCCGCCGTGCTCGGCAGCCTGCTGGTCTTCGCGGGAGTCGGCGCGCTCGTCTCGGGACGCCTCGCCCCGACGCAGGCCGTGCTCCAGCGGCTGCTGCCGGCGGCGGGCGCGGCGATCCTGCTCCTGCACGTGGCGCTGCCGCCGCTGACCCACGCCTTCCTCGGCCACACGCTGCCCGTGCGGTTCGCGGTCGCCTTCGGCTTCACCGGGCTGGCCGGTTTCGTGCTCGGGATGCCGATGCCGATGGGCATCCGGTTCCTGAAGGAGCGCGGGCTGCCGCTCATCCCGTGGGCCTGGGCGATCAACGGCTACTTCACGGTCATCGGGACGGCGCTGACGGTGCTCCTCGCGGCGGCCGCCGGCTTTTCCGTGGTCTTCGTCACCGCGGCGCTGATCTACGCGATCGCGCCCCGGTTCCTGTCGCGGGCGGGTTGAACCGCCGCGGGGCATCCGATATCCTGACCCTTTGGTGCACCATGGGCAACCCGTCGGTCATCCTGGTCGGCGTCAGCGGCGGCATCTCGGCCTACAAGGCGGCCGAGGTCGTCAGCGCGCTCGCGCGCGCCGGTCACGAGGTCCACGTCGCGATGACCCGCGCGGCGGGGGAGTTCGTGACCCCGACCACCTTCGCGTCGCTCTCGCGCCGTCGCGTGCTGACGCGCATGTTCCCGGCGCCGGACGCCACGGCGGGCGAGGATCTCTTCCCTCACCTCTACCCCGCGTCCCGCGCCGACGCGTTCGTCCTGTGCCCGGCGACGGCCGACGCGATGGCGCGCATCGCCGCGGGCATGGCGGACGACGTCGTCGCGGCCTCGGTGCTCGCCCTGCCCGGGGGTTGCCGGCGGCTTTTCGCGCCGGCGATGAACTCCGCGATGTGGGCCAACCCCGCGGTGCAGGCGAACGTGCGCCGGCTGGAGGCCGCCGGCTGGATCCGGATCGGCCCCGGCACGGGCGCCCTCGCGTGCGGCGTTTCCGGCGATGGACGCATGGCGGAACCCGCGGAGATCCTCGACCGGGTGGCGTCGGCGCTCGAGCCCGCCGGGCCGCTCGCCGGGCGTCGCGTGCTGATCCTCTCGGGCCCCACGCGCGAGCCGATCGACCCGGTCCGCTTCATCAGCAACGCCAGCTCCGGGCGCATGGGCCGGGCGCTGGCCCTCGAGGCCGCCGGCCGCGGCGCGGCGGTGGACTTCGTCAGCGGGCCGGTCGCCGAGGCGCAGCTGCCCGGGGCATCCGGCCTGACGGTGCGCCGCGTCACGACCGCGCGGGAGATGCTCGCCGTCGCCGCGCCGCTGGCGCGCCGGGCGGACATCGTGATCCTGGCCGCGGCGGTCGCGGACGTCGCCCCGGCTCGGCCCCGCGCGGCCAAGGCGTCGAAGTCCTCGCTCGGCCGTTCCCTGGCCCTGGCGCCGACGCCGGACATCGCCGCGACGCTGTCGGCGGCGCGCCGGCCCGGCCAGGTCTTCGTGGGCTTCGCGCTCGAGAGCGCGGGCGGGCGGTCGCGCGCGGCGCGGAAGCTCGCGGCGAAGAAGCTCGATGCCATCGTTCTCAACGACACCGCGAGCCCGGGCGCCGACGGCGCCTCCTTTGCGTGGCTGGACCGCGCACGGGGGGCGCGATGGCAGGCCTGGGGCCGCCTCGACAAGGCGGCCTGCGCGCGACGGATTCTCGACACGGCCGTCCGGCTGGCGCCGGCGTCCCGTTCCCCCATCAAGAAAGGAAGCGACTGACATGCCGTCCCTGCCCTCCATCCAGCGAGCCGTCCAGCTCGTCGCACCCGACGAACTGGTGCTCAACGCCGAGAAACCCGTCTTCAAGCCCGGGCCCCACCAGTTCCTGTGCGAGGTGGTGGTGGTCGGGCTCTGCTTCTCGGACCTGAAGCTGCTCAAGCAGTTCTCGTCGCACGTGCGGAAGTCCGAGATCGTCGGCGGCATCGAGCCGTCGGTGCTCGAGGGGTTCCCCGGCTACGTCCCCGGCGAGAAGCCCGCGGTGCCGGGGCACGAGCCGGTCGTGCGGATCGTCGCCGTCGGCGCGGGGGTCCGCCGCTTCAAGCCCGGCGAGCGCTACTTCATCCAGGCCGACTGGCGCTGGCTGCGGACGGCCGCCTCGAACGGCGCGTTCGGCTACAACGTCGAGGGCGCCCTCCAGGAGTACGTCCTGCTCGACGAGCGGATCGTCGTGTCCCCCGACGGCGAGACGATGCTGCTCCCGGCCCCGGCGGGCGATCGTTCGGCGGCGGCCTACGGGCTGGTGGAGCCGTGGGCCTGCGTGGAGAACTCCTACCGCGTCGCCGAGCGGCGGCAGCTCACGCCCGGCGGCCGGCTGCTGGTCGTCGCGGATTCGACGCCGGACATCGAGAAGCTCCGCCGGCTGCTGGATTCGGGGCCGCGTCCGGCGCGCATGACGTGGGTCTCGTCGCGCCTCTCGGTGCCGGCGCACTGGCCGGTTCCCGCGGAGCGGGCGAACACGCTGGCCGAGACGCAGGGCGACCCGTACGACGACGTCATCTACTACGGCCACGAGGCCGACATGGTGGAGAAGCTCTTCGCGCGGACCGCGAACCACGGCCTGCTGATGCTGATCCTCGGCGGCTCGCGCTTCGGCCGTCCGGTGAACACCGCGCTGGGCGCGGTGCACTACCGCGGCGTCCGCATCGCGGGCACGCGGACGCACGATCCGGCCGAGGCCCTGAAGTCGGTCCCCGAGACCGGCGAGCTTCGCCCGAACGACCGGGTGCACGTCATCGGCGCCGGCGGACCGATGGGCGTCATGCACGTGGTCCGCGGCATCTGCCAGGGCGTCGTGGGCCTGACCATGGTCGCGGCGGACCTGAGCAACGCGCGGCTGGCGGCGCTGGATCTCGTCGCGAAGCCGAAGGCGCGGCATCACGGCGTGAAGTACGAGTCGTACAATTCGACGAAGGGCCCGCGCCCCGGGCCGTACGACTACACCGTGGTCATGGCGCCGGTGCCCGCGCTGGTCGCGGGCGCCGTGGCGGCCTCGGCCCCGCGCGGCATCATCAACATCTTCGCGGGCATCCCGGTGGACAAGTCGGGACCGGTGGACCTGGATGCGTACGTCGAGCGGCAGCTCTACTTCATCGGGACCAGCGGGTCGGTGATGGACGACATGCGCGCGGTCCTCTCGAAGGTCGAGGCCGGATCGCTCGACACGAACGTCTCCGTCGCCGCGATCAGCGGGCTGGACGGCGCCGTCGACGGCATCCGGGCGGTCGAGGCGCAGTCGGTCGCGGGCAAGATCATGGTCTACCCCGGCTGCAAGGGGCTTCCCCTGACGCGCCTGGAGGACCTGCCGCGGACGCTGCCGGCGGTGGCCTCCAGGCTGGCGGACGGCGTGTGGACCAAGGCGGCCGAGGACGCGCTGCTCGCCGGATTCGGCGCCAAGGCGTGAGGGGGGAGACGATGAGCGGGCTTCTTCAGGACAGGGCGGCCGTCGTGACCGGCGGCGCGCAGGGGCTGGGCGAGGCGATCTGCGAGCGGCTGGCGCGCGAGGGCTGCGACCTGATCCTCGCCGACATCCAGGCGCCGGCGGCCGAGGCGGCGGCCGGGCGGATCGCGGCCGCGACCGGGCGCCGGGTGACGGCGATGGCGGTCGACGTCACGAACGAGGACCACGTCCGGGCGCTCTTCGACCGGGCCGTCGAGTCGTTCGGCCGGGTCGACGTCGCCGTGGCGAACGCCGCGATCCTGATCGCCGAGCCGATCGCCGAGGCCGACGCGAAGAAGTGGCGCGCGGTGATGGATGTGAACCTGTTCGGGAACTTCCTGACGTTCAAACACGCGTGCCGCGTCATGAAGCCGAGGAAGAGCGGCGCCATCATCCAGATCAACTCGAAGTCCGGCAAGAAGGGCAGCGCGGCGAATTCGGCCTACGCGGCCAGCAAGTTCGGGGGGATCGGCCTCGTGCAGAGCGTCGCGCTCGAGATGGCCCCGTTCGGCGTCCGCTGCAACGCGATCTGCCCGGGCAACCTGCTGGATTCGCCCCTGTGGACCGATCCCGATCGCGGCCTCTTCGTCCAGTATCTCCGCGCGGGCAAGGTCCCCGGGGCGGCGTCGATCGACGACGTCCGGGCCGCCTACGTCGCCCAGGTCCCGATGCGCCGCGGCTGCGCCTACGAGGACGTCTGCAACGCGGTGGTCTTCCTCGCCTCCCCGCAGGCGTCCTACATGACCGGCCAGGCGATCAACGTGACCGGCGGCCAGGAGATGCGCTGACGGCCCATGGCGGACCTGGCTCCAGACTACTTCACGTTCACGTACCCGCGGCGGTCATCGGACTTCTGCCTGCGCGCGGTCCGCCCGCCGGCCGCCGTGTTCGGCGTCGCCGACATGATCGGGCACCCGCGCGGCCTCCGCTGGCGGAACTACATGCACGTGATGAACCGCCACCTGGGGCACGCGATCCGGACCTCGCCGCCCGTCGACGTGGCGGCGCTGACGGACGCCCTCCGCGAGCAGCTCATGTGGCACAGCCGCCAGATCCACAACTTCCGCGTCGCGCACGACCAGGCCGCGTTCGGTTTCTGCCTCGCGATGGCCACGCTGCACGGCACCGACTGCCGCGTGCTCTCGCTGGGCGACTGCCGGGCCTACCGCGTCCGGCGCGGCGACGTCGACCCCGCCACCGGAGACCGCCGGTTCGAGGTCAACTGCCTGACCCGCGATCACAACGCCCTCGGCGAAGCCGTCGGCCGGGACAGCGGCTTCACGCTGTTCCAGAACGAGATGATCGAGCAGACCAAGCGGCTGGGCGCCTTCCTGGGCCTGGAGGACGACGACCTCGTCGCCCGCCTCCTCGGCGAGGCCGTCACCCCGGTCACCCTCACGCCGGACGACTGCCTCTTCCTGATCACCGACGGCATCTACATGCCGCACCTCCGCGCGCAGATGGACGCGGCGAACTTCCACCTCTCCACCGCCACCTACTACCTCGAGTCCTGGCTCCAGAACCTCTTCTCCGCCGCCGACCGGCGGATCCGCGCCGCTGGCGGCGACTACTGGCCCGAGATGGGCACGATCCTCGTCGAGGAAACGCTCCGGCACACCGCGCGGCGGCGGAAGTACCTCGACGACATGGCCATCACCGGCGTCTACCTCGCGCCCCCCGAATGAACCCGCGCTGCGGCGCTGTCAAAGGAAGCCCCCCATGAGCGAGACCCCGCAGCCATCCCCGGCCGAGCCCGCCCCCGTGCTTCGCGTCAACGGCGAGACCGTTCCCGTCGAACTCGTCCGCCGGGAGGAGGACCTCCTCCGCCGCCGCTACGCCGAGAACGTGCCGGAGGCGGAACTCGCCTCGATGACGGATCGCATCGCGGAGGATGCCCGCCAGAACGCCATCGAACGGATCCTCCTGCTCCAGACCGCCCGCTCGGTCGTCGGTCCCGTCGCCCCCGCCCTCGTCGAGTCCCGGCTCACGCAGTTGAAGCGCCAGTACGGCGGGACCGATGCGTTTCCCGAGGCGATGGGCGTCACGGCGGCGGACGAGGCCCGCATCCGCGAGGGCATCGAGGACGACCTCCGCCTCGACCGCTACTTCGAGGAACTCTGCCGCGAAGTGCCGCGCCCCAGCATCGAGGAGTGCCGCGCCGACTACGAGGCCCGCCGCGACGACTTCCGCACCCCGGAGATGATCTGGGCGAAGCACGTCGTCCGCCGTCCCTCGCCCGAGGAGCCGGCGACGCAGGTCGCGGCAACGCTCCTCAACCTCCGCGAGCGCATCGTTCGCGGGGAGGACATCGCCCTCCTCGCGCGCCAGCATTCCGACTGCCACGACGACGGCGATCTCGGCTACTTCCCGCGCGGCCAGATGGTCGAAGCCTTCGACCGCGTCGTCTTCACCCTCGCCTCCGGGGCCGTCAGCGACGTGTTCCCCACGGAGTTCGGGTACCACGTCGTGAAGGTCCTCGACCGCCGCCCCGAGGGGATCCGCCCCTTCACGGAAGTCCGGCGCGAGATCGAGGACGCCCTGTGGACCGAGCGGAAGAACGCCCGGATCGGCGAAATCGTCGACGGGCTCCGCGTCGGCGCCGTCATCGAGGCACAATAATCGGCCCCCCTCCCCGTTTGGTGTGCATTGCGGCCGAACCATCGGCCGCGCCCCGGAGTCGTGCGGTGACCGGCGCGGGCGATGTCCGCCCGCGGGTTGCCTGGACGGGCCCGGCGGAGACATGGGAGAAGCCAGGATGAAGCGTTGGTTCGTCTGGACGGTGGTGGTTGCGATCGTAGCGTCCTTCACGGTGTTCGCGCAGGCCGAGGAGAAGAAGGAAGGCGCGAAGAAGGGTGGCGCGGGCGGCCAGGCCGGCGCGTTCAAGAAGATGGACGGCGACGGCGACGGCAAGGTCTCCTGCGAGGAGTTCGTCAAGGCGAAGAACTGCGCCGACGACGCGGCCAAGCAGAAGGCCGAGGCCATGTACAAGAAGATGGACGCCAACAGCGACGGCGCCCTGACGGCCGAGGAGATGCGCGAGTGGGCGAAGAACCACCCGCCCAAGGCCAAGGCCGGCGAGAAGAAGGCGGAAGGCGAGAAGAAGGAGTAGGCCTCCGTCCGAACACAGCGCGCCCGCACCGGGAACCCCGATGCGGGCGCGTTGTCGTTTCCGGCGGCCCGCCTACGGCTTGACGGCCGAGAAGCTGCCGCTGAACAGCGTCGTGTTGGTGCCGCTTCCCGCCGAGCCCTCGATCTGGCCGACGATGCGGTTGTCGATCACGCTGCCGATGTAGCGGATCTCCCCGTCGGGACCCTCGACCAGGACGGGCGCCACGAGGACGAACGAAGACCCGGACAGCGTGGTCTCCATCGTCGTTCCGTCCCGGAGGTCGCTGGTCTGCACGCGACCGGCCGACGTGATCGTGATCGTGATCCCGTGCTGTTCGCACACCGGCGGCGTCCCGGTCAGCGTCTGGCACTCCGTGGACGTTCCATTGTAGGTGCCCGCATAGTTGGCGGACGTCCCCCCCCCGCCGCCGTCGTCATCCGAGGCGTTGACCGCCAACGCCACGGCTCCGGCCGCCAGGGCCACGCCGCCCCCGATCAAGGCGGGCTTCACCCAGGCCGGACGCTGCTGCGCCTCCGGAACGGTCGCGACACCCGCGCCCGCCTGGATCCGGACGGCGTACCACGGCGTCTCCGCCGTCGCCCCCGCCGCATCCTCGGCCGCCAGGTAGTAGCTCACCCGCTCCAAGGTCGCGAGAATCCCGCCCGGGACGGAGCCCACGTAGCCGCCCGCCCCCGTGGACTGCATCGGGACGGCGAACGGGGCCGCATCCTTCGACGTGCTGTAGTAGAGCGTCACCGACTTGACGGACTTCTCGGCGCCGGCAACGCGCGCCCGGACCATCAAGGGCTGCCCCCTCACGCCGACCGTGACCGGCGTGTGCTCGATCCGCGGCGCGGCCTCCGCGCGGATCCCGACGGTCAGGCCCACCAGGCACGCCAGGGCAATCCTCGTTCGGTGCAAGATCATGCGAATCTCCCGTTCGACGGAAGCTTACCGTTCCTGGCCGCAGGATCAACCCTCCAGTTGAAGCCCGGATGCGAAAAACCCTCCCCGGAACTTTCCGGGGAGGGCCGTCGCGCGCCGGGGAGGGGGTCGTCCGTCAGCGCAACGCAAGGAGGCTTCGCACGGTCTCGACCGTCCGGGGGTCGGACGCCAGGCCGGCGACGAGAAGACACATCGACGCGAAAACGAGGTAGATCGACCAGTGATGCCTGTGCGCAGCCGGGCCGACGTGCATCGCCATCACCGGCACGCTCACCTGCTCCTGAACGCTGTAGCTCGTCTCGTTCATAGGGTCTCCCTCATGCTGCCCCACTTACCAGCAAGTGGCATGCCGACCCGTGTCATCGCCCGACGATTCTTCTCACATTCCATCCTTCATTACGGATCGTCAAGTCCTATGTAATTGCCCTGCGACTACTTATGTACATGAAAAATTATCTTCACGGTTTCGCAATTCATGGGCTCCCGGATTTCAGTCGTGAAAAAAGGTACCCGGGTTCCCGGAATTGTGAAGAAACCGTGCGCGGATCGCGATCGGTCATCGGCGGTTGTCGCCGTGGACGAAACGGCTTATCCTCCCGGCATGAACCTGAAGCTGACCCGTCCGCTGGCCGTATTCGACATCGAGTCCACAGGCACCAACTGGGAGCGGGACCGCATCATCGATCTGGCCGTCGTGCGGATCGAGCCGGATGGGACCCGGCAGACGGTCGAGTTCCGGTTCAACCCCGAGATGCCGATCCCGCCGGCGGCGACGGCCGTGCATGGGATCCGGGATGAGGACGTGCGCCAGGCGCCCCGGTTCCGCGATCGCACGGCCGAGGTTGTCCGTGCGTTCGAAGGGTGCGACCTGGCCGGTTTCAACATCTGGCGTTTCGACGTCCCCATGCTGCAGCAGGAGTTCAAGCGGGCCGGATCCGCCTTCGACATGACGGGGCGGAAGATGGTCGACGCGCAGCGGGTCTATCATCAGAAGGAGAAGCGCGACCTGACCGCCGCGGTCCTCTTCTACTGCGGGGAGTCGCACGAGGGCGCCCATGGGGCGCGCGCGGATGCCGAGGCGACCCTTCGGGTCATCGAGAAGCAGCTCGAGAGGTATCCCGACCTGCCGCGGGAGGTCGTTCCGCTGGACCGGTTCTGCTTCCCGCCGGTTGCCGATGGCGTCGATCGCGAGGGCAAGGTCCGCTGGGACGCCGAGGGTGACATGGTGCTTGGCTTCGGCAAGTACCAGGGGGCGAAGCTCCGCGCCCTGGCGGCCGACAGGGACAACCGGAAGTACCTCGAGTGGATGCTGCGTCAGAACTTCGGCCAGCAGGTCGACGGGCTCATCAAACTCGCCCTCGAGGGCAAGCTTCCGCGCAAGGCCGAGTGGAAGCCTCCGGCCGACGGGGACCCGGCGGCCGGCGGATAGGCGGACCCCGGGAGCGGGAAACCGAGGGTCGGGAAGCGGATTCCGTTCGTCGCGGGCCCGCCCTTCCCTCTCCTGCGCGCGGTCCCCCCGCCCGCTACTCCCCGCTCCCTCCCTCCATCGCCCTCCCGGGCCGGATCCGGGTCACGACCAGGGTCAGGTCATCGTGCGGGGGACGGCCGTTGGTGAACCGGTGGACGCGGTTCTGGAGGGCGACGATCAGGGCGGACGCCGGCGCGCCCGGGTTGAGAACCAGCGTCTCCATGACGCGGTCGACGCCGAACTCCGTGCCGGCCTCGTCGCGGGCCTCGCTGATCCCGTCGGTGAACAGGAGGACAACATCCTCCGGCATCAGCCGGACGCGCGCGTCCCGGATCACCCCGTCGAAGAGTTCGGGGTCGCCGATGCCGATGCCGATGCCCGGCGACTCGATGCGCGTCAGGCCTCGGCCGGAGGGCCGGTGAAGGATCGGCGCCTCGTGGCCCGCCCGGGCGAGGGTCAGTTCCAGGGTGCGCGTGTCGAGGATCATGTAGAGCGCGGTGATGAACATGTCCTCCCCGAGGTCCCCGGAGAGCACCCGGTTCAGCGAGCGCAGCACCTCGGCGGGGCTGAGGCATCCGGGGGCGCGGGCCCGGAGGACGCTCCGGCACACGGACATGATCAGGCCGCCGCTGACGCCCTTGCCGGAGACATCGGCGATGGCCACGCCGACGTGGTCCGCGTCGACCTGGATGAAGTCGTAGTAGTCGCCGCCGACCTCCTGCGCCGGCACGTTCACGGCGGCGAAGTCGGCGCGGTCGGACGCCGGCACCTCGCGCGGCAGCAGCATCTGCTGGATGCGGCGCGCGACGGCGAGGTCGTGATCGAGCCGGCGCTTGGCATCGAGTTCCTCACGCAGCAGCGCGTAGTAGAGCGAGACGGACGCCTGGTCGGCCAGGGCCTGCAGGAGGTTCAGGTCGCTCGGGCTGTAGGGCCGGCCGTCGATGCGGTTGGCGGCCACGAGCACGCCCATGACCCGGTGGCGGAACCGCATCGGCACGGCGACGACCGACCGGACGCGGAGGAACGAGGGGCCGTGGACGGGGATCCTCGCGTCGCGTTCGGCGTCCCGCGCCAGCACGGGCACGCCCAGGTCGGCCACCTCGCCGACGATCCCCCGCCCCTTCGTCACGATCTCGGTGCGGACGGCCTTCTCGACCACCTGCGACTTGCTGACCGCATGCTCGATGTCCTCCGAGAGCGGCGCGACGAGCGGCGGGAAGATCCCGGACACGGCGCGCGCGCGAAGCGTGGCGTCGCCGGAGTCGTACAGGTAGACGGCCCCCGACGCGCCCCCGGTGGTGCGCAGGGCGTAGTAGAGGACCTTCTCCAGCAGCGGCTCGATCTCGACGATGTCCGTGTCGGAGAAGACCTCCGCGACGTCGTGGACGAACCCGAACATGACCTCCTTCTCGTGCCGGAGGGCGTCGGACTCGCGCCGGCACCGGCGGTAGCGGCGCCACAGCGCGGCGAGCAGGGCGGTGGCCCCCGCCACCGCCGCGATCGGCACGGCGACCGGCAGCCAGTGCAGCATGTCGGCAGCGTTCATGGCACCGCGGGGTCCCCGCCCTGGCGTCGCGCGACGCTGTCGCGCATGAACTCGATCACGTCGCGGAAGCGCGGAAGGTTGTCCGACGACGCGGCCACGAGGTCCTCGTGGGCCTCGAGGATGGTCTCGTCGGCCGGGCGGGCGGCCGCGTCGCGGTCCAGGGCCTGCAACGGCCGGGCGGGACCCGCGGGAGCGGGCGCCGGCTCGACCACGACCATCTGATCGAGGCCGAGCGTCCGGAAGAGCCCGAGCGTCTTCGGGGAGAGCCCCGCGATGCGGACGGAGCCCCCGCCCCGCCGCAACCGCATGGCGAGACCCGCCAGGATGCCGAGGAAGGTGCTGTCGAGCGTCTCGCACGGCGAGAGGTCGACCGAGGCGCCGCGGATGCCGCGGGCCTCCGCCGCGGCGAGGAACTCGCGGAAGGCGGGGCCCATCTTGAGCGTGCCGCGGCCGGCGATGCGGACGAACGCCGTCTCCCCCTCCACCGCCACCAGGATCCTGTCCGCCGGAAGTTCCACGCCTGTTCTCGCCCCGCATCACCGCCCGCGCGCGGGTTCGCGCACCGTACCACCGCGCCCGCGGCGGTGTCAAAAGGCTTCCGCCCGCAGGGCCGACGCAGCTTGTTCCTGTCGAAACCGGGCCGTGTGCTCGGGGTCCTCAGGATTCCCCTTCCATCGCCGGAAAAGGGAGATCCCAGCCGAACGATCCTTGAATCAAGGCCAAGGCGATGCCGCGGCGCGCACCGGGTGGCCCCGAGCCCGCGAGGGGCCCGGCCGGGAACGCGGCAGACCGCCCCGGATGCAAGGCGACGAAG
>Ga0194125_10010358_pt1 | contig 12738 bp, 11 predicted proteins | sample TA2KigC250mmetaG_FD_148626 | JGI IMG/M metagenome (GOLD analysis project Ga0194125, IMG submission 148626) | Freshwater microbial communities from Lake Tanganyika, Tanzania - TA2015034 Kigoma Deep Cast 250m | ecosystem: Environmental > Aquatic > Freshwater > Lake | place: Tanzania: Lake... | reverse complement strand
ATAACGTGGCACTACATTTTAGGGGTATTTTCAAATTCCGTTTTCGTAGAATGGCTTAAATACTGGGTTTTACTTTTCTTATGAGGCGTTTTTAGCCCTTAACTGTTGAAGATGGGCATTACCAACAGATCTGGTATTTGATTTCTTTATTAATGAATAGGGGAAAATAGATAGGGAAAATAGGGACAGCGACTGTTAAATAAGGTTGCCCGCACCGGACAGATAACACAACATTGGCGCATATGCCCTTCGGGAAACAGCCGGTCTTTATTATCGACTTTTCGACCGTGGCCCGGCTGTTTCGCCAATGAGAACCGATAGAGGAAGGTTTTAATAAACCGGCTCCACTCCAATTCTTAATCAAACATTCACCTATTCTTACAGTTTTTTTCTGTCTGACTGGTAATAGCCATAATTACAATCTCTGGTAGTTTATTACCTGATAGGCTTTGCACCGAACCTTATAAAGTTCGCAAATGTATCTAACAACAATTGACATAAGAGCAGTTGTTCAGTAAAATCACATCATACGAGGTATAGCAGGATAAAAGGGCAATTCTTGCAGAGAATTATGTGACTAAACCCTGTATCAGTGAGAGGTCGGCAATACTGTGAGCCCGTCTAAGAAAAAAGTTCATGTGTTCATCGTCTCTGATGCCACAGGGATGACGGCTGAAATGGTAATCAGCGCTGTCCTCGTACAATTCAAAGAAATAGAACCTACCTTCAAGAAATTTCCTTATATAAAAACGAAAGACCAGATAAAGGCAATCCTCACACAGGCTGAGGCAGTAGAGGGTATCGTGATCTATTCCCTCGTATCGCAGGAACTCAGGTCATGGATCCGCAAGGAAAAGCGGAAAATAAATATTTATGCCATCGATCTCCTTGGTCCGCTTATCGATAGAATTGGAAGGATGTGGAACCTGAATCCAACCTTTAGTCCTGGACTTTTGAGACGGATAGGCGAGGAGTCAATCCGTCTTGCTGAATCTATTGATTTCACCCTGAAACATGATGATGGACAGGGTATAGAGACAGTTGAAAATGCAGACCTTATTTTTCTTGGCGTTTCAAGAACTTCCAAAACACCCACCAGTCTTTATCTTTCGTGTAACAATAATTTAAAAGTTGCTAATATACCTATTATCGAAGGAATAAAGCCACCTGATAAAGTTTTTAAACTTGACATTCAAAAAGTAGGGTTAACCATTGCACCTGAGAGACTCGCCTTTATCAGGGAAAGGAGAATGAAATATGCAGGAGCAACTGACTATTTGGACATAACGCATATCGAGAAAGAATTAGAATACTGTCATCGTATCTTTAATCAAATAAAGGGGTTACAGGTGATAGATGTCACAAATAGTTCGATAGAAGAGGTTGCGAATAAGGTAATAGAGAGTAGACAGGAAAGGAGGTAGTTTTTTTATGGAGAAACGCAATTTTGTTTTGTGGTTCAAAGATCTGGGCAAGGAGGATATTCCACTTGTCGGGGGAAAGTGTGCCAATCTTGGAGAGTTAGCAGGTAAGATTGGCGTTCCTGTCCCAAATGGTTTTGCTATCTCAGCTTATGCATATAAGGTTTTCCTGAAAAAGACGAAGGCAGATAAAAAGATTCAATTTCTCCTTTCTGATATAGATACCACGGATATGAAATCCTTGGAAAATATATCAGAGAAAATCAGGGATTATATCGAAGGCCAATCAATGCCAGTGGAGATCGAGAGAGAGATTTTAAAGGCATATCAGGAATTCTGTAAGCAGATTGGTAAGAAGGATGTAGCGGTTGCCGTGCGGTCTTCAGCAACTGCTGAGGATTTACCAGGAGCCAGTTTCGCAGGTCAACAAGATACCTTTTTAAATATAACCCGGAAGAACCTTTTAAAAAGCGTTAAACAGTGCTGGAGTTCTTTGTTCACACCCAGGGCTATTGTTTATCGAAAGGAAAAAGGATTTTCACACAGCGATGTACTCATCAGTGTAGGTGTGCAGGAACTTATCTTTTCTCAGGTTTCTGGTGTCATGTTTACGATTGAGCCAGTCAGCGGAGCTAAAGACAAGATTATTATTAATGCTTCTCCGGGCTTAGGAGAAGCCGTTGTAAGTGGTCAGGTAACTCCTGATGAATATGCCGTAGAAAAAGGAACTTTCAGAATTATAGGGAAACATGTTGTCAAAAAAGAGAGACAAATCATATCTAACAGCAAGGGGGGTACAAAATGGGATGCTGTACCACAAAAATTACAGAACCAACCAGCAGTGTCAGATGAAGCCATTATTCGACTTGCACAATATGGCGTGCAGATAGAGAATCACTACGGCGTCCCTCAGGACATTGAATGGGCTATTGATGATAGGGACAGGATATTCATTCTTCAGGCCAGGCCAGAGACGATCCATGGCATAGGGGGAGGAGTTAAAAAAGAGGAAAGGAAGGATTTTATGGAACAGGATATACTCGTAAGGGGTATAGGTGTGAGTCCCGGGCAAGGTTCTGGAAAAGTAAAGATTATCTTAGACGTTAAAAACATGTCGAGTTTTAAACAGGGAGACATTTTGGTAACAGAGATGACCACACCTGACTGGGTTCCTGCTATGAAGATTGCTGCAGCAGTTGTAACAAATTTGGGAGGAAAGACCTGTCATGCAGCTATCGTGAGCCGTGAGCTTGGTGTCCCCTGTGTCGTTGCGACTGAAAATGCAACGAAGGTACTCAAAGATGATGAGATAGTGACCGTTGATGGACAACGGGGTCTGATATTTAAAGGGACTATTATAGAAAAAGAGGGAGAAAAAGCACAAGCACTTGGAGCACCTTTAGATTTATCGGCTCAGATTGTGACAGCCACAAAAGTATATGTCAATCTGTCTATCCCTGAGATTGCCAAAAAAATTGCTCAGGAGACCAACGCAGATGGTGTCGGACTTTTAAGGGCTGAACACCTGATGCTCAGTATCGGAAAACATCCACGACTTCTTATAGAAGAAGGTGGAGAGCAGGTGATGATTGAGACCTTTTCCCGTGGTGTCGGACAGGTAGCCGAGGCTTTCTTCCCACGGCCTGTGGTATATAGATTCCTTGATTTTAAACCTGATGAATTCCTCGAATTACCCGGCGGTGAAAAGTACGAACGCAAACATGTTGGACCAAATCCTATGATTGGGTATCGGGGAGAATTCAGGTATTCAAAAGAAGATGACATCTTCAGGCTTGAATTGAGAGCTATCAGGCAGGCAAGGGAGAAAATGGGATTCACCAATATATGGGTAATGGTTCCCTTTGTCAGAACACTGGAGGTTTTCAGAAAAACAGTCAAGATTATGCAAGAGGAAGGATTAGACCACAGGGCTGATCGAAGTTTTCAACTCTGGATTATGGTCGAGGTCCCCAGTGCCGTATTGATGATTGAAGAGTTCTGTAAAGAGGGAATTGATGGTGTAAGTTTTGGTACCAATGATTTAACCATGCTTGTGCTCGGTGTAGATAGAAATGACACGTCTGTACAGGAGATTTATGATGAGAGGAATCTGGGGGTCTTAAGGGCTATTGCATATACTATAGCTGTATGCAAGAAATACGGAGTCACTACATCTATTTGTGGACAGGCACCCAGTGTTTACCCTGACTATCTTGAATTCATGATCCGTTGTGGTGCTACCTCAATATCAGTGAACCCTGATACAGTGGTATCATCAAGGAGAAGTATCGCCATGGTAGAACAAAAGATTCAGATGGAAAAGGCATTAGGTCTGGTAAGCAAACCAAAGATAGCCAAGATTCCATTAGAAGAGGTGTTCTTTTGGAGACATGTAGAAGAATAGAAGGTCTGGTAAACTATATTGCCGACAAATACAGCAATACTGTTGAGATTGGTATTGGCCATTTTCCTGATGTAGCCTTTGTTTTAATCAAAAGAGGAGTACGGGTTTTTGCAACTGATATTTTACCATTCAAATATCATGGTCTAAAGGTAGTCGTTGATGATATTACAAATCCGGATATATCTCTATATAAAGGTGTAAATCTTATCTATTCCCTAAGGACGCCTCCAGAGCTTGTTCCCTATATGGTAAGGTTTGCAAAAACACTTTCAACTGACCTGATTGTAAAGCCGTTATCTTCTGAATTCCAAAAAGGTCAATTAATACGATATGGGGATACGACATTTTATATATGGAAGAATTTAACTAAACGTAATTCCCACTTGTTCGGGTGTCATTCCAGCTTGTCGGGAATCATTTTGATGAAAAGAAAGATTCTGGACAAGCCAGAATGACAGGATAGTTAGAAAAAGTGAGGGTTAGATTGAAAGGTATTTTCAGATGAAAAAGATTGAACCAAAGAAGAAGCATCCTTCCAGAAAAAAAATCATTTATCTGGTTGGAGAAGGAACCGGTGAAACAATCAGTAAGATTGCAAGGGCTTCTCTTGCACAGTTTAATCGTGAAAATGTTGAGGTTAAGACATTTTTTCTGGTCACAAATGAGCACTATATCAAGCGTATTGTCAAACAATCAGCAGAGGATGATGCCCTTGTAGCCTTCAGTATTGTGCAGCCAAATTTAAGGGATTACTTAATAAAGGAAGCAGATCGTCATGGGATAAAGGCAATTGATGTCATTGGTAATTTCATTGTTCAGTTGTCAATCTTCTTAAAGGAGAAGCCCCTTGAAATCCCTGGACGGCAGTACATTTTGGACGAAGATTACTTCAGACGGATCGAGGCGATTAACTTTGCAGTCAAACATGATGATGGAAAGCTTCCTCATGGCCTGAAACTGGCTGATATAATCCTTGTTGGCCTTTCTCGGACAGGCAAAACACCTCTGTCAACTTATCTTGCCAATCAGGGTTGGAAGGTTGCCAATATACCAATTCATCCTGATATGCTTCCACCAGAAGAGCTCTTACAGGTAGATCAGCGAAAGATTTTTGGACTGGTAATTAGTATTGAAAGTCTCGTAAAACTCAGAGAGTCGAGGCTGCAACAACTGGGTCTTACGCCTTATGCCAAATATGCTGACCCTGTCCAGGTATCCGACGAGATCGACTGGTGCAATGAATTTTTCAAGCAGAATCCACGCTGGCGTATTGTGGATGTGTCAAGTAAGGCTATTGAAGAAGTTGCTGCAAGCATTGTAAACGCCTATCGAACTGGCAAAAAGCCAACGTGATTTGAAAAATGCAATTAACCACAGAGCGCACAGAAAAAAATATCACTTCAGAAAAGCCTTCGTAGTCGTATCTTCCATTTCGGTTGGTGATGAAAAGGATACAGCTTTAAAAAGAGGGACGAAGAGGAATGTAAAGATGAGATTCAATAGTGTTCCTACTGTGATTGCAAGACCCATGTCTGAAAGTCCTTTGTATGAAGAAAAATAGAGGGTACCAAAACCGCACATAGTTGTAAGTGCGCATAAAATAAGGGCGCTTCCTGTCTGGGAAAAAACACTGTGCAAATCTCCCCCTCTTCTTATATGATGGACAAAATGAATTGCATAATCGGTTCCCATGCCAAAGAGCATAACCCCTGAAAGAGCACTCATGATATGGATAGAACGTCCCATCAATGTAAGCAGGGCACCGGTACACAATATCCCGATGAGGATGGGTAATTGTACAAAAATGATATCTGCAGGCCGTCTGAGTACAATAAAAAGAATAAGATTAACAAGAACAAATCCTATGAAGGTAATCTTCAAGGCATCTGTCATGAGAAAATTGGTAAGTTCTTTTTTAATAAGCTCTCTGCTTGTAATGGTTATTCCTTCCATTGATGGAATCTTTTCTGCTTCAACATTGTTTACTACAATCAAAAAACGTAAACCATTTTCTTCTGAAAATCCCCCCAGCCCCCCTTTACTAAAGGGGGGTGAGGGGGGATTATCTTCATTGCTCCATAAAAACCTTTCTTTTAAAATTCCAATCTTCTCTATCTCTTCATATCGTAAGGGTTCTTTGATTGAGAGCATTTCTCCAAGACCTTTTGCATAATCATGAATGAAACTGCTGGAAAATCCAGCCTTCTTTGCTATCTCAATAAAGTTTCTTACTACTTCATCTTTCTTGATAGTTTTCAGCTTATCTAAAATCATTAACTGTTTCTCAAGGGGTGGTACAAATGTATTCATCGAGGTTATATCATGTATCCCTGCTGTTCTGAGCTGTCTTTCAATGGTATCAGCATTTCTCATGGCATCCTCAAGGTTTCTGGTATCTCCGACAAGAAATACCCGTTTATCCTCCTTTATGATATTCCCGAGTGCAATACGTGCAGGATTTTTCTCAGAGCCAAGCTCTCTAAGGTCAACACTGAATCTCATATCTTTGATTGTCCATAAAGAAAAAAGAACAGTGATAGAAAGAAAAAGGATAATGAACACTTTGAATCCGCTCCTTAATAACATATGACTTAAAGGAGCAAGGTTGAGGGGAGTTACAGTATGTTTACCAGGTCTCATCATGCCTGCAACGATGCTGAAAAGTACAACTGCACATAAAACAATTCCTGTGGATGTTAAGATGCCAAGTTCTTGAATCCCCTTGAAGTGTGATATAGCCATTGGCAAAAAGGTTGCCCATGTAGTGAGTGCACCTGCCCATATCCCGCTGGAAGTCTCGATTATCGATATTTCAATGTTTCTGAGAAAAAGGTTTCTCACATACAACACGATCGGAAGATCAACTCCCAGCCCTACAAGCATAGCACCAAAACCACCTGCTGCCTCTGTTAAAGAGCCAAGCACAAGACTCCCTAAACTAAGTGATATGAATATAGATATGAAAACAGGCAAAAACGCATACCCCATCACCCTTATATCTCTGAAAAAGAAAATGACAACAGCACCCACAAGGATGAGAGACATTGCGATATTTCTTATCATCTCTCTCTTCATCTGGGTTGCCTCATAGTAAGTGATTGCATGGCTTCCTGTTATGGTCACAGATATATTGTCGGTCTTTTGAATATGTCTTTTCATGACAGCATCAATCCCGTCCAAGAGTTTTTTATCAAAACTCAAATCCCTGGCATCACCTTTCACTGTGGCAATTAAAATCAGCCCCCTGCCCCCTTGAAGCATGTAGTATCCTGATGTTGTATCGACAAAACCCTCTGTATTCGGGAATGGCCTTATAAAATCAGTCAATCCTAAGGGATCTATACGTCCAATCTCACCGCCTCCGGGCATCATGAGCCGCAATTGGGTCCTCTTGATTGCCTCTTCCATGCCATCAGGGGTCAGTCTTTTAAAAAATGCCTCGAATCCTTCTGTATCAAGATACAGAGGCAATCTGCTCTTTACCATATTCAAATAAAAATCCTTTACATCTTTATTCACTCTGTATTGAACATCATCTATCTCAGGAATTTTTTGTAGTGCACCTGTTATCTCCTCTATCAATTCCGTACCTCTAAGTACATTCCCTTCAAGGATGATATAACAGTTTCTTTCTCCGCCAGCGTGGCTGAGTGCTTCAAGATATGCCTTTGTTAATTTTGCATCTTTTGGTATGTAAGAGATGAGGTCAGTCCCGAATTCTGCTGTGTACATTCTGATAAAGGCAAAACATAAGAGCACTCCTATTATGGCAAGTGAAATGATTGGCCTTTTACGAAAGAAGGTAAAAAGGAAAAGAGAGGCACGAACAAAAAGCCCCATTTTTTATTTATAAAAATACATTTTTAAGCCACAGAGAGCACAGAGAAAGGTGTCCTCTATGGCTAATTGAATTGTTTTGGCTTATTTTTGATAACATAATCTGCAAGTGCACTCACTGACCTGAATGCCTCTTTTCCAACGTCCTCATCTGGAATCCTTATTCCATAAGTCTTCTCAAGTGCAACGACAAGTTCAAGGGCATCAATGGAATCAAGCCCAAGCCCCTCACCAAAAAGCTGGGTATCATCACCTATTTCATCAGCAGTAATATCCTCAAGTTTTAACTTCTCTATAATTAATTTCTTCAATTCCTGAACAAGTTCAGCTTTTTCCACTATGTTATTCCTCCATCAAGACTTATTACCTCTGCATCCCTCTCAATCCATCTCGTAAGCTTTGTGAGCACATCCCCGGGGCCTACCTCTACAAACCTCCTGATTCCATATGACCACATCTTCTTAATCACATCCCTCCAGATTACCCTTCTTGTAAATTGCTCTGTGAGCGTTTTCCTGATATCTCCATGAGAAGTGAGAATCTCACCTGTAGTATGGTCCACAACAGGAATTTGAGGATCCTGTAACTTAATAGCACTCATTTTGTCTTTAAAAATATCCGGAACACCCTTTAACATCGGCGTATGCAGGGGATATGGAATTGGCAGTCTCATTACCTTCAAGGCGCCTTCATCATTAACCCTTTTTTCAAATCCTTCAAGTGACTCGATAGTACCTGAGACCACTACCTGTGTTGCAGAGTTTATGTTTGCCACATAGATATCTCTAAATTCCCTGCACAAGTTTTCTATTATATCCCATTTTAATCCAATAATTGCAGTCATCCCAAAATTCCCTTTGCCTGTAACATCGCTAATTGCTTCATGTGCAGCTTTGATAAGATAAATGCCTGTCAAAAAATCAATACTATTCGAGGCATAAAGTGCTGAATAAAAACCAAGACTGTGTCCTGCAACAAGACGATAATCATAGTATTTCTTTGTATCTTCCCAGAGAGATGCACAGACAGCATAGATACCCATTTGAATCCCTAATGGGGTCAGGTCTTGCAATTTGACATTATAAATTTGATTAAATTCTTCAGGGATTTTTCCTGTGTTTATGTCAAATTGCAAGACCTGACCCCATTTCTTATTTACAAGAGAGAGCATCCCTTCCCTTTCTGAGCCCTGGCCTGGAAATAGCGCACCTGTCATCTGAATGGCAGCCTCTCCCAAAGTCCACCTTTTATACCAGACCTTCTTAAGAGCGCCTGAAGCCTCTCACTGAAATTTATCTCAAAACCAGGGAATATCCAATTTTTATGTTCTGAGGAAATCTTTCCAACAATCCTGTCAATCTCATTAAATAGCTTTGGTGAAATATAGTAAACAGGTTCAAGCCCGATCCTGTCTATTTCTATTCCAAGTTCTTCTTTCGCAATGAAAGAAAGTTTGGTTTTGGGGAAAATCCTGATACCAGCCATAATAACAGATGAATCAGCATTGAGTGCAGAAAGCCTGTCTATATTCTTCTTTAAATCTTCAGGCCCTTCTCCCGGCGCACCTAAAAAGATAAAATGGCAAAATTTAAGACCGATATTCTTACAGAGTTTGGAGACCTCTTCCACCTGCTTATATCTGAATCCCTTTTGAAGATTATTCAGTATACTGTCTACAAGTGAGTCGGTTCCAAATTCCACGCCACTACAGCCAGCCTTGAGCATCATCTCAATCAGTCCTGAATCCATGAGACCAGGATTGGCATAGCAGTTCCATTCGATCTTCAGTCCTTTTTTTATTATCTCTTTACAAAACCTGAGCGCATATCCTCTTGGGTGATTAAAGATGCTGTCTACAATAAAGAAGTGTTCTACTCCTGTCTGCTCAACAACATCTTCTATCTCATTAACTACTTCCCTAATATTCCTCGACCTTATAGTCTTCCCTTCAATCTTTGGATAGGAACAATAGACACATCGGAAAGGACATCCCCGCCTCGTCTGTATATTAAGCATTCCACCTTTTTCGTAATAATCTTTTATATTGAATACCTCCCTCAGCGGCCTTAATCGCTTCCAATCCATACTCCGCAAAGGTTTAGCGCTATTCATTGTTGTTGTTATGACACCATCAGGTAAGTGTCCGCCTTCAGATAAATACCTCATAAGGCTTACCATGGTTGCCTCGCCCTCACCAACCACTCCATAATCAATATCAAGGTTCTTCATAAATTGCTCAGGCATAATAGTAAACCCTGACCCACCTGCAACTATCGGCGCATCAGAATATCTTCTGCATATCTTGATGACATCCCTGTAGAGAGGCAGATAATAAACACTCCTTGGATACGAAACATCATCAATATTTCTGAATGATATGCCAATCACTTCGGGAGAAAAGCCCTGGATTGAGGATTTCAGCGTAACCTTAATATCATCGACAAAACAAAGGTCAACAACATGTAAATCATGACCGGACTCATGGAGCGCAGAGGCTATATAGGCAAGTCCGATAGGGAAGACAGGATCAGGGAGTCTTTCCCTGTTTGGAGATATAAGAAGAACCCTCAATTGAGTCCCCTCAGTATCCTCAGGATGGAACTTAACTTTATGCCTTTTCCCTTGAATGGGCTGAGGATACCATTTATTATCCTCTTCGGGCTTAGATAAAAGCTGACATAGGCATTCTTGAGCAATCTCCGCATATCGTCAGGGCTGAGGTAATCAAGTCTTATTACAGGATGAAGACAGTCATAAAGGTCCCAGTTATAGGTATTAATTCTATCTTCTACCTCCCTGAATAATTGTGTCCCGGGATATGGAGTTAAAATAGAAAACTGCACAGCATGAGGGGATAAGGCCTTTGCAAAGTGTATTGTATCATTCACCATCCCTTCTGTCTCGTGAATATCTCCAATGATGAAGCTTGCATGGGTTGAAATACCATAGGAATTAAGAAGCCTTACTACCTCTTTTGATTGTTCCGGTATAAGTCTTTTTTTGTAATGTCTTAGCGTATCCTCTGCACTGCTTTCAAACCCGATGAAAATGTATCTTGCCCCTGCCCTTGCCATTTCACTCACCATATCCTCATTCCTGAGAAGCGTATCAGCCCTTGAAAAACACCACCAGTAGATATCAAGCCCCCTTCTGAGGATCTCCTTGCATATCTCTTTTACCCTGTCAGGATCGAGGGTAAAGTTATCATCAAGAAAAGCAATACCATGAAAATTGTAATTATTGACAATATCCTCAATCTCATCAACAACTCTTTCTGGACTGAGCGCCCTCCATCTGGTACCGCTGAACTCAGAGGAAGAGCAGAAACTGCAGTTATATGGACAGCCCCTGCTCGTTAAAATACCTGTAATCTTTCTTCCCCCCATCTCAAGCCATTGGTAGGAATCTACTCTGAGCAGGTCCCGTGCAGGGTGAAGAAGCCTTGAAAAATCAGGAGGTTGCCTGTCGGGTGTCCTTACAATCTCACAATCAGAAATAAAACTTACACCTTCAATATCATCAACGGGCTTCTTTCTTTCAATAGCACTTAAAAGCTCAGCCATTATTTCTTCGCCTTCACCCCTGATTATATAATCTGCCAATCCCTCCCGTAATGGTTCTTCATCCATAAAGGTCACATGCTGTCCACCCATGACCACTCTTACTCCTGATTTCTTAACATCTCTTGCGAGTTCAAGGGCAGAAAGGTATCGTGGTGTATCAGCAGATATACCAACAATGTCATATGCCTTCCAGTCAACAGGCTTTTGAGAAACATTGAAATCTGCTATCGCTACTTCATGTCCCGTCTGTCTCAGATGGGATGCAATATAGCCAAGCCCGAGAGGTGGAAGGATAAAGCCGACTTTATAGTATGTGTTATTTTTAAAAGGATAACAGAGAAGAACTCTCATAGTACATGTATTTTGTAAATTATTTTCATAAATAATTATACCTTAATTTCATAAGGCAAAGGCTGCAAAAACATGTATTAAGATCGTACTTCTTGGGAAAGTGTATGTGCCTTCTTCAGTTCAGGAATTGGGGTTCAAACCTTCAAAAGTCATTTAAAAAGATAGAGGAATTGCATATCTGATAAATGAATAATGAAGGTAGACCCTTACTTATCAATAGAACGACTGCGTGTTTTTATTGCAGAAATCGAGGAACTTGCTGGCCCAGTAGGCATAATAGGGGATATGCTTCTCAGGGACGAGTTTGCTGGACATTAGAAACGCCTGAAAATCGGGTAATATGATTTTTGTTGCCATAAACTCCTTACTATACCAATTGCGTATAATTAGATATTATCCATATTTTGCCTCATAATGCAACCGTTAATATCCTGTTTTAAATTTGATTTTTTTATGCCATTTATTGTGGTATACTTTTGGCAAATGAATACAATTCCGTATAATAATTGTTGGCGCAGACAAGGCGCAAGGGCGGCGAAGCGCCGCCAGAGCGCAGATAATTAATAAAGGCAAATAGAGGAACAGCTATCATGCAACAAATCTCCAAAAAACAAGCTGAAAAGTTCATCTCACGCTCTGAACTGACAATCAAAATATTAACAAAACTAAATCGAAATAATAAGAACAACTGTGTCTGCGCCAACGAGGCGGATGAGCAATCGATCCGCTTATGAAGTCGTATATAATCATAAATAGTTGCGCCAACAAGCGAATCGAACAGACCCCTTCGGGGCTGCTCAACTGCCGCATTATGTCTAAAATAAAAGGCATTAAAAGATGAGAGACGAAATGGCCGGATTCTATAACGATGACGGAAGCAAAATAAATCCGGAATTGGTGCCAAAGCCAAGCTTGTGCGTAACATGTAAAAAAGATGACGCAGGAGAGAAGGAAGAAATCCTTTGTATTCTGACTCGAAATGATCAAAGAGACGAAAAGAATTTTGAATGTGACGCATATGAATCAAAATTTAATGGATAACTGATAACGGATATAACGATATGGATACGGATGACCTCACACATATGGCTTATGAGTGCATTCAATACGGAAACGATGTGGTCGATTTTCTCAAGGCAGAACTCGGCGCTATATGCAGGGA
>Ga0194125_10010347_pt1 | contig 12748 bp, 13 predicted proteins | sample TA2KigC250mmetaG_FD_148626 | JGI IMG/M metagenome (GOLD analysis project Ga0194125, IMG submission 148626) | Freshwater microbial communities from Lake Tanganyika, Tanzania - TA2015034 Kigoma Deep Cast 250m | ecosystem: Environmental > Aquatic > Freshwater > Lake | place: Tanzania: Lake... | reverse complement strand
CTTGTAGACCGCGTTCCAACTGCCCACGTCGTTCCACTGTATGTCATCGGCGGGCAACCCCACCACTTCCCCGGCCTTCTCCAGCACGGCGTAATCCACCGAGATGTTCTGGCACCGGGGAAAGACCTTCCGCAAACACTCGCCGAAACCGCGCTCCCCGAAGGGTGGCAACGACGCCAGCAGGGTCGCTGCCTTGGGAAGGTGACAGCGCAGCGCCTCCAGGAACACGCCGGCGCGCCAGAAGAACATGCCCGAGTTCCAGTAGAAGCGGCCCGCGGCGACGAACTCCTCGGCCGTCTTGGGGTCTGGCTTCTCGCGGAATCGCAGGACCGGGGCCGGGGTCAGGCTGCCGGCCCGAGTCCCCTCGGGGAACTCGACGTAGCCGTAACCGGTCTCGGGCCAGCGAGGTTGTATGCCCAGCACAACCATGCGCCCGCGCTGGGCTGCGCTGTAAGCGGCGCGGACCAGCCTCAGGAAGCGGGCCGGCCTGCCTATCACCTGGTCGGCGGGGAACACTCCCATGACCGCGTGCTCATCCAGCGATCGCAGGATCTGCGCCGCCAGCCCGATGCAGGGAGCGGTGTTGCGCTGCGCCGGCTCGGCCAGGATCTGCCGCCGCGGGATCTCGGGCAACTGCCGGGCGATCTCGGTTCGGAGGTAGTCGTTGGTCAGCACCCAGAGGCGCTCGGGCGGCAACAGGGGGCGCAGCCGGTCCACGGTCTGCTGGATCAGGGACCGCTCTCCCAGAACACTCAGCACCTGCTTGGCGTGGGACCGGCGGCTGCGGGGCCAGAAGCGGGTGCCCCGCCCGCCCGCCATGATCAGACCGTAGTAGCTCGCTCGGGACATGGATGCTCCTTCCGCGGCAAGAAGTCAGTAGTCAGAATGCGGGATGGCCTTCCGCTGGCGAGCTTCGGCCCTTCTGACTCCTGTCTCCTGACTCCTAAGAAGTAGAATACCCGCGCACCAGCTTCAGCGTGCGCTGCCAGCGGGTCTTGGCGAAGAAATTCTGGAGCACGTCGATCAGGTGGTCCAGGCTGATGGTGGACTTGGCCAGTTGCTCGGTGGGGGCGTCGTAGGACCAGTAGATCACCAGCGGCTTACCGACGATGTTCTCCCGGGGGATGAATCCCCAGTAGCGGCAATCCCAGGAGGAGTCCCGGTTGTCACCCAAGGCGAAGTAGTGCTTTTCCGGAACCACCAGCTCCCCATTCTCCACGTGCTTCTCCAGCATCTCCAGGGCCTGCGGGGGCAGGGGCAGATTGGGCACGCCGGGGAAGTTGTCCCGGTAGGAGTCCGTGTAGGGGGTCTTGTGGTACTTGTATGGCTCATTGAGCTTCACCCCGTTCACGAAGACTTCCTTGTTCTCGATGCGTACGCGGTCTCCAGGCAGGCCGATCACCCGTTTCACGTAAGTATCGGCGATGCTGACCGGATAGCGGAACACGATGATGTCGCCGCGGCGGATGGCCTTATAGGGAAGCAGGTACTTGCTCACCGGACCGCCGGGCGCATAGGAGAGCTTGTCCACCAGGAGGTGATCCCCTATCAGGAGGGTATCCTCCATGGAGCCGGTGGGAATCACGAAGGCCTGCACCAGGGTGGCGATACCGAACAGCAGCAACACGACGGTGACCGTCCACTCGGCGATGGCGCCGCGCGGCGCATCCGGCACACGATACTCCACCGGCCGCGGCGCCGGCTCGGCTAGGCTGCCCTGTCTTCGACTCACCTGTGTCCTCGTGAAACCTCTCGACTTCCCATTCTAACAGCCCCTGGAAAAAGCCCGCTGGCAAGCTCAAGCTTGCCCCACTGGTACCTCCAGCCACTGACCTGCCCGGTGGGACATGCTTCAGCTTGTGACCCTCCAATCGCCGAAGGGGCTTTTTCCGCGAGGCGCCCGCCGCCGGAGCGCGCTGCTGTCCCGCCCCAGGGGAGCCCTATTCCTGCCTGGAGGGCCACCACCCCCATAGACGCAACAGCTCACAGAACGAAATGCCCACATTAACCACGCCCAGGCCGGTCACCGCCCCCCGCGTGTAGGGACTCAGCCAAACCGCGCTCCATCCCGGCGCCCAGGTGAGGAGGTAGTTCCGCTCCCACAGCGTCAGCCAGGGAAGCACCATCAAGGCCGCGCCCAGCGCCGAGCAGGAGAACACCCAAAGCAACCCTAAGGCGGCCTGTAGCCAGCGGCGCTCGCCCAGGCCCGTGACCGCCCCGTGAAGTTCAGGCCCTCCTTCGGGTAGGCCCGTGTTGGCTGACTGCTTGGGCGCTCGGGAAGGCGCCGAATCAGGCGGGCACGGGCCTAGCGCCATAGCCAGCCGGCCTCCGCGGCGCCGTTCCGCCGCCGTTGCTCAGACAGCCACCACAGCCAGCGCGGCGTGGCCGCCTGAACCGGCTGATAGGTGAACCGGTGCTCCACAGTGGGAGCATACCGGTGCAGGGCCTTCAGGTGATCGCCGGTGGCATACCCTTTGTGCCGCGCCAGGCCGTACTGCGGGTAGACGCAGTCCCACTCGCGCATGACCCGATCCCGCGCCACCTTGGCCAGGATGGAGGCCGCCGCGATGCACTGGCAGGTGGCGTCCCCGCGGATCAGGCCTTGCTGGGGCTGGGGCAGATCCACCGTCAGCGCATCCAGCAGCAGGTAGTCGCCCTTGGGATGCAGTTGTTCCAGGGCCTGTTTCATGGCCAGACGGGAGGCCTGGTAGATGTTGATGCAATCGATCACGCGGGCGTCCACCGCCGCCACCGCCCAGCTCACGGCCCGTTCCCGAATGTGCCCGGCGAGTTCCTCGCGGCGCTCCGCGGGGAGTTGCTTGCTGTCGGCGAGGCCGCGCACCGGGCGGTCAGGGGAAAGGACCACCGCAGCGGCGAAAACCGGACCGAACAGCGAGCCGCGCCCGGCCTCATCGGCGCCGGCCACCCGGAGGAAGCCGGCCTGGCGCAAGCGCCGTTCGAGGCTTCCGGTGCAGCGGGTCGGGCGTGCGGAGCCGGCCGGCAACTTACTCGCGCTCTCGCAGCCGGGCGGCCTTGCCCTTGCGCCCGCGCAGATAGTAGAGCTTGGCCCGGCGCACCCGCCCGGTGCGCACCACCTCGATGCGGTCCACCACCGGTGCGTTCAACGGGAAGATCCGCTCCACCCCGTGGCCGAAGCTGATCTTGCGCACGGTGATGGTCTCGCCCAGGCCCGTGTTGTTACGGGCGATCAGAGTGCCCTCGAACGCCTGGAGGCGCTCCTTCTCAGCCTCCCTGATCTTCACGTGCACCCGCACGGTATCGCCCGGGCGCAACTCGGGATGGCCCTGGCGCCCGTGGCTGTCAGCAAACTTCTTCAACAATGGGTGACTCATGTTCCTGCTTCCTCAACTGCAACAAATCCGGCCGCAGCCGGCGCGTCTTCTCCCGGGCGGCGTCCCGCCGCCAGCGGCGGATGGCCTCGTGGTGGCCGCTCAGCAGCACCTCGGGCACTTTCCAGCCGCGCAAATCCGCCGGCCGCGTATATTGGGGGCAATCCAGCAGCAGCCCGCCCTCTCCGGAGGCGCTGAAGGACTCCCGCACCGCTGAAGCCTCATTGCCCAGCACGCCCGGCAGCAGCCGGGCCACCGCGTCGATGACCACCGCCGCGGCCAATTCGCCTCCGCTCAAGACGTAGTCGCCGATGGATAGCTCCTCATCGGCCAGATGCTCGGCCACACGCTCGTCCACACCCTCGTAACGGCCGCAGATCAGCAGCAGCTCAGCGTACCCGGCCAGCCGCTCAGCCACCGCCTGCTGGAACAGCCGCCCCTGCGCCGACAGCAGCACCACCCGCTGCTCCGCCCGCCGCTCTCCGAGGATCGATTCCACCGCCAGGAAGACCGGCTCAGCCTTGAGCAGCATACCTTCCCCGCCCCCGAACGGCCGGTCGTCCACAGTCTTGTGCCGGTCGAAGGTCCAGTCCCGCAGATTGTGGATGCGGATCTGGAGCGCGCCGGTCTGGCCGGCCCGGGCCACTACCCCGTGTCCGAAGGGACCTTGAAAGAACTCCGGGAATATGGTTAGCACGTGAAAAACCATCAGCCGCTCAGTTCCTTCAATCCTTCCGGCAGCGCCACCACGATGCGGCGCGCGGCCAAATCAACCTCCACACAAATCGAACGCGCAAAGGGCACCAGCAACGGCGGCCCTGGCGCGCCGGCGTCTACTTCCATCAGCGGGGCTGCGCCGTAGTTCTGCCAGCCCGTCACCACGCCCAGCGTACTTCCACTGGAAGCATCGACCACCTGGCAGCCCACCAGATCCGTCTGGTAGTACTCGCCCGGGGGTAGCTCCCGCCGTTCGCTCAAGGGTACGCGAACCTCCCACCCGGCCAGCTCTTCGGCCGCGGCGATGCTATCGATGCCGCGGAACTTGAATAGCAGCCGGCCGCGATGCTCGCGGACCCACTCGATAGCCGTCTGCCGGGGCTCGCTCCGGGCGCCGCACAACCACACCACCTGCTCCGGCCCGAAGTCCTCGACCCTGCGGCCCAGGGACTCCGCGAAGAGCGCCCCGCGGTTACCCCAAGCCCGAGTCAGCCGCGCCAGCGCTACCCACTGCTGGCCGGGGCCAGGTTGCGCCGCCGTTTCCAGACGCTACTCCAGAATCTCCAGCGTGAAGCGCCGGTTCAATTTCATACCGGCGGCGCCTAGAATCGTCCGAACGGATCGTGCGGTCCGGCCCTGCTTGCCGATCACCTTGCCCAGGTCGCTGGGAGCTACCCGCAGCTCCAGGACGGTGACCTGCTCGCCTTCCACCTCGCGCACGGAGACTTGGTCCGGGATGTCGACCAGCGCCTTCGCAATTTCTTCAACCAGCTCTCGTATCCCTGGCATCCCTGCGCCTCCTTCGATGCCTCGATTCTAGCAGAAGCCCGGACCGCCGGAGCACCGGCCCGCCGCTACGCGGCTGGCTGGGCAGCCGGCGCCGGATGCTTGGCCAGCAGCCGCGCCACCGTGTCGGAGGGCTGGGCGCCCGCCTCCAGCCAGTGTGCGATCCGGTCGTGCTTCAGCTCCACGACAGCCGGGTCCCGCACCGGGTTGTAGTGACCCACCACCTCGACGGAGCGCCCGTTCCGGGCCTTCTGCTTCTCTATCACCACGACACGGTAGGACGGCTTCTTCTTGCCGCCGAACCGCGCCAAACGAATCATCAACATACTTGCCTGTTCGCTCCTGCTCCCTTAAATTCGCTGTTCCAGAATGCCCGACAGCTTGAGCTTGCCCAACCGCTTGCCCATGAAGCCGCCGGTCAGATTCCTCATCATCTTGCGCATTTGCGCGTACTGCCGCAGCACCAGGTTGACTTCCTGCACCGTAGTGCCGCTGCCCCGCGCGATGCGCCGCCGCCGCGAGCCGTTGATCAGTCCGTGATGGGCCCGCTCCCGGGGCGTCATCGAGTCGATGATGGCCACCACCCGGGTGATCTGCTTCTCGTCCACCTGGACGTTCTTCAAGTCCTTCAGGAACCCCACCTGGGGCATCATCGACAGGATCGATTCCAGCGGCCCCAGCTTGCGCAACTGCCGGATGTGGTCGCGGAAATCCTCCAGGGTGAATTCGTCCTCCAGCAGGCGGCGGGCCGTCTCGGTGGCCTGCTTCTCGTCGATCTCCTCCTCCACCTTCTCGATGAGCGACAGCACATCGCCCATCCCCAGGATGCGGGAGGCCACCCGCTCGGGAAGAAACGGCTCGAGGGCGTCGGACTTCTCACCCACACCCACGAACTTGATGGGCTGCCCGGTCACCGAGCGGATGGACAGGGCCGCGCCGCCGCGGGCGTCGCCGTCCATCTTGGTGAGAATGACCCCGGTGATCCCCAGGCGCTTGTGAAACTCGTCGGCGCTGCGCACGGCGTCCTGTCCGGTCATGGCGTCGGCCACAAACAGGATCTCGACGGGATTCAGCAGCGCCTTGAGCTGCGCCAGTTCCAGCATCAGCTCTTCGTCGATGTGCAGCCGCCCGGCGGTGTCCACCAGCAGCACGTCACGGCCGCTGTTGGCCGCCTCGCGCCGCGCCGCCCGCGCCAGCTCCGCCGGCAGCTTCTCCTCGGCGGTGCCTTCGTAGACCGGCAGCTTCACCTCGCGCCCGATCACGCTCAACTGCTGCCGCGCCGCCGGCCGGTAAACGTCCACCGACACCATCAGGGGGCTGTGCCCGTTCCGCTGGAGCCAGCGCGCCAGCTTCCCGGCGGTGGTGGTCTTTCCGGAGCCCTGGAGGCCCACGATGAACACCCCGCTGGGAGGGTCGTTGGAGAAGCGCAGCTTGGCCTGCTGGCTGCCCAGGACGCTGACCAGCTCGTCCCGGACAATCTTCACCACCTGCTGGGCGGGGGCCAGGGCAGTGAGCACTTCCTCGCCCAGCGCCTTCTGCCGGACGTTCTCGATGAGTTGCTTGACCACCCGGAAATGGACGTCGGCCTCCAGCAACGCCATGCGGATTTCCTTGAGCGCCGCCTCCATGTTCGCAGCCGTCAGCCGTCCCTCACCGCGGAGGTTCTTGAAGACGCGCTGTAGCTTTTCGGATAAGTTGTCGAACATGAACAAGTTGCGCCCGGATTAGGGCGGACACATGGAGGCCGCGGTTCTCCGGTGGTCCTTTCATTATACGGGGCTGGCCCGCGCCCGCGCTACTCGGGCAGCCAGCCGGCCTGCCGCTTGCTCCAGCCAGATCCGTGGTGAGCTACGATCGTTTGATGAACCTGGCCCATGAGGAGCTGAAATGACCATCACCAGACGGGACGTCGCCAGGAGCGCCGCCCTGGGCGCACTTTCCTATTCGCGCGTGCTGGGAGCGAATGACAGGATCGGGCTGGGCCTGGTTGGCGCGGGCGGCCGCGGCCGGTACGTCATGAGCCGCTTCCAGCTCAACCCCGACGTCGAGGTCCGGGCCGTCTGCGACGTCTACGGCGCGCGCATCGACGAGGCGCTGGCCAAGGCCCCCGGCGTGAAATCCTTCTACCAGCACGAGAAGCTGCTTGAACTCAAGGAGGTCGATGCCGTGCTGGTCGGATCGCCCGATCACTGGCACAAGGACCACGCCATCGACGCCCTGAACGCGGGCAAGGACGTCTACGTCGAGAAGCCGCTGTGCCGCACGCTCGAGGAAGCCCCGCTGATGGTCCAGGCCGCCCGGCGCAACGACCGCATCTGCCAGGTGGGCGTTCAGCAGCGCTCCGGTCCGGTCTACCTGGAGGCGCGTGAACTGTTCGTCCAGTCCGGCCGCATAGGCAAGGTCACCTGGGTGGAGTGCGTCTGGAACGGCGGGCCGCCCCGTCCTTTCGCGGCGCGCAGCGGCGGCGTCATCGAAAAGCCGTCCAATCTGGATTGGGTGCGGTTCCTCGGCCCGGTGCGCTACCGCGACTGGAACCCGCGGATGTACTTCAACTTCCGCGCGTTTCTGGATTTCAACGGCGGGCGCATGACCGACTTCGGCCACCACTGGATGGACGTGGTGCACATGTATCTGGGCGAGCGCGCCCCGGACTCGGCCGTCGCCGCCGGCGGCATTCATCACTCCCGGGAGGGCGCCGACGCCCCCGACACTATCGCCGCCCTGTTCGAGTATCCCGGCTTCACCGTGTCTTTCCAGTCGGTGGTGGTGGGCAATCCCGCACCCTACGGGATCACTTTTTATGGCGACCAGGGCAAGTTGTTTGTCGACCGGAACCGCTACGTCTGCACCGGCGCGGAGAAAGGCGCTCAGCCCATCGTGAAGCAGTTCCCCGGGGACATCACCTCGGACCACGTGCGCAACTTCCTGGACTGCTGTAGGTCGCGCAAGCTGCCCACCGGCGATGTGGCCTTGGCGGCGGTCTCGATCGTGCCGCCCCTGCTGGCCGTGAAGTCGTACCTGGAGAAGCGGCGCCTCCGCTACGATCCCGTCCACAGCCTGGTGCTGCCGGGCTGAGCCGGGCGGCAGCGACTGCTGAGAAGGCCTTCCGCTGTGAGGCAGGCCCCCGGTCTGCGGGCCGACCCCCTGGTCGGCTTCTCGGGTTTCCGAACACGCCGGCCGGGGGGCCGGCGGCGACTCAGGGGAGCCGCCCCACCAGGGGCCCACGCGGCTGGGTGTATACTCTATCGCAGCGGGGAAGCAACGCTTCCTCGGGGGAGCACGCGTATGGACCTGCCGATTCTGAAGTACCTTGACGTCCTGGTCGGTTTCTCCGTGGTCATGATCCTCGGGACCACCCTCGTGGCGGCCGTCACCCAGTTGCTGCTGTCAAGCCTGTACGTCCGCGCCCGCACTCTGCGCGTCGGTCTCGAGCAACTGATCCGCCAGCTCGACCCGAAGCAGTTAGATGCGGCGAGTTCGCGCATGATCGCCCAACTGCTGATGCGCCACCCACTGCTGGCACGCCCCCGCAGCCCGGTGGCGGCTTTCTTCTTCAACGCGATCCCCAACCAATTCCGGAAGCTCTGGGGCTTGCGGCCTTTGCCCTGGGTCAGCCCCACCGACGTGGTTCAGCGCAGCGAGTTGGTCGTCCTGCTGATGGAATGGGCGGCCGGCAAGGGCCCCCTGGCGGAGGCGGCCCCGGCTCTGAAGGACCAGTTGCGCCTGGTGCTGGGGAACAACGGCATCGACAATCCTGCCGCCATGCTCCGGTCCGTTCGCCTCCAGGCTATCGAGAACGAGAAGAGCGACCCCACGCTTCCTGCTCACTTGTGGTGGACCCAGGCCTTGCTCAAGGAAGCCAAGAGTGACTTGCTCGGCAAGATCAACCAGAGCTTTGACAACGCCATAGCGCGCGTCTCCCAAGCCTTCCGCCTCAAGGCGAATCTCGTGGCCAGCCTGGTTTCCCTGGTGGTGGTCTTCTCCATCCAGCTTGACTCCCTGGCCCTGCTCAAACGCCTGTCGGTTGACGACCGGCTCCGCGATTCGCTGGTCAAGGAAGCCGAGATGATCACCGAGCGCATCGAGAAGGCCAAGGCCCCGGCCGAGGCCCGGGAGAAGGAGCAGGAGCGCGCCGCGCAGGAGGCCCAGAAGGCCCGCGCCGCTCGCGACGAGATCGATAAGACCCTCGCCCTGATGCGCGAACCGCGCCTGGCAATCATTCCGGAGGAAGCCACTCTGGGCTTCGACTGGGAAGATCTCCTCCACCCCCGTCCCGGCCTTCTGCTCTCCTGGGTCCTGCTTTCGCTCGGCACGCCCTTCTGGTTCAACCTGCTCAAGAACATGCTGAATCTCCGCTCGGCCCTGGCCCGCAAGGACGACACGGAGCGCTCCGAGCGTGAGAGGCGGAGCACTCCGCCGAAGACCGCTTGACGGCGCAGTTACAGAATCAGCATGCAGTCCCCGTAAGAGTAGAACCGGTAGCCGGCTTCTATCGCGTGGCGGTAGGCTTCGAGCACCAGCTCGCGTCCGGCGAAGGCGCACACCAGCACCAGCAGGCTGGAGCGCGGCAGGTGGAAGTTGGTCAGCATCGCCCCGGTGGCCTGGAAGCGGAAGCCGGGGTAGATGAAGAGCGAGGTTTCGCCACGGCATGGGGGGCAGGGGGACAGGCCGGCCTGTGCCGAAAACCCTGGGACAGGCCGGGGTGTCCACAAGGGACACCCAAGCCTGTCCCGGGTTTTCTGTCCCCCTGCTACGGTTTCGAGGGTGCGCACGCTCGTGGTCCCCACCGCCACCAGCCGCTGGGCGGCGCGCAACCGGCGGGCATTGTCCTCGTCCATCTCGAACACTTCCGCGTGCAGGTGGTGGTCCTCGACCGTCTCGGTGTGAATGGGCTGGAAAGTGCCAAGGCCCACGTGGAGCGTGACCCGCGCGATGTCCGCCCCGGCGGCGCGGCATTCCTCCAGAATCGCGGGCGTGAAGTGCAGGCCGGCGGTGGGCGCCGCCACCGAGCCAATGCGCTGCGCATAGACAGTTTGGTAGCGCTGCCGGTCCTCCACCTCGTCCGGACGCTTGATGTACGGCGGCAGGGGCATGTGCCCGATGCGCTCGAAGGACTCGTACAGGTCGCCCTGGCAGCGCAGGCGCAAGGTGCGCTCACCCAGTTCCCCGCGCGCCACCACCTCCGCTTCCAGTTCCTCGCCGAAGCGCACCCGCTCACCGAGGTGCATCTTGCGGCCCGGCCGCACCAGCGCCTGCCACAACGAAGGATCATCCGGATGCGGCCGCAACAGCAGCACCTCGACCTGCCCCTTCAGATGCAGCTTGCGCGCCGCATTCTTCTTGCCCACCCGCAGCGCCCGCACCCCGGCCCGATACCCGAACAGCCGCGACGGGAAGACCTTCGAGTCGTTCAGCACCAGGCAGTCGCCCGGGCGCAGGAATTGTGGCAGCTCGCGGAATGCGCGGTCCTCCCAGCGCTGCTGGGCGCGATCGAGCACCAGCATGCGCGAGGCGGCCCGGTCCCCGAGCGGCCGCTGTGCGATCCTTTCCCGCGGCAGGGGATAATCGAAGTCGGAGAGCTGCATGCGTAGCCGCAGCCGCGAAAAAGTCCGATCACAGCCTGACGACAGCGCCACGTGGCGTAGGCTTCAGCCTGCGGAGCCGTCCGCCTCGAGTTGTGAAGGGGCTTTTTCGCGGCTCCCTCAAAGGCAGCATAGCAGGCGCATTCTGGGCATAGAAACCTCCTGCGACGAGACTGCCGCGGCCGTGGTGGCGGATGGGGTGCGGGTGTTGTCTTCGATTGTCGCCTCGCAGCTCGACACGCACGGCCGCTACGGCGGCGTGGTGCCCGAGCTGGCTTCCCGTGAGCACCTGCGCGCCATCGTACCCGTGGTGCGGCTGGCTCTGGAGGAGGCCGGTACGGGCTTCGACGATCTCGCCGCCGTTGCCGTGACCGCCGGCCCCGGCCTGGTCGGCTCGCTGCTGGTGGGCATGACCTACGCTAAGGCCCTGTGTTTCGCCCGCCGGCTGCCGCTGATCGGCGTCAACCACATCGAGGGTCACATCCACGCGGTCATCGCCGAAGCCGCGCGAGAAGGCCGCGCGATCGAGTTCCCCGCCCTGGCCTTGGTGGTCAGCGGCGGCCATACTCACCTGTTCGAGGTCAGCGCGGGCTTCGCCTACCGACTGCTCGGCAAGACCCGCGACGACGCCGCCGGAGAGGCCTTCGACAAGGTGGCCAAGCTGCTGGGCTTCTCCTACCCCGGCGGGCCGGTGATCGACCGCCTCGCCCCGCACGGCGATCCGGAGGCGGTCCGCTTCACCCTGGCGCGCATGAAGGGCAACCCGCTGGACTTCAGCTTTTCGGGCCTGAAGACCGCCGTGCTGCGCTGGAGCGAGCGGCACGACCTGGCCGCGGAGATCGCCCGGCGGCGCGCCCTGCTGCGCGAGCAACCGCGCCCCAGCCTCGAGCAGTGGCTCGCGGTAACGCCGCAGCGCACGCTGGACCTGTTGGCGTCTTTCCAGCACACCGTGATTGAGGAGCTGCTGCGCCGCGCCGCCGCCTCAGCCGAGGAGATCGCAGCCCGCTCCGCCATCTTCTCCGGAGGCGTCGCCTCGAACGCCGGGCTGCGAAAAGCCGCGAGTGAAGCCAGCCTGCCGTGCCCGGTTTTCTTTCCCTCTCCAGCCCTGGCCACTGACAACGCCGCCATGATCGCCGCCGCCGCTTTCCCCAAGCTCGAGCGCGGCGAGCTGGCGGACCTCGCGCTGGCCGCCCAGGCCAACTTGACGCTGGCCTGAGCGCCGTTCTCTAATGGCGGCATGCGCCGCACCCTACTGCTGATGGTCCTGTGGACCACCTCCGCCTTTGCCGGCCTGGTCCGGATCGACGTGTCCGAACGCAGCGACGTGCTGGAGGGTAAGCCTTTCGGCAAGACCGGCGCCTACGAGCGCATCGCAGGACGAGCCTACTTCGCTGTGGACCCCAAGCTGCCCGTCAACAGCACGATCTGCGACATCAACCTGGCGCCGCGCAACGCCGCAGGCAAGGTCGAGTTCTTCGCCGACCTGTACGTGCTCAAGCCCCGCGATCCGAAGACCGGCAACGGCTCGATCCTCTTCGAGGTGTCCAATCGCGGCCTCAAGGGTATGCTGACCATGTTCAACCGCGCCACCGGCTCGCTCCACCCCGCGACGGCGGAACATTTCGGCGACGGCCTCTTGTTCGAGGAGGGCTTCACCCTGGTGTGGCTGGGCTGGGAGTTCGACGTGCCGCACAAGGAGAACCTGCTCCGCCTCGACGTTCCCGTGGTCAAGGGGCTTGCCGGGCTGGTCCGCTCGGAATTCACGCCCGAGCGCAGGGAGACCAGCTTCCCGCTGGCCGACCGGACGCTTCAGGCGGCCTACCCGGTGGCCAATCCCGCCGATCCCGCCAACGTCCTGGCGGTGCGCGATCGCGCCGAAGGCCCTCGCCGCACCATCCCCCGCGCCCAGTGGAGCTTCTCCGCCGACCGTACGCGGGTCGAGATGCCCTCCGGCTTCGAGCCGGGAAAGCTCTATGACGTGGTGTACACAGCCCAGGATCCAGCGCTGGTGGGATTGGGGCCCACGGCGGTGCGCGACCTCATCTCCTTCCTCAAGTACGGCGGCACGTCCGAGCAGGGTCACACCATGCTGGCCGATCAGAACCGCCACCTGAAGCGCGCCATCGGTTTTGGCACCTCCCAGAGCGGGCGCTTCCTGCGCACCTTCCTCTACTTCGGCTTCAACCAGGATGAGAAGGGCCGAAAGGTGTTCGACGGTCTCATCCCCCACGTGGCCGGGGCCAGCCGCGGCAGCTTCAATCACCGCTTCGCGCAGCCCTCCCGCGACGCCCACGCGCACCTCAACACGCTTTA
>Ga0194125_10010341_pt1 | contig 12751 bp, 11 predicted proteins | sample TA2KigC250mmetaG_FD_148626 | JGI IMG/M metagenome (GOLD analysis project Ga0194125, IMG submission 148626) | Freshwater microbial communities from Lake Tanganyika, Tanzania - TA2015034 Kigoma Deep Cast 250m | ecosystem: Environmental > Aquatic > Freshwater > Lake | place: Tanzania: Lake... | reverse complement strand
GAGATGGGTGACCCATTGGCCACCTTCGGGGGTCGCCGAGTCCTTCGTTCGGAGGACCGCGTGCGGCTGACCCGGCAACTGGGGCTGGATAAGCCGGTGTACGTCCAGTACCTGGTCTGGCTGGTGGGCAACGACTGGATGAAGATAGACCTGGATGGGGATGGGGTTGCCGAATCGTACGGGACGCGCAAGGGGATGATTCGCGGGGATTTTGGGACCTCGTTCGTCACTCGCCGGCCGGTCATTGAGGTGATCAAGGAACGCCTGCCCAACACTCTGCTGTTGATGTTGACCAGCCAGGTCGTCATCCTTATCGTGGCGTTGATTATTGGCATCACCTCGGCACTCAAGCAGTACTCGGCCTTCGATCACGTGACCACTGGGCTGTCGTTCGTCGGCTACTCCATGCCCATCCCCCTCCTGGCCATCGGGTTGATGTACCTGTTCGCTGTGAACTTCAAGAAGTGGGGCCTGCCGTATCTTCCCACGGTGGGGATGTTCGAGCCGGGGGCCGGGCGCACTATACCACAGCTCATCTGGCACATGGTGCTGCCGGTCACCGCTATCTCCACCATCAGCATCGCCGCCTATAGCCGTTATATCCGGGCCTCTATGCTGGAGGTCATCAACCAGGACTACATCCGCACCGCTCGTGCTAAGGGGTTGCGGGAACGAATCATCATGTATCGTCACGCCTTCAAGAACGCGGCCTTGCCGTTGGTCACCCTGGTGGGGCTGGACCTGCCCATGCTCCTGGGTGGAGCTATCGTGACCGAGGGTATCTTCGCCTGGCCAGGGATGGGACGGCTATTTCTCGATCACACCGTGCGTGCTGACTTCCCGGTGCTGATGGGCATCCTGATGATGATCTCGGTGGCGGTGGTGATCTTTCAGATCATCACCGACATCGCTTATACCTTTCTTGACCCACGTATCCGGTATGACTAACTTCACCAAGCCCGCGTTTTCTCCCACCCAACTGGCTATACGACGCTTCCGCCGCCACAAGATGGCAGTGTTTGGGCTCTTTCTCCTGGCTGCTCTTGTGGTGTACGTAGTGGGAGGCTCGCTAGTCTTCTCTGAGAAGTACGCCAACTACATTGACACCAGCATCCGCCTGCAACTGCCCTCGCGCCAGAACCCCTTTGGCACCGACGTGGTGGGCCGTGACATCCTGGCCCGTACGATCTACGGCGGGCAGATTTCCCTGACTATTGGACTCTCGGCGGTGCTGGTCTCGGTGTGTCTCGGCACTCTGGTCGGCGCTTTTGCTGGCTTCTACGGGGGAGTGATAGAGGGCATCCTGATGCGCTTCACTGAGGCCATGCTGAACATCCCCCAGTTGTTCTTGCTCATCGTGGCCTCGAAGTACCTGGCGGACAGGGTCCGCAACTTCCGGGTGTTCGGTCGTGAGTTCAGCGGCAGCGTGGTTGTGATCGTGGTCATCATCGGGCTGACCAGTTGGATGTATCTGGCGCGCATCGTTCGCTCGTGTTTCCTATCGTTGAAGGAGCAGGAGTTTATCACTGCCGCGCGTTGTGTTGGCACTACGAACATAGGGATCATCTTCCGCCACGTCCTGCCCAACAGCCTGGCCCCAATCATCGTCGCCGCCACTTTAGGAGTGGCCAATGCCATCCTGGCCGAAGCCTACATCAGCTTCCTGGGGTTTGGGGTTCGCCAGCCTACCGCTACCTGGGGCAATATGCTGGAGGACGCCAATCGCTACCTGGAGAGCGCGCCGCAGTTGTGGATCTTCCCTGGCTTCCTCATCCTGCTCACCGTGCTCAGCATCAATTTCCTGGGCGACGGGCTGCGAGATGCCCTCGATCCCAGGACGCTGATCTGATGAGACCCTGAGGGTCTTGCATAAAACAGTCAATGCAGTACCGACCTTTTGGCGATACCGGCGAGCAAATCTCCGCCCTGGGCTTCGGCGCGATGCGCTTGCCGATGACCCCGGACGGCGAGCACGTGGACGAGCAGAAGGCCATCCCCGTCATCCAGCGCGCCTGCGAGTTGGGCGTGACCTACTTCGACACCGCTCCCTATTACTGCAATCACCAGAGCGAGATGGTGCTCGGCAAGGCGGTCAAGCCCTGGCGCGATAAGATTCTACTCTCCACCAAATGCCCCATTTACGACGCCGACGGTGCGCGCTACCGGGAGCACCTGGAGACCAGCCTGCGCAGGTTGGATGTCCAGTACGTTGACTTCTATCACATGTGGGGCCTCAACTGGAAAAAGTACCAGGAGTTCATCGTCGCCCCTGGGGGACCGCTGGACGAGGCACGCAGGGCCAGGGAGGAGGGCCTCATCCGCCACGTCTCCTTCTCCTTCCACGACACTCCTCAGGCGCTGATGCAGTTGATTGACACGGGCCACTTCGAAAGCATGACCGTGCAGTACAACCTCCTCGACCGGGCCAACGAGCAAGCGATACACCACGCCCACGAGAAGGGGCTGGGTGTGGTCATCATGGGGCCGGTGGGCGGCGGACGACTGGCCGGCTTCTCGCCGGAGATCGCCAGGATGGTGGCGGGCGGCGTCAAGAGCAATCCTGAGATCGCCCTCCGCTTCGTGCTCAGTCACCGCGGCGTGAGCTGTGCCATGTCAGGGATGAGCACCACCCAGATGGTCGAGGAGAACGCCGCCACCGCCAGTCGCCAAGAGCCGCTCAGCGAGGAGGAGCGCGCCCAGATTCTGGCGGCCCTCGACGAGACCAAGCGGCTGGCCGACCTGTACTGCACTGCCTGTGGCTACTGCCTGCCCTGTCCCCACGACGTTAACATCCCCAAGAACCTGGAGTACATGAACTACTACCGCGTCTACGGCCTGAAGGAGTACGCCCGCCAGGCCTACGCCGATTTGGGGGTGAAGAACGTCGAGTGGATCAAAGGACTCAACGCCAAGTACTGCATCCAGTGCGGGGAATGCGAGCCCAAGTGCCCGCAGCACATCCCGATCATGGACCAGTTGGAGGAGGTAGCCCGCGTGCTGGGTGGCGTGGAGTGAGCGAACAATTGCAGATGACCAGGCGGGCCGTTACCTGGGGGAGCGGTCCGCCTTTTTGCGTCCGTGACATTGACGGCAGCGCAGAGTTGTGGTATCATAGGGGCAGGAGCTAAAGCTTCGCTAGACAAGTTGGGCGAAATCGCCGGAGGAAAAATGATCAGAGGAACGCACATTCTGTTGCGGCCGGTTCGGGATGAAGACTGGCAAATAATCGAGGACTGGGGACGTAGCCGAGAGGCGCTGTGGGGATCATTTCAGAGGTTTCAGTTGGACCATCTGCCCCGGTTGCGCGAGGCCTACCGCCAGACCGGACTCCTAAAGCGAGAGTCTGGATTCCTGCTTATCGAGACCATCGAAGATCAGCGAGTAGTTGGATTTGTGCGTTACACCCTGGTGCAGTTCCCAGACACCGACCTTCCCTATCCGGACATTGGCTTTGGGATTCCAGAGGTGGGTGGGCGAGGAAAAGGATTGGCCAAAGAGGCGGTAGGACTATTGGTGGATTATCTCTTGTCAGGATATCCAACGGAGCGGGTGGCCGCTTTGACGGACGTGGAGAATGTGCCCGCTCAACGGGTGCTTGAAGGACTGGGCTTTCAGCGGGAGGGGGTGCTGAGGCGTGCTTCGTTCCGAGATGGTCGTTGGTGCGACATAGCCGTCTACAGTGTCTTGAGGGATGAGTGGAAGCCAGAGCATGTTGCGGAGAGTAGCGAGGGAGAAAGTGAGCAAACCCTCAGTTTTAGCGGCTAAACATCTCATAGAGCTTTTTCCAAAAGCTCCATTTAACTTTGACGCCACCATGCACAAGCCCGATCACTTTCCATCAGCGGACAACGACTGGGAACCAGGGATTCGGTGGCAGACCATGCTTTGGCAACGCGCGCCGCTGGGGTTGAAGCTCGAAAATCGGGGGACAATTGATTGCCCTGAAATCTCCCTTTCCATCTGGGCGAGCGATGAGCTTGACCAGGATTTCCTGGATGGTCTTACCGATGAGATCACCTATCGCTGCAATCTGCAACTGGACCTGAGCGAGTTCAACCGAAGGTTTGGCGACGATCCTCAGTTGGGCCCGGTCATTGACAAATGGCGCGGCATGCGGCCTGCGAGCTACAGCTCGCTGTACGAGTACCTGATCATTGCCATCGTCTTGCAAAACGCCACCGTGCGGCGTTCGGTGAACATGATGCAGGCTTTGTTTGACAACTACGGGACCCTGCTCTCCTACGATGATAGAGAGCTCTACTGTTTCTGGGAACCAGAAGTGGTGAATCGAGCGACGGAACAAGAGCTTCGGGATTTGAAAGTCGGCTATCGAGCAAAATCCATCAAAAGAGTGACCGAGGCTTTTGCCAGACAGGAGATAGACGAGTTTGAATTGAGGAACAAATCCAGAGAGGAGCAGCGGGAAGCCCTGCTTGCACTCTATGGCATTGGCCCTGCTTCCGTCGGGTATATCCTCGGCGACGTGTTTCATCACCTGGACGAACTGAACCACATCTCCCCCTGGGAGCAGAAGATCTACTCCAGGCTGTTTTTCGACACCGACCCAGACGAGCCAGTCTCCGTGGACACACTTCTAGGTCTCTTCAATGAGCGTTTCGGTGGCTATCGGATGCTGGCTGTGCACTACTTTTGGGAGGATTTGTTTTGGAAAACGAAATGTGAGAAAATAGGGTGGCTGGAGAAATTGATCAGGCTCTAGGGGGTTGCACCATTATCAAGGAGCACGGCGAATGACAATCCAGATAAACGAGCAATGGCTTTTAGGTAACTGGCGATGCAGTTGATTGACAAAGGCATTAGGATTATTCACCTCGGGCATGAGTATTATCCCGATATCTTGGTACAGCGTATGCAGTATAATGCTCCACCTTTGCTTTTCTGTAAGGGATACCTTGGACTACTTAAAAGCGCCGGCATCGCTATTGTTGGTTCGAGAGATGCTTCACTGACGGGGCTAGCCCTTGCTTCGCAATTTGCTGCCGAGTTGGCACTTCAAGGGAAGAATGTCATTTCTGGATATGCCAAAGGTGTTGATACTAAGGCCCACTTGGGCGCGCTGGAAGAAGATGGCACAACAACCATTGTACTGAGTAGCGGTATCCTCGGCTTCTCCAGAAAGAGAGTTTTCAAAGATGTTAGATGGGAAGGAAATGTTTTGGCAATTTCCCAGTTCCATCCGTCTGAAAAATGGAGTGGCAGAAATGCAATGATTCGGAACAAGTTGGTATGTGCGCTCTCACAAGCGGTTATTGTCATTGAGGCGGGTGATGAGGTAGATGATCGAGGCAAGATGAGTGGGACATTTGATGCTGGCAAGACTGCCTTGCAAATGGGGGTTCCTCTATTTGTAGTGGATCCATGCATTCTCGAAGCCCAACCAAAGGGGAATAGGAAGTTGATTGAGATGGGTGGTATTGAGATCAATCCACGTGATGGAATCACGACTATGTTAGAACATTTGGAACAAGCAATGGTTACTTCCATCTATCAACACGAGGAAGTAGAGCAATTATCTATGTTCTGATCAAACAGGTTTCCAAGCTTAGGAGTCATTCATGAATCCTAACCTCGCACCCGCCGAAAACCTGGCCCAGACCATCCGTCAAGTCGCTCGCAAAGCGAACACCGAGGAAGACCTGCGCGTGGGGGTCGAGCAGGCGCTGAGCGCGACATTGCAGGCGTTGGGTCTGACGGCTACGCCCGAATACGAGAAGACCACTCTCAGCGGGTCGGCCGATGCTGTCTACGGCCACGCCGTGATTGAGTATAAGCGGCCGGGCCGCCTGGCCGAAAAGGGGTTCCCCGTAAAGCTAGCCGAGCAGATTGCCAGGTATCTAACTGACCAGGCCCGCCACGCCGGTGGCCGGGCCAAACAGGCCGAGGCCCTGGAGAAAATGATCGGCATTGGGCTGGACGGGGAACAGATCCTGTTCCTGCGCTACTCCGCCACCGGGCGCAAGCGGGAATCTCCTCTAGACTTCCGAAGTCTGACAGACTTCGGAAGTCTGGCCGGACTCCCCGGCGGCTTCCAGATGGTCGGGCCGGTGGCGGTAGGGCGAGAGAGCGTCGAATTGCTGCTGCTCTACCTGCGCTCCCTCTCGCGCAAGCCGCTCACCCCCGAAGCCCTGGCCGCCGACTTCGGCCCCCAGGGCGAGGTCGCCCCCAACCTGGTCAACGTCTTCTACACCGCTCTGCAGGCCCACCGCGACCATCCTCGTGTAGCGACCTTTTTCGCTGAGTGGGAGCGCATCTTTGGCATCGTCTACGGCGAGGAGTTGGGCCAGGCGGAAAGGGACGCGCCTGAACTGGCGGGACTCTACCGCACTGTGGGCGACCGCAAGGGTGCGCCCCTGCTGAAACCACTCTTTTTCGCTGTCCACACCTACTACGCGCTGCTGATGAAGCTCCTGGCGGTGGAACTGGCCTCGCTGCAGGGCGGCACGCTGGTGGGCTCTGTCGTGGCGGCTTTGCCCGCGATGACGGAGAAAGAACTGCGCCGTGAGCTGACCAACCTGGAGAACGGCGGCACCTTTGCTCTGCTGGGCATCAACAATTTCCTCGAAGGCGACTTCTTTGGCTGGTATCTGGATGCCTGGCAGACTTCCGAAGTCTCCGAGACTTCGGAAGTCTCGCTGGCCGATGGCATCCGCGCCCTGGCCCGCGCGCTGGCCGATTTCGAGCCCGCCACCACCACGCTGGAGCCGGAGCACACCCGCGACTTGCTCAAGAAGCTCTATCAGTATCTGGTGCCGCGCAAGCTGCGCCACGACCTGGGCGAGTATTACACCCCCGACTGGCTGGCTGAGCGGCTGCTGAACCAGGTGGGCTACAAGGGCGAGCCCGACAAGCGGCTGATTGATCCCGGCTGTGGCAGCGGCACGTTCCTCATCCTGGCCCTGCGGCGGCTGCGCCAGTACGCCGCCGACCACCTCATCCCGCCCGCCGACGTGCTCGACGCCGCGCTACGCAACATCGTCGGCTTTGACCTCAATCCTCTCAGCGTCATCGCCGCGCGCACGAACTATCTGCTGGCGTTGGGCGACCTGCTGCGCTATCGGCGCGGCCCGGTGGACCTGCCGGTGTACATGTGCGACAGCATCCTCACCCCCACCGAGCGGGCCGACATCTTTGGCAAGAGCTACCGGCTGCGCACCGTGGTCGGCGACTTTGACATCCCCGGCGAGACGGTAGCGGCAGGGGAGATGGGCGTCCTCTCGTCGCTGCTGGAGAGTTGCGTGCGCGACCAGTACACCCCGCCAGAGTTCCTGGCCCGTGCGCGGCGGGAGCTGACTGTGAGCGAGGCCATGACCGAATCGGTGCTGGAGGGACTGTACCGCCGGCTTTACCGCCTGGACGAAGAGGGGCGCAACGGCCTGTGGGCGCGGCTGCTCAAGAACGCCTTCGCTCCGGTGCTGGTGGGCGAGTTCGATTTTGTGGTGGGCAATCCCCCTTGGGTTCGTTGGGGCTACCTCAGTTCGGAATACAAAGAAGCAACGAAGCGTCTGTGGTTTGATTATGGTCTGTTTTCTCTAAGGGGAGCAGAAGCACAACTTGGTGGCGGAGAGAAAGACCTATCAATGCTATTCGCCTATGTGTCTGCTGATAAGTACCTTAAGAACGGTGGAAGGCTGGGCTTCGTCATTACTCAAGTAGTCTTCAAAGCGAAAGGCGCCGGAGAAGGGTTCAGACGTTTCAGAATAGGGGAGGATGGCGAATGGCTCAGGGTTGTGCATGTTGATGACATGGTAGAATTGAAACCGTTCCCAGGTGTTGGTAACCGAACTTCTATTGTGGTACTTCAGAAAGGTACGAAAACCCGCTATCCCGTTCCCTACACTCGTTGGACAATAAAACCGGGCCAAAGTATCAGTGAGGAAATGTCGCTAGACGAGATAGAAAACAATACCATCCGTAAACATCTCCAAGCCGAGCCCATAGGTGATTCCGAAACTGGAGCCTGGCAGACCGGTAGCAAGGCCGTTCTGCGCAGTATCAAAGCGGTATTGGGTACTCCGGCCTACAAAGCTTGGCGTGGTGCGGGAACGGACCCCTACGGTGTTTACTGGGTTGATGCTCTTCAAAGACTCCCTGACGGAAACATAGTTATCCAGAATCAACACGGCGTAGGCAAGACAGAGATTGAACTCGTGCAGACAGCAATCGAGGATGCTTTGCTATATCCTGGATTGCGTGGCAGTGGTATCAGCAAGTGGTCGTTCAGAATCTCTGGTTATATTGTCCTGGCTCAAGATCCTAAGACACGCCTAGCCTACCCGGAGGACTGGCTCAAGATCGATTTACCACGCACATACTCCTATCTGAAGCGCTTCAAAAACATCCTGGAATCTAGGAAGTCCAACTTTGTGCGAAGATTGATGGAGCGCAGTGCATTCTACGCAATGTACGGAATTGGCGACTATACTTTGTCAGAGATCAAAGTCTGCTGGCAACGTGCAAGCAATCGCTTGAAGGCCGTGGTTGTTGGATTACACCGTGACGATATGCTTCAGTTGACAAAGCCAGTCATACCTGCTGATACCACATCTTTCATAACTGTTCCTGATCATGAAGAGGCTCACTATATTTGTGCACTTATGAATTCTGTGCCAGTAGCAAGAGCAGTTAGGTCGTATTCAGAGCCAGGGCGCGGTTTTGGCTCTCCATCAATCATTGAGCATCTTGGCTTGCCCACTTTTGACCCAGAGATCCCTATTCACAGCAAATTGGCCGCGCTGTCACAACAGGCGCACCGGTTGGCGGCGGCAGGCGACGAGGCTGGCCTGGCGGCGGTGGAGGCACAGGTGGGCGAGGCGGCGGCGGAGTTGTGGGGCATTACGGACAAGGAGTTGAAGGAGATACGGTGGTCGTTAGAGGAATTGAACTAGACCAAGGGAGGAGTTTGAAAATGTACACGAAACCCATAGACGAGATTACCTTCTCAGACATCGAGGAATTCGTGCTGGGAAATAACCGCGAGAGTATTGTCCTCGACTACAAGGGGGACTGGCCTAGTGATCTGGCGCAGGTGATCGCTGCAATGGCGAACACTCAGGGGGGAGTGATTTTGATCGGTGTGACCGAAGATAACAAAACAGGGCTTCCCCAGGACATCCTAGGTGTAGAGTCGGCGCGAGGGGCGGACAGTCTGCGTCAGCGAGTGGTCAGTACCGCCTACAAAGGCGTATATCCTCCGGTTATGCCGCAGGTGGGAGTATGTTCGCTCGACCAAGACCCAGATCGAGCTGTGGTGATAGTTCGAGTGGCTCCAAGTGTTCACACGCCCCACGCGGTTGATAGCCGGCGGAGAATATATGTGCGGGTGGACAGTCAGACTGAGCCACATAGCCTGGCAACCCTGGACGAGTTAGAGTGGCTATGGGATCGCAGGCGGCAGGCAGAAGAAAGGCGTGATGCCCTAATCGAGGCAGCGAAAGAACGAGCTGCCTGGATACTGAAACACCCGACTGACACCAATGAGCCTTCCTTACTCAGGGCTTGGGTTGCCTCTCACTTCTATTCCGGCGAAGATGCTTTGCCACTGAATGTTGTTAAGGAGCTTGTGCAAACCCGCCGTGTTCAATCGGATGTGAGGGGTATGTGGTCGTTTCCCAACTTTGCGTACACGAAACGCAGCGTGCCCTTGGGATACTGTGTCTACTCCATAGAGGACAGGAGAGCTGAATACGACGAATTAGGCACAAGTGGCTTGCTATTCAGTGAGATGAGACTGGACGAAGTCAATGAGCAAACAGGGTGGAAGCAATTGCATGTAGGTCTGATTCTGAGTCAGATCGACGGTCTGCTCAAGTTCGCCAACCTTGCCTACAAACAGGGGCAATTATGGGGGCTGCTCCAGGTTCACGCCTCGCTACACCGCGTTAAAGGTATAATACTCTATGCAGTTGTTGATCGATTGGATAGGCACAACCAAGAGTTGGTTCGATCTCCTAACAAAACCATTCTTGTCTTGAATGAGACCATAGATAAGGAAGCTCTTGAAAAGACTCGGCCGAAGTTCGTCAAACAAGCGGCAAAGTCGATCCTATGGGCCTTCGGCTACGGCTGGGATGAGGAGGAGTTTGAGCAGTGGTATTCTTCAAGGATATTGAGGTGAGCTACCATTTGGCGGCCGTGGAGGCACAGGTGGACGAGGCGGCGGCGGAGTTGTGGGGCATCACGGACAGGGAGTTGAATGAGATACGACGGTCGCTGGAAGAGTTGGGGTGAGGGTTTGAACCACTGAGGCACTGAGGTACGTGAAAACGCTGAGGGCTTCAGTGCATTCAGTGTTCTCAGTGTATCAGTGATTCTGGAGTCACCATGAGTCAACCCATCTGGTTCGTGAAACTCGTACAAAGATTGTTCCCATACCGTTTTGCCCTGGCCGGGCTGACGCGGATGCCCATTGTCGGCCGAATCACGGATCGCCTGCTGTTCGAGGGCGACGATATCATCTATCTGCCTCAGGATCGGGTGATTCCCGTGAACCAGGCGCTCGATAGGCCCGACGAGATGGTGCTGCCGTCTCAGGTGGTGGAGTATTTCATCGAGAAGGCCAGCTTTCACTGGATCATGAACTTCTGCATCTGCCGCGATTCTATGAAGTGCCAGGACTATCCCATTGATCTGGGTTGTCTCTTTCTCGGTGAGGCGGCCAGGGGGATCAATCCCCAGCTTGGGCGCCCGGTAACGAAAGCAGAAGCGCTGGAGCACGCGAGGCGCTGCCAGGAGGCGGGCCTGGTTCACTTGATCGGCCGCAACAAGCTCGATACGGTGTGGCTCGGCGTCGGCCCAGGCGACAGGCTGTTGACGATTTGCAACTGCTGCCCCTGCTGTTGTCTTTGGCGAGTGTTACCTTACATCGCTCCCCAGATAGGCACTAAAACCGCGAGAATGCCCGGGGTGACGGTCACGGTGACCGATCAGTGCGTGGGCTGCGGAACTTGCACCGAGGGCGTATGCTTCGTTGACGCCATCCATCTGGTCAACGGCCGGGCGGTCAGGAGTGATGAGTGTCGGGGCTGCGGCCGCTGCGTGGACGTCTGTCCTGAGCAGGCCATCGAGATCACCATCGCCGACGATCAGTTCGTGGAGGAAACTATAGCCCGGCTATCTCCACTGGTGGACGTTTCATAAAGAGGGTGACAAGGGATAAGGGATAAGGGACAAGGGACAAGGGATTGCCTAGTCCCTGATCCCTAGTCCCTGATCCCTAATCCCTGATAGAAAGAGATGGTCTGATGGTCAAAATACCTGTGTTGAAAAGTATCACCGAAGCCAATGCTTTGCTAGCCGCGGCCCTGCGGGCCAGGTTCGCTCAGCAAGACGTGCTGGTGCTGAACTTCATCGCCTCGCCGGGGGCGGGCAAGACCACGCTGCTGGAGCGCACCATCGAGAAACTGAACGGCGAGCTGCGGCTGTCGGTGATCGAGGGCGATCCCACCACCAGCCTGGACTCCGAGCGCATCTTTGCCGCCGGGGTGCCGGTGGTGCAGATCAACACCGATGGCGGATGCCACCTGGAGGCGCGCATGATCCAGGCGGCGCTGGAGCAACTGGACGTGGAAGACGCCGACGTGGTCATCATCGAGAACGTGGGCAATCTGCTGTGCCCCACAGGCTGGGACCTGGGCGAGGATGCCAAGGTGGTGATCGCCAGCCTGCCCGAGGGGGACGACAAGCCGCTCAAGTATCCGATGGCTTTTGCCACCGCTCAGGCGGTGGTCATCAACAAAATAGACCTGGAGCCTTACCTCCCGGCCAAAGTGTCGGTGCTGCGCCAGAACGCCCTCCAGATCAACCCACACCTGGCGGTGTTCGAGGTCTCTGCCCTAACCGGGCAGGGTCTCGATGGCTGGGTGGATTGGATATGGGAGAAACTGGCCGAGAAGCGAGAGTCCCGATGCACGAAATGTCCATAACCCAGGCCATGCTGGACCTGGCCCTGGGGCACGCCCAAGGCCAGCGCATCACCGATATCCACTTGCAGGTGGGCATGATGTCGTTCGTTGTGCCCGAATGTGTGGAGTTCTATTTTGAGTATCTCAGCCAGGGCACGCTGGCCGAGGGGGCGAAACTGCACTTTGAGACCTTGCCCATCGAGATCACGTGCCTGGATTGCGGACGGCAGGCCGACCTGAGTGACTGGGCCGATGATCCACCCCGAGCGATCATGGTAGAGGCCCTGGCCCGAGGTTGCAGGTGCGGTAGCAAGAACCTCCGCCTCACCGGCGGCACTGGCTTCGACATGATCAGTCTCGAGGTGGAGGTGCAAGAGGCAAGAGGCAGGATGCAAGAGGCGAGAGGCAAGAAGCAGGAAAAGAAAAGGAGAACGAGCGATGACTGAAGACGTCTACCGTAAGTTGGCCCAGCGGCTGGACGCTATCCCCAATGGCTTCCCTGCTACCGAAAGTGGTGTGGAACTGCGGCTGCTGGCCAAGATGTTCACACCTGATGAGGCCGCGCTGGCCAGTGCGATGCGCCTGACCCGCGAGCCAGCCACCGACATCGCCGCCCGCGCGGGCGTGGACGCCGACACGGCCTACGATACGCTCAAAGAGATGGCCCGCAAGAGACTGATCCGCTTCACGAAGGGTGAAGGCCAACTTCTCTTCGGGCTGATGCCCTTCGTCGTCGGCCTCTACGAGGAGCAATTGCCCCGCCTGGACGTGGAACTGGCGACGTTGTTCGAGCAGTACTTGCAGGAGACCCAGGGCGGCAGCATCGTCCG
>Ga0194125_10010340_pt1 | contig 12751 bp, 11 predicted proteins | sample TA2KigC250mmetaG_FD_148626 | JGI IMG/M metagenome (GOLD analysis project Ga0194125, IMG submission 148626) | Freshwater microbial communities from Lake Tanganyika, Tanzania - TA2015034 Kigoma Deep Cast 250m | ecosystem: Environmental > Aquatic > Freshwater > Lake | place: Tanzania: Lake... | reverse complement strand
CACAGGGACGGGCTTAGCGGAAAGCCGTACCTCCTCGGGGTGTTCTCCATAATCTACTCAAAGGAGTTCCCAGCTCTTCACCGAGGTGTCGATGTGTACCTGGCGATAACCAATGGGCGCGGGAGGTACAAGACACAACTCCGCTTCATGTTCGCTGAAACCGAGGAGGAGCTGATGGTGGCTGAAGGCGAAATGGAATTCGCCGATCCGCTTCAGGTGTGGGAGATCGGCTTCTCACTGCCTCCGTTGCCATTGCCCAAGGCGGGCAAGTACCGATTCGACCTGCTGTGTGATGGGATGCTCTGCGGCAGCCGCTCCGTGGTTGCGCAGTTGCACCCGGAAAGGGGGAACGAATGAGTGGGCAGACCATTGCCGAGCTCGAATGCGTCAAGAGGATAGAGCCCCCTACTGACGCGGCGGAGGCGCACGGGGCTCCAGGTACGCCTGGAGTAACCCATTTCAGCGTGCGATATGCCCACGGCCTCGACGCGTTCGGTCCTAAGATAAGGGAGCAATTGCGGCAGCTCGCGGCAGAGGTCGAGGCCTGGCAACAAAGGCAGGGCCTTGCTGAGGAGTGGCGGGCCGCCGCGGAGGCCTCGGGGGCGCTCGATTTCCTGCGCGATGACCCTCTGCTTGAGGATGGGGAGTGAGGTGGACACCCATGCCGGAGGGCTATCCCCAGCAGGGCGATGTCTGGTTCGTCCCGTTCGCGATGCCATCCGCGGATAGTGCTGGGCTGAAGTTCAGGCCGGCGGTCGTAGTGTCCGCGGCCCCTATCGAAGAGACGCGCGGCACGGTCACCTTGGCGGCGATCAGTAGCAGGACAGAGCCGAGAACGCGCTTCGACATCTTCGTCGGCGCCTCTTCCGGCCTCGCGCGGGCGATGGGGCTGAACCGCGACAGCATCATCTGCTGCGACATCCTCCAAACCTTCAGTATCGCGGCCTTGGGACGTAAGATAGGAAGGGTCAACGAAGAGACCCGGACGCGGATTGGCGAGAAGCTTGCTGAGTTCTTCGCCCTTCAACGGTAGACGCCTGAGCTCTGGTGGGCACTCACGTGCTGCCTTGCCGCCTGCCTTCCCCAAGCACCTTCGCGCTTGCTCTCAACGCCTTCGGCTCGACGTAGGCGGGGCCGTTCTGCCTCGCCGTGGCATGGCTTGCTAAAGGAGAACGCAGATGATACGAGCGAAACCGGCACCCCTCGCAGCGCTGTTTGTGCTGTCGGTCTGTCCCGCCATCGCCGACGACCTGAATCCAGTGAAGTCCAAGAAGGCGCCCAGGCATCCGGCGGTCGCCATCGCGGAGAAGGGGCAGGCGAAGGCAACTATCTGCGTGATGGGCGGGAAGGGCGATGCGGTGCTCGCCCAGGCGGTGAAGGAGCTTCAGGAGTGCATCGAGCTGGCGGCGGGGGCGAAGCTGCCCATCGTGCAGGACAAGGTGCAGCCGCCCGCCATCGTGATCGGGAACTGCGCCGAGGCTGCGGCAGAAGGGCTCGACGGGGCAAAGATGCCCGTCGAGGGCTTCGCCATCAAGTCGGCCCCCGACCGCATCTTCATCGTCGGCCACGATGGGCCAGTGGGCAAAGGCACCCACGCGGCCTCCCACGGCACCGCCTGGGGCGTCTTCGAGTTTCTCGAGCGCTTCGTGGGCGTGAGATGGTACTGGCCGACGGAGCGGGGCGGGCGCTCGATTGTGAAGGTGAAGAGCCTGGTTGTGAAGCCGGTGTGGCTGGAGGACGCGCCGGTGTTCCGCAAGCGCGAGATCTGGCCGCCCTGTGGCGAGCCGTGGCATGGCCGCGGCCAGCCGCTCGGGCCGCTCCACAACCGCCTGAGGGCGGGAAACTCGTGGCCCATCAGCCTGGTCGTCCACTCCCCCAACTGGGCGGGGGTGAAGGAATACGCGGAGGGGCGGCCGGAGTGCTTCCAGCTCGGCTCCGACGGCTCACGCAACTTCCAGATGCTCTGCTACGGCAACCCCAGGACGCTTGCGACCTACCTGGAGAACATCGCGCTGCACTTCGACAAGGGACGGAAGGCTCACATGGGCATCGTGGGCGACGCCATCACCGTGTCGCCCAACGACGCAGGAATCGCCTGCTACTGCCCCGATTGCCGCAAGCTCTGGGATGACAAGGGGGGCCAGTATGGCACCGCCTCCCGCATCCTGGCCGCGTTCGTGGACAAGTTGGCCCGCGAGGTGAAGACCCGTTGGCCCGACAAGACGGTCATCTACCTGCCCTACCTCAACTACACGCTCGCGCCCGACGGCTTCAAGTTCCCGGGCAACGTGGAGGTGCAACTGTGCGGCATGCCCGGCATCGCACAATACAAGGAGCGGTCAGTCCTCGCCTCCGAGCAGGCGAACGTGGACAAGTGGGTCGCCATCACGGGCCGCAAGATTCAGAACTGGCACTACAGTTGCTGGCCAGAGGACAAGACGAAGGCCCCCTACCACTACCCCCACGTGCTGAAAGCCTACTACCGGGCGAACCGCGACAAGCTGATCGGCTCGTTCATCAACGGTGACGGCGACCACTTCCCCCGCCAGCACATAAGCCTCTATTGCTGGATGAAGCTCCTCTGGAATCCCGATTTCGACGTTGATGCCGCGATGGAGGACTTCTGCGACCGCATGTTCGGGCGGGCGGCCTCGTCAATCCGCCGGCTGCTCGATCTTCAGGTTGACGGCTGGGAGAAGAGCCGCTGGCCCGATGGCCTCCTCTCGCCCAAGGCCATCTACGAGGCGAGCTACCCCCGCCGCACCGTCGAGCGGATGAAGGACCTCCTCGCCCGTGCGCGCAAGCAGGCCGAGGGCGGCGAGGAGGCGGCCAAGCGGGTCGAATACTACGCCACGCCCTTCCCCGACTTCTTCGAGGAGTTCGCCGCCGTCGTCGAGGGCAAGGGCGCAAGGCCCCTCATCGTCCAGAAGGTCGGCGAGAACCCCACGATTGACGGCAAGCTCGACGACGCGGCCTGGAAGCGCGCCCCCGAGGCCTCGCTCTTCAAGCACGTGGACAAGAAGGAGGTCGAGCCGAAGCACCCCACCAAGCTGCGGGCGGTCTGGACGATGGACGGCGTGACCTTCGGCTTCTGGATGGCCGAGCCGTCGCCCCAGTCGCTCGTCCAAACCGTCAAGTCGCGCGACGAATCAATGGCCTGGTGGAACGACTCCGTCGAGGTCTTCCTCGACGTCACTGGCAAGAACCAGGGCCACTGGTATCAATGGATCATCAACCCCCACGGCATCATCCACGACGGGAAGGGCCAGGACACCTCCTGGAACCCCGAGGGCGTGAAGACCAAGGCGTTCATCGGGAGCGACTTCTGGAGCCTCGAGGTCTTCATCCCCTACGCCCTCTTCCCCGAGGCCCTCAAGCCGGGCACCAACGTGGCCTGGTACGGCCAGTTCACCCGCCACCGCATGAGCGACCACGGCAAGTCCCCGGGAAGCCTCCACGAGAACCAGAAGCTGAACTGTAGGTTCGGCGGCTTCAACAGCAACCTGGCCGACTTCGCGCCCGTGAAGTTCGTCGAATGAAGCCGATCTTAGACCCAAAGACGCGCTCCTGGACTTGCAATCTGCGCGCCACAAGGTATACTTGTTTGGGGAGGATGAGGAGGCATAGGCCCGTGGCAGTGACAGCGAGAGCGGTCGAAATCAGCGGCGTGGTGGACACCGACCACCAGCTTCACCTCGACGGCCCCGTGCCGATTGCTGGCCCCAGCCGCGTGCGCGTCATCATCCTCGTGCCAGAGGACGCCGACCTTGACGAGTCCGAATGGCTCCGCTCGGCGGCAACGAACCCCGCCTTTGACTTCCTGAAAGAGCCCGCAGAGGACATCTACTCGCCTACAGACGGGGAGCCGTTCCGTGACGAAGGGTAGCGTCGTCCTCGTCCCCTTCCCATTCGACGATCTCTCCACCTCCAAGGTCAGGCCGGCCGTATGCCTGACCGAACCGGTTGGTCCGCACCGTCACGTTGTGCTCGCCTTCATCACAAGCCAGCCGCAGGCCGCTCCGCTTGACAGCGACGTTCCCTTGGACTCCGCGGCCCCGGACTTCGGCGCCACGGGGTTGCGTGTCACTTCCGTCCTGCGGCTTCATCGCCTCATGACTGTCAGCGGGTCCCTGATCCAGAGGCGGCTCGGCGAGCTCCCGCCATCCATCCAGACGCTCGTCGCGGCGAAGCTACGCAGGTTGTTCGGACTCTGACGCAGTGGTCAAGCAAGCGACGGGGGCAAGGCCTCCAGAAGCCTGCACGGGAACCAGATGCTGAGTTGTAGGTTCGGCGGCTTCAACAGCAACCTGGCCGACTTCGCGCCCGTGAAGTTCGTCGAGTAAGGAGCAAGGTGCAATGCGTGTCGGACGAATCGCGGCGTTGTGCGTGCTGGCTTCTGAAGCGGCCTCGGCGGCGGAGCTGAAGCTCCTGATGCCGCTGGGGCGCGTGGCGTACCAGACGAATGAGGCGATTGGCGTCTCCGTCGTTCGCAGCGCGAAGGAGGCGCTGGCGGCGGGGGAGCTGCGCCTCGCGCTCGCGGGGCCGGAGGGGAGCCGGGTGACTGTGGTTTTCCCGGTCACAGGCGGGACGCCTGTGCCACCGGACACTGAGGCCCGGCGCACGGAGCACCTGCACCTGAACGGCTGGCTGCTGAGGCCGGGACGCTACACGCTGGAGGCGTCGTGCGATGGGGCGACGGCGACGACGGAGTTCACGGTCCACAGCCACATCCGCAAGTCGTCGTTCCGCCTGATTGACTGGGGCTGCGGGGCGAAGAAGGACGAGGCGGCCCGCCTGGGCGAGGACGGCATGGGCTTCAACCTGCTCCTGGCGTCCTACGGCGGGCACGACCAGGACGCGAATATCCGCGGCGGCCTGGACTACATGCGGAACTGCACGATGGGCGGCGCGCACCAGATGGACATGCGGCTGGAGTGCGACTGGTCCGACCCCTACGTGCTGGCGGGCGGCATGGCCCGCTCGGCCCGCCAGGCGTTCGCCGACCGCACGGCGCCGAACGTCGTCGGCGTGCACTTCTACGACGAGCCGGGCCTCACGTGGCAGAAGCACCCGAAAACGGGCGTGTTCACGGGCCACGACATTCCGGCGCAGCGCCGCGCCTGGAAATCCGCCTTTGGCCAAGAGCTGCCCGAGTACACCGAAATCAAGCCCGGCAACCCGGAGCACGAGGCCCTCTGGGGCCGCTGGCTCCGCTGGAAGCAGGTCTTCATGGAATCCGCCTGGCGCTCCGCCGCCTTCAGCGTGAACTGGGTGCGGCCCGACTGGCTCTCGGCGACCCAGAGCGTCTACGGCTGGCACGCCTTCGGCGACGGTTACTACTTCAACGTCGTGCGCAGCCTGCCCGTCATCAGCGGCCACGGCGGCTACGACGACTACGCGGGCGGCTACCTCAACCCCGGCTTCTTCATGGAGTTCGGCCGCTTCCGCGACTACGCCAAGCCCGCCTGGTATCTCCCCACCTGGTGGGGCATGCCCAACGGCCAGTACCGCCTCGAGCAATACCTGACCTTCATGGCGAACGTCCAGGGCCTCTGCAAGCCGCCCGACCACCACATCCACAACCCCGGCGCCAAGAAGGGCTCGCCCGACGACGCCATCGTGGAGAGCAACAAGCTCATGGCCCGCCTGGGCACGATCTTCACGACGATGCCAGTCAATCGGTCAGAGATCGCCGTCCTCTACTCGATGTCGCAGAACGTCCGTGCGATGCTCAAGAGCAAGGACATGCTGAACTTCCAGGACTTTCCCGGCCAACTGGAGCGGCTGGAAGTCCTGTTCGTGGCGAGCAAGATGGCGCACATCCCGCTCTTCCCGCTGGTGGAGGAGGACGTGCTGGACGGCACGCTGGCGGCGAACCACAAGGCCATCGTGCTCGCGGGCATCGAGGCGCTCGACCCCGAGGTGGTGAAGGCGCTGGAGGCGTATGCCGCAAAGGGCGGCAAGGTCATCCTCGGCGACGAGTGCGCCGTGAAGATCGCCGGGGCGGCGAAGCTCGGCGCAGCCATCACCGACAAAATCTACGTCGAGGCGGGCAAGGCGTTCAACGACAAGAGCGACAAGGAGTGGCGGACGAAGGGCCTGCTCGCCCGGCGGCCGGGCATGTACTTCAAGGAGGCGAAGCCCATCGCCGCGGCGCTCACCAAGCGCTGCGCCGAGGTCGGCGTCGCGCCCGTCGTCGAGTGCGACAACCCCCAGGTCTTCGCCGCCCGCCACGCCCTCGGCGACATCGAGTACCTCTTCCTCGTCAACGCCTCGTGCGACGAATCTGAGCTGAGCGCCGTGCAGCACATGAACGCCATCAAGTCAGCCGAGGCCACGGTGAGCCTGCCCGACGACGGGCGTCCCCTCTACGAGGCCATCTGGGGCGGCGAGGCGGCGGCGTTCGCCAAGAAACGCGGCAAGCTCACGGCCGAGCTGCGCTTCGGCCCCGGCCAACTGCGCGTCTTCGCACGCACCGCCCGCAAGCTCGGCGGCGTCCAGGTGCTCCCGCCCATCGTCCCGCCTGCCGACTATACGCTGCCAGGCAACCCGCTGCGGGTCGAAGTCGTGGCCATGCCTGTGGACGAGGCGGGCAAGGTGCTCGCCGGCTCCGCGCCGATGGCCATCCGCGTCACCGACCCGCTCGGCGTGGCTCGCTACGACCTCTTCCGCGCGACCGACCAGGGCATTCTCAAGCTCTCGCTGCCCCTGGCCGCCAACGACCCGGCGGGCAGATGGAGCGTCAGCGTGCGCGAGCTGTTGAGCAACAAGGAGGGCACAGCGACGTTCGACCTCAAGCCGCCCGCCCAGTGCGGCGCAATCGCGGGCGCCACGCGGCGAGCCGTCCACTTCGCTCCCGACGCGAAGAACGTCTACCGCTTCTTCCGCACCAACAAGGACCTCACGCTCGTGCTGGGCAAGAGCGACTACAATGCGGCCCAGGCCGCCCGCCTGGCCGAGGTCCTCAAGCCCTGGGGCGTCGCGTGCAAGACCGTCGCCGCCGCCGACGTGAAGAAGCGCGTGTTGCCCGACGACGCGAAGAAGACCTGGACCGGCCTCCAGGGCGGCGGCGACACGGGCTTCGACCTCCCCGGCGCTGCCGTGCTCCTCGGCACGCCCGAGGACAACCCGCTCATCAAGCACCTGCTCGACCAGCGGTTCCTTCCCTACAAGCCGGCGAAGGACGCCTTCCCCGGCCGCGGCCGCGGCTACATCGCCTGGCAGACCGACGGCGTCGGCTACTACAACACCGAGTCCATCACCCTCATCGCCTACGACGCGGCGGGCATGGCCGAGGCCGTGGGCACCCTCTTCGAGTGGGCCAGCGGCTATGAGCCGCTGACGCCCTGGGTGCTGCCTAGTGGCACAGGCATCTTGCCTGTGACCATCACAGGCGGGACGCCTGTGCCACCACCTGCGGCCAAGGTGGCCTCGGAAGCCATCGTTCCCGACAGCGTCATCGCCATCAAGGTAGAGGGCAAGGCAATCAGCGTCCTTTCACTCGACGACACCCAGACGGCCATCGGCCTCGACGGCAAGCTCGGGCGCCAGAAGGTGCTCTCGACGCGTGCCGCGAAGGCGTTGGCCGACGAGGCCGCCGCGCTCCGCAAGATTGACCCTCAGGACCAGAAGGCGTTCGCTACGCCCGACCGCGTGATCAAGTTCGTGGCACGCGGCGAGGGCCTCGTCGCCATCGCCTACTGGGGCGGCCTGGTGAAGACCTTCGACGCCCGGGGCGCGTGCAAGACGGCCCAACTGCTCCCGCAGGACATCGGCGGCCTTGCCTGGGCGGGCGACAAGCTCATCGTCGGCCTGGCCGACGGCAAGGTCATGGCGCTGTCGCCTCTGAAGTGATTGCCCTGGGGAAGGCGCAGGAGAGGAATCAAGGTAAAATGATTACGGGTAATGGGGCTATCTCCTTGACTCCAGTGACCTCAATGGGTGGCCCTGGGGAAGGAGGCCGTCTTGAACGCCAAATCGCTCTTTGGCTGCGATGTTGCGGTCAGTTGGGCTGTTCTGCACGTTGGCACGTACACCACAACCTGTTGTGGCTACTGGAGTGAAGGGGATACCCCCCTACGGGTAAAATGATAAGAGAAAAAGGAGGGACAGAGAGGAGATCGTGGGGCAGCACCCGGCCTGGGCTGTGGCGATTCCCCTCGGCTTCGCCCTCCTCCTGGCTTCTTCTCTTATCATTTTACCCGTAATCATTTTACCTGTTTCCTCTTGCACCTTGGAGGTAGAGGAGAGCGCACGTGTTCCACCTCCCGCTGGCTCCGGGGGTAGAGCTGCGCCCGTTGGAACCGCGGCATTCCGACGAGCTGTTCGCCCTGGTTGACCGCAACCGCGACCGCCTGCGCAAGTGGCTGCCCTGGGTGGACGGCGCGAAGTCGGCTGAGGACACGGCGAAGTTCATCCGCGACAGCCTGAAGCGCCACGCAGAGACCGGCGAGGTGGTGGCGGGCATTTGGTATCGCGGCAAGCTCGCGGGCACGATCGGCCTGCACATTCGCGGCGAGGCCAGGGCCATGCTCGGCTACTGGCTGAGCGAAGAGGCCGAGGGCAAGGGCCTGATGACCCTCGCCTGCCGCGCGATGCTCGCCCACGCCTTCCGCGACCTGGGGGCCGAGCGGGTCGAAATCTTCGCCGAGCCGCGCAACCGCCGCAGCCGCGCCATACCCCAGCGACTCGGCTTCCGCCGGGAGGGCACCCTCCGCCACGTCGCCAAGCTCGACGGCCGCTTCATTGACCACGAGGTCTACTCCCTCCTGCGTGAGGAGTGGGCGACAACCTGATCCCGGGGTCCCGATCGTCGTCGTTGTCGGCGTCGTCCTCGTCGTCGAACGCGAAGGACGCGGAGAGGCAAGAGGTTCGACGACGAGGACGACGACGAGGACGAGAAGAGAGGCAGAGGATGGCTACCGAGGACTCTGTCCGCCTGTTCCTCTGCGGCGACGTGATGACGGGCAGGGGGATTGACCAGGCCCTGCCTCACCCCTGCGAGCCGACCCTGTACGAGAGCTACATCACCGACGCCCGCGGCTACATCGAGCTGGCCGAGAGGGCGAATGGCCCGTTCAAGCGGCCAGTGCCCTTCGACTACATCTGGGGCAATGCGCTCGCGGAGCTTCAGAAGGCCAGAACCGATCTGCGAATCATCAACCTCGAAACCAGCATCACCCGCAGCCCCGACGCGCTCCGCGAGAAGCCGGTGCTCTACCGAATGAGCCCCGACAACCTCCCCTGCCTGACCGCTGCCGCAGTTGATTGCTGCTGCCTGGCGAACAACCACGTGCTCGACTGGGGGCCTGCCGGCCTCGTGGAGACGCTGGCGGCGCTCGACGCCGCGGGCCTGCGCCACGTGGGGGCCGGGCGCGACCTCGCGGAGGCCAGCGCCCCCGCCGTGCTGGAGGCCCACCACGGCTCGCGCGTCCTGGTCTTTCCCTATGGCAGCCCGAGCAGCGGCCTGCCGCTCGATTGGGCCGCGGCCGCCAGTCGGCCAGGCGTGAACCTGCTCCCCGACCTCTCGGAGGCGAGCGCCCGCCGCGTGGCCGCCGAGATTCAAGCCGTGAAGCGGCCAGGCGACATCGCGCTCCTCTCCATCCACTGGGGCGCCAACTGGGGCTACGAGGTGCCCCAAAGCCAGGTCCGCTTCGCCCATCGCCTCATAGAGGAGGGAGCCGACCTCATCTGCGGCCACTCGTCCCACCACGTCAAGGCACTCGAGGTCTACCGTAATCGCCTCGTCATCTACGGCGCAGGCGACTTCATCAACGACTACGAGGGCATCGGCGGCTACGAGGAGTTCCGCGGCGACCTCGCCCTGATGTACCTCCCGAAGCTCGACGCTCGAACCGGCGAACTGGCCGAGCTGCGGCTCGTGCCGATGCAGATGAAGCGCTTCCGCCTCAACCGCGCCGCGCCCGCCGACGCCCAGTGGCTCTGCGACCTCCTCAACCGCCAGGGGACGCACTTCGCCACCGCGTTCCAGTTGCGCGACGACGCCGCCATCACCGTGGAGGCAACCTGACGGGTGAACTTTTCACCTGTCTGGCGCACTTAACCTAGTGAAGGAGGAAACATGGACGAACTGCGCGACGATACCCCAGACGAACCGCAACTTCAGGGTGGCAAGCCACTTAGGGATGACCTCGCCGCCCTCTACTCGGCGCCCCAGGCCGTGCCCCCGGCAGTGGATGCGGCAGTGCTCGCCAGGGCGCGGCGCCATCTGGCGCCGCGCTTGCTGGCGAGGGTAGCCCCGCGCTGGGCCGCCGCAGCCGTCGCCGCCATCACCGCAGCCGTCGCCGCCATCGCCGCCGCCGTCCTCCTCTTCGTCGTCCTCCTCGGCCCGATGCGCGACGCCCCCGAGCCCATTGCCAAGCTCACCCCACACTCCGCCGCAAAAGTCCTCGCAACCTTCGAGAAGGCCGACATCAACCGCGACGGGCAGGTGGACATCCTCGACGCCTTCGCCCTCGCCCGCCAGCTCGACGCCAAGCTCCCCCGCAAGGAGGAATGGGACATCACGGGCGACGGCTCGGTTGACCGCCGCGACGTTGACGCCATCGCCATCGCCGCCGTGAAGCTGGAGAGGGGGACACTGCATTGAACAGAGACCACGGACCACGGACCACGGACCACGGACTGAAATCGTCCTCGTCCTCGTCGTCGTCCTCGTCCTCGATCTTCTCTTCGATCTGGACTCGCGCGCTCATTCTCGCCTTGCTCCTCATCTTCCTTGGCGGCGGCCAGGCGCCGGGCTTCGTCCCGCCCCCCAACGGCCAGGCCCGCTCCGCGGTGGTGGACGTCTTCATTGACAGCGGGGCCGTGCCGCTGGCCGCCTGGCAGGTCGAGCTCGCCGCCGAGCGCGGCAAGGTCAAGATCATCGCCATCGAGGGCGGCGAGCACCCCGCCTACAAGGAGCCGCCCCGCCACGACCCCGCCGCCATCGGCTACAAGCGCGTCGTCCTCGCCGCCTTCAACACCGGCAAGGACCTCCCCAAGGGCAAGACCCGCGTCGCTCGCCTCCGCCTCCAGACGCTCGGCGACACCGAGCCCGACTACGCCACCCGCCTCGACGCCGCCGCCGCGCCCGACGGCAAGCGCATAAGGGCAACGGTCAGCCTTGTTAAGGGGTAGCCGCAACGAGCAGCGCGAAGCCCGCTTCTTCGAGCGCGCCAGCCACCCCGCCCTCGCCGACATCGAGGTGAACTGGGCGGGGTGCAGGAGGAACTCTCCGACCTCGCGATGGCTGGTGGGAACCACGAGGCCCCCGAGCAGATCAAGCGCCTCGCCCTCGACTTCGCCCTCATGAGCGCCTACACCGCCTTCGTCGCGCACGAGTCACGACGGAAGGCTTTAAGGGACAAGCCTGAGCTACCTCGCCAATCCCCCGGGTCCCTTTGGTCCCTTATGTCCCTTTGATTTCCCCCCGCTCAAGCCGTATCCTGTTCGCATGCGTGGCGTTCGCGCGCTCTAACCATGAAAGGAGCCAGCGATGCGGCGTCTTCTGACCTGGGCATGGGTGGTGGGATGCTCGTTGGCCCTCAGTGGCTGCGGCATGGGACCTCTCGGGGCGACGGAGCAGCACTTCGGGCTCTCGTACGGCGGACCGAGCGGCGCCGGGGGCATTGCCGCGCAGGCCGTCAACCGGCCCGACCTCGACCCCGAGCGGCGCGAGCGCCTCGTGGTCTACAACGGGGCCATCTGGCTCGTCGTTCAACGCATTGCCGAGTCCCTCGATCAGGTCACGCGCGGGGTCGAGGCCCTCGGTGGCTACATGCAGGAGCTCACCGCCAACTCCATCACCCTGAGGGTGCCCGCTGCCAAGTTCCACGACGCCATCGCCATGGTCGAGAAGCTGGGCGAGGTGACCAAGAAGGAGATCAAAGGCGCCGACGTCACAGAGCAGGTGCGCGACCTCCGCATCCGCCTCCAGAACGCCGAGCAACTCCGCCAGCGCCTCCTCAAGCTCCTTGAGAAAAGCGAGAAGGTGGAGGAGACCCTCAAGGTCGAACAAGAGCTCGCCCGCGTCACGGAGAACATCGAACTCCTCAAGGGCAAGCTCCAGTACGTCGAGACCCAGGTGGCGCTCTCCACCCTCACGGTTCACCTCAACTCCGCCCTGCCCCAGCGGGAGATCGCCATGCCTGTCCCGTTCGGGTGGATCCAGGAACTCGGCTACGACCTCACTCGTGGCGGCGACGAAACGTCGCCCGGTTTGCCCTTCTGGCGCGGCGTGAAGCTCCGCCTGCCTGAAGCCTATGTCAAGTACTACGAGAGCGACGACGAGACCCGCGCCCTGTCCGCCGACCAGGTGATGGTTCGGCTTCAACGCCACCCGAACTTCAAGGGCGGGCGGCTCGACTTCTGGGCGGCCATCGCCCAGCGCGCCCTTCTGGAGGCCGCCGCCTTCACTGTCCAGGAGAAGCTTGATCTGACCCTGCGCACCGGTGTCCCAGCGCGCCTCTTCGTCGCCTCCAAGCAGATTGGCAAGAAGCCCTACGGCTACCTCCTCGCCGTCGTCGCGCGCGAGCATCGCGTCTACACCTTCGAGGCCTGGGGGCCGCAGGAGAGGTTCGCCGCCGACCGCGCGAAGCTCGACGCCGCCATCCGCTCCCTCCGCGTCGGGCCACTGTGGCGCTTGCTCCTCACCCTCCTGTGACGTGCGCGGATGGGGTGCGTGTAATCTCCTACGGACCAGTTTCCGCTTTTCTTCTTTGGCCGTATGTGATATAAGTGTATACGCTTA
>Ga0194125_10010337_pt1 | contig 12754 bp, 9 predicted proteins | sample TA2KigC250mmetaG_FD_148626 | JGI IMG/M metagenome (GOLD analysis project Ga0194125, IMG submission 148626) | Freshwater microbial communities from Lake Tanganyika, Tanzania - TA2015034 Kigoma Deep Cast 250m | ecosystem: Environmental > Aquatic > Freshwater > Lake | place: Tanzania: Lake... | reverse complement strand
TGAAAACCAAATTATTGCTATGAAAAAAAATTACCTGATCTTTATTTTTACTGTTTTACTATTTTCCTCCTATTCTCAAACTTTTAAGGTAGACTATGATAATTCTTCAAAATGGTTTTTAGGGTTAAATGTCGGTGCCGCATGGAATACAACTGATGTTACAAATAAAACGGATGCCGGGTGGGGGATTATTTTAGGTAAATCATACGGATACAATTTTTACAGCCCACTTACATTTGATATTAGAGCAAGATACCTGCGTGGGTTTTGGTACGGACAGGATACAGATACAAGTAGTGTGTCCGAGATTTCAGGTCAGGCACTTTCTGGATATACAAATCAAGGATTTACTGTTCACAATTTTCAATCAGATGTTCATCGCCTGGGCCTTGAATTAGCAATTCACTTAAATAGCATAACGAGTAGAACAGGATGGGACCCGTACATTTTTGGTGGCATAGGACTTACTTGGCATCAAACTTATTCTGATTTATTAAAAGCAACGGATTCAACATCTGGATCAGTTTATGACTATTCTTCTATGTTGGGTAATTTATCAAGTGTTGAAGATGAACTTGACGGGGTATACGATACACCATTAGATGGATACAAATCAGATTCATATAATGTAGCATTCATGCCCTCTTTAGGTTTTGGTTTAGGTTACAATATCGGTAAAAGAATTTCTTTGGGCATAGAACATAAAACAACTTTCACCTTGCGTGATGATTTTGATGGTTTAGTGTCAACTGTAAGGCCTAAAAATGATTTGTACCATTATACTTCCTTGTATTTACGATTTAGATTTAGAGGGAAACAGCCAACAGAAAATATTTCAGATATACCATGTAATCCCCCATCTATATCAATCACTCAATCTGTCTCAGACATAACTGTTACTAATCCTGAATTCCAAATCGAAGCGAAACTCATTAATATTTCAAACTCAAATCAAATAAGTTTGATGAATAACATCGGACAAAGTATACCATTCAATTTTAATTCTCGTACAGGAAAACTTTTGGCAAATGTCGCACTAGTTCCTGGAGAAAATTCTTTTACAATTCGCGTAAATAATGGTTGTGGTACAGATAGCAAGGTCATTCGCCCTACTTTATTAAATTGTTCCCTCCCTTCTGCAGTAATTATAAATCCAACGAGTTCAAATGCAACTGTAAAATCCCCAGCCTTTACTCTAACGGCCGTGGTTACGGGCGTTACAAGTATTCAAGGAATAAAATTAATGCAGAATAACGTTCTATTGAACGGTTACAGCTTTAATCCAAATAGTGGAGTTTTGCAGGCGAGCGTTAATCTGGCCCCTGGGAAAAATATTTTTAATTTAGAATTATTCAATGCTTGTGGAAATAACACTGTATTTTCAGAAGTAAATTATGATAATTGCACAGAACCAACCATAACACTTTTTTCTCCTTCATCAACAGGAACTACGGTTAATACCTCTCAGTTTAACTTATCAGCTTTAATTTCAGGTGTTACTGATAAAAGTCAAGTAGTAATTAGTCAAAATAATATTTCAAATAATACATTTACCTTAACCAATGGGGCGGTTAATTTAAATACAATTTTGAATCCTGGAATTAATACATTCATCATTTCCGCTTCAACAAGATGTGGTACAGCTTCACAAACCGTAACTGTAAATTACCAAACTTGTAATGCTCCAATAATTACATTAGTAAGTCCTCAGGCAAATTCTACAGTAACGACATCAAATCAATTGATTAAAACAAGTGTAGTAAATGTAGATTCTCGAGAAAATTTACTTGTAACGTTAAATGGATTAGCTTTAAAGAATATAAATTTCGTAAAGAATATAAATTCACTTGAGTTTCCCGTAAACCTCACCAACGGGGTTAATAGTATAACGATTACCGCAACCAATACTTGCGGAGCTGATGTTGAAACAATAATAATTACTTACAATCCTTGTATTGCTCCAAAAATTACCCTTTCTCCAATGTTAAGTACGGTGAATAATACTGCTTATTTTTACAGTGCTTCCATTGAAAATCACAGTACAAATCAAGGAATTAGTTTAACGCTCAACGGTAATCCGATAAACTACAGTTATTCAAATAATTTAGTATCTGCAAATGTAAATCTACAAAATGGCGTTAATACATTTATTCTTTCGGTGTCCAAAGAGTGCGGAACAGATACAAAAATATGGTCAGTTACAAACAATAATTGTATCAATCCTTCAATTATTTTAGAAAGCCCAACAGTCTCCGGAATTACTGTAAACTCGGCTAGTTTTAATTTTAAGTCATCTGTTATTGGAATGTCATCTACACAGGGTATACAGTTTAGTGTTAACGGAAGTCCATATTCCTTTACTTACACGAATGGAATTATTACAAGCACCCTAAACTTAGTTTCCGGCTCTAATATCATAAAAATAGTTGTTCAAAATGCTTGTGGAAACGACTCTGAAGAGCTAATATTAAATTATCAAAATTGCGAATCGCCTAAAATACTATTAAATCAACCCTCAAATAATAACTTTACAACAAATCAAGGAGTATTACTTTTAAATGCATCTCTCAGTAACATAGAAGGAAATCAGGGAATTACAGTAAAGTTGAATGGAGTTGGTATTCCATTTCAATTAAATTCAAACACGTTGTCATCAGCGGTTACATTACTTCCAGGAGCAAATACAATTTTGATATCAGTTTCTAATTCGTGCGGAACGGACTTGAAAGCGATTAATGTAAATTATGATAACTGTACGCTGCCTCAGATTTCAATCTCGAACAATGTTTCAACGACTACTGCACAGAATTTAATATTTACTGCATCTATAATGGGGTCTAATTTAAGTCAAGGAATATCTTTTTTACACAACGGGATCGCCAAGCCATATACCTTGAATGGATCTGTTTTTAGTTCAAATATCGTTTTAACCGAAGGATTAAATACCTTTATTTTGTCGGCAGTCAATTCATGCGGGAACGATTCAAAAACCTATTCCGTTAATTACACTCCTTGTTTGTCACCCACTGTTTCCATTTTAAACCCTGCTAGTAACAATCTTATCTTCAATGCGGGTAATTTTACCTTTCAAGCGCAGGTTTCTCATGTATCATCAAGCAATCAAATTTCAATAACTCACAACGGTCAAGCAATAAATAATTTTTCATTAGCCAACAATCAAGTTGTTTCAGCCATTAATCTTGTTGAAGGGAATAACACCATAAAAATAACAGTTTCAACATCCTGCGGATCAGAGTTCAAAATAATAAATATAACTGGTAGGGCATGTAATTCACCTACCGTAATCATAAATTCATCAACAAATTCAACATCTAATTCTTCGTACAATTTACAAGCATCAATCGCCAACGTTTCAACACCCCAAGGAATAAATATTTCTATCAATGGTGTTGCCCATTCAAACTTTACTTATTCCAATGGTAATTTAAGTTCTGCTCTAACTTTAATTAACGGAATTAACACGATAATTATTTCCGTAAATAATGAATGTGGAAATGCTTCAAAAACACACAATGTAACATTAAGTGAACCGTGCAATGCGCCTTCCATATCGTTTGTGAATCTTCCTCCTTCCGGAAGTTCAATTAATGCTAATTCAATACAATTGAGTGCTCAAATTGATAATTACAACGCAAATACGAACGTGGTGGTAAAAATTAATGGGAACATTACGAGTAATTATCAAAATGTTAATGGTTTAATATCCGGAAATATAAACCTTCCTGCCGTTCCAATATTAATTGAAATTACAGCATCAAATGAATGTGGAACCGATACTGAGACATATAGTATTAGTAAATGTAAAGCAGCAAGTATATCATTAATTTCTCCTAACTCAAACAATTTTACAACAACAAATAGCTCTGAAAATTTAATTTTTAATGTTTTTAACGTTAGTAATATGAATCAAATCCAAATTACGAATAATGGTCAAATAGTATCTAATATTTCATTCAATGGATCACAGGTTCAAACAGTTTTACAACTAACCCAAGGGCTAAATATAATAACTGTTTCAATTAACAATAACTGTAATTTAATCAATGAGTTGATCAACATTACTTACAATCAACCGAGTGGAAATTCATCTGGAAATAGTGGAAGTTCAATAAACAATTCAAATGGACAAAATTCGAATAATAATGGCAATTCATCTGGAAATAGCGGAAGCTCAATAAACAATTCAAATGGACAAAATTCAAATAGCAATGGAAACAATCAGGGTGGGGGTAATGGCAATCAGAACCAACCCAATAAAAAACCTTCTGTGAACAAACCAGCTGAAAATAAGACCAAACCGGAAGGAAACAAGCCTAAAACAGAGCAAAAACCCGGGGTGAAAAATGAAACTCCAAAAAATTCTCCGAATAAACCAGTTGTTCCAAAGGAAATAAAAAAAGGAGGAAATTAATAGGTAGAAGGTCAGATTTTTCTGACCTTTTTTATTCTCGACTATATCGTATTTCCATCATTTTTTCCTATATTTGCCCCCTAAAAAAATATTTTTATGGCTCTGATTGGAAAAATACGCGAAAAGTCATGGTTGCTTGTAATGTTGGTTGGTCTTGCTCTATTGGCATTTATTTTATCTGATTACAAATCAATCATGGGAGGATATTCGGATAACTATGGTTTAGGAACAGTATATGGTTCAAAGATAGACCCAAAGAAATACGATGATGCAGTTCAGCGATTTGAGCAACAGGGCAGAATGCAGGCTCAGCAGCAGCAACGTGAATATTCTCAGCAGGATCAGGAGCAAGCCAGTGAACAAGCCTGGTCTTACATTGTAGACAATGAAATTTTGTCACGCGAATACGAATCACTTGGAATAGATGTAAGTGAAACGGAATTTAAAGCATACCTGTATGGAACTGATGGTTTTACCATTTTACCTGAAATTGCTCAAAATTTCACTGACTCTGCAACGGGTGTTGTCAAAAAGAAAGAACTCGAGGCAAGGATAAAAGAAATGTCAACTTCAAAGAAAGCAGATGTGAAAAAACAGTGGGAGGAGGTAAAATTACAATTTACGGAGAGAAGGAAAAATGAAAAATACTCAGCTATTTTGAGTCAAGGAGTTTATGTAACGTCACTCGAGGCAGAGGATGAATACTATGCACAAAAAGAAACAAAAAATGTGTCAATTTTATGTAAGAAGTATTCAGATCTAAATGATGCGGAATTCAAGGTAAGTGACGATGAATTAAAAGAGTATTTTGAGAAGCATAAATCTGAAAAAAAATACAGTATTGAAAGCTCGAGAAGAGACTTAAAAGTCATGAACCTTGTTGTAGCTCCATCGAAGAAGGACACGATTGAGATGAATAAGATTATGATGAACCTTAAAGATGGATTTACAAAATCGTCGAATGATTCAGTATTTATTACAAAAAATAGTGACTTAAAGCTATACACATCAACAAAACAAGCAACTGCAGTACCTGTTGATCACCCAAAGGCAAATAGGTTTCTCACCTATCCTCGTGACTATGATACCATATTTAAGACCGCTACAATTGGCGCAATTGTAGGACCATATAATTCAAATAATTCAATGATAATTTCCAAGGTTATAGGTTTTACACCCTCAAAATTAAAAGCAAGGCACATTCTAATTGGAACAGATCAATCAGTCGACTCAACAGTGATTAATAAAAAAAAGAATTTCGCTGATAGTATTTTCAAATTAATAACGAAAGACAATTTTGAGGAGTTTGTAAAGAAACATAGTACGGATCAACCGTCAATTGAAAAAGGTGGTGTATATGACGATTTCCTGGAGGGTGAAATGGTTAAAGAATTTGGCGAATTCTGTGCTTCAAAGCCAATTGGAACAATTGGTATTGTCAAAACACAATTTGGTTTTCATATTATTGAGGTTTTGGAAAGAGCAGATACAAAATTCCCTGTATTAGCCTCCGTAGCCAAAGAATTTAAATCAAGTCAAGAAACTAGTGAGCTTAAAGAAAACGAAGCGTATAGCCTTCTTGAGAGCTTTGATGCGAAGTTAAATGCCGTTGATGATTTGGTTAAAAGAGGTAGCTTGTTTGACACGCTTGCAAAACAGAAGAAATATTTATCAAAAGATTTATCTATCATTGACAACGCACCCAGCTTGAAACAGATAGGTTCTACTTTTATCCAAGATAAAATTTTAAAATTCGCATATGGATCAGATATCAAGGCCGGTACATTGATGTCATCACCCATAAAGGACAAAGAAACGTACTTTATAGTTTACTTGGCATCCATTAAGAAAAAGGGTGAACCTACTTTTGAAGACGTAAAGGATAGGATGAAAATGGAGATTATCACTGAAAAAAAATTCAAACGATTATCAAATCAAATAAGTGTTGATAAGACGCTTGAAGACATGGCAAGAAGGGTAAATGTTCAAATTGTTAAGGCAGAACTGACATTTAAAAATCCGCAGATTGAAAATATTGGTTTTGAGCCGGAGGTTATCGGTTTCATATTCGCCGGTGTAAAAGACGGACAAAAAACAAAACCTATCAAAGGAAATTCTGGGATTTTTGTGGTGCGAATAGATGGTACCAAGAAAGCACCGGCAACGACAACATTTAAAGTTGAAAAAGATCAATTAATGACAACGCTCAAAGGACAAGCTCAAGGGCAAGTTATGGCAGCGCTTCGCAAGAAAGCCGACGTTGTTGATAATCGTAACTTTAATCGTTTAGGAATTATCAGAGAATAATAGCCAAATGGAACAGAAAGGCCACGTAATCGTTTCTGTTACCAATGACCTAGTTACTGATAACCGAGTTGCCAAGGTATGTGATTTCCTTTTCTCAGAGGGGTATTCCGTTACTCTCATCGGGCGAAAATTGAAAAGTTCATTTCCTATTTCTGAAAGAAAGTACAAGACTAAACGGTTATTACTCTTATTTACTAAAGGTCCGCTGTTCTATCTTGAATATAATATTCGACTTTTTCTCTATCTATTATTTCAAAGACCAACATTATTAGTTTCTAATGATTTAGACACACTATTGGCAAATTACCTTGTCTCGAAATGCAAAGCAGTAAAACTCGTTTACGATACCCATGAATATTTTACCGAAGTACCTGAATTAGTGGAAAACCCAACCAAACAAAAAATTTGGCAAAGGTTGGAAAAGTGGATTTTTCCAAAACTCAAAAATATATATACGGTTAATGATTCAATTGCGAAAATCTATTCGGAAAAATACGGAGTTCCAGTTCATGTTGTGCGAAATACAGCTCCAATTTTTGAATGTACCGAGAAAAAATCTCGAACTGATTTAGGACTGCCACTAGACAAATTCATACTGATTATTCAAGGTTCCGGCATCAATAGAAGGCGTGGGGCAGAGGAGATGGTTGAGGCAATGAATTTTATTGAAAATTCTTTGCTGTTAATTATCGGAAGTGGCGATATTTTGGAAGAATTAAAGTTAAAGGTAGAAGTTGAGAAATTGAGAGAAAAAGTACTGTTTTTACCCAAAATGCAATATGCCGAAATGATGCACTACACAATGAATGCCGATTTAGGATTAGCCATCGATCATACAGACATTTTAAACCACAAACTAGCTTTACCGAATAAATTCTTCGATTATATCCAGGCAGAGATTCCCATTTTGGCCACTGAAATTGTTGAGATTGTAAAAATAATTGAGAAATACAAAATTGGATATATACTGAAGGAGAAATTAACACCAGACTCGTTGGCCGAAAAAATTAATCAAATAAAGGATTTGTATTCAGGTGAAATAAATGAATTAAAAGAAAATCTGAAAAAGACCAAATCTTCTGAAAATTGGGATAATGAGAGTTTAAAACTGAAGAAAATTTATTCAAATTTGAATTAATAATTGTTAATTCCTTGTTTTCGTTTAAAAAATGGTCTACATTTGCTTTCATATTGCGGGGTGGAGCAGTTGGTAGCTCGTCGGGCTCATAACCCGAAGGCCGCACGTTCGAGTCGTGTCCCCGCTACTAGGAAAACCTGAGTCATTTGGCTCAGGTTTTTTTATGCCGTAAACTGAATCAAGCCGAAGGGTTGAATGAAGGATAAAGGCATAAAAAAGAGTTGCGAAGCAATTCGGTTTTCCTTGTTAAGCCCTCAATAACGTCCATCCGTGATGAAATGGAGGATATTCGTGTCCCCGCTACTAGGAAAAGCCAGTCGATCGACTGGCTTTTTGCATTTCTAGAAGTTTGGAAAGTTTACTTTCAAAAACGAAATCACTTAGGATAAAACTCAATTAAAATATATTGTAATTTTCGTATTTGATTTCAAATTTTGTCAATGAAGATCACCTACGAATTCTCAGCTCCCATTTGGAAACATTCCGCCACTGGGGGATGGTATTTTGTATCCTTACCCATAGAATTTTCTGAGGAAATACGTCAAAATATGAAATGGCAAGAAGAAGGTTGGGGAAGAATGAAGGCTAAAGCAAAAATTAGAGAAACTTTATGGGTTAACGCGATTTGGTATGATACAAAACTCAATACCTATCTCCTTTCTGTAAAAGCCGAAATTCGTAAGAAGGAAAAGATTGAAATTGGAGATATTTTGGAAATTGAAATTATCCTTTAATTTCGTATCCAAATGTTAGATCCAATTGAAACATACCTCTCCGCAGTCAAAGCACTTTGTCCTAAATTTTCAGAAGAAGAACTGGAATACTTTCGAGGTGGCTTAAGCATTACCGAACTTCAACCAAAACATTTTTACATTCACGCGAATGCCATGCAACAAGAAATTGGTTTCGTCTATCAAGGTTTACTTCGTGCTTTTTACGTGGATGAAAAGGGCAATGAAATCACAGTAAATTTTATACCTGAAAACCGTTATGCCACGCATTATTCGGCCTTCATATCCAGAACTCCAAGTAAATATTACTTTCAATGTCTTGAACCCACAGTTCTTGTGACCCTTTCCTTTGAGCACATACAGGGAGGGTATGAAAAATTCACAAACATTGAACGCTACGGTCGTTTGGTAGCAGAGTCCGTGTTGAAGTCTCAACAAAAACGCATCGAGAGTTTTCTGTTCGAAACAGCAGAACAACGCTACCTTGATTTCATTCAAGAGAATCCGAATCTTTTCAATCGCATTTCTATATCGCACCTGTCTTCTTTTTTGGGAATAGAACGACAAACCTTGACGCGCATTCGGCGAAAGTTAGCAAAAAATTAAAGAAGAAACCATTGAGAAGAGTCACTAGACTGATCAAAATTATAACGTATTTTAGTATCCTAAATAGTTCCAAATGACTGCTCTCACAAAAAGTATCGACCAGATTGTAAGTCTCACAGAAGAGGAAATAAGCGCCATTGAAAAAGCATATAACACCGTTGAAATTTCTAAAGGCGACCTATTTATAGCACAAGGAAAAGTTTGCGATCAGGTCGCTTTTGTGGTTTATGGTAAGCTTAGAAATTTTTATTTTGATGAAGCTGGAAATGAGGTTACTTGTTATTTTGTTACCCCTAACAATTTTGTTTCTGCATTTAGTAGCTTTCTAACCAATGCACCTACTCATGAAAATATTTCTGCGTTGGAGGATACCTTGCTTAGAACAATCTCAAAAAAAGATTTGGAAGCGCTTTGTGAGTTAGTTCCAAAAATGCAGATCTTTAGACGGGTTATTGTTGAGAACCTTTTCATTACCATGGAAAAAAGAATCATGATGTTACAATCGCAATCAGCGCACGAACGTTATGAAAAAATGATCAAAGAAAATCCAGATATTCTTTTAAGTGTACCACTGCAATATACCGCATCCTTTTTAGGAATCACCCCTCAACATTTGAGCAGATTGAGAAAAGAGTTAGCGAAGTAATTTCTTAACATTTGTTCAGTGGATTGATAGAACGCCTGAATAAGTTTGTTGTATCATTTTTGAATGCAACAACGATGAAAAAATTCTTACTAGTTCTTGGAATAATCAGTCTTATTTCGTCTTCCAGTTTCGCTCAAACCGAGCAGAAAAAAAGTAAATATGCCATTGAAACAGATATTTTATGGCCATTTTTAGTGCAAACAACACGAACGCACTACACCATTAAAATCTGGGAGAAAGGAAATCTAAGAGGTGATGTGTATGTGGGATTAAACATCGATTTCCCAAGAGACCGCGCCACAGAAGGTCGTTTTGCCGATTATAGTATTGCGAGTGGATACCGGCAATATCTTTGGAAAGGGCTGCATCTCGAATTTTCTCAAACTATCGGCATGGGCGTATTGCAAAATCACGTAACCACTGGAATAAATTACAAAAGCTTTGATTGTTTAGTTACGGGGTATGTTGGATATAAATTTGAGTTTGCCAAAAAGAAACTTTACATTCTTCCTCAGTTTGGGGTTGCTCAAGTGCTTTACAAATCCAATCCATGGCCCATTTACGAGGATGAAACCTTAACCAAAGAAGTAGGAGAAACACCATTTATGTTCGGTTCATTGAGGTTTGGGTATAATTTTTAAGCTATGATTAATACGATTATGAAAATCATAAAAAGCAAACTAATTATTTCAATTAAGACAGTGCTAATCATTGTAACAAGTTCGATTGCACTTCAATCAAATGCCCAAGATTGGAAGACCGAAAAAAAAGTGAACGTTGTTTTTGGGTTAATCCAACCGATTTTTGCGAAAGGGTTTAATATCGAAGGAAATTACATTCACAAACGATTGATTTTTGATTACTCGCATGGTGCCTCGCTGGATTTAGCCGAAACTACAGTAAATCCGGAAGAAATCGAACAGTTTGCAAAACTAGCACATGTTCATCACAATATTATAGAATTCCCGGACAAGTATGATACTTTGCTTGGAGAGCGTGGCGTAAACTTGAGTGGTGGTCAAAAACAACGAATTAGTATTGCTAGGGCGTTAATTCGAAAACCTAAATTACTTCTCTTAGATGATTGCCTTTCTGCTGTAGACACTGAAACAGAGGAAATAATATTAAAGAATCTTCATTCAGAAAAATCTGGCAATAGCACTGTCATTGTCAGCCATCGAATTTCTACCATTCGCCATGCCGATTATATCTTATACTTAGAAAAAGGTGAAATTACTGAGCAAGGCACGCATGAACAATTGTTAGGCGTTAATGGAAAATACGCTGAAATGTATAGGAATCAGCTGATTTTAGATTAAAAAATCCAAAAAAATACATTTATAAAATATTATTTACTCATTTATGAGAATTTATTATTTTTGCATCGGTGTAATCCGAAAAACCTTAAAAGAGTAGGAAAGTATTAAACATATTATTTATGATTAAAAAAATTTTTATTGTATCCACAATTGTTATTGCACTTTCATCGTGTAAAACAACAGTTGTACCTGTGTATGTAAGCTCCGGAGAATTAGCTTCACTTAACACAGGAATGAGTAAGGAAGAGGCTAAAGCTAAATTAGGTAACACAAGTCCTTTTGATATTTTGATGTCGGAACAATCAGGTTGCGAGCTCCATCAATACAAATATAAGAAGCCTGCAAAAATGATTTCTTCGTCAAACGCCAATAAGGTTCAAGGTCTGACTGATGGAGAAAAGAAATACATTGATGAGTCCGATGCTTTTGTTTTGTACAAAAATGGGAAATTAGAATCAGTGGTTACGAATATAGGTAAAAAAGACGCCATTAATTTACTATCTGATATCGCTACTGCGCATAATACATGTAGTGAAGCCGGCTTAAAGGGTTGTACAGATCCAAATAGCTTAAGTTATAACCCTAGTGCAATAATTGACGATGGTTCTTGTGAATATTGCCCATGTGGATTCGATCAGAACCCTAATTTCAATCCAAAAAGAAAAGAAAGTGATTGTAATAAAAAATGTGTAAAAACAGAATCAGAAAAAGAATCAGGTTCAAATAACAATGCTAAAAATGGAAGTGAAGAATGTACTGATTGCGATATTATTGATAAATTATCGAAATCTAATGCAAACATCACAATCAATTTAGAATTGAAAGGGAAAAGTAGTTCCACTAAAAAGTCTGAAAAAACTGCAAAGACAACAAAAGCGCCTAAGCTACCGAAAACTTCAAAAGTAGACTTAAAAAAAAATAAAAAATAATCCTTAAAAATTAAGAACTCATGAAAAAAATATTAATTCTATTGACTGTTTTAACTTGCTCAATTTCAAACTATAAGAGCCAAGTAGTTAATAACTATGCAACTACAACAGAGTACATATTTAATTTATCTGCTGGTATGTCTTTGGATGATGTTTCAAGAACATTAAAATCAGAACCTACGGATATTTATTCAAACATAGTTGAAAATCAAAAAATAGTTGTTTACAAATACAGAAAGAACTATCAAGAAGTCCCTACAAAAAGTAAAGATGATGCCAATTATTTAAGAGGAGGCAAAAAAGTTTTTAAAGATGAAAGTAACTTATACATAGTTCTAGACTCAAAGACAAATAAATTACTTTATTTCATAACAGATAGCGGAAGAAAGTCTGGTAAATCCGAACTTAATCAAGCTTTAAAAGTTAAATTAAAAAGCTAAAATTAATTTTTACATTTTATACAAAGCACTCTTCGGAGTGCTTTTTTTTATCCAATAAGTTGCTGAAAAAGCAACGAATTCGGTTGAAGGTATTCGAAATCAAATCCTTTGTCTCGAAGCTTGTTTTCAATAGAAATTCTATGATCTGCTTGAGCTGTTTCTATACCGACAACTGCTGGGCCACTTTCGCGTCCGGTTTTGCTGGA
>Ga0194125_10010333_pt1 | contig 12761 bp, 15 predicted proteins | sample TA2KigC250mmetaG_FD_148626 | JGI IMG/M metagenome (GOLD analysis project Ga0194125, IMG submission 148626) | Freshwater microbial communities from Lake Tanganyika, Tanzania - TA2015034 Kigoma Deep Cast 250m | ecosystem: Environmental > Aquatic > Freshwater > Lake | place: Tanzania: Lake... | reverse complement strand
GCAAAAGTACCCAAAGTCTCTGAAAAAGATTGCATCGTTGGTTTTCACGGTCCCTCTCTCGCCGTTGTAATTAACAGACTTGGAGAAATTAAAGAAGCATGGGATACAATAAATGCTCAGGACGTCATTGATATGGTCGCTCATGTCGGCATTAAATTACTTGAAAAAAAATCTGCTATTGTAAGAACTAAACCGTCAGGTAATTAATACTGTTTTTAAATGAACGATGGCTACACTACAATGTGCGATTCCTTACACGGAACACTAAAGAAAGAAATACTTAATGAAGTTGATAATAAACTTATCGTAAAACTTAATAATGGTAAAATTAAACAATGTTCCGTTGCCGAATGCATTTCCTCGATGTATGAAGATATGACTATACTCCGAGACTTCAACCGTGTCCATAAAATCTTTAAAAAATATAAAATATACTATATTTTGATTATAGTTATTATACTTGCTATCGGTTTTCATAACCACTGGTCTATTAAAGAAATCTTAAATATTATTTTATAAAATTATAATTATTTATTATGGGATATATTGATAAACAAATATCGGACAAAGGGGGTAATCTTATTGCTCTCGTCGAACTCGATGGCGATAACAAAATACCCGAGACTCTCGAAGATGGTGTCAACTGCATTATATTAGGTCATATTAACGAGTCCGAAACTGACCTCAAAGCTTCAAAAGAAATATTCAAATCAGAAGACGGCAAACCGCGGGCTACTGAATATTCTTATGAAGGAGGTTCTAAAGCTACTCTTATGCAAAGAGGAAAGGATATCCTCGATTTCTTGTGCTTTTCCGTAAGAGATAAAAAATTTCTCGAAATTAAATATCTTGGTATTGTCGATGGCAAGCTTCATGAAAAATTCTCTGTAGTAGAAGTTACTCCGCAAATGCTCATTAAAACACCCGGTGCCGCTAAATCTAATCCGTATGAATCTACTATAATTGTTCAAAGAAGTGCTGTTGAAATATCTTCCGATGATATTGACGCGATAAATGAGGAACTCGGAGAAGACACAATTAAATGTACCTCATTCTCTATACCCGCTGATCAGGAACATGTTCTTGTTGAAACATCGCTCGCTGAACCGAATCCGGAACCTTAATCTCTGTATAAAATGAAAAGCTTCCTCCAGGATGATAACAAAAATTTATCGGCTATCCGACTCTTCTGCTTTATTATTTTAATCCTCGTAACTTTTATGCTTATAGAAATTATTATATTAACCGCTATAAACCCTGAACAATCTCCGCAAATCATAAAAGAACTGACTTTATTAATTCTCGGTCTCATAACTACAATTATGACTACTAAAGCAATTCAGAAATTTGCTGAAACAAAAAATAATTCTAAAAAAAATAATAATAACTCAAATGAATTATAAAACTTTTATTAATATAGGCACCTGCTCCCCAGATATGCTTAATAGCAATGCTCTCCTGTCCGGCGAACAAAGATATTACGGATTCTCATCCGACCCCTATTATCACTGCTATATTTTCAATAACTATCTTGATAAAAATATAGTTGCGATACAAGATGAATCTCATCAAGAAATACTGTCTGCACTCGATTTTAAAGTCATCACAGGCGGACTTTTTTATTCGTTTAAAGATGGTTATTTCGGAATATCTACTAACTGTTCTGACTATCTCCAAACATCCTTACCTCTGCATTCGGGCAATTTGAGATATCAGGACTCTATCGGGGAAATTATTCTGGGTCTCTATCAAGGTGAAAATAAATTTGAATTGTTCTGGTCCTCCGACCTATTCCAGACCTACAATTCAAAAGTTCTTAACCTGGCAGGAAGAAATATCTGTTTTAGTAAAACAGATGAACATATTTTAATATATTTCACTGCAGAACAAATATTATATACTATCGACGGGAAAGGTAATCTGCATTTTAAGCATTTCTCTGCCGTTCCCGAGATATGTTCTATTGTTGGTTATCATAAAGGAAAATTGTTTTATTCACATCTTGATAAATTGTTTATCTCTAACGGAAAAGATATCTCCGAAATCGATAACCTTAATTTTTATCTCGCTAAACAAATTCAAGATTCTATTTATTATATGAATTCAAACGTTGTTGATGAAGTGGGTATGGAATATATCATATCGAGATATAACATAAATACCGGCATCATCTCCGAAGTATATAAAATTGAAGCCGGCGAAGAAATGGTATTATCGCCAAGACAGGTCGTCTCGGATTATGACAACCTCGCATTCTTACTCGTAAAACCCTCCGAGACAGCAAATACTATAATAAACATAAACCTCAATAGCAATGAAATCTTAAGAACTGACGACCTCGATATATACCTGCTATATGAATATGCATATCCAAATTATATTAAACATTATATAATGTGCCTTAACGAAAATGAAGCTTATCTTGCAACCTTAATAAAGGAAAAGAAATACATTATAACCAACACATCAGAGTCTGATTTACCTCGGATTATTTCTACTCCGGTAAATACCAAATTGCTTTCATTAAAGATATACGAAAATGATTGTTCACAACTTGGATTAATCCGTTCAAACAGATATCAAGAAGAAGGAAATTACTTCGCAAACAAATTTTATAAAAAGATATTTGTGCCTCCTTTTGAAACAATCGATATATATTGCAACAATTATACATCGATATATACATATTTAGAGTCACCCGTATTGATATTATTACAATTTAAATAAATAATGATTGAAATATATAAAGGCGATACTGCGACAGTTGAATTAACCGTTACGGATAATAATAATAATCCTGTCAAATTAACAGTAAAGAACGAAAATGATGAGCCTATTCAGGACGCTACGGTTCACATCAGAGCGAGCAACGGCAAAGAAGAATACATCGGGATGACAAACGCATCCGGAAAAATAATCTCGGTTGAAAATTTCGATGGCATATTCTTATGCAACAAATTCAGGAACGTTCAGGGTTCAGAATACTGGAGCGACGACTAAGAAACAGATAGATTTCGAGTTGTAATGGATTCAGATAAAACAATTAAGAGAATATTAAAGCCGTTTATAAGATATAAAATTAAAGGCGTTGTAAAACAATTACACAAAATAAGCGGTAAAATCAAACAACATAAAATTAAAGGAGTTTTAAGGTGCGTGCAATAATATTCGACCCTGCACACGGTAATAATGTGGCAGGAAAACGAAGCCCTGACGGTGAATTATTAGAATGGAAATGGAGCAGGGAAATTATTTACAAGACTATTCCTTTGCTGAAAGCATCGGGAATAAGTTGTTACATAACTAATACGGAAGATTATGAAATTGGATTAAGAGAGCGAGTGAGGATATGTAATTCGATAAAAGAGAATAAAAAACTTTTAATTTCCATACATTTAAACGGTGCGGGGGATGGAACTAAATGGTGTAATGCAAGGGGATTTGAAGTTTGGACTACAATTGGCGAAAAAAAATGCGATTTTTTCGCAAGGAAATTTATTGAAAAATATAAGGAGGTATTTCCTGATTTAAAAAACCGTGGAGCAAAGGAAATGAATTTCACAGTTTTAACTTGCGATTGTCCTGCGGTTTTACTTGAAATTGCTTTCCAAGATAATAAAGAAGATAAGGAAATGGTAATGAACAATGAGTTTAAAAATAAGTTAATCCACGATTTTTTATATCCCGTATTATACGATATTGCAACTAAAATTTATTAATATAATATTATGAGAATATATACATACAAAAATCAGGAATTCAGATTAAAAGCTAATAATCTCAACCTAAGAAAGCAATCAGCCGATTTTATGCTCAAATATGAAGATTATATGTATAATGCCACAAAAAATATTGACTTCTATCCTCTCCAAAAATATCGCAATAAAATGTCCGATTTTAATACTGCTATTTCTCAATTATCGAAAAAAAATCTTGGTTCTAATAATGACATACCTGATGAAAACAAAAATGAAATTAAGAAACTCAATAAATCTCTTACTAAATTAATGGACGATTTTGAAAATGACCAGAAAGCACAAAGTCTATTACAATATGAAAAGAAAATCGAAAATCTTGTGTTCCTTAAACTCATATCTGATGAAAATGTTATTAAACCGTTAATTGATGATATACTCATCGGGAATACAAAAATTATAGATTATGATAACGAAGATACGTTGATTTTTTTATCCGATATCCTTAGAGATTTTTTTTTGACTATAGGCAAGAACAAAATTTAATATTAACTATTCAGTCAATACTTAAAAATGCTTTCAAAACAAATTATATTTTCCCTGACTCTCTTGAAATACCAAACGAACTTAAATATGATTATATGATCCATTCACTCGCTAAACAATATAAACTAACTCTAAAACAAGCCGCTATGTATAAAGAATCGGATTTCTGGCTGATGAGAGGATTTGATAACCTTGAAGCTCTAAGAGAAAAATATATTAATGATGAAAAACAAAATTAACATTATAATTATTCAGCATTCCCTTAAAAACTTTGTATCTGCAGGATGCTGCAATATAATTTCTTCTTCACCGCATTTCGGGCAGTATAATACTTTATTTCTATACAATATTAAAGGCAACCAAAATATTAAATTAAAAAACGGGATAAATAACAATATTATACTCGTACACCACGCATATGTTGATGCTTTCGTCTTTACTTTTAAATTACTGTTACAATATTTACATGTTTTTCTCACTTAAAATAAAACAATTTCTTTAACTTACTTGTTCCTGAAGTCTTATTAAAAAATGTACAACAGACTACAAATCGAAATACAACTTAAAATTAAAGAAGCAGAACTCGAACTTCTTAAAAAGGAACTCGATGCTATTGAAAAAGACGCCATTGAAATTAAAATTAAAGGCGATACCTCTGAACTCGAATCTACTACCAAAAAAATAGATTCCCTCAAATCCAATATTCAAAAAACCACTAAAGAACAGGAAATTCTGAAGCAAGGAATGAAAGCCCCTATGTCTAAATTTGAAATCTGGGAATGGGGCGAAAATGTATCAGCCGTATTTACCAGAGTTAAAGACCTTGCTATTAGTGTTGGACATACAATTAAAGAAAATATTACCAAAGCAGCACAGACCCAGGTACTTAGAGAAAATTTTAAGGGCACTGCTCAAGACATCGAACTCTTTAAAAAAGCTGTTGCCGGAACAGTCTCTGAAGCCGGACTTATTAAACTCTCTAATCAGGCGTCAGACCTCGGTCTTTCGCTAAAAGAACAGGCATTGCTCTTTTCTCTCGCTGAAGACGCTGCAGATAGATATGGATCTTCGACCGTAGAAGGTTTTGAAAAAGTTCTCTTCGCTACCGAAGGCTCTTCAAAAGGTCTAAAAGCACTCGGGATACAAAAAGCCGAATATGATAAAATGGTCGAGAAACTTACACGGCAAATGGGAGGAGAAATTGAATCGATACAGGATGAAACCGGTGCCAGGCAAATACTTATTAAAAATCTCGATGCCGAAGAACAAAAAAGAATTCGTGTCAACGCCATTCTCGCTCTCACAGGTGTCACTCTTGACGATGTCAATCAAAAACAAATGGACTCTGCTGATAAAATAGAAAACCTCTCCGTCAAATTCGAAGAAGCTAAAGAAAAAATCGGAGGTCTCGGTCTGCATGTCTTACAACCTCTGATTGATCTCTTCTCTTCTCTCGACTCCGGGGTTGCCGCTTTCACCATCACAGTCATCGGATTGGCTGGGGCTATTGCTGTTGTTTTACCGGCTCTGACCGCTCTGAAAGCTTCTCTTATAGCTCTTAATGTCGAAACAGGAGGAATCTTACTTATTATAGGTGCTATCGTAACCGCTGGCTTCGCTGTCTGGCAACTTGCTTCTCATATTGATGAAACTAATATTAGTATTGATGAAATGAATTCTCATATAAAAAAATCTAAATCGAATCTCAGTGATATTAATACTGTACTTGAAACTAATGAAAAACAGCTCGTCCTTAATCAACAACAAACAGATGAATATAACAACGCTCTTAATAGATTAAAAGAAACATATCCCGGCGTCTTCTCGGGAGGAGTTCTCAATCTTCAACTTCTTAAAGAAATTGCTCAACAGGAAAAAGAAAATATCCGTCTCAAAAATGAAGCAATCCTCGTCCAACAGAAACAAGATGTAACTAATATTCTAAAAAATCAAATAACAAAACAAGAAGAATATAATAAACTACAGAAAAAAAGAGCAGAAATATTAAGTGATATTGAAATTTGGACTAAAAAGCTTTCTAATACAGAAATAGAATATGAGGAAGCATTAAGAAAAAACGAATGGACGCGATATTCATTATTAACCAACCTAACCGGAATTAAAAAAGAAATTGAACTTCAAAATAATCTCCTCGATGAAAACACTAAAAAACTTGCCCTTAATTCTGATGGTACTGAAGAATTATCTATAAAAATTAGAGAAATGCTCGCTAATGCTGCAAAAATCGGCTCTCTCGTTAATGTCTATTCATTCCTATCTGATGCTACTAAAAATAATGTTATACAAACCAACATTCTTAAAAATGCTTTCTTTTCTCTCTCAGATACTGCTATCCAGGGTCTGCTCGGCATTTCAGGGGCTCTAAAACAAAATGCTACATTAATGAATTCTTTTCAATCTGCTCTATTGGTTATCCGGGCAGGCATTGCAGCAATGAGTGAATCTATGGTACGTACAGGTATTGCCGCCCTGCAAATGGTTGTTTCTGAAGCACAAAAAATCTCTCTCGATATTCCTGACGAAAATAAACCTCTTAAAACCACTGCTCAATCTTCTGACAAAACAAAAATTATAACTGATACATTTTCCGAACAACTCGAAAAACTTAAAACTAAATATGAATACCAGGAAACATTTAATACTCTCACTGTTGAATCTATTGCCCTTATCTCTCAAGAAGCTTTCTCTCTTAAAGAGCTTGCAGACACAACAGAAAAAGAAATTACTCTCCAGTCTTTCCTGAATGAATTAAAAAATAAATCGAATGAATTAATTAAAGAACAAAAAAAATATCTCGATGATATTTTAAAAAGAACTCAGGAACAAATCCAACTCGAAGATACAAAAAAAGAAGCAATAAAAAATATTGATACCGAAATCTCTAAACTAAAAGCGGATTATGAACATGCTCTTCTACCTGATGATGTTAAAATCACCGCCGATATCGCCTATAAATTCGACGCTATGGAAAAAAGATTATTATCTATCAATTATATAACAAATGAGCAGGCAGCTGTTATTCGTAATCTTATCCGTCAATGGAAAGAATATGAATTCCAATTAACAGAAATTGAATCTAAAAAACAAAAATTCGAATCTGTCTTTGAAGTCCTTAAATCAGGGTTCTCCTCTTTTGCCTCTTCTGTATCTGATTCTTCTAAATCTATGGCTTCTGCTTTTAAAGAAGCAGCTAAATCTATGCTACAGTCTTTTATAACCCTCGTTCAGGGCAAGCTCACCGCTGCTATGGCGGATGTCTTTGCTAAAGGTGTCTTGACCTTTGGTATTTCTGTGCCGGTCGACCTGGCTCTTATGGGTACTGCATGGGGCTTTCTCGAAATTGCCAAGGGCTTTATTGGTCAACTCCAATATGGTGGTCCCTTTACTCCGGGAACTTACCTCGTCGGTGAGAAAGGTCCTGAACTCGCCGTTATGGGCTCATCAGGTTATATGTTTTCTAATTCCGATTTAAAAAAACTTCTGAACTCTTATATACCGGCTAATATAAATAATCCCGTTTCTATCTTTATTGATGCTGATGCCGATTGGCTTAAAGTTGGTATTAATTCCCAAAAAGCTTTAAATAAATATAACAAACTTATTACTGTCTAAAAAAACAACTATGAAATTTCTTAACGGCTATAAAAATCCAAAATTCCTTATACTCGATAAATCATTTAAGATAGTTGACACCATTTCTCTCGAACTCTGCGATGAAGATGGATTAATCGAAGAAATTTTACCGCTCTCTGTCAAACAAATCGGCTGGGATTTTAACGAAGACACTAAACCCCTCGGTATACATATAGTCTTTAATCTATCATATTCATTCTCGGATAAAACTAATACTAAAAAAATTATTTCTTTAATTAATTATTATCTCGGGGGTTATACCTTAAAACTCTTCCCCCGTTCTGATATTTATCAACGGTCCTTTTTCGTAAATTATCTTTCTGACTCTTTTACTCTCGCTCTCGCTAAAGGCGGATATTTTGCTAAAGGACATAAAAAAATTAAACTCCAATTTAAAACTAAAGAAAAATTAAATAATATTTTATATATTGATCCGGACTTTACTCCTCTTTGTGCTGCTCTATTCCATAATAGGACCGGAATATTTGTAACTTTAATTTAAATTATATTATTATGTATGAAGAATTATCTTTAACTTGCCTAACTCTAAATGAAGAAGGTCTCGTGATTCCATGGGATAACCTTGACGAAAATAATTTTAAATTTAAACACGTCTCCACAAATGAACAATTCTTTCCCTCTACTTTCGTTAACCAGGGCAATGGTAATTATACCTTCTATGGTTGGAAAAAAAATGTTGGCGGAGTCCTTGTTTCTATTGACGATATACAACCGGTATATGTTTATATCGATGATATACCTCGCTATAATTACGGTGTCTTCTATATCGGGGCACTTGACCTGCACTTCCTGGATAAATCCTCTCAGCAGGAAATTAATGCCGTTAAGGATTTTAAAGTTTTCCCTACTCTGCCGGAGGATTCTCCTGATGCCGACTATCAACCAACACATAAAAAATATGTGGATGACGTAAATGATAATACAATTGACTATTTAAATAATAATTTCGCAGACTTAGCTAAAGATAATACATTTTTAGGCAATAATTTACACAAAGGTAATAATACCTTTCATCATAGTGGAGAACATAAATTTGTTGTAGACCCGCTCGATCCGGAATTACCCGGCTGGCCATATCTTGAGTTTGAAAATTTCATAGAATCTAACTATACTCCTCCTAATCCTAATTCTCTTGTACATAAAGATTTCTTAATCCGTTCCCTTGCATCTTTATCGCTTGCCCCATATCAGGAATCATCTAATATTGTACGCGTTGTCCCTGATGGTAATAATGAGACAGGTAAGGTCTATAGATCTATCCAGGCGGCTATTAATTATTTTTCTCAACCTTCTGAATCTCGTCAGTATGTTGTCTATATTTGCGGTCCCGGATTAACTTCCCAATATATCTTTCTTAATCACATTCATTTGAAAAATTATATACATCTTACCGGCTCTTCTCTTATGCGTTCTATTGCAGGTAATAATCCCCCTGGACTGGTACTCGGAGGAAATTCAGATTCCGTTACTAAAATAATATCCCTACTGAATCTCAATATCTATATGGGTGCTTTTGATATTGAAAACGACAGAACCTATAACTCTTTTAATTTTGATAATTGCACAATCTATGCTTATAAAAGTCTTATGTTTAATAACTGCAAACTACATAATTGTTTAATCTATCAACCTTCCGGACAAGCCATTACCTTAAATGGTACTACCGAAATGATTGATTGTAAAATTATGCAGCAACTTATTATCGGCGGTTCTTTCCAAGGGCTCGTAATTAATTCTCCTTCTGAAATTAATTCTTCTTTCTCTATGCCCACGGACCCTACACTTTCAACTTAATTTTTTTATAAATTTATTAAATAAAAAATGATATTAATACTTGATTCCCAAAATTCAATTAAAAGTGAAGGAAAATATATTGAAATCTCGCAGGGTATTAGACCCGGTGGTTGTTTATTCGGCAAAAGGGGCGAGGATGTTACAGCTGACGAGAATATCTCTCTTAATAACGGAAATCTCTTTGTTATTGACGGAGTAGATAATCCTATAGAAAGAATACATTGCTCGGAATGGACTGACGGATCTATTATAACCTTATTCGCTTTATTCTCTTGTTCTTTGAAGCATATGGCAGTAGAGCAAGAAGAATATAGACCTTTGTTTTTATCTGGTTCAACCGACTTTGATATGGAACCGAACTTCAACATTTCTTTAATGTATATAAATGGAACCTGGCATGAAATTTCCCGTTTTGTTGCATAATTCTTTTTTCCTTAGCTGGTTAATTTCTTACTTATTTTACTGACTTTAGGACTGACTCTATTCCCGATAATTGAATGATAATTGTAAATTGATAATTGTTAACTGAATATAAAATATTACTTGAAAAGTGGATATTCTCCTCAGGCACCCCCCTCTCTGAAATTAATTTTTTTTCGGGGCAGAATAAAGAACTTGTAAAAACTATTGACCTGAAACCCTATATTATGGATATAGGTCCAATTAATAACTCTTTCGAAAAATCTTCTAAATCTGAAACTTATTATTCCACATTCCCAATTTGCTCTAATATCTCCTTCACTCTTAAAGGTATTAAAAATCAAGATTACTTGAAATCTTTTTTCGGTATTACTCAAAACACTTGGTTTTATCAATATATTGTTAACATCGCAAACAATAATGGAAAATCTATATGGAAAGGAATTATATATCAGGAGACTATTGAAGAAGAATTTCATCCCTCTGAAGATTCCGAAGTAATAAAAATTACTGCCATCAGTTTAACAAAAGAATTTAAAGAATATTACAAAACTAAATATCTAAGCCCCTGGGATTCTATTGATGGGTGGCAGAAAGAATCTAATCTTAAAGATTTTTCTTTTAATTCTATCAATATCTCTTATTATAAAATCCCTGTTTCCCTGCTATTATCTAATATGTTCAATAATTCTCTTTTTAGGATAGAGATGCAAGCAGACCTCTCTCAATTCTTCGTTATCAACTTTCCTTATTTCGGTCATAAAAAATCTGGTTCCGAACTCTCAAATAACGAGATATTCTTAAAAATGGGTTATCATAGAATATATGATTCTTATGAAAACAAATTTGATTTTCTCTTAAAACTTTGTAACGCTATGGGATGGATATTCTTTTTCGAACATAATATATTATATATTAAAGATAAATGCTATTTTAATCCACAACAATATACAATATATTCGCCCCAAATTGAAAAATATACCTTAAAAAAACAAAAAGAAGAAATATCTTTTAAAAATATTATATTTCTTGATGGAAAAATATTCGCCGGAAAATATACCGGCTGCGGCGGTATGTATCAGGGAGAAAGATTCTATGGTAAAACCTGTAAAAATTATTCTCTAAATAATAAACCCTGGAGCCGTCTTTCGCAAGGGCATTCTCTTAAGTTTGATGTCGGCTATAGATGGCAGAGATATGAATTCGAATCTAACGATACTTGGTCATACCGCTTATTTGAATGGATACCTCAAGGGCATGGCTCCGAATTATATCATCTCTCCAAAGAAGAAACATTGTTTCTAAATGTCGGCGATATTGGTAATTTATATTGGGGATATAGTACGAATGACGGTCATCAATTTTTCACTTCTAATCCTTCCGGTATGCAAGAAGATGAATTATGTTATAACGGTAATTATGGTAATGTCTTATTTAGATACAATTCAAATTACCTGTATACATATATCGATTATGCTAAATCATTGCAATTCTCTCGAAATATGGATCAATATTACCAATCTTTTCCGGCTCGCTCTCTTTCACTAACTCTTAACAAAATCATCGAATCTCCTTTCATTTCAATTCGCATTATTGGAATACCGGATATACTCGGCGATTGGGCAATAAAAGAAATAAAAACAGATCTATTAAAAAATAAAACACAACTTGAATTAACCAAAATTAATTAATATATAATTCCTACTTCATAAAATATAATATAAAAAAAATGAAAATAAAATATTATTTAATTATATCTATTATTCTTGTACTCTTAACCGCAGCAGTCTCATTTTATCTCTCATCAAAATGGTCTGCATCTAATGTAATCATACTCCACGATACAACTATCGTTGATCGCTGGCATTATGAACTTTCACGAGATACTATTGTAAAATGGTATGAAAAAATCCAATATTATAAACCCGACCCAAAAACAATATATGTACAAAAGGTTGATACTGTCTTTATCGAATCCTCTAAATCTCTTGACTTAATGCTAAAAGTAGATAAAATAGGCAATAAATTATACATTAAGGCAATCAACCAAAACGGCAAAATAATTAAAGAATACATATATGATAACATCGGTGAAGAGCTCCATATATCATCTCAACAAAACAATATTTCAGTCAAATCCCGACTTATCTATTATGATGGGATTGCTATATTCGCACAAGCTTACTCTAACCAGTTTAAATTAATCAACCAATTTGAATATGATATCGGACTCGAAACCGGTATCAATTACTTAAACAAACACCGTCTTACAGCCGGTATATTCTACAATAAATCCTCCAAATTCAATGTATTTATAAAATCGAAATTTAAGATATTTTAAATTTTACTCAAACTCACATGACTTTAGTTCTGATTTAATCTTTATTTAATCCAACCTGTCTTCCTGCCCTACTTTAGGACTTTAGTCAGACCTACCTTCCTGCTTGCCTTCCTAACTTTAGTTAGGACTTTAATTAAGACTCTCGATTTTTGACCTTAGTTGTGACTCTCGATTTTTGACCTTAGTTGTGACTCTCGATTTTTGACCTTAGTTGTGACTCTCGATTTTTGACCTTAGTTGTGACTCTCGATTTTTGACCTTAGTTGTGACTCTCGATTTTTGACCTTAGT
>Ga0194125_10010332_pt1 | contig 12762 bp, 10 predicted proteins | sample TA2KigC250mmetaG_FD_148626 | JGI IMG/M metagenome (GOLD analysis project Ga0194125, IMG submission 148626) | Freshwater microbial communities from Lake Tanganyika, Tanzania - TA2015034 Kigoma Deep Cast 250m | ecosystem: Environmental > Aquatic > Freshwater > Lake | place: Tanzania: Lake... | reverse complement strand
GCGCATTTATATAGAAAACCTCTTCTGGTCTAATCTTAGCGTTGGCTAAGGCCATATTCATGGCGCGAGAAGCTCCGTCGCCCTCTGGATCGGGCGCGGTAATATGGTAGGCATCTGCCGACATTCCGTATCCCACAAATTCGGCATATATGTGAGCTCCTCTTTTCTTGGCATGCTCTAATGTTTCCAGCACCACAATTCCCGCGCCCTCAGCCATGACAAAACCATCCCTATCTCTTTCAAAAGGCCTGCTCGCCCTTTGGGGATCATCATTTCTAGTAGATAAGGCCTTAAGCGCGCAGAAACCGCCGACTCCCAAGATGGTAACACAACTCTCTGTTCCGCCGCAAATCATGACATCGGCATCTCCGTGCTGAATTATCCTGGCCGCATCTCCGATAGCATGCGAACCAGAAGCGCAAGCCGTAGCCACACAGGAATTAGGGCCTCTCAAGTTTAAATCCATGGAGATATGGCCAGCCGCCTCGTTAACAATCAATAAAGGAATCATAAAAGGAGAGAATTTCTTGGGGCCGTGCTTTAGGAAATTATCATATTCTTTTTCTACCGTATGTAAGCTGCCGATGCCAGAGCCGACAAAAACGCCGATGCGATTTCTATCTTCCTTTTCAAAATCTAATCCGGCGTCTTTAACGGATTCTCTGGCAGCCACTACAGCAAACTGGACAAATTTATCCATGCGCCGGCATTCTTTGCTGTTAAAATGCTGCAGGGGATCAAAATCCTTCACTTCCCCGGCTATTGTGGAATCAAATCCAGTAGTATCGAATTGCGTAATCGGGCCGACTCCGCTTTTCCCTTCTAAAAGCGACTTCCAAAAGTCTTTAACATTATTTCCCACGGGAGAAATAACGCCTAAACCCGTAACTACAACCCTAATATCATTATTCATCATAAATAGTTGCCCCGACTAAAGAGTCGGGGCGCGAATTTATTTAAAAATTTGGATTAAATTCTAAATTATTTTGTTTGTTTGGCTTTTTCTTCAATATATTTGATTGAATCGCCAACAGTGGTCATCTTTTCGGCATCTTCATCTGGAATCTCAATTCCGAACTCTTCTTCCAGCGCCATAACCAATTCCACCGTATCCAATGAATCTGCACCTAAATCATCAATGAATGAGGCCTCAGGCGTAACCTCTTCGGGTTTTACCCCTAGCTGTTCTGCGATTATTGCCTTTACTTTCTCTACTACAGCCATTTACTTACCTCCTTTAGTGAGCGCTTGACCCCGAAGATTCGGGGTCAATCTTCTCGAGAAACTTCTTTGTTTGCGCGAACTAAACCCTTGACATCTTTGATGTCAAGGGTAAACTCGGCCACATAACTTACGTCGCTATCGCTTCAGTAAGTTATGTCCTCGTTTACATTGCCATTCCGCCATCAACCACGATAGTCTGACCAGTTATGTAATCTGAATCCGGCGAGGCTAAGAATAAACAAACATTTGCTACGTCTTTAGTGCCACCCATCCGCTTCAGCGGTATAAGCGCCAACATCTGATTTCTTACCTCTTCAGGAAGCTTATCGGTCATCTCTGTCTTGATGTACCCTGGCGCTACTGCATTGACCGTAATATTCCTTGAAGCGAATTCTCTTGCTACGGACTTTGTAAATCCGATTATCCCGGCTTTACTGGCAGCGTAATTTGCCTGGCCAGGATTCCCCATTATTCCAATGATCGAAGCAATGTTGATAATTTTACCTTGCTGCTGCTTGAGCATTACTTTAGATACCGCCTTGGTGCAATTAAAGGTGCCTTTTAGATTTACACTTAAGACGGCATCCCAATCGCTCTCTTTCATTCTTAAGAGAAGATTGTCTTTGGTAATGCCCGCATTGTTTACTAATATATCAATCCTTTTAAATTTGTCAAGAATTTTGTTTATCAAGTTTTCGACTTCGGCTAGGCTAGTCACGTCGACCTTAACGCCGAGTGTGCTGACCCCCAGGGATTCTATCTCTTTTGCCGTCTGCAAGGCCGATTCCTCGTTTACATCGCAAATGACGATATTGGCGCCTTCTTTAGCAAGAGTCTCGGCAATTTCCCTGCCGATGCCCCGTCCCGAACCCGTAATTAACGCAACTTTGTCTTTTAATATCATTTTTAGGATTGTTTGTTAATATCTAAAAATATATTAACAATTAAAGCTTACATTGCAAGCAAAATCTAAAAATTCTTCTAACCTATATTCTAGTTTTTGTTTATTTAAGGCTAGATATTCTCGTTTTCTCTGGCCATGGCCATGTCAAGAAAAGTCCTTAACCTTCTTGAACGGGTAGGATGCCTTAGCTTCCTTAATGCCTTGGCTTCAATTTGGCGGACTCTCTCCCTGGTAACTTTGAAGATATTACCAACCTCTTCCAAGGTCCTGGGAGACCCATCAGCTATGCCGAATCTTAAATCCAATATCTTCTTTTCCCTGTCGGTCAAAGATTCCAAAACTTCCCCGATCTCATCTTTGAGCATTGACTGGATAGTAGCATTTGCCGGGGAAACAGCTTTTTTATCTTCTATAAAATCGCCGAAGTGCGTATCTCCCTCATCTCCGATAGGAGTCTGAAGAGATATCGGTTCCTGGGAAATTTTTAAGATTTCCTTAACCTTATCCACGGGGAGGCGCACTGACCTGGAAATTTCCTGAGGAGTGGGCTCCCTGCCATTTTCCTGAACAAAGATACGCGAAACCCTGATTATCTTGTTAATCGTCTCGGTCATGTGCACTGGAATCCTTATGGTTCTTGCCTGATCGGCGATGGAGCGGGTAATCGCCTGCCTAATCCACCAGGTAGCATAAGTGGAAAACTTATAGCCTCTCTTATATTCAAATTTCTCCACTGCCCTTATAAGCCCCATATTGCCCTCCTGGATCAAATCCAGGAATGACAGGCCGCGATTGATATATTTCTTGGCGATACTCACAACCAATCTTAAGTTAGCCTCCACCAAATTCTTCTTGGCGCGGTTAAACTTCGCTTGCCTGATTTTAATTGTCCTTAGCTGCTCCTTGAATTTATCTAGCGGCTTGCAGCCTAACTGCCTAAGAAGCTTTCTCTTCTTTATCCTTAATTTGGCTATGGTCAAGTGAGCTTTTTTTCTGGCGCGGGAATTCTTTGATTCTCTGTCTACGCGGTCAATATTTTTTAAGATATCCTCTATCTCTTTTACGAACATATATGCAACCCAAGGATTTAAATTAAACTGGACCAGGAATTCCAGGTATTTCTTCGAATCTTTCCTGACATACTGAATTTTCTCTCTTAAATAGCGGGTCCTACGCATAAGTTTTATTTTACCTTGAGTCTCATCTTTTATGTATTCCTCTATGTTGAATTCCCCGCTTATGATGCTATCAATAATCTTTAAGACTTCATTCTTGCCGAAATCGGTAGCCAATACTGTTTCAATAAATTTATTCTCGGTATCTTCGATTTTCTTGGCTAGTTCTATTTCGTCCTCTCGGGACAAAAGAGAAATGGAACCCATCTGCTTAAGATACATTTTGACAGGATCATCCAGGGGGAGGAATTTATCCGGAACTTCTTCCTCTTCTTTGCTATCTTTCGCATCCTGATCCTGCTTCTCGTAACCTAATCTATCGCTGTTTACTATCCTGATGTCTTTATTGCCTAAAGCATCAAAAATCTCATCAATCTCTTCAGACGATACAACATCATCGGAAAGTATATTGTTTACCTCATCGTAAGTTAGATATCCTTTTTTCTTACCTAAAGTAATTAGTCTTTCTAAATCTTTCTTCAGCTCTTTCTTGGTCATTGCTTTCACCCCTTGACTTGATTAGATATTAAAGCTATCAGGCTAAATCCCAATCTCAAATATTACCAATACTACCAAATAAATCCCAATTTCCAAATCCCAAAACGAAAGTTATCTCGATTTGTTTATAATTGAACTAATTATGTTTATTAATTCTTGGCATTCTTCTATATCAAAGGCTATTTCTTCAGTTTTGATATATCTGCCCAAAATTAGCCTAAGCCAATATCGAGTTTCTTTGGCTTCTTTTCTGGCTATTGCCATTTTGTTGACAAAATCCTTCTTAGTTATTGTTCCATCCGCTTCTTCGACATTTGCCCCTATTGAGGTTCCGGCCTTGACTAACTGTTCTTGAATTATTCTACATTTTGACAAAAGCTCAGCTATATCGAGGATACGTTGAGCAAATTTGAATGTTCTTTCTTTTAAATCGTATATTTTTTCGCTCAATCTATAACTCCAATTTTGAGATTTGGGATTTTGGGTTTATTTGGGATTTGGTAGTATTTGGATTTGGAAATTAACATAGTGTTATTTCTTGATTAAACAATTATATTCTTTCATTAATTGATTAAGCCTGTCTTTATTACCTTGCGACTCTGCTATTTTGATTTCTCCGTGAAGCTGATTACGTTTCTCTTTAATATTTTCTTGTTTTATCCGGTTGATGCAATCATCAAAAGCTTTTTGTTTATCAATTTCACGACACTCTTCAGATAGACAAAGATGCGTAAGCGTCTGGGCAACCGCCTGGTCGTCAAAATGATTCATCAGACGGCTGGCTTCTATTTTTCTGCCCTGAGAATTTAATTCGAGCATGGAACAAACTATCTTCTTTATGTGCGGATCCTGGAAATCGGAGATGTCTAATTTTTCTTTTACCTGACGGATCAAATCATCATGTTCAAGCATCAGCTTAACGACCATTTTTTCAACCACCCTGATATTCAAAGGCTTGCTAGCCAAAGAAGAAAAACTATCGTAGTCTATGTAAGAGATGCCGTCTTTAACTTTGCTTAATTCTTTTAAAAGCGCATCTTCCTTAACCGACAATATTTCAGAAAGCTTTTTTAAATAGCTTTCCTTTAAAACTTCGTTTTTAATTTTGCTGATAGTAGCAAGCATTTCTTCGGCGATCTTTGCCTTGCCTTGGGCTTTTATTATATCGTATTTTTCTTTCAATAAATCTAACTTATAATCAAAGAGATCAACTGCATCTTCTATTAATTCCTTTAATTTATCGGCGCCTTTATCGCGCACAAAAGAATCGGGATCAAAACCTTTGGGAAGGCTCACCAATCTCACGTTCATATCCAGAGATAAAAATAAGTCAAGGCTGCGAAGCGTCGCCAGCTCTCCAGCTAAATCAGGATCAAAAAGTATGATTGCGTTTTGCGTGTATCTTTTTATTATCCTTATCTGCTCTATAGTCAAGGCTGTGCCCAAAGAAGCAACAATATTATGAATTCCTGCCTGATAAGGAATGATAAAATCTAAATAACCTTCTACGACTACAACTGAATCATGTTTTCTGATTTCATCTTTGGTAAAATTAAGGCCGAATAAATTCTTTCCCTTAACATAAATCGGCGTTTCGGGTGAATTAATATATTTTGGCAGGGTATCATTTGTTACCCTCGCCCCGAAACCGACTATTCTATCTTTTATATCAAATATGGGGAAAATTATCCTATCTCTAAATCTATCGTAATAACCGCTGGAGTCTTCACGGGAAGATATAAGCCCGGTTTTATCTATTAAGCTTAAACTGAAATTCTTTTGTCTTAGATAATTAATGAGCGCATCCCATTTATCGGGGGCAAAACCAAGTCTAAATTTCTTTGCCGTCTCAGAGCTAATTCCCCGTTTTTCAAGGTAAGCCCTGACACTTCCAGCTTCTTTGGAATTAAAAAGGATATCGTGATAAAATTTGCTTGCTAGTTCGTTAATCGAGAAAAGCTTTTCAGCTATCCCCGCATTCTTATCTGCTGGCTCTGTCTTTGGTATGGAAATCCCGACTTTCTTTGCCAACATCTCCACTGCTTCAGGGAATTCCATCCTCTCATATTTCATAAGAAAACTAAAAACGTTGCCTCCCGCCCCGCATCCAAAACAATGATATATCTGCCTGTCGGGACTAACCGTAAAAGAAGGCGTCTTCTCGTGGTGAAAAGGACAAAGGGCTTTAAAATTCCTGCCTGCGCGTTTTAAAGGAATATAACCAGAGATAATCTCGGCTATATCATTTGCGTCTAAAATGCGGTCGATTATATCCTGAGGGATTAAACCTGGCATTTACCTGGTTAGCCTCCTAAAACCTGAACAGCTGATAATTTCGAATTTATCTTTTTTCTCTAATTTGTCCAAAAGCAGATTCAGGCCAACAGTATCCGAAGCGATATGGCCGGCAATCACTACATTTATATGTTCGGGTTTGATTCTTTTAAAATGCTCCTCCGACAGATGCATGGCTACAATCGTATTTACGCCTAGCTGTGATAGCCTTCCGAATATCTCTTTTGACCCCTCTGTGCCTCCGGTCATCTCCAATGAAATCTTGCCTACTTTATCTTCCGGTTTTCCAAGGATAATTTTCGGGCCGGCCTTATCTTTTGTGGCAATTCTATATTCGGGGATTTGCTTTAAAATCTTAACCAAATCTTTAAGGGTTTTGGGTTTCTTCCTTTGTATATATTCATTCAAGTATCTGTTGACGTGGTTATCGGCAACCGTATGTGCGCACATGAAAGCGATATCAAGCATCCTAGCTGCGTCTACGGGCCGGTTGTGGTTAGAAGCAGAGACATTTCGTTCAACTTCCTCAATACGCTGATTCAGGAATTCGCTTGCAATCTCGATATTCATGCCGAGCTTGGATAACAAATCCGCCTGCATACGCATTACATCGTAAAAACCGGCCAATGCCACTCCGCGCGGATGATGGGAAATAATTAAATCTATTTTCTTGCCTGCCGAAGATAACCTATCGGCTAATAATATTTCAGGGACATCGATATCTATCCCGATAAGAATGGTCTCTATCTCTCTCTCAGGCTCCCCGTAAAGAATACGCGTATCTGCATACGGGTTTTTCAGGGCTTCTAAATCAAACTCTTTCTTATCGTCTTTATTTAATCTATTAAAATCATTCTTATGTTTTTTTAGCCGCTCTTGAATTGTTTTTTTGCTTCGCGGGTCGCTTGAAATTCCTTCTTTAACAAAAAAATTATAAATTTCGCCTAATTTCAAATTGACCTCCTCTTCAAAATTAAAAATTTGAAATAAAAGATTACTGCTTTTTTTCTATTGCTTTGAAGATTGCTGAATTAATTTCCTCTTGGGGAGAGAATTTTGAATAGATGTTATCGAATATAAAAACATAAACCCTAGGAACGAGATCTAAAAGGTATCTGCTTGAAAAAGAACGTTCTGTTGACTGCTGAAAATAGCCGATAGTGGAAATGAGAACCGCAATTAATACTATGCTCGAAACAAACGATGCTCTAATTATACCCAAAATAACACTCCCCCATTTATCCAAAACCGACATGGGTTGCATTTTTATCAATAGTAGAACCCCGTCTCTACAAAACTTAACAAGTACTGAAATTGATGCAATTATACCGATGAAACAAATGAAACTAGCGAAATCTATCGGTATGGGGCTATGGGAACTTATAAACTCTGCAAATTTATTGTAAGAATGCAAAGCTACAAAAATAGAAACAACTGTTCCTAAAAGCTGAAATATCTCAATAATAAAACCATGCTTATAAGAAATAAGAATAATCCTTATAAAGACGATAAATATAAAGACATCAATCCAATTTAACTGATTTGCTATATCTTTTGCCATAAGTCCTTAAAATTTCAATAAAGTATAACATATCAATATGGAGATGTCAAGAAAGCGCTTCCTTTAATTTTATTCCATTTTTTATTGTAACTTCTGTAATATAAGCAAGTTATGATACTGGGCTTCTGTTTATCCAGAAAATCCTCCATAGGACTTGACATTTAAGCCAAAAGATGCTACATTCCTCGCATAGGTGATACAGAATATGACTGAAGTAGATAAAATAAAACAAGAATTGGACCGAGCGCGAGCAGAAATGTCGATGCTTTATGAAATAAGCAACGCCATGCGAACAACCCTGAAGCTGGATGAGGTCCTCTATATAATTTTGACGGCCGTAACAGCTCACGCCGGCTTAGGATTTAACCGTGCCATGCTATTTTTAATAAATGAAAAAGAAAATATCATTGAAGGTAAAATGGGGATCGGCCCCGATACCGGTGAAGAAGCAAACCGCATCTGGAGGTTAATCGAAGATCAAAAAATGGATTTTGACGACCTCATAAACGGTTACCGCTCTTCGGGAAAAATGATTGATTCGGAATTTAATAGGATAGTTAGAAGAATAAAGTTTAACTTAAACGACGCTGAGAACCTGCTTACCATGGCAGCAAAAGATGGTATGCCGTTACATATAAACCAAGAGACAATCGGAAAACATAGCCACGACCCTCTATTGCGAATATTAAATACCAACGAATTAGCCATTGTTCCGTTAAAAGCAAAAGATAAAATTAACGGAGTTATTCTCGCCGATAATAAATTTACCGGAAAACCCATAACTAACGAAGACTTAAGAATTTTTATAATGCTTTCAAACCAAGCTGGCCTTGCAATTGAAAACTCCCACCTCTATGAACAAACTGTAATCCTAAGTAACACCGATGCCCTAACCGGACTATGGAACCACGGATATTTTCAATTAATGCTTCAAGAAGAAATTGACAGATCAAGGGCATTAAACATGCCGCTAAGTCTTATGATGATAGATATAGATTATTTCAAAAATTATAACGATCATCTTGGCCATCAAAAAGGCGACTACATATTATCTGAAATGTCTAAATTGCTCCTTGGTTATTCAAGAAAAATGGATTATGTTTGCCGCTACGGGGGAGAGGAATTCGCAATTATTCTGCCTCAAACCGCTAAGGATGGCGCGTATTTAATCGCTGAAAGACTCAGGGAATTAATTGACCAGCATAAATTCGCCGACGAACAAATCCAACCTAGTCAAAGCCTAACCGTAAGCATTGGATTGTCGTGTTTTCCCAACGACGCAGAAACTAAATCTGAATTGATATTAGCTGCCGATAAGGCGCTATACGAAGCTAAGAAAAGCGGCAAAAACAAAACCTGCAAAGCTCCCTAATTTATACAGCCACTGGCACCTGCTCTGGCTGCTCTTCTTTATCCTTCGCAAATTTAACCGACACGATCCTTGATACTCCGGTTTCCTGCATAGTGATACCATACATAATATCGGCATTAACAATCGTCTTTTTATTGTGAGTCACAACAATAAATTGCGAAGTCTTAGTAAAGTCTCTTAAAAGTTGCGCGAACCTGCCTACGTTTGATTCATCTAAAGGAGCATCAATTTCATCAAGTATGCAGAATGGGCTCGGTTTTATCTTAAATACACCGAAGATAAGCGCAACTGCGGTAAGAGCCTTCTCTCCACCGGAAAGCAGGCTGATGCTTTGAAGCTTTTTGCCCGGAGGACGAGAAATAATCTCGATTCCGGATTCAAGCACGTTATGCGGATCAATTAAAATCAATTGCGCGTCTCCTCCGCCAAAAAGCATCCTAAAATAATTCCTGAATTCTTTGGCGACACTCTCAAATGTATCGGTAAAAAGCTTGCGAGCAGTACGGTTGATTTTGTTTATTGTCTCGCTTAAGTCTTCTTTTGAGGCCAACAAATCATTCTGTTGTTTGGTTAAAAATTCAAATCTTGTTTTAAGCTCTTCAAATTCCTCAATAGCCACAAGATTGACTGTGCCGAATCTTTCAAGCCTTGTCTTGGATTCAACAATCTGCCTATTGAGCTCATCTAAATTGCCATCGTGGGGCAGTTCCACATCAATCTCATCTAAATTCAGCTTATAAGCCTGCAGCAATCTTTCTTTTATGCTATTTCTCTTGAATGAGAATTCCTGCTCTTTCATAAGGAAATCATGGAATGACTGCCTTTCTTTTTCTAAATCCTGGTTCATTCTCTTTAATTCATTTTCTTGGTTTTCAATTGCGACAATCAAATCTTTACTTCCATTATGTATTTCTGAAAGCTCTATTGCAATATCCTCTTTCTGCTTGCCTGCTGTCTGGATTGCTTTCTCTAGACTTATTATCTGGTGATTGAGCTCTTCTGATTTCTTCGTAGAGGATTGTTTTTCCTGCTCTATGGCATTAAGATCATCCTGGCTTCTCTTTAGGGCGTCATTTAGCATCTTTAACGTATCGTTTTGCGTTCTTTCTTTATCGCCTAAAGACGCAAGCTCAGTCTCAAGCTGGGCAATTTCAACCGAAACTGTTTCTCGTTCCTTGGCCTTATTTGTAATCAAATGTTGATTATTATCAATTGAATTCTCTAAAGCGCGCCTGTCGTCTTCAATCTTCGTACTTTGCTGCGCCAAATTCTCTTCTTTGGCCTTAGTCTGCTGTAAGTCTGCATTTGTCTCATTGAGCTCACTTGCCACTAAATCCAATTCCTCTTGGAGCTTATTAACCTCTATGCCAATTGAATCTTTTTGCGTCTGTACCCTGGAAAGAATAATTTCTTCCTTGCGAAACTCCTCATCCAAATCTTCTATAAAAACTTCCTTGTTTTGGATATCGCTTGCTATGACTTTCTCATGTTCATCTTTGCTTTTTATTTGATGCGACAGATCATTGATCTTATCATCAATCTGCTGCAGGTCTAAAGAGATAAATTTTGTCTCGCATTGTATTCGATGCAAATCTTGCATTTCGTCATCTTTGAAGCATTCTTTGATCGCCCTCTTGGATCTATCATCCAATTCATGGATTTCTTTTATCTTACCCAAGAATGCTCCAGCCGCATCGGTCGGCCTGTGTTCGCTTAACACAATTGTCTTACCAGCGCTGGGTATATCTTCATATTTTGAATTTAATTTCTCGATAAACTCCCGCTGAGATGAAAGAGCCAGTTTTTTATTGCTTAAATCGACAATGTCATTTTTGGTCTGCTCCGATTCTTTTTTTAGAGCATCTCTTTCGGTTTCCGCCTCTTCCCTTCTGGATTTAATATGCTGCAATTTCTGGTATACTCCGTTATATTGTTCATTTAGACTCTGCAATCTATCATCAACTATTTGTTTCTCCCCCGTGACTTTTGTTCTTTCTAAATCTAAGCGCTTTTTTCTTGCCAATAGGCCGTGCAGATGAGAAGTAACTTCGGTCAATTCATTCTTAAGCGTTGTTTGCATGCGGCTTAGCTCTAAAATTTCCATCTTGGCTTTCGCAATTGATTCCTGGGCTCCCTTAATAATATCCGCCAGTTTATGTAGATAATCTTTCTTATCCTTTATCTGCGCGGTATTATTCTGTTCTATGTTTTTTAAGGCACGGACTTCTTCTTCCAACTTGGCGATCTTTTCCTTTTCCTGCACAATCATCCTGTTAAGCTGTTCCTTCTGCTGGTTTAATCTATTTTTTCTCTGACCTTCTTCTTGTATGCGTTCGCGGCTCAATCCGATAAGCTCATTGTTTCTATCGATAGCGTTATCCAAATTGAGAGTACTTTCATTTAATTTATTGATTTTCTCTTGCGAATCCTTGAAGCCGGCCCTTGTTTCTTCTAGCATTTTTATTGCCTGGTCTAATTTGATAGAAAGATGCGCCTGCTGTTCTTTGGAATATTCTATTTTTGCGTCTAAATCTTCTTTTTCTTTTTCCACTCCTCCGATCTGAAACTTTGCCATTTTTATCTCTAAATCCTTAAGCCTTTCCGATTCTTCCTTATAATGCTGCGCCTTTTTTGCCTGGCGTTCAATAGAACCTATCTGGCGTTTTACTTCGGTTATGATATCGTTAATACGGAGAAGATTATCTTCTGTATCCTCCAGCTTGCTCATTGCCTCTTTTTTCTTGGCTTTATATTTAGTGATACCGGCAGCTTCATCAAATATGAGCCTTCTGTCCTCCGGCTTTGAACTAATGATTAAATCTATTTTCCCCTGTTCAACCATGGAATATGATTCCGCGGTAACTCCCGTGCCCATAAAAAGTTCCATAATATCCCTGAGGCGCACAGGCGACTTATTCATTAAATATTCGCTTTCCCCGGAACGGAATAGTCTGCGGGTAATAACCACTTCATCTTCGTCTACGGGCAAAAACTTTTCTTTATTAGTAAATGTTAATGATGCCTCAGCAAATCCAAGCGCTGCTTTTGTATCTGTGCCGTTAAAAATTACGTCTTCCATTTTTGAACCGCGCAGGCTCTTTATGCTCTGCTCTCCCAAGGTCCAGCGGATAGCATCAAAGATATTGCTTTTGCCGCAGCCGTTGGGGCCGACTACTGCCGTGATTCCCGGCTCAAAATGCAGAGTTGTCTTATCAGCGAAAGATTTAAAACCAACCATGTCCAACTTCTTTAGATACATGCATCCTCCCTTTTTGTCATTTTAAAATCATACATACTTACTTTACTTTTTAGAAATAACTTCCTTTATTAAAGAAGCTGTTTGACTTAAACTCGTAAACTTAGGCAACATATCTTCCGGAATCGCAATCCGGTATTTCTTTTCTATCGCCGCCATAATCTCTAGCGCCATCATCGAATCCATGCCTAAGTCTTCAACGAATTTTGCATCGGAAGCAATTTTCTCCGGCTCTGTTTCTAAAATCTCGGCTACGATTTTTTTTATTTCTGCATCAATCTTTTCTGAAGCTATCTTTGTCATTTTTCCTCCATATATTTTTTAATGAGTCATTTCCCTGTCAAGCCAACTATCAATTTTAGTCCGCCTGAATCTCCACTGGCCAACAATCTTAAAAGCGGGAACTTTTCCCTTCTTAAGCCAATCGTAAATCGTACGTTTCTTAACTTTAAGATACGTAGCCAAATCTTCTATAGT
>Ga0194125_10010329_pt1 | contig 12764 bp, 9 predicted proteins | sample TA2KigC250mmetaG_FD_148626 | JGI IMG/M metagenome (GOLD analysis project Ga0194125, IMG submission 148626) | Freshwater microbial communities from Lake Tanganyika, Tanzania - TA2015034 Kigoma Deep Cast 250m | ecosystem: Environmental > Aquatic > Freshwater > Lake | place: Tanzania: Lake... | reverse complement strand
TTATCAACCTCGGGCAGATCGCGGACGAGGCGTTCGTCCGGGAGACCCGCCGCCGCGCGGACGAGGTGCTCGATCGGGTCCGGTCCGGATCGGAGAAGGTCCGGGAGCGGGTGAGGACGATTCTCGGGGCGTAGCGAGGCTCGGAGCGGAAAGGTGACTGCCGGGGGATCGGAAGAAAAGTCCGCCACCCGAATCCCGGCGGCGCGCGCCGGCCGTTCAGCCGTTTGGCTCGTTCCGCTTCTCCTCTTCGCTGTGCTCGTTGCGATCCCTACGCGGAGCCCTTCGGGGGACGCGTACGAGTACGGGCGCATGATGCGCGGAACCGACGCCCCGCCCGAGACGAACCCGAATCGCCTTCTCCTCTACCCCACGGTCCGCTATCTCTACGAGCGCGTCGCAATCCCTCTCTCCGGGAGGTCGATCGAGCCGCTCGAGACCCTCGTCTGGATCTCGAGGCTCTCCTATCTCGTGTCCGGCCTTCTCTTCCTCCTTGCCATGCGCCGTCTCTTCCCGGAAGGAGCGGTCGCGGGGATTCTCGCTTTCGGCTACCTCTCTTCGCACGCACTTCTCCTCTTCGGGACGGACGGCGAGCCGATCCTCCTCGCCCACCTTCCGTTTCTGCTTGGCGGCGTTCTCCTCCTCGACACGCTCCATCGCCGGTCGTGGATCCGTGAGGCGTTTGCGGGTTCCCTTCTCGGCCTCTCGGTCCTCTTCTTCGCCACGAGCGCCCTCCCGGTCGTGACGATCGGCATCGCCCTCCTCGTCGCGGGCCTTCTCGGACGGAGACGGACCGGATTCGCGTGCGCTCTCCTCGCCGCTCTCGTCCCTCTCGCCGGCCTCGCGGCCGCGTACGCCCGCTCGGGGGCGGATGTCCCGTTCGCCGCGTGGATCACGCGCTACGGGAGCGGCTCGACGAGCCTCTCCTACGGCGGGTTCTCGCTCCTCTCTCTCGCGCGCGTCCTCTTCGGCCTCGTCGATTCGATCGTCCCCGTGGGCGGGGCGGCGCGCCTCGTGCGCTATTGGACGGAAGGAGAGGGAAGCATCGAGGCCGCCCCGACCGACGCATTCTCCCTCGCGCTCTGGCTCCTCGCCCTCGCCGGGACGGCGCTTCTCCTCGCCGCGGGCGCGACCCGAATCCGCGCCGAGCCCCGCCGCGCGGTCTTCGCCGTACTCGCCGTCTCTTTCGCCCTCCTCGTTCTCTTCAACCTTCAATGGATCGGGAGCGATCCTCAGTTCTGGCTTCTTCCACTCCCGATCCTCTGGGCGCTCTTCGGCTTCTCCCTCCTTGGGCGCGGGAGGCTCGTGGGTGTTCTCCGTGCGGCGGTGGCGCTCGCCGTGCTCCCGCTCAGTCTCTTCGGCTCGGTGATTCCGCTTCGCACCGACCGGAGCGCCGAGAGAGAGCGTGCGACGGTCCTCGCGCGCGTCGAGCCGGGAGGCCTCTTGATCGCGCCCGGCCTCGACTGGACGGACGGCGTCGAGCGCTACGACCCTTCCCCCGGCGTCGAGGTGATTTCCCTTTGGCGCTGGAGCACTCGCGCCGAATGGGCAGGCGATCCGATCCGCTACTACGCGGCGATCGACTCGGCCATCTCGCGCGCCCTTCTCGAAGGTAGGGCGGTCTACATGGAAGGGGTGTTGAACGAGCCGTTCCCGATGGGGGTGCCGTGGAGGGAGATGCGCCCCCGCGGCTTCGAGATCGAGAAGATCCTGGAGCTTCTCCAGTCCTACCGTGCGACGGACGTCCCCGCCGAGAACGGCGCGACCCTCTGGAAAATCGAGGCCCCGCACGGTGCGGACGAGGGGGCGCTGCCGTGACCGAGACCGGGCGGGCTCCGCTCCGTATCCTTCAGATATGTAGCTTTGTCCCCTATCCTCCCGACTCGGGCGGAAAGCTCGTCGCGTTCCACCACCTCTCCGGACTCGCGAGGAAAGGACATCGAGTCGCGCTTCTCGCGCCCCTCCGCCGGGAGGGGGACAGCCGGTCGATCGCGGAGCTTGGGCGGATCGCGAAGACCGTTGGCGTCGACGTCCGGGGGGAGCATGAAATCCGCCGCGTCGCTCGAGGGCTCGTCCACGGTGATTCGATCCGGATCGCGCGGCACCGTTTCGCGAAGGTCGAGGAGAGGCTCGACCCCCTCCTCGACTCCTTCCGGCCGGGCCTCGTAATCCTCGACTCGCTCTTCACCTCCTACCTCATCGATCCGATTCGCCGCCTCTCTCCCGCTCTTCCAGTCGTCCTTCTCGAGCACAACGCGGAGAGCCTCCTCGTCCGGCGCTTCTTCGCCCGTAGCGGGATTCTCGCCAGGATCGCGGGGAGAATCGAGGTCCGCCGGATCGAACGAACGGAGAGGCGAGCGCTCCTTGCCGCGGACCGCGTGATCGCCCTCTCGAACGAGGACCGGCGCGAGATGCTCCCTCTCGCCCCGGAGGCGCGGATCGCTGTCGTTCCCCCGGGAGCGAGGGTCTACCCGCGTGAGGTGATCCCGCTCCCCTCGCGCCCGCGCTCCGCCCTCTTCCTTGGGAGCTTCCGGTGGCCCATGAATCGGGACGCCGCCCTCTGGCTCGCCCGCTCAATCCTTCCCCTCGTGCGCGCGCGAATCCCGGACGCGGAGATCGTCCTCGCCGGAGAGGGCCCGACGCGGGAGATCCTCGCTCTCCACGCGCCGGAGAAGGGGATCCGAGTTGCGGGGCGCGTGGAGGACGCGGCGGCCGCGGTGCGCGAGTGCGCTCTCTCAGTCGTCCCAATCCGCGCGGGCGGGGGAGTTCGCCTCAAGATCCTCGAGGCGCTCGCGAACGAGCGTCCGGTCGTCAGCACGACGGTGGGGTGCGAGGGCCTCCCCTTCCGCAATGGCGAGACGATCCTCGTCGCCGACACGCCCGAGGCGTTCGCGGATGCGGCAGTCCAACTGCTCGAGAACTCCGCGCTCGCCTCCTCGATCGCGCGAAGGGGGAGGGAACTCGTAGAGAAGAACTTCGCCTGGGAACGGATCATCGAGAGGGTCGAGGAGATCCTCTACGAGACGATCGAGCGCGGGACCGGACGCGGAGCTTGAGGAGCGAAGGAAACTCCGTCCCTACTTCGAGGCGCTGTCGACGACGAGGTAGACCGTCGCGAGTTGCGCAGCCACGGTCATGAAGTCTTTGAAGAGCTCCCAGTAGTCGCGCTGCGGTTTCTCGGGAATCCAGACGGTATCTCCCGGCTCGAGACGCGTGTCCCCCGCGTCGAACCAGATTCCGGAAACCCCCTTGATGACGCGGACCTTCCCCTTCGAGGCGCGGCGCGCGAAACCGCCCGCGTCCCGGATGTAGTCCTTGTAGCTCGCCCCCTCGCGGAAGGGAAGGCGCCCCGGGTTCACGGCCTGCCCGCTCACCGTGATCGTCCGTGTGATCTGGGGAACGCGGATCACGTCGGCGCGCCGGAGGAGAATGTCCTTGGACAGATCCCCGTCGCGGAAGAGGGCGACGAAGTCGACGACGACCCTCTCCTTGTTCTCGCGCGAACGCATCTTGAAGTAGGCGTACTCGTCCTCGGTCATGTCGGCGACCGGAACGAGCCGGAGCCTCTCGAACTCGCGGTCCTCCGCCTCGCTCCGGAACGACTCCCTCGTGAGCGTCGCCTCGTAGAGATCGGCGTCCTCGGTAAAGCCCCCCGCCCGCTCGACGAGCTCCGTGAGGGTCTCCTCCCCTTCGTCGATCACGTAGACACCCGGGTAGAGCACCTCTCCCTCGACCGACACGCCGCGATGGAGTTGCCATTGGGGAATCCTTCGGACGAAGATCTCGTCGCCCGCTCGGGCAACGAGGTCCGGTTCCTCGCTCCGAGGCGGATCGTGCGAGAAGTCGACGGTGAACCGTCTCGTTCGGGAGGGATCGTAGTCGAGGAAACGGGTGACCTCGACCCGGTCCCTCACGGCGTCGTCCATGAACCCTCCCGCGATCTCGATGATCTCACGGAGCGTCTCGTTCTCGACGATCTCGTACTCGCCCGGAAGGGCAACCTCCCCATGAACTCGCGCGATCCCCATCCGGATCGGAACCTGGATCAGGTCGCCGTCCGCGACATAGGGGTTCGCGTACCTCTCGCCGAACATCTCGAAGCGGACGACGTCGGCGGTGCGCGTCGATCCGTCGAGGCCGAGAACCCGGATCCTCCGGCGCGACGCGTCCTCGGCGAAGCCGCCCGCTCGGGCGATCGCCGTCGAGACCCGCGTCATCGCGTTGGAGACGTAGGTCCCCGGATCGGCCACCCGGCCGAGCACGTGGATGTCGAAGCGCCTCAGCTCTTCGAGCGCGACCTGGACCTCGACCCCGTGGTAGTAGCGGGAGAGGACGCCGAGGATCTTCTCGCGCGCCTCCGCGAGCGTGAGCCCCCAAACGGGAACCGCCCCCGCCGGCGGGACCGCAAGCGAACCCTCGGGCGATACGATGGACCGGGTCGTCACCGGGTGCTGCCCCAACACGCTGATCCGGAACGCGTCGCCCGGCCCGACCTTGTACTCGTTCGGGTCGACCGGCCCTTCGGTGATCACCGGGGGCAGCGAGGGGACGGTCCGGATGGAGTCCGCGACCGATCCGAGGACGCTCCCCGTCGGCAGCACGAGGGAAAGCAAGACCAGCAGAAGACGATTCTGACGATCGACGATCGTTTGGGCGCGCACCCCTTCTCCTTCGCGACGGAAGCCGGACGCCCCGCCGCCGGGTCACGGGAATTCTAGCGCAAACCAGTTGCGCGAGGGGACGGGAAAGGACGTATTCCTGCCGGGCCGAATCAGAGATCTACGACCCACCCCGCTCCCGCTCGATCGTACGGAGGCGCTCCCTCGCGACGTTCCACGTGAAGCGACTCTCGACGAACCGTCTCCCCGCCTCACCGAGGAACCGGGCGCGCCCCCCGTCGCGGAGAAGCTCCACCGCCTTTTCCACCCAATCCTCCTCCGAAGAGGCCGTGAGGAAAGCCTCCTCTGCGGAGCCGTCGATCCCGCGCGCGACCTCCGGTGAAACAAGAACCGGAACGCCGGCGGCCATCGCTTGGATCACCTTGTTCTGCGTGCCGGCGGCGAAGCGGAGAGGCGCGATGAAGAGGTCGATGCGGGCGAAGAAGGCCGCAAGATCGTCGACGAAACCCTCGAACCGCACCCCGTCGCGGCGCGCCAGATCGTTCACGACAGGGGACGCCCCCCGCCCGGCGATCAGGAGACGCGCCTCCGGAACCCTCTCGCGGATCCGTGGAAGAACCCGCTCACAGAAGAACGAGAGGCTGTCCACGTTGTGGAAGACCTCGAGGTGCCCGAGAAAGCCGATCCGCTTCCCACCCCCGGCCGGGAGAGGCGTCGCGAGAAGCGCGGGCTCGACCCCATTCGGCACGACCCGCACCTTCTCCCCGACCCCCTCGCGGGCCAGGATCTCTCTCTCGGCCTCCGAGATCACCCAGATCTCGTGGGCGTCACGGCACGCTCCGATCTCGAAGCGCCGGATGCGCGCCCCCTCCAGCCTGTAGACCCGGTTCATCGGAAACCTGCGGTAGGCGGCGCTCGCGACGACCTCGCGCGAGATCACGTCGGTGAGATCGAGGAGCCGAAACGCCCCCTCGACCGAGCGGGCGTACGGGAAGACCCGGAAGAGATGGGAGAAGACCAAGTCGTAGGGATCTTCCCGGACGAGGGCGCGGACCCGCTCTCCGAACGCCTTGTCTTTGTAGTAATGAACTTGCAGCGGATCGCGTGAAAGGAGCCCGCGGAACGCCCTCGCGACCGAGCGCGACCTGGGAAGAACGACCTCCTCGACGCGCCCGCAAAGGGCCCCGAGCGCCTTCCCGTCCGGGCGGTCCATCTCTCTCTCCGTGAAGGTGAGAAGATCGACCTCGTGCTCCGAGGCGAACGTCTCGAGGAGGTGGAACGCGCGCACCCGGTCCCCCCGGTCGGGCGGATGGGGAATGCGCGAGGAGAGGAAGAGGATTCTCATGGCCGCTCCGCCTCCCCGGCTCCAACTTCCTTCTTCTTCTTCGCGCGGGCCCCGTCCGCGAAGCCCAGGTGCCAGCCGACCACGCTCCGGAAGATCGCGACGCGCGACCGCGCCCGCTCGCGGATCCTCGGCGAGAAGGGGCTGCACACGAGGCCAAGCGACGCCCAGAGGACGAGACGGTTCCAGGCGCCGAGAAAGAGAATCGCCCCGGCGACTCCCGCGCGGAACGGCCCATGGTGGATGCGCATGTAGAGAATCTTGCTCCTGTGGTTCTCGACGAACATCCTCTCCGGCATGCGCGCGACGCTTCTCCCCCCGAGGTGGACCGCCGTCCCCTCCGGCACATACCAGATCCTCCACCCCGCTCGCCGGGCGCGATAACAGAAATCGGTCTCCTCCGAGTACATGAAGAAGCGCGGATCCATGCCGTTCAGCGCGGAGATGGTCTCCCTCCGAACGAGGAGAAACGCGCCGAGGAGCACGTCGACCTCGCGCGCCTCGCGGTAGTCCATGAAGCCGAGTGAGTATTTCCCGAAGATGCGGTTCCGCGGAAGGAGGCGGTCGAGGAAGAACGCCTCGAAGAGATAACCGGAGAGAGAGGGAAAGGACGAGCAAGATCGCTGGAGCTTTCCGTCCCGTCCGACGAGGCGGCAGCCGGCGATCCCCGCGTCGGTGCGGTCGCGAAGGAACGCGAGAAGCGGATCGAGGCACCCTTCCCGAAGCTCCACGTCCGCATTGAGTAGAAGGACGAAGCTCCCGCGTCCTTCGCGGAAGATCCGGTTGCACGCCGCTCCGTATCCTCGGTTTCGATCCTCGACGACAAGCCGGACCGAAGGGAACCGCTCACGAACGAGAGCGGCGGAGCCGTCGGTGGACCGGTTGTCTACCACGATCACCTCGGCGGAAAGGGGGGCGGTCTCACCAAGAAGCGAGGAAAGGCATGCTCCGAGGCACTCCTCCGAGTCGTAGCTCACCACGCCCGCCGTGAGGAGGATCCCTTCCGCGCTCACCGGGAACTCACCTCCCTGCGCTTCAGGACGAGGCCGCTCACGGCTCCCCCAACCTGCCGGGGCGGCGGCCGTTCCTCGCTTCCCGCTCCCGGGCGAGCGCGGCGGTCGCGCCGAGGAGAAATGCCATGTATGGAAGGTTTACAGGCGAACAGAACGTATAGTTCGTGAGGGCCATCTGCATCAGCTGGACGATGTTGGCGTAGAAGCCGACGAGGAGGACCTTGTCGGTTCCCGAAGCGGCGCGGATCGCGGCGAGAGCCGTCCGGAAGTAGGAGGCAAGGAGCCACCCGAAGGCGGCGAGCCCGACGATCCCCATCTTGAGAAGGAGGAGCAGGTAGCTGTTGTGAACGAACCACCAATGCGGCTCGCGGAGTCGATAGAGGGGATGGAAGAACTCGAGCGTGAAGCCGTAGCCGGTCCCGAGGATCGGCCGCTCGGCGAAGTGTCGAAGGGCGAGCCCCCATTCGATCACGCGCACGCGAGTCGAGGCGTCGATGCCGAGAGAGGCGAATGTGCCCAGACGATCCCAGATCACCTCGATCGACTCGAGTAGGCCCCAGCGGGCAAGCCCGGCGGCGACGCAGGCGAGCACCGCGAGGGTGCCGAGGAGCGAGCGCCGTGCGAGCCGCCGGAAACGCTCGCGCGGAAGCGTGCGCAGGGCGAAAAACCCGACGACGACTGCCCCCGAGAGAAACCCGGTCCAGTACCCGCGCGTCAGGGTCGCCACGAGCTGGAGGATCATCGGGAAGAGAGCGACTGTTGCCCATGCTCTCCACTTTCTCTCCTCGTGAAGGGCGGCGACGGCGAGCAGGACCACCGCCGCGAGACCCGGGTGGACCGAGAAGGAAGGAGTGTGCATGCGAACGAACCCCTCGCGGGCGAAGAGAATGACCGCGTAGATCGACTGCGCGAAGAGAAACGCCGCGTAGACCGCGAAGATGCGCGCCGTCGACTGCGAGCCGAGATTCCGTGCAAGGACCGGCACCATCGCGAGGCAGAGATAGGGGAAGGCTTCGAGCGGCCACTGCTCGATCGTCGCCCCCCCCGTGATCCCGATGAGGGAAGCGAGAGCGACGAGCGCGAGGAGAGCGAAGACCGGCCGGTCCAGGGGCGCGCGTTCCGCGAAGAGACGCCCGCGGGCGAAGAGGCGCAGGCGGTCGGCGAGGAGAAGGAGAAAGAGCAGACCCGAGAGCCCGCCGAGCGCGACTCGAAATCGGTAGCCGGTGAACGGGAAGAGGGCGCCGCCCAGAACGAGGATCCCGGCGAGGACCGGAATCGGCGCCGCAAGCAGGAGTAGGACGCCAGCGGCCGCAGCGGCGGCGACCCAGAACGCGGGGGGGGCGAGGAGGACGAGGAGAAGGAGCGCGACCTGCGCGATGAGGAAGAGAGCGAACGAAAGGGGAAGCGTCTCTTCGCGAAGCCGTGCGGGGGACGCCGCGGACACGGCGCTACTCCCGGTCTTCCGACGGCGATTCGCTGGCGAGGCCTCTACGGAGAAGACGCCCGAAGTCCGCGAGGTCCTCCCTCACCGAGGGAGGGGGCCCCGAGAAGCGCCGCGTACCCCCGATCGCCCGCCCCCCTTCCGCGCCGAAGGCGACGACGATCCCTGCGAGCAGCCCGAGGCCGAGCCCCGAGAGAACGACGAGTGTCCTTCGCGGCTTCGCCCTTCGCACCGGCGGCGTCGCGCGGTCGAGAACCTGAATCGTCGGCGTGTCCCGCATCTCCTGGATCCGGGCTTGCTCGTACTGCTCGGTGAGAAGGGCGTAGAGCCGATTCTGCAGCTCGAGATCACGCGTGAGGCGGATCATCCGCATCTTCACGGTCGGGACGCTTCGGAACGGAACGTAGAGCGAAGCGGAGTCCCCCTCCGCCTGCGCCCGGATCATCCCGTCGAGCTGCCCGCGAAGCTCGGAAAGCTCGTCCTCGAGCCGCCTGACCGAAGGATGGCTCGACGTCAGCTCCTGCCGCAGCACGCCGAGTTCCACCTGGCGCTTCGCGATCTCCGAAAGAAGACCGGAAGCGGCTTCGATCGCGGCCCGCGTCTGCTCCTTCAGCTCAACCGAGGAGTTCTGCTCCTCCATCTTCCGGAGTGCCTCCTCGGCGCGCGCGAGATCGACCTTCGTCTCCGCGAGGCGTCCCTCGATGAAGAGCCGCGTCTTCTTCGCGGCGGTGACGCGCTGCTCGCGGTTGAACTCGTCGAGCGCGTCGAGGTAGGAGTTGGCGATCGCGGCGGCCCTCTCGGGCGTCCGCGCCATCACACGGATGCTCACGAGCCCCTCGGGCGTGACGGAGATGCCGGTCCTCGAATCGAGAACGCGGATCGCCTGCTCCATGTTCTTCGCCTCGTAGACCTCGAGCAGGTCGTTCTCCTCGACCACGCGCCCTCTCACCGTCCGGCTTTCGAGGATTCGCGCCACAATCTCGGATGGAGTGCCGGTCGACGCGAAGTTCGCGAGGATGGGGGCCTGGGCGATCGCCGCCGTGAGCAGGCTGAACTCGCTCGACCTCTCCTCGGGGGGAAGGACCGTCGCCCGCCCGAGATACCACTTGGGGAGGAGGAGGCTGATCACCGCGGCGAGGAACGCGACGCCGAGTGCGTTGGCGAGAACGAGCCGGCGGTGGAAAAGAAGGGTACGAAGGAACTCCTGGGGGCTCATACGCCCCGAACGGTACCCCCGCCGAAGGCGTGAGGTCAAGCGGGAAGGGGGTGGACACGGGACGGGCGCGTACCGGCGCGGGGGCGGCGGCCGGCGGCGGGTCGACCCGGGCTAGGCGCCCGGCTCGATCGAGTCGAGGAAGCGCTTTTCGAGCCGCGCGGCGCTCGTCTCCCAATCGAAGGCGGCGATGCGGCGAAGGCCCTCCTCGGCGAGGGCGCGGCGGAGGCGGTCGTCGTTGAGGAGTGCGGTGAGGTTCGCGGCAAGCGCCCCAGGGTCTCGAGGAGGCGAGAGGAGAGCGGTCTTCCCGTGCTCTGCGTATTCGAGGTTTCCGCCGCAGTCGGTCGAGACGACCGCGCACCCGCACGCCATCGCCTCGGCGGGGGGAAGGGCGAACCCCTCGGCCAGGCTGCTGCACAGGAAGACGCGCGAGTCGTTGTAGAGCGTGACGAGAGGCTTCTCGGAGAGGCTCCTCCGGTACTCGATCCAAGGGTCCAGGCCGCGCGGGGGCGCCTCGGTCCCGAAGAGAACAGCGCGGAGGGCCGGGCGCCTCGAGCGCGCGACGCGGAGGGCGGCGATCCCGTCCTGGCCCCCCTTGAACGGAGCGGAAGAGTACATCATCGCGACCGTTTCGGGCCTCGCGTCGAGGGGGCGGAAGGGTCGGAAGCGGGAGGCATCGATGCCCGGGGGGACCACCGCCACATCCGCGCGAACCCCGGAAGACGCGATCTTCTCCGCGATCCACCTCGAGACCGCCGTGATGCGGAGCGGAAGCCTCCAGGTCGCTTCGACGCGGCGCGCGATCCGCTCCGGGTCCTCGCCGTGCGGCAGGAAGTGCTCGACGTGCTGTACGAGATAGTGGCCGACCCCTTTCCGCCAATCGTAGCCGGCAACCGGGGCCGCGGTCTGCCACGCGGTTGCGACGATGATCTCCCCGTCAGGCACGTGTCTCTCCGATGCGTCGGGGGCGTAGAGCATCTCCACCCGTTCGTCGACCTTCATCCAGCGGACTCTCGGCTTCGAGACGAGGTCGCGAAGGTCCGCCGCGAACCGCCGAAACCGCCCAAGAGGAACCCCACGCGGAACGGGGCCCCGTTCGGGAAGACCCCGCGCGTGGAGAAGCGAGACCCTGTGCCCCTTTGCCGCGAGCCGGTTCGCGTGCTCGTACACGACGCGGAAACCGCCCACCGGGAGGCGCGGATAACAAGGGAGAACGAACGTGATGCGGAGAGGCCGCTCGCTCACCGTCCCGTCCCCCCGCCGCGCAGCCGGAGCGCGACCGCGCGGAGCACCTCGCGGTCGCGCGCGTTCGCTCCCCAGCGGAATGCGACGACCGCGTAGCCCGCGGTCGCGACCAGCCAGGCGCCGATGCCGAGCGGAGCGGAACGTACGCCCGCCGCGAACATCGCCGAGAGGGCGACGTACGCGAGGACCGCCCCGCCGAGGAGCAAGGTCGTCCTCCCGCGGAACGAGGCCGTCCGAAAACCAAGAAGACGCCGCGCGAAGAGAAAGAGGAAGGCGACGTCGACGAGCGTGATGAGGAGCTTCGCGAGGGCCGCGCCCTCAAGCCCCGCGCGCGGGAGAAGAAGAAAGAGAAGAAGAGCGAAGAGAGGGACCTCGAAGAGATCGAGCTTCGCCTTCAGGTCCGGCCTCCCGAAGCCCTGGACGACGGAGAGCGGGACGTAAGCAAAGGCGTGAAAGAAGAAAGAAACGGCGAGGATGCGGAAGAGGAGCGTGCTCTTCTCCGCGAAGTCCCCGCCGAGCCAAAGCGAGAGAAGCGCGCCGCCGAACGCGACGAAGAAGACCGTGACCGGCACCATGAGGAGGAAGAGCCACTTGAGCGAATGGGAGAAGAGACGGAGCACCGTCTCCCGGTTCTGTGGCCCGTGGAAACTGAACGCCGGGAAGAGCGTGAGCGCGAACGCGGCGGGGAGAGCCGCCGCCCGCACGATCATCTCGTACGGCGTCGCGTAGTAGGCGAGGAGCCCGACCGAGAGGAACGACGCGATCAGGAACCGCTCGAGGTGCGAGAGAATCGGATTGGTCGCGTTGGACACCGTGACCCATCCACCGAAGCGGAGGAGGGGCGCGATCGGAGATCGGATTGGGCGTGGGGAGCGCGCGGCCGGACCGACGAGACGCCTGCAGGACACGTAGAGGAGAAGCGCCGCGACGGCGCGGCTCGCCAGGATCACGAGGAGAACCGTCCCGAGCCCCCTCCCGAGAAGAACGGCGGCGGCGGGGACCAGGTAGTTGAGCGAGGTCGTCGCGGCCCAAACAGCGTTCACGACGCCGAAGCGCTGCGCGGCGGCGAGGAAGCCCCGTGCCGTCCCCGCGACGAAGAGGAAGGGCATCGCCGCGGAGAGCAGGAGGAACGCGGTCCTCGTCTCCCCGACGAGATTAGGCGGCACGCGGAAGACCCGCTCGGCGAGGAGGGGGGCGAGGAGGCCGAGGAACGCCGAGGCCGCGATGCCGAGCACCGCGCTCAACCGCATCGACGATCCGAGGAGCGCGACGAGAGCGGGGGCGTCTTTCCTGCCGAACAGCTCAGCGGCGTGCTTCGTCACCGCGGGTCCGAGGCCGAGCTGGAAGATGCCGAGGTAACCGAGCAAGACCCAGCAGAGGGTCAGCACGCCGAAGCGGTCGGTTCCGAGCCCGCGGATCACGTAAGGGATCACGGCGAGCCCGACGATGAGGGGAAGGACCTGCCCGGCGAGGTTGAGGAGCGTGTTCCGCACGAGCGTGTCGCCGCCGACCGCGACGCGATCCGCAGGCGGCACGCTCTCTCTCTCCTTGGTGGGCTCCATCGGCAGCTCGATCCTCGCCGCGCGAAACGCCGGTCGACGCGCGGAGGCTATCAGAACGGAAGGACAGGGACAAGACAGGCCCGCCGGGAGCGCCTTCGAGCGGCAGCCTCTCCATCCGGCTTTCACGAGGTGGACGGCCGGAAGCGGCGGTCAAGATCTCGCGGAGGCCAATCTCAGAAAGAGACGGTGGATCTCCGGGTCGCGTGTCAGCTCCGGATGGAACGCGGCGGCGAGGATGTTCCGCTGGCGGACGAGGACCGGCTCGCCGCGCAGGGTTCCGAGCACCTCAACGTTCTTTCCGACATCAAGGATTCGAGGGGCGCGGATGAAGA
>Ga0194125_10010326_pt1 | contig 12766 bp, 11 predicted proteins | sample TA2KigC250mmetaG_FD_148626 | JGI IMG/M metagenome (GOLD analysis project Ga0194125, IMG submission 148626) | Freshwater microbial communities from Lake Tanganyika, Tanzania - TA2015034 Kigoma Deep Cast 250m | ecosystem: Environmental > Aquatic > Freshwater > Lake | place: Tanzania: Lake... | reverse complement strand
AAAAGAGGCCGTATCCGCTGGTTCTGCCCGGGTTGAATTAAAGGCTAAGGCCCCAAGAAGGGCGATGATGCACAACCCCTTGAACGAGGTAAGTCTGTTGCTTTTGAACTTATCCATAATTTTTTAATAGAAAATGACGACGATCAATTATTAGTAACGTCACTTGACGCGTTATCGTTCAAGGTCTGAACTTAATTTGTAGCGCATGATGCGGTGATTGCCTTTGTCTGCAACATAGACAGTACGTCGAAAATATGCCACCCCGCTTGGGCTGTGGAATTGGAAAGGGCCTGAACCCCTTCCGCCAAAAGAAGCCCTCACCTGACGGGTCAAACCTGAACTCGGTGGGGGGTTCACGCCTTCGTAACCCTTGGAGGTAAATTGGTACAAAGAATCCCGAACCGCATCTACCACGAACAGGTACCCTGTCTCGTCCGGGGCAACGCAAACATCCGCAGGGGCCGTGAATCGAAAGGGCTCGTAGAGGAAGCGACTCGCCTTGGTGCGATCGAATTGAACCAGGGTTTGGTTTTCGGAGTACAAGGTCCCAACCTCCGGGTTTTCGGTTGAACGGATCCACAGCGCCTTGTATTCGGCTTGGGTTGCCGATTGCAAGAGGATAAAATCCCTGGAGGGATTCATGCCAAAAACAAGCTGCGGTGGCCCCATCAATCCGCATAAACCTAAAGGCGCCATGGCCGATTTCAGCCCGGACAAGGAAGGGTTAAGCCCGGGTACATACCCGTTGTTGGATCGGTCCGGCCTGAAGACCAATACCGCATGGTCCGGTGCCGCGGCGGATAGGGTGTTGTTGGATGGCCCTCTTCTGGCCAGATAAAACCCATGATCCCCCAGGCATGCGATTCCGGTGTATTGAACCTGTTCGTCAAACCTCCCCCGGAAATTGGTGTTGCTGCGGCTCAAATCATTGAACGGGTGCACCAAGGTATCCAGAAAAACCGGCTGCGCCGTGGCACTGCGTTCGAGCACATAAACCGCGGCGAGGTTGCGTCGAACGGGAATACCTGCGCTATCGATCAACGTATCCACACGGCCTAAAACGTAGGTGTGGAGTCGTAGATCTTGGGTGACTTTGGTGGCCCCGGGAATAGGGATGGTTTGGAAACGTTCTCCTTTGAGGTCCAAAACATGGACCCCCTGGGCATCCGTAACATAAACCATCTCATCGTAGCCCACCCAAACATCGGTGGGGGACATGAACTGATCCCAAACCGGCAAAACGGGGACATAACCCACCACGCTTTGGACCGCTGTTGGGTCAATGGCCCCTTGTTCGAAAATTTCATCCACCGTATCGTCTTGCCGGGTTCCCAGCATGAAATCACAAGCACTCATGCATGCCATTGCCAAAAACAGGACTACAACCCGGAAAGGATTAATCGATATGGGACTCAATTTTTTCATGATCAATATTTCAATCGTTAACACTACCCCACGCCACCATCACACCCAACCTGTGGACGGGACCTAAGCCTTGCCGACCCGCAAAGGCATAATCCAAGCGCAGGTTTCCAAAAGCACGAGGGAGGCTCCAACCCAATCCCCAAGAAGGCCATTGCCCCACTCCGGGCTGATGTTCGTAACCGCCTCGCACAAACATCAAATCCCGGTAACTGTATTCCATGGCGGCACCCAGACTCTCTGCCTGGTCGGTTGGGTGATTCAATTGAACGACTCCATCAATCTTATGTTCGCCCTCGCGGTACACCAAACCGGATAAACCAAGGCGTAGGACCGTAGGCGGGGCCAGAGACTCAAAAGTACCAAGGGTATCGGTGCGTAACAGGGATGGTCGGAGCAAGCGGCCCTGCGGGGTAACGTTCATCCCGAAGTGATTGATTCCCACGGCAAGGCGCATTTCACGCCAACCGATATCGTAGCGAAATCCCATATCGACCGTGGCGTTATGGACCCTCCAATCCGGCATCTGCTCGTAAATCCAGTTCAATGACAAACCCAAAGCAAAGCGATCCGTCAACGGACGGGCATAGGCCAATCCCATGCTGGTGTTGGTAGCGTTGAAGGTCTGCCCCGTGCCCATGGGTTGAAATTCAGTGGTTACCGGCATAGCCCCGGTTTGCAAATGCCTTAACCCAAAGGCCATCACATCCCCGGATTCCATGCGCCTTGCCAAGGCGGCGGATTGCATTCGAATACCCGACCAATAGGACAAGTGGTTGACCTGGCCCGCCCATGGGCGATCCGCTCCATGAACCAAACCCGCTGGATTCCAAAACATAACCCCGGGTTCATTAACCAAATTGATGGCATTGCCCGCCATGGCCGCAGACCGAGCATCGGGCTGAATTTTGAGAAATTGAAAGCCCGCCGTACCAATGCGGCTACGACCAAAGGCAGGCAACCATTGGGCTTCTGCAACACTGGTCAAAGCAATGGTCAAAGCAATGACCATAGCTACTCCCAATCCCAAGCCCCACTGCATGAAGGACGTTGGGCTCCAACGCATGAACGAAGCTTTGCTCCAATAATATTTTAAAATTATTCTCATGACCTCTGGATCAATGCAATTGGCTTTGAAGATGGTGCATGGCCATGCGTGCCGGTACGCCTTCGTAGAGGATGCTGTACACCGTGGCCGCTATGGGAATGGAGCACTTGTGCAATTTGTTAAGTTCATGCACCGCACGGGCGCTGTAATACCCCTCGGCCACCATGTTCATCTCCAATTGTGCGGAACGAACCGAATACCCTTTGCCCAACATTGTTCCGAAGGAACGGTTACGGGAAAATTGAGAATAGGCCGTCACCAACAAGTCGCCCAAATAGGCTGATCCCTTGATGTCCCTGCGCTTGGGATAAACCGCTCTGAGGAAGGATTTAAGCTCGATAATGGCATTGGAAACCAAGACGGCCATGAAATTATCCCCGTAGCCTAAGCCATGGGCAATACCCCCCGCAATGGCATAAATATTCTTCATGACCGATGCATATTCGCTCCCGGAAGGATCGTCCGAAACCTGCATATTCATGTAACGGTTCTTGAACATCGGAACCAAAGGCTTGGCCAATTCCGGGTGGGATGCGGCCAAGGTCAGAAAGGACAATTTCTCTGCGGCAACTTCTTCGGCATGACAGGGGCCGGTGATCACCATGAACCGCTGCTCGTTCACCCGAAAATATTTTTGCAAGAATTGTCCGATCAAAAGATTTTCTCCGGGGACCATGCCCTTTACGGCAGATAACACGGTTTTGCCATCCAAGTCATGTTCGGACAAGGTCGAAAGGGCATCCCTGAGGAAAGCTGCTGGAACGGCCAAGATGACCACCGAAGCTGTTGCAACGGCCTTGCGCAAATCTGTTTGCAAGGAGCCTCTTTTTAATTGCAACTTGGCATCGCTCAAATATCGGGGATTGCGTTGATGCTGTTGAATATACGCCATCGTTTCCCTGTCCCTCATCCACCAAACCAAAGGCACCTGGTTGTCAGACAGGACCTTGACCAAGGCAGTGGCCCACGAGCCTCCTCCCACAACGCTAACCTTCATGAGCTTTTTGTCGCCCGGCATCCCTTGAACGTCCAAAGATTAATCTTTACCTTGGAAAAGCTGATCTTGTGGAACCACTTTGATCTTGCGACCCTTGGACAGATCCCTGGAAATGGCCGAATAAGGAGCCACCACCACCTCTTCGCCCGCTTTGAGCCCGCTCGTAATTTGGATAAAACGATCGTCTTGAATTCCGGTGACCACCGTGCGTTGTTCCACCTCATCCCCTTTACGCACAAAGACCACCTCGCGATCGTTCCCCACGTTGGATCCTCCGGATTCGTTGTTACCGCCTTGACCCTGGGCAGATCCTTGGGAATTGCCTTCCTGATCTTCATCGGTTCCTGAATCGCTCCCTGATCCCACAGGTTGTCCATCCGGATCCCGAAGGGTAACTGCATTGATGGGCAGGGACAAGGCCTTATCCACACGGCGGGTAGTGATCTCCGCCGAAGCGCTCATCCCCGGTCTAAAGAGAAAATTAGGACCTTGGTTATCCCCTAACATCGAAATTTTGACCATGAAATTGGTCACCTGATCGGCACCCCCTGTTCCGGGCAAAGCCGAGGCGCTGCTGCTGTTGGCAATCTCACGGACCACCCCCTCGAAGATCCGACCGGGATAGGCATCCACTTCCACTTTGACCGAATCCCCGTTAGAAACCCTTACCACATCGCTTTCGCTCACATCCACCCTCACTTCCATCCGAGTCAAATCCGCAATGCGAATCATCTCCGTGCCTGCCATTTGAATGGTCCCAACCACCCTTTCACCCAATTCCACCGACAATTTGGTCACGATACCGTCCATCGGGGCCAAAATATTGGTTCGGGCCAACTGCCCCCGCATTTCATTCTGACTGGCTTTGGCGGATTGAACCATGAATTCAGCCCCTTCCACGGCCTGTTGGGCGGTTTCTATATCTTGCTGAGCCGACTCGTATTGAGAACGAGCGGCCTCCCATTCCGCTTGGGTGGCAACCTTGTCTTCGTACAGCTTGGCCGTACGCTTGTAAGCGGGTTCAACGGTGAGTCGCAGAATGTTCTGAAGTTGCCGCAAACGAACTTTGGCTGAGGCTAATCCGGATTTGGCATTGTTTACCGCAGCTTCGTTGCGGTCCAAGGCGGCCGCCATCATTTCCGGATTGATCTTGGCCAAAAGTTGACCTTTGCGAACCGCATCCCCTTCTTTGATGTTGAGAACTACAATTTCTCCTGAAACTTCCGAAGATATTTTGACCTCGGTGATTGGTTGAATTTTACCACTGGCCAGCACAGTTTCCACCAAGCTTCTAGCTGCCACCTTTTCTACAGCCACCTCCAAAGGGGGCGTTTGGCCCCACCAGCCTTGCCGACGGCCCACTGCAGCCAAAATCGCCATAACAATGACCACGACGGAGATCCATAGTATTCTTTTGTTTGATAGTGCGGGCATGATTCGAAGAGTTTCAGGGGTTTTTCCAAGAGAAATTTCCTTCGTAAAAAGCCAATACCTTGAGTCGGAAAATTTCTTCGTAATAAGCTTGTAACCACGATGATTCGGCGATTTGAAGGCGGTTTTTGGCGTTGAGGTAATCTGCCAAAGGCAACAAACCCTCCTCGTATCGCTTGGCGGCCAAGGTGAAATTGGCCTTTTGGGCATCCAAATTGATTTGGTTCGTGGAGAGCCTTGCCACGGCGGCTCGATAATCGGTGACCGCCCTAGTAATATCGCTGTACAACGTGTTTCGGGTTTGTTCGCTTTGTAGCCTTGCCAATTCCATGGCATTGCGCGATCGTTGTTCGGCGACCCGAACCTGTCCGTTGTTCCACAGGGGGACGCTCAGGCTAATCCCCATTCCGCTGCCCAAATTGTTACGAAACTGCTCACTGCGAGGCACCAGGCTGGTTCTGTACTTGGGGATAGGTTGCACCACAATTTGACTGGGGTCATTCTGAAGATAACCGATGGGCTCCAAACGATCAAGTTCTGGTAACATCACAAATTGCTGACTGGTCGATGCAAAGAGGGTGCTCAAATTCACAAAGGCTCCAACCCTGGGATAGCGGAGGGCCTTGGTGGCTTTGAGGTTGAATAACGATTGATTCAAACGTAAATCGGCTGCGATTACCTGAGGTTGCTTGCCCACGGCATCACGATACAAGGCGTTCGCTGTGCCGGCGTTCCAAGCAGCGCCTCTTATACCTGCCGTGTCCGGAGCGGCCACCTCAAAGCGTTCCGGATCGGGGACCTGAAGCAGCAATGCCAATCCAATACGAGCGTTCATCGCAGTGTTCGTAGCATTGGTCAAGGTGACTTCGTCCGAAGCCAATTGAGCCTCCAAATTGTACAAATTATCCACCTGCAGGGAGCCCGCGTTCACCAATTGGCGTATTCGGGTTAATTGGTTGGCGGTCGAAGCCTTCTGCTGTTGCGCAACCGTGGTTAATTCCCTGGAAAGCAGAACCTGCAAATATGCATTCGCAATGCTGAGGGCGATATTGTTACGCAATGCCTCTTGCTCTTGTACCGAGGCCCCTTGACCCAAACGGGCTGCTTTCAGTTGATGTTGAAGCTGAGAACCTTGGTAGATTAGCCAAGAGCCGTTGATTCCCAACTGATTGGACTCCACCGTTCTTTCGATAAAGGTATTGGTGAAGGGGTCAATGGCACGACCGCTGTTGAAGGCGAGGCCTGCCGAGGCGTTCAGCGTTGGGGTCATGGCCAAACGCGCCGCTTGCAGGTCCAGTTTGGCACCGTTCACCTGCAGTGCGCCTTGTTGCAGGGATAAGTTGTGCTCCAAGGCATAGCGCACGCATTCCTCCAAGGTCCAACCCGAAGGAGCGTACTTGGTGGAATCGGACGCATAGCCCGGGGCATGGCCCTCAAGCAGAATAAATAGGCATAGAGTTATCCTACGTATCCACAGACGCAAGCCAGGGGTATAAGTCGCCATATAAGAACCAAAAATCGGTATAAATCAATCTCCCAAGGTAATCTTTCCTTGAATTAGCTTTTGGGTCCTGAATCCAGCGCCCCAAAGCTGCTTCGATGCTTTCTTTTTGGTTTAATCCATTCCGAGGGTAATTTTGGGCTTTCTTTGGTATAAAATAATATTATGAAAATTGCTATTGTCGGTACCGGCTATGTTGGCTTGGTCACCGGTACCTGTTTTGCCGAAGTAGGGATCGAAGTTCAGTGCATCGATATAGACCAGCGCAAAATTGACGGCCTCAAAGCTGGCAAAATGCCGATTTACGAGCCCGGTCTGGAGGAAATGGTTTTGAGAAATTATCAGAACGGCCGACTTCATTTCAGCACCCAATTGGGTGAAGCTATTCAGGGCGCGGAGGCCATTTTCATCGCGGTGGGGACCCCTCCCGGCGAAGACGGGAGTGCGGACCTTCAGTACGTTCTGGGAGTCGCCACCGAGATCGGAAAAAACCTTCAACACTACGCGGTGGTGGTCACCAAATCCACCGTTCCGGTCAGTACCAACCGCAAAGTCCACCAAGCCGTGCAACGGGCCATGCAAGAACGGGGCACGAATATTCCTTTTGACGTAGCCTCCAACCCCGAGTTCCTCAAGGAAGGGGCCGCCATTGAAGATTTCCTCAAACCAGATCGTATTGTGGTGGGTTGTGAAAGCCAAGCAGCACAAGACACCCTGTCCCGTCTCTACAAACCGTTTACGTTGAACGGTCACCCCATCCTTTTTATGGATATTCCATCGGCCGAAATGACCAAATACGCGGCCAATGCCATGTTGGCAACCAAGATTAGCTTCATGAACGACGTGGCTTTGCTTTGCGATATCATGGGCGCCAGCGTTGACCAGGTCCGTAAAGGGATCGGCAGCGACCCTCGAATCGGGAATAAATTTATTTACCCGGGGGTAGGTTACGGGGGCTCTTGTTTCCCCAAAGATGTCAAAGCCCTGATTCGTACCGCCAAGGAAAACGGACACCGAATGCGCATTCTCGAAGCGGTAGAGGAAGTCAACGAAGACCAAAAGAAAGTCATGGGCCGTCTAATTCGGGAACATTTTGGTACCGACCTGCACGGTTTGTGTTTTGGAATTTGGGGTTTGAGCTTCAAGCCCAAAACCGACGATATGCGCGAAGCGCCCTCGGTCGTCATCATCGAAGAGTTATTGGCCGCAGGGGCCCAGGTTCGGGCCTATGATCCGGTTGCCATGCACGAAGCCAAGCAACAACTGGGAGAACGCATTACCTATGCCTCGGATCCGTATTCTGCCATTCAAGGTGCTGATGCCCTGGTTCTTATCACCGAATGGCCCGAATTCCGTATTCCTGAATGGGACCGTGTTGAATCGTTGTTACGGCGTAAAGTTATTTTTGACGGTCGTAATCAATTCCAAGCTTCGGAATTAAGGGAAAGAGGTTTTCACTACCGTAACATTGGCAACCCCTAATCCAAAACCATGAGCCAAAGACGCCAAGTCACTATTGTTACCGGAGCTGCCGGTTTTCTTGGATCCCATCTCTGCGATCGTTTTTTGGCCGAAGGGCACAAGGTCATCGGCATGGACAACCTTATTACTGGGGACATGCGTAATCTGACGCATTTGATGCCTTCGCCGAACTTTGAGTTCTATCATCAAGATGTTTCCCGCTTTGTCCATGTACCTGGTCCGGTCGATAACATTTTGCATTTTGCCTCGCCGGCATCCCCCATCGATTACCTGAAGATACCGATCCAGACCCTCAAAGTTGGGTCGCTGGGAACCCATAATTTGTTGGGCTTGGCCCGTGACAAAAAAGCCCGCATCCTGGTGGCCTCCACCTCGGAGGTTTACGGGGATCCACTAGTCCATCCGCAGACCGAGTCCTATTGGGGCAATGTGAATCCGGTGGGCCCGCGCGGTGTTTACGACGAAGCCAAGCGCTTTCAAGAGGCCATCACCATGGCTTACCACACGTACCACGGTTTGCAGACCCGAATTGTACGCATTTTCAATACCTACGGTCCCCGAATGCGATTGAATGATGGCCGGGCCCTGCCGGCCTTTATTGGCCAGGCCCTGCGGGATGAACCTCTTACCGTCTTTGGGGATGGAAGCCAAACCCGCTCCTTTTGTTATGTGGATGATTTGATTGAGGGCATCTATCGACTTTTGAACAGCGATTACGCCGGCCCGGTGAACATTGGCAACCCCCACGAAATCACGATTCGGGAATTTGCGGAGGAAATCCAGGCCCTGACCGGAACCGACCAACCCATCACCTACCTACCCCTACCCCAAGACGACCCCAAACAGAGGCGTCCGGACATCACCCTAGCCAAATCCTTGCTGGATTGGGAACCACGCGTGCATCGTGACGAGGGTCTGAAGGCAACCTGGGCTTACTTTCAATCCTTGCCCCGGGAGGATTGGTTCAAAGAAGCGCATGGCCGAGAATTCTAAGGCCCCCCAATGGCATGTGGTTTACACCTTACCACGCCACGAAAAAAAAGCCGCCAGGGAATTGGAGCTCCAGGGTTTGGAACATTGGCTACCCCTCCACAAAGTCCGTAAACAATGGTCGGATCGCCGCAAATGGGTTGAAGAGCCGCTTTTTAGGTCGTATTTGTTTGTTTTGGTGACCCCAAAAACCTATTTCGACATTCTCAATACCTACGGGATCGTTCGTTACCTCTTTCACGAGGGGAAACCCGCCATTCTGCGGGATTCCGAAATGGAAACCCTGCGGCGGCTTTTGGATTCAACCTATGAAATGGAAGTGACCTCCCTGCAATTAACCCCTGGTCAGCGGGTTCGGGTCGAACAAGGCCCCCTCATGGGTCAAACCGGGATTCTCATCAAACAAAGCAGCAACCAAAGCGTCCGGGTGGACTTTGACATCCTCCAAAGGTCTGTGGTCGTCACCGTCCCCCTCAAATTCATCCGCCCGGTTGACGAAGGCTAGGCTCCCTTTCTTAACTTCGCCCCACTTCTGCCGATCGGTTCAGCCATCCGCAGACGGGCCCTTAGCTCAGCCGGTTAGAGCGTCTGACTCATAATCAGGTGGTCGTTGGTTCGAACCCAACAGGGCCCACTGAAAATCAGTGACTTACGGATCTTCTAATAGACACTGGCGTTCCATGTGCATACAATTTGCATACAAACGGCCTCAAAAGATTTCTTCCCACAGTTTGACCTCAGCTACCCAACGAGGTATCTTCGGGTAAGCTAAACCATTTGCTATGAAATACCCTGTTTTATTGCTTGCATTTTCATTTTCCTTTCAAATTGAGTCCTCAATTGCCCAAAAATTCAACGGTGTAGAATGCGGCAAACCCCTAAATGAGACAGTTGCCGCCTTTCTTGCCAAGGGCTTTGTTAAGGAGCAATTTGACCCCAAGAAACCACATTATGTAAAGCTTGTTGGGTATATTAATGGTGTAGAGCATGAGGTTTTTCTTGTTGCAAGCAAAAAGACTAAAATTGTCTGGAAATTCGCAATTTTTCTTCCTTTAGAATCTACATGGTCAAGTTCTAAATCAGAGTTTTTAAAATACAAGGAAATTTTCATTAAGAAGTATGGCGAACCGACATCTGACTATAATTTTTTTATATCTCCATATGAGGAGGGAGATGGAAGCGAAATGCTTGCGCTAAACAATAAAAAATGTACGTATGCTTGTTTTTTTAAAGATGAAGACGGGAACGATTTAGAAATACAATTAGTATCGACTACATATGGTAAAGCACAAGTTTTGTTGCACTATCAAAATAAAATTGCTACTGAATCATATAATAAAGAAAATTCGGAAATTGAACAGAATACATACTAACCTTTTTGGTTCACTATGTGATTGATTCAGGATATTTTTTTATCAAGTAAAGGTAAAAATAACGATAACTCTTTTCCTCGGTACTTCTCCAAGTGCCTCTGTATGGCATCCATTAAATCAGCAGAGGAGGCATAAGCCTCTACATCAGGCCAGACCTTAACCATTGGCGTTATTCGGAAGGGCATGCTGTTGCACGCTCATTTTGGTGGGTTTGGGCAATATAGTTTGTCATATAAGGTCAAAGTTGGGATTATAATTAGCTTTTGAGCCTTTTTGACGGAAAAGGTCTTTAAATTTGTATAATTAACTTAATTTTTATGAAACAGTTGCTTTTTCTTTTTTCTCTTACGATTTGCAATATTGCATATTCTCAGGAGGTTAAGTACTCAGATTTGGCCTCAATCAAGCAACGAGGTGAATTCACCTCGTATGTGGGTAGTGATGGAGGTGTTTATCGAATTGGAGATAAAATACGAATCGGTGTACCGTCATCCAATAAGACCTTTGCTTTTATCTGGGAGGGTGATGGTATTCTAGTTCCAATGACTCCTCTAAATGCAGTATCTAGTGGACAAGAATCGGAGATTAAGAGAATTTTTGTTGTTGGAAATAAGCGTACGGGATATTCGGTTTCGATGAGAACCAAAGGTTTCATTGGGCTGTCAAACTATACCATTCAATTTGAAAATGCATTAGCCGTTGGTGAAATTAAAGGTTTTGGAATGACAAGCGACGATGCATTGGCCGAGCTCAAAAAAGCAAAAGACAAATTGGACCTTGGACTGATTACCCAAGAACAATTTGATCAAATCAAAGCTGAAATGATTAAGTTTATTAAATAAGGATGCAGATTTTTTTCATCAGGCATTTTACCGTTTTTAGGAAATTCTTTTTGTATTGGAGCAGTTCGGAGAATGATGCTTATAATGCGTGATTCTTCACTTCCGTGAACGGAGCCACCACCAACTACAAGAACAACACGGAACTAGTACGTGCGGTTCGCACTTTACCTTAACCATTCATCAATTTAACCATTTGCCGTTACTCGGCGGGGGCTAGGACTCAGCGACCAAGCGAAGTATCTTCGGGAAGGCTAAACCAATTCCTATGAAATACGCTGTTTTACTGCTTGCCTTTTCATTTTCATTTCAAATTTGGCCTCCAGAACTTGGGGGGTAAAGCCAAAAATTGCGTAAAGGGGTAAATTGGACATCCACCACTTAACCTGCACAAAGACAACAGTTTTTCGTTAACTTAGGGATATAAAGCTGCACAAATAAGTAAGTTAGCGTTCATTGGTATAAACACGACAGTAATAAAAAAATAATAAATTTGATAGGCGAAACCCGCTTAGCCTTTTAATAGAGTAGGGAATAATTTAAAAACAACTGGATATGAAAAAAGCAAGTTTAATTTTAAGTGCAGTTGTGATGACTGCAATGATTGTAAATTCCTGCGAAGGCAGCACTAAAAACGAATCGACAACAATTAATAAAGAATCTTCCAATGAAATAACCATAGGCAAACAAACTTCTAAGGCTGATAATTTAAATGGAAATATTGAGTCAGACCCCGAGCGCAATTCTTCAGATTTTAAATTATTTATAGCCTATTTTTTTAAGCAAACTTTTTTTGGAAAAAACTTCGATAGTCTTGTTTATGTTTCCTCACCACTAATTACACAATTCATAGATACAAAATTTATTGGGTTTGGAAGATTTTGGAATATGGGTATATATTGTAATCTATATGTTAATGATAATAATTTTGGCTACAAATTTTATGAGGGCTATTTTGGCGAAATTCAACCGGATATTTCTCGATTAAAATATTTTTCGAATAAAGCTCCTGAAGGTGGTTTTTGTGAAGAAGCAACATCTCCGGATGGAATTTACTATAGTCAAGTTTCTGAATTGCCTGAAGATTATGATATGGAAAATAATAAAGCTGTACCAACTCCAACAAAATACAAAAACTTAAAAAAAATGATAGTTCATATTCAATACAAAAAAATGATAATAAAAACTCTATATTTCATTGAATATAAAACTAAATGGTATTTATTGTATATAGATGATTGTGATTGTAGCGCATAGAATTCTTTTAAAAAAAATCGACGAACCGCTAACACGGGTTTTGCGTTAGTGGGCGGATAGTGCAAATAGAAACATTTGAACAAATAAAAAGCTATGGTGCTGGCATACAGTTTTAGGTTTCAAAAGCCCACCAACGCAAAGCCCGAAACCGTTATAGGCAAGTTTAAAAACAAAGACGGTCTGCGAGAGCCAACGGGCTGACCACCCAATTTGATAAAAAATAGCACTTTTAAACTGTAAAAGTGGAGTCCAGAACCCACTCAAATAAACGGAGCGGATTCCGAAAAGCCTAACGAGGAAGAAAACTTAAAATAAAAATGAAAATGGAGGATAAATTTTTTACATTCATTAAGCCCTACCTGTCTT
>Ga0194125_10010323_pt1 | contig 12768 bp, 12 predicted proteins | sample TA2KigC250mmetaG_FD_148626 | JGI IMG/M metagenome (GOLD analysis project Ga0194125, IMG submission 148626) | Freshwater microbial communities from Lake Tanganyika, Tanzania - TA2015034 Kigoma Deep Cast 250m | ecosystem: Environmental > Aquatic > Freshwater > Lake | place: Tanzania: Lake... | reverse complement strand
CTGGTGCGTTAATTACAATCTTTTTCATTTTAACATTTTCAATTGCCAACACATACGGCACGGCACCTATATTAGGATATCGAATGTTGAAATTGACAGATTCACAAATCGGCTATCTCTTTGGGGTCATAGGGCTAATTACAATCTTTGTTCAAGGATATTTGATAGGAGTACTTACAAGGAAATACGAAGAGAAGTCACTCCTTTATTTTGGGATAATCATTATGACGATTGGACTTTTTTTGATTCCGCAAAGCAACTCTTTATTACTATTAATTATTTTTTTTGGATTTACAATGTTTGGTGTTGCGATTTTAAGTCCTGTTATTTTCAGTTTGGTCTCGCAGGCAGCTTCGCCGACCGAGCAAGGTAAAGTGCTTGGAATTAATCATTCGATGGGGTCGCTTGGCAGAGTTCTTGGTCCACTCTGGGGTGGATTTGCTTTCAATTTTTATGGGTACCAAAGCCCATTTATAACAGCAGGTATTTTTACATTTATAGGTTTGATAATTAGTTTAACACTCTTTCGAGTTTCAGTAAAAATGTCTCAATAAAAGAAAAAGAGCTTGAAGGTTGGTGAAATTCTGAATTGATGAACAACCTTCAGGGTCCAATTAAGTCAGCTTAAAAAAGCCAAACTGCTGGAATGCATTTGCTGCAGAAAAGTTGGATTATTACTGAAATGAGAAAGATACCATCTCTCTAAATGGTGATTTGATTTTGAGGAGGTGGCATCTTTTCAGAGGAAAATCTTAAATCTCAAAGTCTTTCTTTTCTATTTTATTTGATTTATTTTTAAAACAGAGATTATATTACTGTTATATCTTAGACATCCATAAGCTTTAATCATTTTAAGTGAAAATTGGAAAAATAAATATCGATAAACCATTACTTCTTGCACCAATGGAAGATGTTACGGATGCTTCCTTCAGATTGATATGCAAGAGACTTGGTGCAGATATTGTCTATACTGAATTCGTGAACTCAGAAGGGCTGATTCGTAAATCTGAAAAGACACACAAAAAATTACGCTTGCTCGATGAAGAACGTCCTGCCGGAATTCAGATTTATGGTGCGAACATCGATTCAATGGTTGAAGCAGCTCGAATCGCTGAACAAGAAAATCCAGACCTGATAGATATTAATTGCGGCTGCTGGGTTAAGAATGTCGTTGGACATGGTGCTGGTGCGGGATTACTGAAAGATATTCCCTACATGGAGAAAATGATTACGGCAGTTGTTAAAGCAGTACAAATTCCGGTTACAGTAAAAACCCGTCTTGGTTGGGATCTTGAAAGCATAAAAATTTTCGATGTCGCTAAAATGGTTGAACAAGTAGGTGCGAAAGCAATTACCATTCACTGCCGTACGAGATCGCAAGGGCACAAAGGTGATCCAGATTGGAATTGGATTCCGCGTGTTAAAGAAATGGTGAACATTCCAGTAATTTTGAATGGTGGTGTTCTCGGACCTGAAGATGCGGAACGCGCTTTTAACGAAACTGATTGTGATGCTGTTATGATTGCACGTGGAGCGATTGCAAATCCATGGATATTTGCACAAACGAAGCAACTGCTCTTAACAGGTAAATACGACGATGAAGTATCAATTTATCAACGAATTGATTTGATGGTTGAGCATTTGAGACTCTCGTGCGAGAGTAAAGGAGAACGTAGAGGTGTACTTGAATTCAGAAAATATTATTCCGGCTATCTTAAGGGATTTTATAATTCGGCAAAACTTCGATCTGAATTAATGTCATTTCTCACGATAAAAGATGTTGTCGAACACCTTGAAGCGTTCAGATCAATTATTCAACAGAATTATGACCAATTTGATCAAAATAAACAACAAGTACTCAATCCATGAACAAAGCGGCGCGATTAATTTCAACAGTATTTTTACCACCAACGTTTTCGCTTTTTAATTTTGTGTTCCTAAATTTTTATTTTTTACAGAATGATTTTGATTTATTTCTGAATTTGGTTATAACTATCACTGCGACGGTTATTCTCCCAATAATTTATTTTGTTCTTCAAAGAAGAAGGGGAATTATTCTTGATAATGACGCAGTCATAAAGGAACAACGAAACGGTACTTACCTATTTACAATCATAATTTTTTTTATCGCCGCAATACTTTTACTTCTAAACCTTGCTCCTGCGTTTGTCACTGCATTGATGCTTTGTTATGCAGTAAACACAACTTTAGTTTATTTTGTAAATGCAATTTATAAAATCAGTATTCATACTTTTACCGCTGCAGGATCATTCGCTTTGTTTACTCTAATCTCTCCGATTCTATCACTTGTGTTGTTTATTATTTTGATGCTTGTTATGTGGTCAAGAATTCAATTAAAAGTCCATACTGCAGGTCAGGTAGCGCTCGGTTTGGTTTGCGGGATCTCATTGACTTTAATTGGCATGAAATATTTTGTTATCATACTCGAGCTATGGAATTAAAAGAAGCATTAAAACATTTAGAAGAGATCAGTTTTTATTTTGAGTTGAAAGGCGAGAATGTATTTAAAATTAATGCATTTAATTCTGCGATCAGAAACCTATCGCAGTTTAATAAAACTTTGAATGAAGGTTTGAGTGATGGCTCAATCGCAAAGATAAAAGGTGTTGGAAAATCAATCGTCTCTATTCTTAATGAATTAAATTCGAAAGGTGAAGCACAAGTACTGAATGAGTTACGTGAAGAATTTCCCTATACTCTTTATGAACTGACAGCAATTCCGGGACTCGGAGCAAAAAAAATCAAGAAACTTTATGATAGCCTTAAGATCAGCTCGTTTGAGGAACTTGAACAGTCGTGTATTGAAAATCGATTAATAAAAATTTCTGGATTTGGAGAAAAATCTCAAAATTCAATCCTTCAAAGTATTGAGAGAATCCGCACCTATAAGGGACAGATGCTGATGCATAAAGCGTTGGCTTACTCAACTGAATTTGAAGAGAAGTATCTTAAAAAATATGCCGATAAATATTCCATTACTGGGGAATTAAGGAGATCATGTGAGATAATTTCGGCAATAGAGTTTCTGGTTGTTCCTAAAGGTGACCTTATAAAAATTCTTAAAAAGGATTTTGAGTTTGAGTCAGAATCTGCCGAAAAAGTTGAACTGTATAATGGGAAGATAATGATTGCACTACATTTTTCTGACATAGAGAATTTTTATTATAAACTGTTTTTAACAACAGGTTCAGACGTGTTCATAGAGAAGTATACTAGTGAATTATTAAAGGGTGAGAAGTTTAATTCCGAAGAACAAATATTTACAAATGCGGGAGTAAAATTTATTATTCCTCAATTGAGAGATAATATAAATATTGCAATTCGGGATTATGATTTCGCTGAACAATCAGATTTAAAAGGATTATTGCATGTTCATTCCAATTATTCAGATGGAGTGAATTCACTTGAGGAAGTTCAACTTCATTCTGAAAAACTAGGTTATGAATATGTCTTAATTTGCGACCATTCAAAATCTGCTGTGTATGCCAATGGATTAAGTGAAGACCGAGTGAAAATACAGTGGAATGAGATTGACGAGTTAAATAAAAAAAATAAAACAGTTAGACTCTTAAAAGGAATTGAGTGTGATATCCTTGCTGACGGAACTCTTGATTACAGCGATGACTTCCTCAGTAAATTCGATTGTGTGATTGCTTCCGTGCATTCACGATTTAATATTTCTGAAAAAGAAATGACGGATAGAATCTGCAAATCGCTTGAGAATAAACATGTTAAAATTCTTGGGCACTTAACCGGAAGACTTCTCTTAAGCCGAGAAGCATATAAAGTTGACGTAATAAAAGTAATAGAGACTGCAGCTAAATTTCAAAAAGTCATTGAATTAAATTGCGATCCTCATCGGTTGGATCTCGATTGGCGATGGCATCAGTACGCAATTTCAAAGGGAGTCAGAATTGCAATTTGTCCCGATGCTCATAATTTGAAAGGATTTGATAATGTTTTGTTCGGTCTGGAAATCGCAAAAAAGGGAGGACTTGAGAAGAAGAACGTAATCAATACTGATAATGCAGAATTGTTTATTAAGAAATATTGTAATTAATATTATTCCGCGGAAACAGGGATTGTTATTAGTGATTATCATAACAAATCAGTTTAATCATAAAAATCTGTGTTCCATTTATTTATAAATTCATAGGAGAAAAAATGAACCTTCAAGATCACATTAGAAATGTACCCGATTTTCCAAAAAAGGGAATCATGTTCAGAGATATCACAACATTGCTGAAAGAAAAAACTGCATTCAAGGAAACTGGTATGAGGTTATTTAGCAGATTTTCTCACCTGCAAGTTGATAAAATTGTTGGGATTGAATCTCGCGGATTTATTTTCGGCGCATTGCTCGCTGAAAAATTAGATGCGGGATTTGTCCCGGTTAGAAAGCCAAAAAAACTACCTGCTGAGACCATCTCTGAAAGTTACTCCCTCGAATATGGAACAGATACACTTGAAATTCACAAAGATGCAATTCTACCAGGCGAGAAAGTACTTATCCACGATGATTTGCTTGCAACCGGTGGTACAGCAGAAGCGGTCGTAAAGATGGTGGAAAAACTTGGCGGCGAAGTTGTCGGAGTTTTATTTTTAGTCGAACTGGCTTTCCTCAAAGGAAGAGAAAAATTAAAAAAATATAAAGTGGAATCACTTGTAGAGTATGATTCTGAATAATAAAGAAATTGGGAGCTTAATGACATGATAAAGACTATTTTGTGTTGTCTTTTGATATGTGTTCCGGTTATTGCACAAATAACTCAAAAACCATCCAACCCTCTCGCTCATACTTTCTCAATCGTTGCTCGAGATCCGAATACAGGTGAAATTGGTATTGCGGTTCAGTCGCATTGGTTCTCGGTTGGCTCGATTGTATCATGGGCCGAAGCTGGTGTTGGTGCTGTTGCAACTCAATCGTTTGTCAACGTTTCCTTTGGAAGACGTGGACTTGAATTACTCAAGCAGGGCAGAGCTCCGCAAGAAGCATTGGATGAACTAATAACAACCGATGAAGGACGAGAATATCGTCAAGTTGCAATCATTGATAAAGAGGGAAGAGTTTCCGCTTACACTGGAAAACTATGTATTAAAGATGCTTCACATATTGCTGGTGAAAATTTTTCAGTTCAAGCGAATATGATGCTGAATGACAAAGTTGTTCCTGCAATGGCAGAAGCATTTAAAAATACAAAAGGACCGTTAGCTGAAAGAATGGTAGCAACAATGAAAGCTGCTCAAGCTGCCGGTGGAGATATTCGAGGGCAACAGTCAGCCTCAATACTCGTGGTAAAGGGCGAGTCAGCTGGTAAAGAATGGGAAGATAGATTAATCGACTTGAGAGTAGAAGATAATGAAAATGCAGTCGCCGAGATTGAGCGATTACTGAAAGTTTATCGCGCTTATGAATACATGAACGCAGGCGACCTTGCAATCGAGCAGGGTGATGAAGAGAAAGCTCTTCATGAATATAAATCAGCCAATGATATGTTCCCTGAAAATCTAGAAATGAAATATTGGTTTGCTGTTTCCTTGGTGAATATGAATCGAGCTACCGAAGCATTGCCAATGTTCAAAAAAATATTTGAACAAGACGCTAATTGGATCGAGCTCACTAAAAGAATTGTAAAGAATGGGATACTTAAAGCTGATGATAAAACGCTCCAAGTAATTCTAAGTCAAAATTAAAAAGCATTATGAAGATTAAAATATTTCTAGCCGTATTAGTATTTTTATTTTTCAATCAACTTTCATTATCACAAAATCACGAAAACTTAGATGTGATGATCGATTCACTGTTTAGCGAATTCAATAGTGAAAATGCACCCGGTGCGAGTGTGATGGTAATACAAAATGGAAATATAATTTTTGACAAATCTTATGGCTTTGCGAATTTGGAAAAGGAAGAAAGGACAGATCGAAATACGAATTATCGTTTAGCTTCTGTCACAAAGCAATTTACAGCCGCATCTGTTTTGATGTTAATCGATAGAAAAAAATTAACTCTCTCAACAAATCTTAAGGATGCATTTGAAGATTTTCCCGATTACGGCAGGAAAATAACGGTCTATCAATTGCTTACTCACACTTCTGGACTTATTGATTATGAATCTCTCATTCCTGATACAGCCACAGAGCAAGTGCACGATGGTGACGTTTTAAATATGATGATGCGAATCGATTCGCTTTATTTTGAGCCGGGCACGAAGTACAAATATTCAAACACAGCTTATGCACTGCTTGCTTTAATTGTTGAAAAGATGTCTGGAAAATCTTTTGCTGAGTTTTTGAAAGAGAATATATTTGATCCGCTCAGTATGAAGTCGACGGTTGCACATCAAGAAGGAAGATCAACGGTGAAAAAGAGAGCATTTGGGTATTCTAAAAAAGACGATGATTTCTTCTTCGATGATCAAAGTCTGACGAGTGCCGTATTGGGGGACGGGGGAATTTATTCTTCAGCTGGAGACTTATTTGAATGGGATCAGTCATTATACTTTAATAATCTGATAAGCTCAAAATTAAGATCGCAAGCATTCTCTCACGCTCTGCTTTCAAATGGCGAAAAGATAAATTATGGTTTTGGTTGGCATTTAGAAAAAAGATTCGATCGTGACATAATTTATCATACTGGAAGTACACGTGGTTTCAGGAATGTTTTATATCGAATTCCATCTGATGAACTAAGTGTAATTATTTTAACAAACAGAAATGAGGGAGAACCGAAAAAAATCGCGGAAAAAATAATTGAATATTTATTAAATAATTTGGGGGTTAGATAATCTCAAACGACTATACAAGTGGCTTTAGCTTATATAGTTCTTCATTATTAATAGCTCGCTGCCAAAGTTCTAATAACTCTTTTTGATTTATTTGAGCCCACTCAACTATCAATCCAAGTGCTCTGCCAGGTAAGAATCCTTCAAAGAGAGACAAAGTATTAATATTTATTAAAGCTTTATATTCTCCATATTCAACATGAAAGTGGGGAGGCAAATGATCGCCAAAGTACATCTTAATCACAATTCCATAGAATCGACAAATCTCAGGCGTATTCAAAATTATTCTTCAATGATGGAAATAAATCGTCTGGCTTTTTCCCTGTCAATTTCAAGTAAATTGAATCTGGGCAGATATCGATATTGTGGCCCCATTTAAGTTCACCAGAGTTGCCTATTGAGACTTTTTCAAACTCCGAATAATTGTTCCAAATTTTGAAAACACCCTTTCCAACGAATTCTGAAAGGTCAACTGCACCTTCCATTCCATCTGAGTATTTAACATGGATTGTGTAATTTTTTAATGGTTTGACGTCAATTATTTTTTTCATTGTTTTCTATCGTTTTAGATTTGTTAAAAGCTATGAACTTTTTTGATTAAAATCAAAAATGAGATTCTAATCCTCTATTGATGGTTTATAATGATGGTAAACTCACCCCTCAATTTAATCGAATCAATTTTCTTTTTAATATCTATCACTCTTCCTCTAATTACTTCCTCAAATTTTTTTGTGAGTTCACGGCAAAGGGCAATTTCGCGGTTCGGACACAGTCTATTAAGCTCTTCAAGGAGCTTTTTTATTCTGAATGGAGATTCATAGAAAATTGTCATCTCCTTTCGTGAAACGATTTCTTTTAACTTTGTTTGCCGACCTTTTTTCTGCGGAATGAAACCCTCGAAATAGAAGCTTTTAATTTCAAATCCGCTGACGACCAGTGCCGTCATCAAAGCACTTGGACCAGGTATTGGAGAGATTGTAATTCCTTCATCTATACAAGCTTTAATTAATTTTGAACCGGGATCGGAAATTCCAGGTGTCCCTCCATCTGAAATCAAAGAAATATTCTTTCCATCTTTAAGTTTTTTAATTATGGAAATTATTTTTTCATTTTCGTTGTGTGAATGATAACTCTCGAGAGGTATCCTAATTTGATAATGTGAAAGAAGCACCTTACTTGTCCGAGTATCCTCGCAGAGTGTTAAATCAGTGCTTTTCAGTGTATTAACCGCCCTTGGGGAGAAATCTTCAAGATTTCCAATCGGTGTGCTCACTATAAAGAGTTTTCCAGTCATGTGTACCAAATTAGGTATTTACAAAATAAATAAAAAAGGCTGATCGAAAATTCTCTCAGCCTTTGATAAGATCGAAATTTATTCTTAAATACGGCTCCGTTCCTCGACCATCTTAATATTTTGGTTTTCCAGTTCGGCAAGAACGGGCTCGTAGATATCTTTTGTGTTCGGAATTCTGACACCGATTGGTTTGATTTTCTCTTCGGCTATTAATTTCACTGCAATCGCCATTGGCAAGCTTACTGTTCGTGCCATAGAAGAATCGCCATTAGGAATTCCATAATCTATCAATGTGGAAGTAATCATATCCTTTGATCCGTCTTTATTCTCAACTATGAATTTGTGACGCAGCAGCAGTAAATCAATTTCACCTTTTTTGAATGCAAGTTTAAGCTGCATTCGGTTGCTTAACATATCTAATAGATTATCAGCGTCTGTAACTTTTTCATCACTGAATAGTCCAAGCCATTCCATATTATTGATTGCGATAGAATCCTGAGGAATTCCTAATTTATCAGCAGATAGTTTTTTTAAATTAGCACTTGAATTGGCGTTAAAAAGTGACGCGAAAATATTATTATAAGAATTGTTCATCACATCTTTGCGAGGAGTTTCATCGACCAATCCGAGATTCACGATAGCTCGCATCGTATCGCACCATCCAATATTACGATAAGTACCTCGCTTAACAGTTAATGCGTCATTTAATTCGTATAGATCTTTGTATGGAGTTGAATCTCGATTTGGGTATACTTCAAATTTCCCTAACACATCAATGTTATCAATCTCATAGTTTTTAAAAAGATTTTTTCCTTCAACTTCCACTAGCTTTCCGTTTTCGAGATATTTTGCTGAGTTACGCGAAGCAAGCACGACTCCGCGCGGGCTCCAGGAAAATTTATATCCAAAGGGATTGTCATTATGCTGTGGTGCAGGCAATCCGCCGCAGTATGAATAGAAGTGAAGAACCTTTCCACTTTCAGCCTCAACCTCATGAATTATTTTCATTGCTGACATGTGATCGATACCGGGATCTACTCCAATTTCATTTAAGAAACATAAATTTTTATTTCGAACTTTTTCATCAAGCGCTTTCATTCCTGGACTAACATAGGAAGTCGTAACCATGTGCTTTCCAAGTTTGATACAAAGTTCTGCTACTTTCAAATGATGTATCCAGGGCAGTAAGCTAATTATTATATCATTTTCACCGATGACCTTTGCTAATTCACTGTCATTCTCTACATTAACTTGCTTTGCAATTCCGTTAGAAAATCCTTTAACCAGCTCTTCAGCTTTGCTTACAGTTCGTGATGCTACTGTCACAGTTAAATTATTTTGTTTTAGTAAATAATGAACTCCAGGTCTGCTTACGAGTCCAGCTCCAAGTACTAATATATTTTTCATTTCAACTCCGCGTTTAAAAATTGTTGTAAATATTTGTAATCTTCAGTTAGCTCTCCTTTGTGGAGAATCAATGCTTTTTTAATAGGATATGATAGTTTTAACTCCTCAAAACTTTTATTGAAATCTGCATTTACTATTTCAATAACATAATTTTTTAATACATTAGAAAATTCCATCGACGCTCTGCGAGGCAGTTCACATGGAAGATTATCTACAGCCATAACCGTAATACCATCCTGATGAACATCATCTTTGTAAGATTCACTATAGGGAAAATATGTGAAAGTTGGAACATCCGGTTTTGTAACTTTATGAGTCAATTCAATTGAGCCATCGATATCGCAGCTAATATCTCCAATAACTTGCAAATTATTTTTATTGTTCTGTTCAATTGATTTTTTGAAAAATTCTTTTGTAACTAATCTAGGATATTTTTCTGTCCAATAAATACAGTTGACAAGTATGGTTAAATAAGGCAAATATTTTTCGAATTTCGATTCATACAGTTCTGGATGTTCGTAATATTCTTGCAAATCAAATTTTCCGGTTTTTCTTCTAACGATATCTTCTTCTTTGAAAACTACCTTATACAGATTTCTGTTATCGTTTTTAATTCTCTCGTAGTCTTCGATTAGTTCATCTGGGCTAAGAGATATATGCGGCATCAAGTCGAATAACTCTTGCGCTCCTTGAGATACATGTCCATAACCCGTAAATCCGACTACAATTGGCGCAGCTTCTTTTGGGAATCCGATTATTTTCAAATCCTCCGAGATTCTTCTCAAACCTTCTTGTGCATTTTCCAATACTCCGTATTCATAAGGTTGCTGAATCTTCTCAAAGAGAGTGGAATGTCCTTGGAGCTTAAGTTTAATTCCAAAAGCATGCATCGTTTCGAGTATGCCGGCAAGTCCGGCAAATCTTCCAAAAAATATCAGACGCTGACCTTTCTCATTTACAACTCGTTCATAGTCAATGAGATTGCATTTTAAATCCATCATTCGTTTCAGCATCGGCATATTATGATGCTGTCCCTTAATAACATGAGCAAAAAACATATATGTTTTGCCTTTTAAAAAGAGTTCCTTCGGAATTTCTTTGACTGCAAAAACGGTATCAGCTTGACTTAGATTTTCATTTACTTCAATACCAGCTTCTTGGTAATTCTGATCATTAAAAAATCTAATATTAGATGGCTGGATCACAGCTTCTATTCCGAATTTTTCTTTTAGTTCTTTCAGATCATTTGGAACAAGCGGGACGCGTCTTTCCCATTCGTTTTTATCTTCTCGTCGAATGCCAATAAGCATGAACTCTCCGATCTGTGTTTTAAAATTATGGTTTAATAAATTAGCGTTTCGGGAGCAAGAAAATTAAAAAACGTTTTCCCACGAAGAAATGAAGTAGCTGAGATGTGTAATCTGCCCGTCTGAACAAGTAAGTAGTATGTTATAAAAACATCTCATGTGAATATTAATCAATCTTAATTCGAGTACAATTTAAAAATTGGCTGAATGATTCACAATTTAATTCAATACTAATTTTGTATTTTTGTAAAGATATTTTTAACCAAACAATAATTGAAGGAATAAAATGGACTTCTTAAAGGAACTCGGAATTGAGGACAAAAATTACGGATCTTCCAGTGGATTGAACTGGAACAAAACTACAACTGAAGGCGAGTTGAAAATCCATTCTCCGGCTGATGGAAAATTCATTGCTTCTGTTTTTCAAGCTTCAAGTGAAGATTATGATTCAATTGTTAAAGCAGCGTCTGAAGCATTTAATTATTGGCGAAAAGTGCCTGCTCCAAAACGAGGTGAAATTGTAAGACAGATAGGTGTAAGATTAAGAGATTACAAGAAGTCTCTAGGTACGCTTGTAACTTATGAAATGGGTAAATCTCTACAAGAAGGGCTTGGTGAAGTACAGGAAATGATCGATATCTGTGATTTTGCAGTTGGGCTTTCGCGCCAGCTGTATGGCTTTACAATGCACAGTGAACGGCCCATGCATCGAATGTACGATCAATACCATCCACTTGGAATTGTCACAACAATTTCTGCATTTAATTTCCCGGTTGCAGTATGGTCATGGAATGCGATGATCGCGGCAGTTTGTGGTGATGTAAATCTATGGAAACCCTCTTCGAAAACTCCACTAGTTGCAATTGCGACACAAAAAATTGTTGCACAAGTAATTAAAGAAAATAATTTACCCGAGGGAATTTTTTCGCTCATCATAGGCAGAGGTTCAACAATTGGTGAGAATATGTTGAATGACAAACGGATTCCACTAATCTCAGTTACCGGTTCAACGCCTGTTGGACGTCATGCTGCGGAGATTGTATCAAAAAGATTTGGCAGAACCATTCTCGAGCTTGGTGGAAACAACGGAATTATCATTACACCGGATGCTGATTTGAAACTTGCAATTCCGGCTGTAGTATTTGGAGCGGTTGGAACCGCTGGGCAAAGATGCACAACTACCCGGAGATTAATTATTCATGAATCAATTTTTGAAAAAGTAAAAGAATCGTTAGTGAAAGCATACTCAAGCTTGAAGATTGGTACTCCGATGATTGAATCAAATCATGTCGGTCCGCTAGTTGATAAAGCTGCTGTACAAGTATTTTCGAGTGCGATCGAAAAAATAAAGAAAGAGGGAGGAAAAATAATTTATGGTGGTGAAACTCTGGAAGGAAAAGGATTTGAATCAGGTTGTTATGTAAAACCTGCGCTCGTCGAAGCAGAAAATCATTTTAATATTGTACAAGAAGAAACCTTTGCACCAATTTTATATTTGATTAAATATTCTGGCAAAGTTGATGATGCAATTAAGCTACATAATGACGTACCGCAAGGGCTCTCATCCGCAATCTTCACAAATAATTTGAGGGAAGCTGAAGCATTTCTCTCCGCTTCGGGATCTGATTGCGGAATAGCGAATGTAAACATTGGAACATCCGGTGCAGAAATTGGCGGTGCCTTTGGAGGCGAAAAAGAAACTGGCGGCGGACGAGAGTCAGGCTCAGATGCATGGAAAGCTTACATGCGTCGTCAAACTAACACGATAAATTTTGGTGATCAACTTCCGCTCGCACAAGGAATAAAATTCGATATTTAATCCGTCTTCTCGATACGACCCGACCAGCAGTGGCTGGTCGGGACTACTCGAAGACCACTTCTTGAAATGTCTGTTGGTTTATTGATAATTAAAATATTCATCTGATCAGGAGAAGGTTCTCGAGTAGTCCCGATC